>Ga0187893_10010393_pt1 | contig 13887 bp, 15 predicted proteins | sample MA1701074metaG_FD_139574 | JGI IMG/M metagenome (GOLD analysis project Ga0187893, IMG submission 139574) | White microbial mat communities from a basaltic lava cave in the Kipuka Kanohina Cave System on the Island of Hawaii, USA - MA170107-4 metaG ...
ACGCCGCGCGCCTGCAGGCCGCTCATCAGCGCGCCCGCGAGTGCCGCCACCGCCGCCGGCTCGCGATGAAACGCCCGGTCGCCGATCACCCCGCTGCCGCCGTAGTCGAGATCGAGCACGGGGGTGAAGCTCAAGTCCAGCGCGCAGGCGGTCAGCTCCGCGGCGATGAGCACGCCCACGCTGCGTGCGGCCGCAAGCCCCTGCTCGTGGTCGGCGGTCCACAGCCGCCCGAGCGCCGCCATCGGCGGGATTGCGCTGAAGCCGCCGGGGCGAAAGCGCTGCACGCGCCCGCCCTCGTGATCCACGGCGAGCAGCAGGCGCGGCTCGCGCAGCGCGCGGATCTCCGCGGCGAGCGCTGCCAGCTGCTCCGGCGAAGCGTAGTTGCGTGCGAAGAAGATCACCCCGCCTGCCAGCGGGTGCAGCAGGCGCTTGCGGTCGGCGTCCGCGAGGGCGGTCCCCACCACGTCCAGCATGACGGGGCCGAGGGGCAGTTGCGCTGCTCGCTTCACACCGGCCCCTTCTCCAGCACGACGAACGCGCAGGCGACGCTGCGCTCGTGCGTCAACGTGACATGGCGCGCGCCCACGCCGCGCGCGCCGAGCAGCAGCTCGAGCGCGGGGTCCAGGTGCAGCCGCGGCTTGCCCAACGTGTCGTTGACCACGCCGATGCGCGTCAGCGACACCGGGTGGCGCAGGCCCGTGCCCAGGGCTTTGGCGAAGGCCTCCTTGGCGGCGAAGCGCCCGGCGAGATAGGTCGCACGCACCGCGCTGGCCCGAAAGCCCTCCCACTCGGCCTCGTGCAGCACGTGCCCGGCGAAACGCTCGCCGTAGCGCGCCAGCAGGCGCTCCACGCGCGGTACTTCCACCACGTCCGCCCCGATGCCGAAAATCATGCGCCGCGCGCTTCCCGCATCAGCCGCTTCATTTCGCGCACCGCCTCGGCGAAACCGGTGAACAGCGCCTGGGCGACGATGGCGTGGCCGATGTTGAGCTCCGCGATCTGCGCGATGGCGGCGATCGGCTGCACGTTGCGGTAGTGCAGGCCGTGTCCGGCATTCACCTGCAGGCCCAGCCCCGCGGCATGCGCTGTGGCGGTGCGGATGCGCTGCAACTCGATCGGCGCCTGCGCCGTGTGCTCGGCTTCGGCGTACGCGCCGGTGTGGATCTCGATCACCGGGGCGCCGGCGCGCTGCGCAGCATCGATCTGCTCCGGGTCGGGCGCGATGAACAGGGAGACGCGAATCCCGGCATCGCCCAGCCGGCGGCAGGCGTCGCGCACTCGGCCGAGCTGGCCCGCCACTTCCAGCCCGCCCTCGGTGGTGCGCTCGGCGCGCCGCTCGGGCACCAGGCACACGTCGTGCGGTTTGACCTTCAACGCGAAGGCGAGCATCTCGTCGCTCAGCGCGCTCTCCAGATTCATGCGCCCGGCGAGCGTCTGGCGCAGCAGCAGCACGTCGGCGTCCTGGATGTGCCGCCGGTCCTCGCGCAGGTGCAGCGTGATCGCGTCCGCGCCCGCCGCCTCCGCGATCAGGGCGGCCTGCAGCGGGCTGGGGTAGGCGGTGCCGCGCGCCTGGCGCAGCGTGGCGACGTGATCGATGTTGACGCCGAGGAGGATCATCATCGCTACGGCTGCTGCATCTCGCGCAGCAGCTGGCGGCTGTGCAGCGGCTTGCCGCCGAGGTAATGGTTGATGACATGGCGCATCAGCGCACGCGCCTGGTGCAGGGTAACCGGATCGGAGTAGTCGTCGCACTCCATGTCGAGCAGCGCCCGCCCGCTCAGGCTCGGCGCGGAGGCGTCGCGCGTGCCCTGCTCCGCCGGCATCGGCCCGCGCTCCAGGGCATAGACGTAGTGCGCCTCGGGGACCACCGGCGCGCCGTGCACATCGTGCGCGAGCAGCAAGGCGTAACCCAGCTCGGCCAGCATGCGGCGCTCGAATCTGCGCAGCACCGGTCCGGGCGCCGCGCCGTCGCGCAACGCCGCCAGCGCCCCCTCGTAGTCCAGGTACAGGCGCTCGTGCGGATCGTCGCGCGCCGTCAGCTTCAGCATCAGCTCGTTCAGGTAGAACCCGCAGATCAACGGCAGCCCCGCGAGCTGGTAGTGCCCGCCGCACCATTCCGCACGATGCAACGCTTTGAGCTCGCCCCTGCCCGACCAGGACAGCAGCAACGGCTGGAACGCCATCAGCGCGCCGCGCAGCGGCGAGGCCGGCCGCCGTGCCCCCTTGGCCACCAGGCCCACGCGCCCGAAGTCGCGCGTGAACGCCTCCACCACCAGGCTGGTCTCCTTGAACGGATAGGTGTGCAGCACGTAGCCGGCCTCGCCGTCCTGGGCGATCGGGCGCGAGCGCGGCAGGGTGGCCGGTGCGTTCACGGTTCAACCGAAAAAGCCATGAACCGCGGAGGACGCAGTGGACGCAGAGGAAAGGCAGACCCGCCTTTGTGTACAGGCACCGGGTTTCCTCCGCGTCCTCTGCGCCCTCTGCGGTTCATCTTGAGCTCAATCATAGCCGAGGCGCCCGAGCAGGGCTGCGTCGTCCATCCAGCCTTTCCTCACCTTGACCCACACTTCCAGGAACACCTTGCCGCCGAACAGCTTCTCCATGTCCAGGCGCGCCTGGGTGGCGATGGTCTTGAGCTTCTCGCCGCCCTTGCCGATCACGATCGCCTTGTGTCCGGGCCGGTCCACCAGCACCGATGCCGCGATGCGCCGCAGGCCGCCCTCGGTTTCGAATCGCTCGATCTCCACCGCTGCGGCATAGGGCAGTTCGGCGCCCAGCAGCCGGAACAGCTTCTCGCGCAACAGCTCGGCGGCCAGGAAGCGTTCGCTGCGGTCGGTGATGTCGTCGGCGGCGTAGAGCGGCGGTGCTCGCGGCAGCAGCGCCGCCAGCTCGTCCAGCAGCTCGCCGGTCTGCCGCCCGGTCTTGGCGCTGACCGGGACGACGGCGCGAAACGGGAAGGCCGCCGACAAGGTGGCCAGGTAAGGCAGCAGCGCCGCCTTGTCCTTCAGCAGATCGATCTTGTTCACGGCGGCCACCGCCGGCATGCCCGCCGGCAGCAGCCCGAGCACCTGGCGGTCCTGCGCGCCGAAGCGCAGCGCCTCGACCAGGACCAGCGCCACGTCCACCTCGGCGAGGGCCTGCGCCGCCGCCCGGTTCATGCGCCGGTCGAGCTCCGTGCCGCGGCCGGTCCGCATCCCCGGAGTGTCCACGAACACCAGCTGGGCATCGGGCCGCGTGACGATGCCCACCACACGGTGGCGCGTGGTCTGCGGCCGGCGCGAGGTGATGCTGACCTTCTGCCCGACCAGGCGATTGAGCAGAGTGGACTTGCCGACGTTGGGCCGCCCGACGATGGCGATGGTGCCGGCGCGCGGGTCGCTCACTCCGAATCCACGGCGCTGTCGTAGGCAACGCGCGCGGCGTTCTGCTCGGCGCTGCGCCGGCTCGGCCCTTCGCCTTCGGTGCGGATCCCCAGCTCGGGAATCAGGCATTCGACCTGGAAGTGCTGCTCGTGCGCCTCGCCGCGCACGCCCACGACGTTGTAGCGCGGCAGCGGAAGGTGCCGTGCTTGCAGCAGCTCTTGCAGCAGAGTCTTCGGGTCCTTGCCATGGGTGCTGGGATCGACCTCCGCCAGCAGCGGCTCGTACAGGCGCGCCACCACGGCCGCGGCGGCCTCGAACCCGCCGTCCAGGAACACCGCCCCGAGCACCGCCTCCAGCGCGTCGGCGAGGATCGACGGCCGGCGAAAGCCTCCGCTCTTCAGCTCGCCCTCGCCCAGCAGCAGCTGCTCGCCCAGGTCCAGGCTCGCCGCCAGGCGCGACAGGCTGTCCTGGTTCACCAGGTTGGCGCGCAATCGCGACAGATGGCCTTCGGGCAGCGCCGGAAAGCGGTGGTAGAGCAGCGAGGCGATCACGCAGTTGAGCACGCCGTCGCCGAGGAACTCGAGGCGCTCGTTGTGCGCGGCGCTGTAGCTGCGATGGGTGAGCGCCTGCCGCAGCAGGTGCGGGTCCTGGAAGCGGTAACCCAGCCGGGCGAGCAGGTCCGCTCCGCTCATGCTCCCTGGCGGCGCGTCATTTCATCCCGCCCTCGGCGACGAAGTCGATGCAGGCGCTGACGTTGCCGAACAGCGGGACCTGCACCGCGTAGCTGGCGATGACCTCGAATCCGTCTCCCATCTTGCTCACCTCGAGGTCCTGGCCGGTGATCGACGTGATGTTGTCGATCGTGGCGCGGCGGTCGAAAGCCTTGCGCACATCGGTCGCCTGCCCGCCGCGCGTCTCCGGCGCGCGGGCGATCTCGGTCACGGCCTTCTTGATCGCGAGATACTCGATGTACGCCGGCAGCACCTTGAAGCCGACCAACGCGAAGAATACCAGCACCGCGGACACCAGCAGCAGTCCTATCAGGCTCAAGCCCCGTTGCTTTCGCATCGCCTTCTCCGCCTATTGACACCCCTCACCCCAACCCTCTCCCGCAAGGGGAGAGGGAGCGTGGTCTTGCAGCCCTCTCCCGCAAGGGGAGAGGGAGCGTGGCCTTGCAGCCCTCTCCCGCAAGGGAGCGTGGCCTTGCAGCCGGCGCTCTGCCGCAGCGCAGAGGCCGTGTGCACTCAGTTGATACGCGTCCCGATACGGCCGAAATCGCTGAAGTTCCACCAGATCATGAAAGCCTTGCCGACGATGTTGCGCTCCGGCACGAAGCCCCAGTAGCGGCTGTCGCTGCTGCTGTCGCGGTTGTCGCCCATCAGGAAGTAATGCCCGGGCGGCACCTTGCATTCGAATCCCGACTCGCGGTAATCGCAGTTCTCGCGGTGCTTGAAATCGCGCACCCCCGCCACCTGCATCGGCGGGGACTCCGGGTTGATCAGCACGGCATGGTTGTGCCGCCCCAGGGTCTCGCGCAGGCGCTTGGTCTTGATGTAGTTCAAGCCGCCTTCGGCGTACTGGTAATCGGACTCCGGCGTGGTCGGCACCGCCTCGCCGTTCAGGTACAGCTGCTTGTCGCGGTAGGTCACGGTGTCGCCCGGCTCGCCCACCACGCGCTTGATGTAGTCGAGCGACGGGTTCTCCGGATAGCGGAACACCATCACCTCGCCGCGCCGCGGCCGGCTGATGCTCAGCACCTTCACGTTGGCCACCGGCAGCCGAATTCCATAGGTGTACTTGTTGACCAGGATGAAGTCGCCCACCAGCAGGGTCGGGATCATCGAGCCGGACGGGATCTTGAACGGCTCCACCAGGAAGGAGCGCAGCAGGAACACCAGCAGGATCACCGGGAAGAAGCTCTTCGAGTACTCCACCCACCAGGGCTCGCGCCCGGCCTTCTGGTGGATCTCCCCGAGGATCTTTTCCTTCCTGGTCTGGTAATCGGCCTGCGCCTCGCCCGGCTTTAGGGCCAGTGCCGACTCCGCCTGCAGCAGCGCGGTGCGCACCGCGGCCTGCCGGCGCCGGGCCAGGAAGAAGCGGTCCAGCAGCCAGATGCCGCCGGTGAGCACCAGCAGCAGGAGCATGGCGAGCGCGAAATTCATGGGATCAGGGCCGTGGCGTGCCGATGGGCTAGCGGGTTACTTGCCCTCGACCTGGAGAATGGCCAGGAAGGCCTCCTGAGGGATCTCGACCGTGCCGATCTGCTTCATGCGCTTCTTGCCCGCCTTCTGCTTCTCCAGCAACTTGCGCTTGCGGGTGACGTCGCCCCCGTAGCATTTGGCGAGCACGTTCTTGCGCAGCGCCTTGACCGTCTCGCGCGCGATGATGTGCGAGCCGATCGCGGCCTGCACCGCGACGTCGAACATCTGCCGCGGGATCAGCTGTCGCATCTTCTCCACCAAGTCGCGCCCGCGATGCTGCGCGTTGCCGCGATGCACGATCAGCGACAACGCATCGACGCGCTCGGCGTTGATCAGGATGTCGAGCTTGACCAGATCGGCGGCGCGGAACTCCTTGAAATCGTAGTCGAGCGAAGCGTAGCCGCGGCTCACCGACTTCAACTTGTCGAAGAAGTCCATCACCACCTCGTTGAGCGGCAGCTCGTAGGTGAGCATCACCTGCCGGCCCAGGTACTGCAGATTTTTCTGCGTGCCACGCTTGCCGTTGGCGAGCGTCATCACCGGGCCGACGTAGTCGCTCGGCACCAGGATGGTGGCGGTGATGATCGGCTCGCGGATCTCCTCGATGCGGGACGCGTCCGGCAACCGCGAAGGGTTCTCCACCTCCAGCAGCGTGCCGTCGCCGAGTTGCACCTGGTAGACCACGGTGGGCGCGGTGATCAGCAGGTGCATATCGTACTCGCGCTCCAGGCGCTCCTGCACGATGTCCAGGTGCAGCAGCCCCAGGAAGCCGCAGCGGAAGCCGAAGCCCAGCGCCTGCGAGCTCTCCGGCTCGAAGCGCAGCGACGCGTCGTTGAGCCGCAGCTTCTCCAGCGCGTCGCGCAGCGCCCCGTACTCGTTCGCCTCCACCGGGTAGAGGCCGGCGAAGACCTGCGGCTTGATCTGCTTGAAGCCGGACAGCGGCGCCGCCGCGCGGCGGTTGGCGAGCGTGATGGTGTCGCCCACCTGGGCGTTGCCCAGCTCCCTGATGCCGGCGACCACGAACCCCACCTCGCCGGCGGCGAGCGCGGCCTTCGCCACCGACTTGGGGGTGAACACGCCCACCTGCTCGCACAGATAGCTCGCCTGCGAGGACATCAGCAGGATCTTGTCCTTCGGCGCGAGGCTGCCGTCCACCACGCGCACCAGCATCACCACGCCGACGTAGTTGTCGAACCAGGAGTCGATGATCAGCGCCTTGAGCGCCGCCGCGGGATCGCCCCCGGGCGGCGGGATGCGCCGCACCACCGCCTCGATGACGTCCTCGACGCCTTCGCCGGTCTTGGCGCTGCAGCGGATCGCGTCGCCCGCCGGGATGCCGATGATGTCCTCGATCTCGGAGATCACGCGCGCCGGATCGGCCGAGGGCAGATCGATCTTGTTCAGCACCGGCACCACTTCCACGCCCTGCTCGGTGGCGGTGTAGCAGTTGGCCACGGTCTGCGCCTCCACGCCCTGGGAGGCGTCCACCACCAGCAGCGCGCCCTCGCACGCGGCGAGCGAGCGCGACACCTCGTAGGAGAAATCGACGTGGCCGGGCGTGTCGATCAGGTTCAGCAGATAGACCTTGCCGTCGCGCGCCCGGTACTGCAGCGCGGCGGTCTGCGCCTTGATGGTGATGCCGCGCTCGCGCTCCAGCTCCATCGAGTCCAGCACCTGCTCGGCCATCTCCCGGTCGGAGAGACCGCCGCAAAGCTGGATGAACCGGTCAGCCAGAGTGGACTTGCCGTGATCGATGTGCGCGATGATGGAAAAGTTGCGGATGTGCTCCATCAGGAGGGGCGCCGGCGCCCGGATCCGGAATCCGCCGCGTCAGATAAAGCCGCGATTCTAGCCGATTTTCCCGGGTGCGCGGGTCGGCTGGCGGGCCGGTGCCAGCGGCGCACGCATCGCGCCGGGACCCCGTCGACGCGCCCGGGCGCGGGGTACGCGCAGCCTCTAGTTGCCGTTGATGCGCAGCGGAATGTAGATCGAACCCTCGCCGCGGCGCACCAGCAGCGCCACGGTACGGGGCTTGTCGCCGGCGCCGAGCAGGCGGTTCAGCTCCTCCACCGATTTCACCTCGGTGTTGCCCACCGCCAGGATCACGTCGCCGCGGCGAATGCCGGCGCGCGCGGCGGCGCCCTCCGCGCTGTCCACCAGCACGCCGCCCGACACGTTGAGCTCGCGGCGCTGATCGGCGGTGAGCTCCGAAACCGTCAGTCCGATCTTGCCCAGCGTCTCGCCGGCCGGCTTGCGGTTCTGCTGGCGCTTGGCGGCGCGCTCCTCGGGAGTCTCGCCCACGGTGACCTGCAGCTCCTTGCGCTCGCCCTTGCGCCACACCTGCACCGGGACCTTGGCGCCCGGACGGGTGGCCGCGACGATGCGCGGCAGCTCGTTCGAGCTGCCGATCTCCTTGTTGTCGAACTTCAGGATCACGTCGCTCGCCTGGATGCCGGCTTTCTCCGCCGGGCCGCCCTTCTCCACCGAGTTGACCAGGGCGCCGGTGGACTTGGGCAGGCCGAAGGATTCGGCCAGCTCCTTGGTCACCTCCTGGATCACCACCCCGATGCGGCCGCGGCTGACGCGGCCGGTCGCCTGCAGCTGCTTGGCCACGTCGATCGCCACGTCGATCGGGATGGCGAAGGACACGCCCATGAAGCCGCCGGTGCGGCTGAAGATCATGTTGTTGATGCCGACCACCTCCCCCTTGAGGTTGAACAGCGGCCCGCCCGAGTTGCCGGGATTGATCGCCACGTCGGTCTGCAGGAAAGGCACGAAATTCTCCTGCGGCAGCGAGCGCCCTTTGGCGCTGACGATGCCGGCGGTCACCGTGTTCTCGAACCCGAACGGCGAGCCGATCGCCACCACCCATTCGCCGACCCGCAGCTTGCTGGGATCGCCGATGGTCACGATCGGCAGCGCCCCGGTGGGATCGATCTTGAGCACGGCCACATCGGTGCGCTTGTCGGTACCGACCACCTTGGCCTTGTACTCGCGCTTGTCGGTGAGGCGCACGGTGATTTCGTCGGCGGCCTCCACCACGTGCGCGTTGGTCAGGATGTGGCCGTCCTGGCTGACGATGAAGCCCGATCCGAGCGAGCGCGCCTCGTACTCGCGCGGCTGCGGCGGGCCGAAGCGGCGGAAGAAATCGAAGAACGGGTCGTCCTCGGCCCCGGGCGGCAGGACCTGCGGCCCGCGCGCGGTCGACGTGGTGCTGATGTTCACCACCGCCGGGCCCTGCTTCTCGGCGAGGTCGGCGAAATCCGGCAGATCGCGCCCCTGCGCCAGCAGGTTGAGCGGGGCCCACAGGGCCAATGCGGCCAGAAGATATCTCCACATGCTGTGCTCGTCCCGGTGATGGAAGGTTGGGCCCCGCCCCGTGCTGCGCCGGGGGATCCGCGCCATGAGGATACGCGCCTCAGCGCGCCTTGGGACCCACCGAGTTGGCGATCTGCATGACGGTGACCGGCGGTGTCTCGCCCAGCACCGTGACCAGCTGATCGGACAGGGGCCGAGTATAGATGTTGACGGCGCCCTGCTGCGAGAGCCCCTCGGCCACCTGGCGCACCGGCGGCAGCGGCTCGATGAACACCGACACCGCCGCCAGCCCGTCCGAGTACACCAGGTGCGCCACCTGGCCGCCGCCGCTCTGCTTCAGGCGCCACAGCTCCATGATCTTGCGGAAGCCGGCCGGCTGGCTGCGCACGGTCCAGCCGGTGTCGACCAGTCCCCCGCCGTCCGCGCCCGGCTCACGCCGCGCTTCGGGCGGCGGCACCGGGAAGCTCGGCTTGACCGCCTCGCGCGTGAGCGGCGCGTTGATGGTCACCTCGGTGAAGTGGAACTGCTCGATGATCTCGTGCTTGTCGTCGAGCATGCGCGCCTTGAGCAGCAGACCGGTGTTGACCTCGGCCCACAGCTTGTGCCCGTAGCGGTACTCGTCGCGCGGTTGCAGGATCAGCTGCTGCGAGTCGTAGCCGGCGATGCGCTGCTGCCCGCCCTTGCGCAGCTGATAGTACGCGGTCAGGGCCGCCAGCTGGTCCGGAAGCAGGCCCGGGAACAGCTTGCGCGCCGTGCGCCGCTCGCGCTTGACCAGGCGCGTGTCGGAATAGAAGGTCAGGATCTCGCCGCTGTTGCGGATGATCTCGCGGCGCGGGCCGTCGAGCGTTTCCAGCTTCTCGTATTCGCCGGTGCGGTCGACGAAGTGCGTGATGCGCGAGGTCTCGGTCTGATCGCCGTGCTGGTACACGAAGGTGCCGCGGTAGTTCAGCTCGCGGGCGGCGTTGGCGATCTTCTGCAGCCAGGCGAGCGCCTCGCTCTCCTCCACCGTCTCGGCGGCGGCCGCGCCGCCCCACAGCTGGTAAATCACCAGGGCCGGCAACAGGCCCTTGCCCACAGCTCGCAACCCGGGCGCTACCATCATCGACCGGGCATCATTGACCGGGAGTGGCTTCGCCGGCCGTCACCGTGCGCGCGTACGAGGCCACGCCTTGCATCGCGGTGCGCGGCGAGAACTCCTGGTGCGCCACCAGATAGTCGCTCGCCGCGACGCTCGCGGACGCGCGCATCACCGTTGCCGACGGGGCCGGCGCTGCCCCGCGCTGCGCCAGGGTCGACGGGGCGCCGGTGGGCGCCTCGGTGAGGGCCAGCCAGGCCACCACCGTCACGCCGGCGACGGCGGCCGCCATCGGCAGCGCATAGCGCGCCATCCGATACCCGATCCTGGTGTGCGGCGCGATCAAGACCGGCTCGTGCTCCAGGCACGCGCGCACGCGGCGGGTGAACGTCGGCCCGAGATCGACTTCGCGGCGCAGAGTGTCGCGAATCAGGTGGTAGGTGTCCCAGCGCTCGCTCAACCGCGGATCGCGTTCCAGCCGCGCGATCTGGCGTTTCGACTCTCGGCGCGGCAGCTCGCCGTCCATCAGTTCGGAGATCTTGTCCATCTCACCACCTCTTGTCCTTGCTCGTCTCCAGCAGCGGCCGCAGGCGCTCCGCGATCGTTTCCCGCGCCCGGAATATGCGTGAGCGCACGGTGCCGATCGGGCAGTTCATCACCGTGGCGATCTCCTCGTAGCTCAGACCGTCCAGCTCGCGCAGCACGATCGCCGTGCGCAACTCCTCCGGCAGCGCCTCCATGGTCTCGTTCACCGTTTTGGCGATCTGTTTGCTCATTAGTTCATTTTCCGGGGTGTTGACGTCCCGCAGCTGCTCGCCGTCCTCGAAGTTCTCGGCGTCCTCGCTGTCGAACTCGGTGGTGGTCGGCGCGCGCCGGCCCATCGCGACCAGGTAGTTCTTCGCGGTGTTGATACCGATCCGGTACAGCCAGGTGTAGAACGCGCTTTCCCCACGGAACGACGGCAGCGCCCGGTAGGCCTTGATGAACGCCTCCTGGGCCACGTCTTCGACTTCGGCTGGGTCGCGGATGAAGCGCGTCAGCAGGCGCGCGAGCTTGCGCTGGTACTTCGCCACCAGCAGCTCGAACGCCTGTTTTTCACCGCGCTGCGCGCGCTCGACCAGCTGCTGGTCGATCTCACGATCGCTCATCCCGGCCCGGTTTCAGAGGAGGCTTGTAGGCCAACAAAAATCGCGCGAGCTGGCCCGCGCGAATGTCAATTATACCGCTAAGCCTTCCCGGAACCGCAGCCGGCGGTCCCTATGCCAAGGACAAAGACCCGTCCGATAAGTTCAGTTCACCCCCCGCCCGTACCCGGGCCTGGCGTTGTCCTTATCGGCAGCAACCGCCTGCCAGCGCAGCCAGACGCGCAGCCGGCGGTGGTCGTCGGCGGCCACGGCGTCGGCCGGCACCAGCACCGCCCTCGCCGGGCGCCAGCGGTCTGCCGCGAGATTGAGAATCACCAGCGGCGGCGAGACGAAGCTGGACGGGAGCAGCCGCGCTTGGACGCTACCGCCGTCGCGGCGGCGCAGATCCGCCCGCCCATCCTGGGCCAGCGCCAGCTCCACTACCGCGGCGCCGGTCGAACGGCGCGCGTGGCGGCCCAGGGTGAGGACCAGGCTGCCGGCGAGCGCGGCGCAGGTGGCGAGGCTCAGCCATGGCGGCAACGTGACCCAGACCAGCATGGCGGCCGCTGCGTGGCCGCCGCTCAGCAGCCAGGTGAGCGCGCTGGACGGTCCCAGCGACAGCCTCAAGCTCTGCCCATTCATGGCGCCATCTCTTCCATTCACGGCCTCGGGCAGCCCCTATAATCGCCTGTGGACCGTCCCGAGCGGGCCTGCAAGCCCCCCATGAGCACCACCTCCTCCGTGGCCGCATCCGGCGGTCTGATCGAGCACCTGCGCCAGCGCGGCGCGCGCCAGGACGGGGCCGAGGTCGCAGACTTCGGCCGGCCCGACGAAGAGCGCGCCGCGGCCGGCAGCGGCGCGACGCTGCACGCGCTCACCGGCGACGCGCTGCTGGAGGTTGCGGGCGAGGACGCGCGCGATTTCCTGCAGGGGCAGCTCAGCAACGACGTGGACACGCTGAATGCGACGCGCGCCCAGCTTAGCACCTACTGCACGGCGCAGGGACGGATGCTGGCCAGCCTGCTCGTGTGGCGCCGCGCCGATGCGTTCCTGCTGCAACTGCCCGCGGAGCTCGCCGCCCCGGTGCGCTCCCGCCTGCAGAAGTACGTGCTGCGCGCGCGGGTGAGCCTGGCGGACATCGGCGAGCGCTGCGCCATCCTCGGGCTCGGCGGGGCCGGGAGCGGCGCGGCCCTGGAAGCGGCGCTCGGCACGGCCCCCCGCCACCCCATGGACAGGGTCGGCTTCGAATGGGGTGATGCCATCTGCCTGGGACACGAGTTGTACGAAGTCGTCGTATTCGGCGACGACATGGCCTCGATCTGGGACCGCCTGGCGCGGCAGGCTCGACCGACCGGCACCCGCTGGTGGCGCTGGCGCCTGATCCAGGCCGGCCTGCCCGGCATCACCGCCGCCACCCAGGAGCTGTTCGTGCCGCAGATGGCGAACATGGAGGCGCTCGGCGCGGTGAGCTTCGAGAAGGGCTGCTACCCGGGCCAGGAGATCGTGGCGCGCGCGCAGTACCGGGGACAGGTCAAGCGGCGGCTGGTGCGACTGCATGCGCCCTCCGGCACACCGCAGCCCGGGCAGACGCTGTTCGCACCACCCGCCGCCGCTGTGGGCACCGTGGTCAACGCCGCGCCGGCGCCGGCGGGCGGTTTCGACCTGCTCGCCGTGGTGCAAACCGACAGCGCCGGACGCGGCGCGCTGCGCCTGGGCAGCGCCGACGGCCCGCCGCTCGCGCTCGCGCCGTGATGCTCTGCCCATGCCGCTGTCCTATTACGTCTACTATCGCGTAGCGCCCGAGCGCGCGGCGCTCGCGCGCGAGCGCGTCACCGCCCTGCTCGGCTTCGTTGCGCGCGCCACCGGCGTCACCGGCCGGCTGCTGAGCAAGCGCGGCGAGCCGCATCTGTGGATGGAGGTGTACGAGCCGGTGGCGGAGGCCGCGAGCTTCGACCCGGCCCTGGCGCGCGGCGTGCGCGAGCTGGGGCTCGCTGAGGTGCTGGCGCCCGGAGCGCAACGCAAGCAGGAGTGCTTCGAGGACCCATGTGCCTGATCGTCGTCGGCATCGGGCTGCGCCCCGACGTGCCGCTGATGCTGGCCGCGAACCGCGACGAGTTCTTCGCACGCCCCACCCAGGCGGCCGAGTTCTGGCCCGACGCCGGCACTGTGCTGGCCGGCCGCGACCTCGAGCAGGGCGGCACCTGGCTCGGCCTGACGCGCGGCGGCCGGCTCGCGGCGCTCACCAACTACCGCGAAGGCGGGCGGCCGCGGACCGGAACGCGTTCGCGCGGATGGCTGGTGCGCGACTTTCTGATGTCGGACGCCGAACCCGGGCTCTACCTCGGTCAGGTGCAGGACGACGCGCAGCGCTATGACGGCTTCAACCTGCTGCTCGGCAGCCGCGAAGGGTTGCACTACTACTCCAACCGCAGCGGCGATCCCACGGCGTTGTCGCCCGGAGTCCACGGCCTGTCCAATCACCTGCTCGACAGTCCCTGGCCAAAGGTGGAGCGGGCCAAGGCGCGCATGGCCGAGCTGGCCGAGCTGGCCAAGGCGCCACGCGACGCGCTCGACGATCGCCTGTTCGAGCTGCTCGCGGACGACCGGCGCGCGCCCGACGACGAGCTGCCGCAGACCGGCGTATCGCTCGAATGGGAGCGCGTGCTGTCCAGCGCTTTCATCCGCACCGATGCGTACGGCACGCGCTCTTCCACGGTGATCCTGATCGGCGCCGACGGGCGGATGCTGTTCGAGGAGCGCGGCTTCACCGCCGACGGCGCGCAGGCGGAGCGCCGCCGCTTCGAGCT
>Ga0187893_10010394_pt1 | contig 13885 bp, 8 predicted proteins | sample MA1701074metaG_FD_139574 | JGI IMG/M metagenome (GOLD analysis project Ga0187893, IMG submission 139574) | White microbial mat communities from a basaltic lava cave in the Kipuka Kanohina Cave System on the Island of Hawaii, USA - MA170107-4 metaG ...
ACCGGATTCGTCTTATTCGTTGCCGTCTGGCTCTGGGTCTTTGGACGCAGCCTCCGGAAACAGAATCGCATCGAGAAAACGGCGGCCGCGTTCTTGCTGGGCGGCTTCGCCCTCTCCTTGGTCCCGCTGATGCTGCGCAACCTGGCAGTGGGCGCGCCCCTTCTGGCTTTCGCTTCGACGTTTCCCTTCAATTTCGCGCTGGCGAATGCCGCCGATGCGCCGGGAGGGGGAGTGCTTTTCGGGGTACCGGCCAGCCTCCGAGGTATTATGGAGGATTCGTCGGGACAGTTGTTGCCCACGATTGCAGCGACGCTCAAGACCTACGCGGGCGACCCAGGCCAATTCTTCGTAAATCTGTGGGTAAAGTTCTCCGCGATATGGAGTAATGTCGAACTGGCCGACAACTTTAGTTACGACTATTTTGTCATCCACTCGAGGATCCTTGGGCTGCTTCCCCGCTTCGTGTGCATCTGGCTCCCCGCGCTGCTGGCGCTCGTGCTGTTGGCGGTTGGTCGGAGAAACACGGTCTCATGCTCCGGCGAGATCCTCTCCCTCCTGATGGTGATCCTGGTCGTGCACGCGCTCGCTCAGAGCTTCGCCCCGGTCATGAGTCGCTACCGGCTCGTGATTGTCCCTTACCTGATACTCCTGGCCGCCTGGACCTTGGCTCAGGCCTCGGCCTGGATTCGCACTCGTCAATGGTCATCCATGGGTTGGGTGATGGGGGGAAGCCTCACCATCTGGCTGGCCTGGCTCACCTGGCCGGTCAGTCCAGTCCTTCAGCAGGGAGCCATTAGTGCGGTAGACTTCGCGATAGGAGCCAAGCTCATGGCTGATCGTAGCGGCTTCTCTGCCGCCCGCGACGAATTCGAGCAGGGCCTTGCCTATTTCCAGACGCGAGGGGCCACTGACCAAGAAATCGGGCTCCGGCGCGAACGTCTCCTCTATTACGCCGGTCAGGGCCGCTTTTCCGAAGTTCGGGACGACTGGGAATTGGTTCGTCTGACCCTGCCGCGCAACCATCCCGTGGTTCAGGCGATTCAGCGAGAGCTGTCGGGACAAGCCGGCTTCTTGCCCTGATCAATCCTGGTCACGAGGGCAGACCCTCCGGCCTTAAAAGGAACGAGATGCAGCCGCCACCAGCGACGACCGGCAAGATCAGTTACTTCAACCGTTTCGCCGACGCCTGGGACTCCTGGAAAAGCCGGAACCCTTATTACTACGGGGAAATCCAGCAGTTGCTCCGGTTTCTCGTTCCCCCCGATTCGCGCGTCCTTGAAGTGGGCTGCGCCACTGGAGACGAGTTGGCTGCCGTGCGCCCGGCGGAAGGGGTCGGCATCGACTTCTCCGCCCGCATGGTCGCACTGGCTCGGAGGAAACACCCCGAGCTTCGCTTTGCGGCCATGTCCGTGGAACGCCTCGCCCTCAGAACTCAGTTTGACTATATCCTGGCCTGCAACCTGGTGGGAGACCTGGACGACGTCCAATCCGGCTTTCAAACGCTGCATAGCGTGAGCCATCCCGGCACCCGCCTGGTCCTGACCTATTACAACTACCTCTGGGAGCCGATCCTCAAGCTGGGCGAACGCCTCGGCCTCAAACGACCGACGTTCATTCAGAACTGGGTGTCGCTCACGGACCTCAGGCACATACTCGATCTCGCAGGCTTCGAAACCATTTCGGCGGACTACCGTGTGCTGTTGCCGGTCTATGTTCCCCTTCTCTCTTCCCTCATCAACCGGTACCTGGCCCGCCTACCCGGCATCCGCCGCTTCGGCCTGGTTACCTACCTCGTCGCGAGACCTCGGGCGCATCCTCTCCCGCAGGATGCCTACGCCGTGTCCGTCATTATTCCCTGCCGTAACGAGCGAGGTACGGTCGAAGCGGCCGTGTGCCGCACGCCCCGACTCGGAAAGCACACCGAACTCATCTTCGTTGACGGTAATTCCACAGACGGGACACCCCAGGAAATTGAGCGCGTGATCCGCACCCACCCGGAGTGCGATATCAAGCTGATCCATCAAAGGAGTGGCATCGGAAAGGGGGATGCGGTTCGCAAAGGCTTTGCCGCCGCCACCGGTGATGTCCTGATGATCCTCGATGCTGATCTTACGGTCGCTCCCGAAGACCTCTCCCGGTTCTACCGCGCCCTTATCGAAGGTCGCGGAGAGTTCATCAACGGCTCGCGCATGGTCTATCCGGTCGAACGGCAGGCCATGCGGTTTCTGAACCTCCTGGGCAACCATTTCTTCAGTTGGGCCTTTACCTGGATTCTCGGGCAACGCTTCCGCGACACCCTCTGCGGGACCAAGGTCATCCTTGCGAAGGACTACCAGCGGCTGGCTCAGGGGCGATCCTACTTCGGCGACTTTGATCCCTTCGGCGATTTCGACCTGATCCTCGGAGCGGTCAAGCTCAATCTCAAGGTCTGCGAGGTTCCGATCCGGTACCGTGCCCGAGTCTACGGCGAGACAAATATCTCACGATTCAGCCACGGCTTGCTGCTTCTCCGCATGACATGGATCGCCGCGCGAAAGTTCCGCTTCGCAGGCCCGGTTGAGTGACTTATCGCGCGCAACGGTAGGCACAGGACTCATGAACGAACGCAATGCTGTGCAGGCCACGGCACTGGACACCGGCAGACACCGACGATTTGACCGGGTGCCTGACTGGGCGCTGCTCCTGATCTTTTGCCTCGTCTTCTCGGGCCAGGTCATCTGGACCATGCAGCAGAAATCGGCCACCTTCGATGAGGGGCTGAACCTCGTTTCCGGCTACGTCTCCCTGCGGTTCGGGGATGACCGCCTGATCCCCCAAAACCTTCCGTTCGTCAAGCTCCTGTCGGCCGCGCCGCTGTTCGTCTTTCGCGACATCGCCCTGCCCCCTCCTCCGGAGCTTTGGGACGCCCTGGCCCAATATCGGTATGCATCCGAATTGCTGTACAAGTTCAACGACGCCGACACCCTGCTCTTTGTCGGCCGGCTTGCCGTCCTGCCGCTGTCGTTGCTCCTGGGTTGCTCCGTGTTTTTCTGGGCCAAGCAGCTCCTGGGCCGGGAGGCGGCCACGTTTGCGCTCCTCCTCTATTGTCTCGAGCCCAACATCCTGGCCCATTCCGGCCTGGTCACCACGGACATTGCCGCCGCCGGCTTCATGTTCCTGACCATCTATGGTTGGTACCAGTTGGCTCAAGAGATCACCTGGACCCGCATCCTGCTTCCGGCGCTGACGGTCGGCCTCGGCCTCATTACAAAGTTCACGACCCTGCCGCTGCTCCTGATCTTTCTCCTCCTCGCGAGTGTCGTCGTCCTGGGGCGGGAGCCGCTCAAACTTCGCCTCCGCTGGTTTACCACGCGACCGGTCGCCGGCCGGAGCAGCAAGCTCCTCGCGTGCCTCCTCCTAGGGCTGATCAGCGCGCTGCTTGCCTATACCATTATCTGGACTGTCTACAGATTCCGGTTCGAGACCTCCGTCAGCCCCGTCCCGACTTACCAGACTTCCTGGCGCAACATCCTCCCGCAATCGCCCCTGCTCCGCAGCGCCGTGGTCACGGCGCTGGACTTCAAGCTCGTTCCCGAGACCTACCTCTATGGACTGACCTTCAACTGGAGCGCAATAGGCAACCTGGTGGGCTACCTGATGGAAGACATGCGACCGGGAGGTTGGTGGTACTATTTTCTGGTCACCTTCTCGATCAAGACGCCGCTTCCTCTCATCCTAATACTGGTCTGGGCCCTAGCGGCCCAGCGAAAATTCTGGTTTGAAAACCCCATCTGCGCCGTCTGTGTGTTCGGCCCGATCGTCATCTACTCCGGTGTCATGTCCATAACCGGCTGGAACATGGGCCATCGGCATCTGCTCCCGATCTATCCCTTTCTGTTCATCCTCGCCGGCGCGCTGATTCCTTGGGCACTTCGACAGGGAACTCTGGTGAAGAGCGGGCTGGCCGCGCTGGTCTGCTGGTATGGCCTGGCCTCCGCATGGATCGCTCCACACTATCTGGCCTACTTCAACGAGCTGGTCGGCGGCCCGGACCAAGGCCATCACTACTTAGTCGACTCCAATCTCGATTGGGGCCAGGATCTGAAGGGCCTCAAAAAATACATGCGGGAGCAGGGGATCCACCACGTCTGGCTCAGCTACTTTGGGCAAGCGGAGCCGGACTACTATGGCATTACTTATGATTACCTGCCGAGCTACCACCTCTATACCCCCACCAATGACCGGCCACAGTTTTGGGACGCTGAGCGCCTTCCTCCGCTTCCAGGCACAGTCGCCATCAGCGCGACACTCCTGCAGGGAATGTACCCGCCTTTCCCCGATCCGGAAATCGCGAAACACTATTTCGAGGATTACCGACAGCGGAGACCTATCGCAAAGATTGGGTACTCGATCTTTCTCTATCGCTTCGACGCACGGCCTCCCGCAGGGACAGCGCCTACACCGTAGATGGACCATGGAAATGGATAGCGCCATGCAGGCCACCGGGCCGCGCCCCACCGGCCGCAGTCTGCTCTCCCGCATACCTGACTGGGCCATTCTCCTGGTTTTCGGCCTCTTCTTCTCGGGGCAGGTCGTCTGGACCATCCAGCAGAAAGCGGCCACCTTCGATGAGCCCCTCAATCTCGTCTCCGGCTATATCGCGCTCCGCCTGGGCGATAACCGCCTGATCCCCCAGAACCTTCCCTTCGTGAAATTCCTTGCGTCCGCGCCGCTGCTTCTGTTTCAGGACATCTCCCTCCCTACCCCGCCCGAGCCCTGGAGCGCCCAAGCCCAATATCAGTATGCTTCGGAGTTTCTCTACAAATTCAACGATGCGGACGCCTTGCTCCTTGCCGGACGCCTTGCAGTCCTGCCGCTGTCCTTGCTACTGGGCGGCGCGGTCTTTGTCTGGACCCGACAGCTCCTCGGCCGGGCAGCGGCCGCTTTCGCACTCTTCCTCTATAGCTTGGAGCCCAACATCCTGGCCCATTCCGGCCTGATCACCACGGACATCGCCACCGCCTGTTTCATGTTCCTGACCATTTATGGGTGGTACCAGTTGGCCCAAGGGATCACCTGGACCCGCATCCTGTTCCCGGCGCTGACGGTCGGCCTGGGTCTCCTCACGAAGTTCACGACGCTGCCGCTCATCGTGATGTTTCTGCTCATCGGGAGTGTCGTCGTCATGATCCCGCAACCGCTCCAGTTACGCCTGCGTGGCCTTGCCCCGCGGCTGGTCGCCAGCCGGGGGGGCAAGCTCCTTGCGTGCGCCTTGCTGGGGCTGATCAGCGCGCTGGTCGCCTATGTCACCATCTGGGCCGCCTACGGATTCCGCTATGAGACCGCCACCGCTCCCATCGAGACCTACCACACTCCCTGGCAGGTTTTCCTGCCGAAGTCGCCCCTGCTCCTCGATGCCGTACTCTGGGCGCGGGAGGTCAGGCTGATTCCCGAACCTTATCTCTACGGGCTGACGTTCATGGGGAACCTGTCGGGCAACTTTCAGAGTTACCTGATGGGAGATATCCGCACCGGAGGTCGCTGGTACTATTTTCTGGTCACGTTCCTCATAAAAACTCCGATTGCCCTCATGCTGCTGCTGATCCTTTCCCTGCTGCTCTCGCGGCGCGCCTGGGGACAGTCCTCAGTCCGGTCCGCATGCCTGGCCGGTCCGATCGTCATCTACATCCTGATGATCTCGGTGAGCGGCTGGAACATCGGCCACCGCCATCTGCTCCCCATCTTTCCCTTTCTGTTCATCCTCGCCGGCGCGCTGATCCCCTGGGTCCGACGCCAGGGCACGCCGGTGAAAGGCGGGTTGGCCGCGCTGGCCTGCTGGTATGCCCTCGCCTCCGCGTGGATCGCCCCGCACTACCTGGCCTACTTCAACGAGCTGGTCGGCGGCCCGGACCAGGGCTATCACTACCTGGTGGACTCCAACCTCGACTGGGGACAGGACCTCAAGGGACTCAAGCGATACATGGATCAGCACGGGATCCAGCGGGTCTGGCTCAGTTATTTCGGCCAGGCCGACCCGGGCTACTATGGAATCACCTATGATTACCTGCCGAGCTACGACATCTTTCATCCCCAAAACGTTCGGCCGCAGGTATGGCTCGCGGACCGCGCTCCACCGCTGCATGGAACCGTCGCGATCAGTGCGACTCTGCTGCAGGGGGCTTACCTGCCCTTTACGGACCCCGCCAGGGCAAAGAGGTATTTCGAGGAGTACCGCCGGATGACGCCGACGGCGAAGGTCGGGTATTCCATCTTCATCTACCAGGTGGAGTGATATGGCGTCGAGAGGAGGCGAGGGAGGCGCTTTCGCACAGATTCCTGACTGGGCCATCCTTTTGACCTTTTGCCTACTCTTTTCGGCTCAGGTCGTGTGGACGATTCATCAGAAATCGGCCACCTTCGACGAGCCACTCAATCTCGTTTCCGGCTATATTTCGCTGCGGTTCGGAGATGACCGGCTGATTCCCCAGAACCTCCCGCTCGTCAAGCTCCTGGCGGCCGCGCCGCTGTTCATCTTTCGCGACATCGCCTTGCCCCCTTCCCCGGAGCCTTGGAGCAAGAGAGCCCAGTATCGGTACGCGTCCGAGTTGCTCTACCAACTCAACGACGCGGACACCCTGCTTTTCGTGGGGCGGCTCGCCGTCCTGCCCCTGTCGCTCCTTCTGGGTTGTTTCGTGTTCCGCTGGGCGAAGCAGCTCGTGGGGCGGGCGGGGGCCGCCTTCGCGCTCCTGCTCTACAGCTTCGAGCCTAACATCTTGGCCCACTCGGGGTTGATTACGACCGACATCGCCACTTCGTGCTTCCTGTTCCTGACCCTCTACGGCTGGTACCAACTGGCGCAGGGCATCACGTGGCCCCGAGTGCTTCTCCCGGCTCTGACCTTCGGTCTTGGCCTCATCACGAAGTTCACGATTTTGCCCCTGGTCCTCATGTTCCTCCTGCTTGCCGGTTTCATCATCTTTGATCGTCAGCCGCTCAGGGTCCAACTCGGCGGCCTGGCGCCCCGCACAGTGGAGGAGCGTGGTGGAAAGGTCCTCCTCTGGGGTTTCATGGCACTGGTGAGCGCACTGGTCGCGTTCGCTGTCATCTGGGCGGCCTATGGGTTCCGTTACGAGAGCGCCCTCTTTCCTGTCTTCTCTCACCCGAACTACTGGCGCGACATCCTCCCCAGCTCGCCCTTTCTCATCGATCTCGTGCACACAGCCCGTCAATTCCAACTTCTCCCTGAAACTTATCTGTACGGATTGACCTTCGCTCTCCAAATAACAGGAGGCTTCACCGGCTATTTGATGGAAGAGATCCGCGATGGAGGCTGGTGGTACTATTTTCTAGTCACGTTCTCCATCAAGACGCCGATCCCTCTGATCCTGCTCGTGGTTCTCGCCCTGTGGGGGCAGTGGCGCATGTGGGTCGAAAACCCGTTGCGCGCCGCATTCATTTTCGGCCCGATCGTCATCTACTCCGTAATGATCACCATCAGTGGTTGGAACATCGGTCATCGGCACCTCTTGCCGATCTATCCCTTTTTGTTCATCCTGGCCGGCTCTCTCGTCCCGTGGGCCACGCGACGGGGGAGGTGGGTAAAAGCGGGATTGGCCGGCCTCGCCTGCTGGTACGTCCTCTCGTCCGCCTGGATCTCCCCCCACTACCTGGCGTACTTCAACGAGCTGGTCGGCGGCCCCGACCGGGGCTCTCGTTATTTGGTAGATTCCAACCTCGATTGGGGGCAGGACCTGAAGGGACTCAAGAGGTACATGGATGAGCATGGGATCGAGCGGGTCTGGCTCAGCTACTTCGGCCAAGCGGATCCTGAGTACCATGGCATCACTTATGATTATCTGCCGAGCTTTACCATCTATGACCGAAGCACCGATCGGTCCGAGTTCTGGGATATCGACCGCATGCCCCTGATGCCCGGTCTGGTCGCGATCAGCGCGACGCTCCTGGAGGGAGTCTACTTGCCGGTCAAGGATCCCGTGAAAGCAAGAGCCTACTTCGAGGAATATCGACGCATGACACCCGTGGCCAAGATCGGGCATTCCATCTTCATCTACCGTGTTGAATAAGGACCCATCTCGTGGCGAGCGATTATCCCGTGACCGGTGAATCCAGCGCTAGGTCCTGGACCGTGCTGGCGGGCCTCGCTCTTCTCGTCGGGTTGGCCTACGGCGACAGCCTCTGGAACGGGTTCACGATGGACGATGACTTCATCGTCGTCGGCAACCCGATGGTCACCGGGCGTGGGAATCTCCCTCGTATTTTCGTCACCGATTATTGGGCCCGCGAAGGCTCTTCCGACCATTCAGTGCTTCACAACAGTGGGCTTTATCGTCCGTTCGTTATCCTGACTTATGCATTGAACGACGCCGTGGCAGGGTTGACTCCTTGGACGTTTCGACTCGTCAATATCGTCCTCCATCTCCTCGTCTCATGGTTCACCTTTCTCCTCGCCCTCCGGATCGGAGCGTCTCGAGCAGGCGCGGCCTGCGCCGCCGCGCTGTTCGCGGTGCATCCTCTGCACACCGAAGCCGTGACGGGAATAGTCGGCCGCGCTGAACTCCTGATGACGCTGGGAATGCTCGCGGGGCTCTGGTGGGCGGCGAGGGGACGGCCGTGGCTGTCGCTGATCGCGTTTGTGTTCGGCCTTCTGTCCAAGGAGCAGGCGGTCATGCTGCCGGCGGTCATCCTCCTCTACGAATTCTGCTTCGGCAAGGGCCTGCCTCTCAGCCCCAGAGCCGTCCTTTCACAGTATGGAGGATATGCCGCGGTGCTCGGGGGATACCTGTTCCTGCGCAGCGCGGTCTTAGGGGGCCTTGCCCCGGTGCCGATCCCCTTCATTGACAATCCGCTGGCGCATCTTGACGGGGACGCGCGGATGCTGGGGGCCGTGAAGGTTGCCGGGCTGTACCTGTGGCTCTGTGTCTGGCCTGCGGCCCTGTCCGCGGACTACTCCTACAATGCCATTCCGGTGCCGCACTCATTGCTCGACCCGGCCCTCCTGTTTAGCCTGGCCACCTGGGGAGGGCTGGTTGTCTGGATGATTCGGTCGTTCGTGAAGGGCGACCGCCGGGTGGCCTTTTGCATCGGATTCACCGTCCTGGTGTTCCTCCCTGTCTCAAATCTGATGATTCCGATCGGGACGATCATGGGGGAGCGGCTGTTCTATCTCCCGTCGGTCGGGCTCTGCCTCTTAGCAGGGCTGGGGTATGAGCGGGCCACCGGTCAGCAGTCAGCGGTCAGCGGTCACCCTTCAGCGTCACCCGTCACTCGTCACTGGTCACTTCTTCTTGTCGTCCTGATCTGCCTGGCGCTCCTCGCACGCACTGCCTTCCGCAATCTCGACTGGGCCGACAATGATCGCCTCTGGCGAAGCGCAGCCCAGGCCGAACCGACCAGCGCCAAGATGCAGCATTACCTGGGGAGAGCGGCCCAGGCAGCCGGAGACTGGGACGAGGCGCTACGCCGGTATCAGGAGGCCCTTCGCATCTATCCCGCCTATGCGCGAACGGACGCGGCCCTCAATATCAATCTTGGGGATGTCTACTTCAAATTGGGGAAACTGGAGAACGCGGTCGAGGCACTCGAACGGGGGACGGCCCTTCACCCAGCGTCGAGCTCAGCGCATTACAATCTCGGGTTGGTGTACGCAAGACTGGGCCGTTACCAGGAAGCTGAAACGGCCATAAGGAAGGCCCTGAATCTCAAACCGGAGTTCCCCGAGGCGTATAACACCCTGGGGCGGCTCTTGTTGGAGATGGGGCGGAGGGAGGAAGCCTTGGTTGCGGTGGAAGAGGCGCTTCGAGCCCGTCCGCAGTTTCCTGAGGCTCACTACAATAGAGGGTTGGTCTTGCAAGCATTCGGACGGACTCAAGAGGCGAACGCGGAATTCCAACAGGCCGCGGGAGGTCTTCTCAATCCAGGACGATAGTGCACACCCAGCGCGAGTCCTCAGCCCCCCGTCTCTTTCGGCTTGTCGGCCGGCTTGTCGATCGGGGCGGGCTTCCTTCGGAAGAAATCCGTGAAAGAGCTTTTGAGCGAGGTATACGTGGTCTCCAGGGCATTGTTGTAAAAGACCGGCACGCTGACCAGAAACGCCATGTCCGGAGCGTCGGGTGTGATGCCGACTTGACCGACAAAGTTGAGCGTCGTTTGAGGACTGATCGCCAGGTTCATACCGAAATTAAACTGGCCGATATTGGTTTGTGAATTAGGGATTTTCACGCCATTCGCTGTGCTGCTCGCCGACGTGATGTCAGAGAAGGAGAAATTCACCGACAGTTGGTTGTTCAACGAGATGGCCAGACCAAGGCTCACCAGCAGACCATTCACCGCCCCGAGACGGGCGGAGAAGATCTGCGGCTGCAGCAAGACCCCTCCGCTTACCGGCGTCGAGCTGATCTGAATCAGGTCCTCCGTGCTGGCCGGGGTATAGTTCCAGCCGATCGTTCCGAACAGGATGGCGGGATCGAGGGCCTTGACGCCGTTGATGCTGGTCGTAATCGTCCAGCGGCCAGCCCCCAGCGCGATCCCACTGGTGTTGAGCGCGTTAAGGAATTGCTCCGCGCTCCCCAGGGCGCCCTTGTTCGCGATGTCCCGGAAAATGTCGAACTGGCTCTTGCCAGTGGGAGCGTTGGCGCCAATCCTCAGCATGAGGTCCGGCAGCCACCCTCGTTCGTACAGAAACTGGTACGTCAGCCCGAAGTTGATGTCTCCGAGGCCGCTATCATGCTGCGACTCCTCGACCTGTCCCGCTTGGTCGGTAGAGACCCGCAGGCGCGTCGCATTCGCATACGTGTATGGAATGCGAAAATCCAACTGCAGCCCGCGGTAAAGACCGTACCGGACCTGGAGAGCGGGCGACACGAGGTTGTTGGTGACCTTTTCTGATTCGAGCCCTCCCAGAATAATCAGGGGAAGCACAGAAAACCCGGTCACGATCAGACGAGTGGTTTGCGCGTAGGTGTAAAACACGGAGGGCTCGAGGATCAACTGATCCCGGGCAAGCAGCAACCCTCCCGCTTGCACCGCCGCGAGCGGGACCCTGGCGACTTCGCGTTCCTCCTCGGCCGGTTGATCCTTCGGAGCAGCGCCGGCAGTCGGCTGATCCTTCTGAGCGGCCCCCGGGGCCGGCTGATCTTTTTGCGGGGTACCTGCGACCGGCGCGTCCTTTGGCGTCGCGGTCGAGGCTGGCTGGTCCTTCTCACCGGCGCCACCTGACGGCTCCCCGACACCGGATGGCGGCGGCGCAGGCTCGTCCGCCTGCGGCTGGGCCTCACCTGGGGGTGAAGCAGCTTGCGCAATCAGCCGATCGGCCTGCGCGATCAGCCGATCGGCCTGCGCGATGACCTGGTCCGCCCGGTCAACCAAACGCTCCGATTTCGGCACCGACCGGGTGGGCATGGCGGTAGCCATCGCTGGCGACTCAAGCTCCCTAGCAGGGGGAGGGACCGGCGATGCTTGCTTTTCCGTCCTCCGAGTTGCTCCCCCCTGACTTTCCAGGGAAGACCCCACGGGGTCGGCCAACGCCGACGGTCGAAAGTCATCGGGGGGCAGAGCAGCCAGCGCAATCATGCGGTCTGCCCGAGCCATCAACCGATCAGTCTGGGCGATCAAGGACTGAGCCCGGTCGACTAAGCTATCGGACCGTTCCGCTGATCCCGCAGGCACGGCGGTGCCGGTCGCTCTCTGTCCCTGTTCCCGGATGCTCGTACCCACCGTGAGGGCTTTCTTCTCTCCCTCGCGGCCCGCACCCGCCCGATTTTCCTGGAAAGAGGCCCCAGGGTTCGACGCCTTTGACGACCCAGCCTCATCGAGCGGGGAGGCTGCTTGCGCAATCAGACGATCCGCCCGCGCCATTAACCGCTCAGTCTGTGCAATCAGGGATCTGGCTCGGGCGACCAAGCTATCCGAGCGCTCCACCGACCACGCAGGCATGGTTGTGCCTAATGTCACGGCCAGAATTACGGACAGCCGGACCCACTGTGACGGGCACGGAGGGGGCATGACTTTCACTGACTATGGGAAAAGTCGGTGAAATTGCCGGCGGGTTGACCGAGTTGGAAGATACCGGAGAAGTTTTTCACCCCGAAAATGGACATGAGGTTGCGCCCGTCGGTGTTCGTGAACGTGTTCGGAGAGGGCGTCGGAAATTCGCTCAATGTCGTGGGCTGGAGAAACGATTGGAGTCGCCACAACGCGATCGGTGGATCCGTGGGCTTGGGCGAGAGCAGGCTCTTGGACGGAGCATCGCCGTCGGCGAACACGTCGGAGGCCGGGCCCGCCGCGGTGAGCCGGTCCAACTCGTGATCGGAGGACTCAGGGCGTGCGTAGAACTGCCCGGCAGAGGCCGCTGCTCTCGGCGTCACAATGAAGCCGATGCCGTCGATCCACACATCCAGGAAGTGCTGGATCGTCATCGAGCTATTGCCCTTGGCCGGGTCGGCAAGCAGGATGCGATTCCCCGCCGCGCCTCGCACGACCACAAAATGGTTGTATCCCATGGGGCGGATCGGCACGAGCACGGGGACATGCTCCCCTTCCACGAACTCCAGCAACTCGTCCAAGTTCATCCCCTTGTAGCCCTTCCCTTGAAACCCCTTGGCCCTGGCCGCCCGCTTCAGGTCCAGCAAGGTGAAGCCTTGACGCTTGAAGTACTTCTTGTACCCTTCGGCTGGAGTTTGGCCGAAGATGAAAATGTAGCCGATCAGTTCCGTTTCCGTCACTTCCTCTGCGAACCCGTGCCGAAGCACGGTCGCCAGGGCGGCCGCGCCGCAGGAGAAGTCCAGCGCCTGCATGACGACGTTCTGGCGACGGAGATCCCGCCAACTGGTGACGTGTTTGTTGAACCGCTCTCCCCCGAGGAGCAGCGAGACCTCAGCCCCGAGGGCCGGAGACACGATGAGTAGGCAGAGAAAGACCAGGAGAAGACTGATCCGGGGGCGTTTCATGGCACAAGCTTGATCTGAACGGGGACACCCACGTTCCCTTGCGTGATGGTGGTAGCGTGGCACTGGACGCAGATATTCAGGTTGAAGATCACGTTTTCGACCTGGAACAGCGTGTTCGAGAAGCTCACGCCTCCGTTGATGACGCTGGGCACTGTCGGTGAAGGAGAGATCAGGACACTGCCGTTACCTGAAGTGCCGCCGGTCTGGAAGCCAAAGTTGACACTGGGGATGCCATTGGGACCTTCACCTATCTGCAGGCTGAAGTCTCCCATCGCCGAGACCTGATCCAGTTCGCCGTCGGACAGGACTTCCGTGGCCAGCGCCACGCCTGGCATCACGAGAAAGACGGCGGCGAACAGCAACAGGCTGATAATTCGCAGGTTCATCATCCGGGCAACTGCCTTTGTCAAACCACCGGCAAGCGGTCCGGCAAAGATTGCCGGACCGCTTGCCGGTCTCCGAGCTTCCTACTGATTGAAATGCGTGATGCTGGTATTGAAGGTCCCCGTCGTCCCGCTGGACCCGACGAGCGGAGTCCCTCGGAACTGCATCCCCGTATTCACCTGCTTGATCACAGCCGAGGTGTCTGAGATGGGTGATGCAAAGGCATCAGCAGACCCGGGAATCAAATTCAGTGTCGCGGCCGCAATGTTGAGGTTCAAGGCCATCTGGGCCCGTCCGACCACATTGCTGACGAAAAGCGCCGACAGGTCCCTTTGCGCCAGTGATTCGAAGTTCAACCCATACTTCCCGGCATTGTCGAATGCCACTTGCGAATTCCCGCCTGTGGCTTTGGACAAGATGATCACGTCGCCCGAGGCGCTACCCAACGTCCCTCCGACGGCCGCCGACGTAGAGGTTGACCCATTCCCCTTGATAATCCCGCTGTTGGCCGCCGCATTCGCACTGGCTGATCCGGCCGCGCCGCCGTGCCCACCGTC
>Ga0187893_10010395_pt1 | contig 13883 bp, 18 predicted proteins | sample MA1701074metaG_FD_139574 | JGI IMG/M metagenome (GOLD analysis project Ga0187893, IMG submission 139574) | White microbial mat communities from a basaltic lava cave in the Kipuka Kanohina Cave System on the Island of Hawaii, USA - MA170107-4 metaG ...
ACAATGCCAATTAGTATTAGATGGAACTAATTTAAGATTAAACCCATATGGAGGTAATTTATTATCTATAAATGGTATACCGCAAGTTATACCTAATACAGGTGTTAGTTTAGCAGCTTCCAATAGCGCTGGTGTGTTTGTTTACATTTACGCTTTTATGAATGGCGCTACTATGACGCTTGAAATGAGCACCACGGCTCCCGCTATACAAACAGGAACAGGAATACAGCAAAAAACAGGGGATAGCTCTAGAACGCTTGTCGGTGCTGCATATACTGATACAGCAGGAGCGTGGGCAGATACTAATGGAAAACTATGGACATTAAGTTATTATAATAGAAGAGTTAAATCTTCCAGGATCGCTATGACTGTATCTTATGCTACAGCGTCAGTAAATTATCAGCAAATAGCGAGCCTAGCTACTAATTTTATATCATGGGGTAATGAAAATACTGATGTAAAAGCTAATATTGTATTTACCAGCAACGGCTCGGTATTTTATGTTCAAGCGCAAACAGAAACAGCAGCAGTTATAGATAGCGCAGCTGGCAGGACGCCTACGGCAAATCAAAATATCGGCTCTGCTATTACATCTAAAATATCTGGGGTAACTGAGGCAGCTAATCATCAAGTTTTAATGTTTGCACGAATGGAAGCCGCCACAGGTACACTAACTGTATATGCTAGCGGCACATTTGGCGAAACTACTTCTTTAATAATATATCAACGAGGCTAGCCAGGTAATTTAGGCTTCTGTCCGTTATTTTGATTTTTTCTATCTAAATACGCTTTCACAGCAGGACTTACAGGTGACTCTTTTGGCTGTGCAGCCAACGCCATTATGTTTTGTAAACTAGCTCCGCTGAGTATTTGAGTTAATAATCCTTCTATATAGTTTTGTTTTTTGAGTAACTCTTGTTTAAGAGTTATTATCTCTTGCTGCAAAGAGATAACTAAATTATTTTCTTTGTTATTCTCTTTGCCTTCATCTTCCCAATCTTGAAGTCTATCATCTATGTCTTTTATTTTATTATCTATTTTGCTAAGTTTAGACAAAATCTCTGAGAACTTGTCTTCCTTATTAGAGAACATCCACATGGTTAGTACTCCAATTTAGCTACAGTCCACACATCTTCATTTGAAGTCTTCCACTCACCCTTTGGGTATTTTTTATCCCATGCTTTCCGCATGTCATTAAGAGATGGGAATATCCAGTGGCGTCCTATTCTAGGATCGCTAGTTGTCCTGGCACCCAGCTCAGTTAACACACTACCAATTAATCTAAAAGCTATCTTTGTCCCTCTATGGTGTGTATCCTCCATATGATCCATTAACTGTTTAGATTTAACTTCATAAGTCCTTCTAGGTGTGTATTCTCCAGGAAAGTCACCATATTCTAAAAATTCATATACTATTTTATGATATTTTGATAATGACATGGCTTGTTGCTTCTTTAGTTCTTCGGTTTCAGGTATATCGTCTCTTGGATGCCAGCCTTTTAGATTTATTCGTAATAAATCAAATAACATGGCTTCTCTACCGCCATTATTCATTTCTCCCCATAGTGGATTAAAGTACCTTTTTCTATCTGCATTATTGGATTGTCCTTTAGAATATTTGTTATCCACCTCATTTATAAAGTATCTTCTAGCATCAGAGCCAGCGGGTATAACCCAATCATTATTGGTAGCCATACCTATATGAAGTCTATTACGGTCTAAAACAGGGTTAGCAAATTTAGCTTCTCTTGTTACAACCGGCTCAGTTATAAGCTGTTTAAGTGCTCCTTCTACATCCTTGTCTCCAGGGTAGTAAGCCTCATCTGCAAATAAAAAACTAATCAACTTTAAGTGGCCTGTGAACTTACCTGTTAAATGTTCTCGGTTGGATATATGCAAGCCATGCCTACCAAATATTTGGACCATTTGGGTAAAAATAAAACCTTTACCGGCGCCTTCTCTGCCTTTGAGAACGACTGCTACTTCTGCACGTTCTTGTGGATTTTGTACACACCAAGCTAGCCACCTAATAAAATACATAAATTTAAGTTTGTCTTTATTACATATTATATTTCTTATATGTTTTCTTGTTTTACCCCAATTGCCTTTTTTAGCTGCTACGTTAAATCCTTCCCATAAATTAAAACATTGCTTGTATTCTTTGTCTTGTGCTGGGTCGAATATTACAGTTTCATATTCACGGCGTCTGGAATTCTTTACCCACCATGTACCTAATTCTACATATTTAATTTTATCGCCACCCATTAGCTCTACAGACTTATTTGAGTACTGTAACTTAATGGCATCAGGGGTGCGGAATTCTATAGTATCTTTTTCAAAAACAGGACTATAGACATAGCATAGCACCATAGGGCGCCCATCTACAGTATTGATAAATGCGTGTTTTTGGTTCATTTCTTCTAGTTGCTTGTCATCTGCACCTTCAAATAAGCTATAATCTATATCACCTGCTTCTGCGGCGTCTATTAATTCTGATAATTTATTGCTTGGCACTATATGAGCCTTCTACAAGTAAATCATTAAAATCTTTTCCTGGCGGGGGTAAAATTATCTTAATTATTCTTCCTTTTTTGGAATAAGCTTTTAAAGCTTTTTTGGAATAATAAATACCTGCTTTGTCATTATCAGGGCAAAGTAATATTACTTTGACACTGTCAGGTATAGTAAGGTTAGGAAAGTTAGAAGCGTTAATAGTGCTAACTACTGGAGTTCTACCCATTGATAAAATACTAAGTGCATTTTCTGGGCCTTCTACTATGTATAGCTTATCCTTTATTTCTTTGTTGAACCATATTCCGTTACCTTTGATAGCTCCTAGAGCCATTTTTTGAATTTTTAGAGCTGCTTTATCTCCCCGTTCGGATAAATATATCCTGTGTACAGCTTGTATGTCCCCATTTGGGTCTTCTGTAATTTTAAATAATAAGGTAGGTAATAGTGTATTACTCTCTTTGTTGAATACTTGTCCGTGAAATTTAGTAACGCCTTCCCCGAATTGTGAAATTCCACGATTTCTAAGATAAGTTTCTCCGGGTGTTCCTTCGACATTCTGGCATATGCTCCATGTTTTTTTAGCAAATTTAAGCTTAGATAAATTCAGTTGTTCTCTTTGTTTTTCTTTATTTTTGATATATTCTGGTGTTATTTTTGTTATACCTATATTATTTTCTATGTCTTTAAGATCAATAGCCAACCGTTTGGCACTTTCTTTATAGTCAGATATTTTATGTAGTCTTCCGCATAACCCAATAACGTCAAATCCCCAATTAGTAACTTCAGTGCTCTCATTGAGGCTACTAAAATCTTCTTTTGTGAACCCGGCTCCAAATTTAGCAAAGTCCTCAGCAGTAAATATTGAACCAGCGAAGTCGGACCCAATTCCTTTTTTAACATTGAAACGGCACGCTCCAAAATTGGTGTCATGCCGCAACGGGTTGATAAAGTCATATTCGTCGTCCGTTATTTTTTGATATACAATATCCCAATAAGATAGTAACTTATCAAAATTACACAAAGCTGTTTCCCGGAGAGGAGTGTAGCGGTCCATCGACGCCCTACTAGCTCTAGTGTGTTATTGTTGTGTGGAGCACTAGATGTTGTAGCTTATACAAGCCTATAGGGTATATTTCAGCGCGTCAACTCTTTTTTTACTTTTATAAGGTATGATGGTAAATCTATCACTAGGAGTAACATACCATGTATCAAAAAAAGATGGCTCAACTGAGAGAACAACTTAAAACTCTCGTAAACGACATGGAAACTTTGAAGCCTCTTTACCCCTATGAGGTTTCTTTATTCTTGGCTGACTTGCATAGACTACAGAAAGAAACAGCGCGGCTAGGGTTGACAATCATAAGCAAGGATGTTAAATAGCCTTTGACCCTAGGTGCGACGCCCTCCCTCATTCCCCTATCGGTCCCCCTAGACTGGCCCCGGAGACGCGTTCTCTGGGGCCTCTTTTTCTCATTGACCCCCGACCCACCCGAGCGTAGGCTTGGGGCCTCTATGACCTCTATGGGCGCCGGTGGGGCCATAGAGCAAGTGAGCTTAGGACCGGCGCCCCCTCACACAATCACCACAAACTGACACAAAGTCAGTATCACTAAGGGCGTCGTCAATGGATATATTATCTCCAAACGAGAATGAGTTTAATTACTATGATCAATTACATCAAGAAAAATATAGAGACGAAAATCAAAGTTATTTAGAGCATTGTAGTACATTAGCTAAAAATTTAGCCTTTAACGAAACCCACAAAATTAAAATTGAAGATGCTATAAAAAACAAACGTTTCTTAGCGGCTGGTCGCGTGCAAGCTGCACTTGGAGCTACAGAACGTGAGGTATCCCCGTTTAACTGTTCGGTCAGTCAGCGTATTGATGATAGCATGCAGTCTATTATGGCTGCTCTATCCAATGCTGCTCAGATTTTACGTTTGGGCACTGGAATTGGATATAACTTTTCGCACTTACGTCCTAAAGGCGCTGAAATCCGTAAGCTAAAAACAGAAAGCAGTGGTCCTCTCTCTTTTATGAGAATGTTTGATGTTATGGCTAGCACTATTGCTAGCTCTGGACATCGACGCGGAGCACAGATGGGGATTATGAATGTCGATCATCCAGACATTGAAGCATTTATTGACGCGAAAATGCAACCTGGAGCATATAGACAATTTAATTTGTCTGTTGGAGTTACCGACAAGTTCATGGCCGCCGTTGAGAATGGATCAGATCATATTCTTAGCTTTGCTGGACAGACGTATAGAACAGTTAAAGCCCGTAAATTGTGGGAAAAAATAACTAATAATGCTTACAATAGTGCAGAGCCAGGTATCATCTTTATCGATAGATTAAACCAAACAAACAACCTGCATTATTGTGAAAATATAGAGGCGACTAATCCATCTATGCCAGCTGGAACACTAGTTCATACAAATTTAGGAGTTTTACCAATAGAGAAATTAGAAGGCCAAAAATTTAAAATAAAGTCTATGGATGGCGTTTGGGCTGAAGCTAAATGTTTTCTTTCTGGTAAAAGTAAAAAATTGATTGAATTAAATTTTGGGGGGGGAAGAACTATACAATCTACTCCAGAACATAAATGGCCTGTCTTAAAAAATGGACAATATGAAAATATATTAACTTCAGAATTAAAAGAAGGAGATTTAATTCCCGCAAATAGAAATGAGGATATGGGGCATAATTTAAGGACAGATTTATCATATGAAGATGGATTTATTACAGGAATGGTATTTGGTAATGGCGCATATAATATAAGAAAAGATAATGGTAAAGCATATATTAGTGTACATTTTAACAAAGAAGATTGGGATTTACACGAGATAACAGCGGATTATTTTGATGTTAATATAAACACACAAATGGATGAATGCATTGTAGGAATTCACTCCGACGAACAGGCTAGAGCTTTTATAGATAAAGTTGGCCTTACTTTTGGAGATAAATCAATTTTACCAAATACTGTATGGAATAGCAATGATAATTTTACCAAAGGCTTTGTTGATGGGCTAATAACCACTGATGGACACATTGATATACCAGGAAGAAGAATAGTATTAACCAATAAAAATCATAATGTAATTAAAGAATTTTCAATACTTTTAGGGTTTTATGGGGTATTATCTACTTTTAGAGATTCTAAAGTTAAATTTAATGATAAAATATATAATAGAACAGATTTGACACTATCAAAAAATAATATTAAAAGATTTATAAATGTATTTAAAATAACAGGGTTCAGAAAAAATGATACATTAAAATATTTAACAACTAGATGGCAATTTACACACGGACGAAGTAATATATTAACAACTCATAATAAAATATGTGCAATTACTGAAGTAAACCCTCAAGATGTTTGGGATATCTCAGTAAACCATAATCAGCATGTATTTCCTACTCAATGGGGGTATACTGGAAATTGTTCGGAACAACCACTTCCTCCTTATGGTTTATGTTTACTTGGAAGTTTTAATTTAGTCTCTTATTTATCATTACAAAACGATGGTAGTTATAATTTTAATTATCCCCTTTATATGAGTGATATTGATACATTTGTTGAAGCCTATGATAATATTTTTGATAAAAGTATATATGCTATACCCGAACATAAAGAAGAAGCAATTAATAAGCGCCGTATGGGTTTAGGACTTACAGGCATAGCAAATGCTATAGAGTTACTTACAGGGCGCGCTAGTTATGGCGAACCTGATTTTATTGCGCATCTTGATAGAATATGCTCTGTATTAACTTATCAGGCGTATACTAAGAGCGCAGACTTAGCTAAAGAACGTGGAGCTTTTAATTACTACAAGGAAGAATACAATGATAGCAAATTTATCGCTACTCTCCCACTTAGCGTTAGAAATAAAATTAGGGATAGTGGCATTCGCAATTCACACCTTATTAGTTATGCTCCTTGTGGAACTATATCGCAGTGTGCGGGGAATATAAGCTCAGGTGTTGAACCTGTATTTTATTATCAAGTTTCTCGTGACGTTTATATGAAAGATGGCAAAATAAATATTACACTTAATGATTATAATTATAGAACATTTAATTTTAAAGGAAAAACACTTGAACAGTGCTCAGTGAGAGATCACTTAAATGTTGCCAGGGTGATACAAAAATATACTGATAGTGCTGTTTCAAAAACTGTCAATGTCGCTTCTAATTGCAGCTACGAAGACTATGAACAAATATACAAAGATGCTTATAAAATGGGGCTCAAGGGCATCACGGTGTATAAACCTAACGAGATACGTGGCGCTGTTATAAAAGAAGCGCCAAAGGTTGTAGAGCGAACATTCGAAAATGCCCATTGCGCCAATGGCGCTTGTTATCTTTAACCATTTATTTACTGATCACGCGATTGTGATTGCGCCGGTTCGCACTCTAGGCTAAGGTCTCCTAGTGGCGCTCCGGCGCTCTTGTGAAGGTCTAGAGTATGTCAGAAAAACAGCCCACGCTTGGCGAGACAATAAAAATATTATCTCAAGCTGTTGAGCGAACTGTTTTATATTTTGACAAAATAGACTCTACAAATCTCCCAGAATTATTAGACGCTTTTAGGCTGCTTCGTGAAAACGAAGAACAGCTTAGCACACTTCACGACGCTTTGAAACAGATAAAAGATAAACTTTCTCATGAAACAATACCAGATATCTTTGAATCAATGGGGATCGACTCCATCAAAGCAAAAGGCAGAAATTTTATACTCGGAACTAGTTTCTATGCGTCAATCCCTATTGACAAGCGAGAAGCTGGATTTCAATGGCTCAAAGACAATAGACTTGGAGAACTCATTACCCCTACAGTTAATGCTAAGTCTTTGTCAAGTGCAGTTAAAGCGTACATTGAAGCTTCTGGACAACAACCGCCTGAAGAAGCCATGAGTACGCATATTAAAAGAAATATAAGTGTGAGGAAAACATGAGTACTGTATATGTGTTAATTATTATATACGCTGGGTACCAGACAGGAGGGGCAGGTATTTCCCAAGAATTTAACTCTAAAGAAAAATGTGAAACTGCCAAAAATATCGTTAAAAAAGAATTAGGGTTTAACTTAATATGTGTGGAAAAATAAATGCACAATGAAGCTAACAATTTCTCTATATGGATAAAAACATCTAAACCCTTAACTAGGTATGTATATCATATTGGTTTTAGCCCAACAGATAGTATTTTAAGTAAGGAAATGGGAGCAACAGCTTGGAAACGAGCTTGCATGGGTGATATTTATTTAGTACAGCGTAAAATACAACCCTATAAATATGAGTTTATTGCAATTAAAGCTAGTTCACCGCCTATTAGAAAATTAATACCTTTAGTAGATGCACTAACAGAAAAACACTTTAGAAAATTAGTAACTAAAAACGCAAATCCCGTGGAGCATCTGGAGTACACACAACATGGCTAAGACAAAATCGCCTAAATCACAGGCAGTAACTGAGTATAGTAATAATACTGATGTTATTCCATTTGGAGAAATACCAGACTATCTCAAGTCAGAAAAATCAACTGGTTTAGAGACACTTGGGGCTGGGGATTTTAAAGTTCCTCGTATTAAATTACTTCACCCTTTGAGCCCGGAAATTCAAGAGTTTCAAGGTCAAGCTATTCCGGGAGAATTTTGGCATGAGGGCGCTAATCGATCCATCGGAAAAGAATTTATATTTGTACCTATCAATGCTGGTAAGCGCGTCATTCTTTGGAAACCTCGTGACGACGGCGGTGGAATGTTGGCGTTTTCCCGCGATGCTGTTAATTGGGCAAGCGGCGGCGACAAAACATTTGAGGTAATGCTTGATAGAAAGAGTAAGAAACGTGTTAAATGGCAAACAGGGAAGAATGTTCCCTATTCAAAACTTTTGGAATGGGGAAGCAGCAACCCAGAAGATGATCAATCACCTCCAGCGGCCACTCTTACTTATGAATATCTTTGTTATTTACCCCGTTTTCCTGAATTATCTCCTTGCCTCTATGGGGTTTTTAAAACTGCTCTCCCAGCTGGAAAGCAGCTTAATTCCAGTCTTCTTATGCTTCGCAAGCCTACAGCTAGTGTTGCTGTTAAGTGCTGGTCAGTTGAAACAAGTAATGGAACAGATACCTATCTCACACCAAAATTTCAAACCATGGGATTTGTACCAGAAGAAACATTTAGAGTATGCGCGGATCTCGGCGAGAAACATAAAAATTATCAAGCCGATTATAGTCAAACGGAGCTTGAGAATGAACCAGCCCAAAGCACAGTCGCTTACTAATTATTAACTTTTGAGACATACAATGGTGAGGCGTTATGATCCTACTAAGGCATCTAAGGAAAGTTTTTATGATGGCTAAAAGAAAGAAAAAGCCTGGTAAGAGTGCTAGACATGGTAACTTACCGGCACCGTACACTAAATATCAGAAAACCCCTTTTCCATATGGGGAAGGGTATAAGAGTAATCACCTTGTCGGTGGTGTGTTATACAGAAACGGGAAACCGTTTCGGCATAAATCTGATGAATTAAATATCTATAATGCCGCTGAAACTAGACGAATAGCTGCTGAGTAGTATAATAAATGCAAGATTATCTCCCAGTACTCCAAGAGGTAGAGAGAAAGGTTTTAAAAACCTTGAAGTGTGGGTTCGAGGCCCACCTGGGAGACTTTACAAATAAACCTATAACACCGAATGATGATATATTACTATACATAAATGAAAAATATATTTATGAAGATGGTCAAGTTATTCGCATACTTAAAAATGGGGACATTAAAGTATTAGGCACTTTAAATAAAATACAAAATAGATATTTTATAGATATAAAACTTAGTAGAATTTCTATAGGAAGACGACTTAGAAGATCACATATTGTATGGTTTTTATGTACAGGAGAGTGGCCTTCTAAAGAAATAGATCATGAAGATAGAGATACTGCTAATGATCAATTTGAAAATTTAAGAGAAGTAACTACTAAGCAAAATGCTAAAAATAGAGATACAAGTAATATAGCTAAGATAAGAGTTTATCCGCATAAAAGTAGATTTGTAATAGAAGCTCACATATATAGAAAACACGTACATTTGATTATGTGCAATGCTGAAGGAAGATATTTTTTGAGAAACTTGATAGTAGAGCATTTAAATAAAATACAAAATAATATAAAATTTTATTGATGAACGTCATAACGACCTGTAGCATAATGGTAATGCCGGCTCCTCATAAGGGTCTTGATCCAAGTTCGAATCTTGGCAGGTCGATTTAAATGAAGGTAAAAATGGCCAGCAAAACAACTCATATGTTAGAAAGTGACGTTTATGATATAACCCATGAAAATATAGGTGAGAAATTTAAAGAACATTTTTATGGTATTTTAAAATATGTAAAATCTAATGATATTAAAAATGCAAAAATAACCACGAGAATAAGAGAATTAACAACAAAAGAAATAATTATTTTTACAGATATTGAGGAAACACTTAAAAACTTTGAAATACCATGAATTACACAGATACTAAACTTCCAGCTAAACATACAAAAGCCTATAAAATTGTTATTTTGAGGCTTAAAAATTTTACTCATACTCAAATCGCTAAAAAATTAAATATAACAAATCGTCATTCTAGATCAACTTGGTATAACTGGAATAACAAAGAACAATATAATAAATGTCAAAGAAGGTGGCATTCAGAAAATCCGGGGTTAAGATACGAATATCAAAAGAAATATCGCGATAATACGCCTGAAAGAAAAGATTATCACGCATATTATATGCGCTGCCGAAGAGCTAAAATAAAACCTATGGGGATTAGAAAATGGGCAACAGATTTTAGGAAATGGGAACAAAGTTTTGGATGAGGTAGCGATATGACGGTATACGTAGATGATATGTACCTTTACCCAATGGGGCAGTTTAGAAGAATGAAAATGTCTCATATGATGGCGGATACAGATGAAGAATTACATAACATGGCAAAGAAAATAGGAGTAGCGCGAAAATGGTGTCAGGAAGAAAATTTAGGTAAAGGGTATATACATTATGATATTGCAAAAAATAAAAGAGAATTGGCGATCCAATTTGGCGCAAAGGAAATAACTTTAAGAGAAATGTCATCTATGGCCATGGAATGGCGCAAAAAATGAACCAAGTCGAAAAGTTCATAAACATGATATCAAGCGATCAATTGGTCGCTTTCGATACTGAAACTAATGGACTTCACAAGTTTAAAACATTTATCTGCGGGTATGGGTGCTCAGATGGGAAGGATGTTGCTTATGTTCCTGTGCGGCATGGCGAAGGCGGAGGAACTCAAAATGGCAATATTGAAAATGTGGAGCAATTTGAAAACACGATTAAACCAATCCTTAAAAACAGACGAGTACCGTTAGTTTTACAAAATTGTAAATTTGATATGCATATGTGCGCCAACCATAATATTGAATTACCTGATATTATAGATACTATGACAAATGGCTGTTTAATAGATGAAAATCAATGGAGTTTCAGTTTAGCAAATTTATGTAAAAAATATCCAGATATTCCGCAGAAAAAAGGCACTGAGCTATATAAATACATAGCTGACCAGTTTGGTTGTAAACCTACAGTTGAAGCCATGGGTCATTTTTGGAAACTTCTCGGCGATGATCCAATAGGAACCGATTACGCTAATTATGATAATATTTCCACTTTTGCTCTTAATGAAGCTCAAACCGTTGAGTTGTATGAGCAACAACTAGATAGTTTAGCAAAATTAGAACATAAACTTAGTAAAGTACTTTTTAAAATGGAGCGCAAAGGTATTAAAGTAGACTTAGAAGAAGCTGAGAGTGTTAAAAACATAATAAATGAATTACATTTGAAAGCGTATGAAAATATACCACTCACAGAAGATTTTGAACCAATAAATGTAAAATCACAAAAAGACTTACAGAAATACTTTGAATGGTGTGGCATAGATGATTGGCCTATGACCCCCCCCACTGAAAGATTTCCTAACGGCTCACCTAGCTTCAATAAAAATTTTTTAGGAACGCATCAACAAGGATTTATTATTCTTGAGGCAAGAAAATACGATCACTTGAAATCTAGCTTTATTGACCCTTTGCCTAATCATATTCACAACGGACGAATACACACAAGTTTTAATCAAACCGCTGGGGAATTTGGAGGAACTAAAACTGGAAGATTATCTTCTGTTGGGCCCAATATGCAACAAATACCTAAACGTGATAAGTTTACAGGCAAAATATTTAGAAAAATGTTTGTTCCTGATGAAGATTTCATCTTTGTTGAATTTGACTATTCACAAGCTGAGCCTAGATTATTTACACACTATTCCAAAGAACCTGCTTTAATGAGAGGTTATTCGCAAACACCTAATATTGATATGCATGATGTTGCTTCTCAATATATGGGGTTAGATAATAAACTAGGCAAAGAAGAAGGGCGTAAAGTTGCAAAGAATTTAAATCTTGGTATGATGTATGCTATGGGCTACAACTCTCTAGCTGATCATTTAAACGTAGAATTAAATGAAGCTAAAGAAATGTCTTATAGGTGGCACCGTACTTTTCCCAAGGTTTCCAGCTTCACTAAACAAGCCTCGAAAGTGGCCGAGCAGCGCGGATTTGTCCGCACCATTCTAGGGCGCCGCGCCCGGTTTCCTGATCCACGTTTCAGTTACAGGACAGCTAATCGAATTGTGCAGGGGGGAATCAGCGATATACTCAAATATAAGATGGTGGAACTAGATGATTGGCTTAGCTTTGAAAATTTACATGATGTTTGTCAAATGCTGTTGAATATTCATGACGCTATTTTGTTTCAAATTCATAAAGATTATCTACATCTTATTAACGATATAGATAGGATTATGTGCGATCTTAGTGGGCCACCTTTTAACTTGACAGTTCCCTTTAGAACAGACTACCATAAGGGTGCTAATTGGAGTGAGGCCAGCTATGCTTAACTCAAAATATACAATTTTATTTCTATCGCTTATGGGCACTCCTGTAGAGGCTTATAGGTACAATAAACAATGGAGCCATTGCAAAGAACCTATAAAAATAACAGGAAATCAGCAGATAACAAAAGATGGTGCTAAAAAAGCAGCCGACGACGCTTGGGCTGGAAATGTAAGATTTAAATATGGTGAGATATACATGAGCTTAGACAATGCTAGATTTGTTGAGTATATCTGCGCTAGATCATCTATTGGCGAGCCAGGATTGTCTAATCTTGTGCAGACACTTACCAGATGTGAAATCACAGCGCAACCCTGTAGGGCTAGGAGAGAACAATGAATAGCTTTCAGTGTATTAATATTGTACGTAAACCAGATGGTTCGCTTAGATCGTGGGAGGAATACGATGCGCTAGCTACGACAGAACAATGGATAGACGGCCAAAACAAATACAGACCCCCAACTTCAAAACAAACTTTATTATCATTAAAGGTTAAAGAAAGTGAAAGACGAAGCCGCGTTTAAATTAACGCTTAAAAAATCAATAAAAGCACATGGAGGCTTTTGTATATCATTAGCTGCGCCTATGATAAACGGCATACCTGATCAATATTGGATTTTTCCAGGTTACGCTCCGTTGCTTATTGAAGCTAAATGGCTAAAAGACACTGGACTTGGCTTTAGTCGCAAAGTGCAATATAGACCTTTGCAAGAAGATTTCATTAAAAAATGTCATAATATACTAAACTATAGTGCTCAAACCATAATTGGATTAAAATATAGTGATGAATACTACGCTGTATTATTAGAATACAATAATCCTTTATTTAATCAGTTTAGCTTTAAATTTTTAGAAACTTGCACGTATACAAAGTATGATCCAAAAACTAAATTGTTTAACGTTGTTGAGTTGCTGATGCACTCTAAATCCCCAAGAATGACGTTTCATGTCACTCCCCTCTTGACACAAGAGCCTATTTGTAATAGCATTGCGGTTTCTCTAACTAAAGAACAAGAGGATCGCTTGCTTGCAGACACAAATTTGGCCATTTAATCACATTGAGCCGCGCGATGTACAACTCGAAGCTTTGGCTGCTGGCCAAGGCAAAACAGGTTTTGCCTATTTTATGCGCCAACGTCTAGGAAAAACTTGGACTATTTTTGCTGAATATACCAACTTAAAAGAACAAGATAAAGTAGATTGGCTCGTGATTATATGTCCCAACAGTATTAAAGAACAATGGCGAGAAGCTATTGAACATGCTGATCCTTTTATACCAATTTTTGTTTATGAAAGTCAAAGCAAAAAAGATATAGAGCGATATTTCAAGAAAAACAAAATTGGTGGAGTATTTATCATCAACTATGAAAGCATGAAAGCTTTCATGAGTGAC
>Ga0187893_10010396_pt1 | contig 13879 bp, 14 predicted proteins | sample MA1701074metaG_FD_139574 | JGI IMG/M metagenome (GOLD analysis project Ga0187893, IMG submission 139574) | White microbial mat communities from a basaltic lava cave in the Kipuka Kanohina Cave System on the Island of Hawaii, USA - MA170107-4 metaG ...
AAGGAGTTAACCCGACATGAACTCTCTAATCCGTCCCCGCCGTTTATTTGTAAGTGGCGGCAGCCGTCTCTCTCCCAATGCGGCATTACTTTGGCAGGAACTGGGCCGACGACTGGCTCGCAAAGGAGGGCCAGTTGTGCTCACCGGCGGCTTGGCTGGTCGCATCAGTACGCCAGAAGACAAACCCGCCGATCTAGCGATCGTGGAAGGAATGCTGCAAGGACTGAAGATCGATGGCATAGCCCCCGAAGAACGCATCGAAACATTTCTGCCGGACAAAGACAAGGATTGGAACGAGCTTAAGCGATTTCGCGAAGGGCGGGTAATAACGCTGGAACACCGCAACGCCCAGTCTCGACGCTTCAGCATGGTGTACTCGGCGGATGTGGTGATCTCAATCGAAGGTGAGAAAGGAACTCACTCGGTGCTTGATGTAGCGTTGGCGATCGACCGGCCCATTCTGCCACTGCCGTTTGCTGGCGGTGCGTCTGCCGATGCCTGGAGGGACCACCCACAAGAGGTAAAAACGTGGTTTCAGCTTTCCGACGATGAGGTAGCGAGATTCACCGCGACGCGGCTCGCGGAGTTGGATAAACTCGCGATTTCGGCCTTAGCAGATGAAGTTCATTCGTGTTTGATGCGCGGCTTTGCGAGAACCTGCTTCGTGATCATGCCGTTTAATAGTGGACACGACCCGGTCTATGAGAAAGCAATTCAGCCAGCTCTCGAAGCGCGCGGTCTGTCGCCAATTAGAACTGACAAGCATGTACTTACAGGCAACGTGATCGCAGCGATTCGCGATGGATTGCGACATTGCTTCTTCGCCATTGCCGACACAACCGGTGATCGCCCGAATGTGATGTATGAGTTGGGAATGGCCCATGCGGGTAACAAACCCGTGATTTTACTACGCCGCGCCATTGACGACGGGGCAATGGATGCACCATTCGATCTTCAAACCGAGAGTAATGATCAGATACTCCGATGATTTGGACGAACTGCGTCATCGCCTCGATGATGTGATTAGTACTGTCTGCGGCGGGTTGAGGGATCTCGACGACCCTAAGCGCCGTCCCATGTAGAGTGGCTGGATGTGCCTCGCCGGTTTGCCACCCCGTCGACTCCTGTCAGTCCAATTTCAATCGACGCTCGATTAGCAAGGTCACCGCCACCACAACCATGCGACGATTAATGCGCCCACGATTACAACGAAGGCAGCTGCACAAAACCGAACCCACTTTCTGGATGCTCGGGCTTGCTTGAATTCAGCTTGCGCCTGACGCTGTGTCACTGGATGATCAGCGAGGGCTTTAAGGATGAAATCCCGCGGAATGTCAGATCGAGCATCCGCCAGCAGCGCATGATCTCTGGGCTGAGGTTTACTTACCTTTGGTTCAGAATTCTCTTTATCCTCGGACATAACCATCTCCTTTCAAGTTTATGGCTATTGACGACCGAAATGTTCACAAAACCTGGGGCTACTCCGTAGAATCCAGCACATCCCTACTTACTGTTTACTGCCCGGGCGCAAGCCCGCAAACGTTCTGTTAGGGCACTGTGAGGGTCGACCTCTCTGAGAGCAGATTCCACCAGGGCTAATTCTCCTAGACCACGTCGGGCTTCGATTCGCAGCGCCTCCACAGCGTGCCCTTCGGTCAACTCGCGCTCAGTTTCCGCTAGGGCGGTCCTCAGCAGGGTCACCGCCTCGGCTGGGTCATCGGCTAACAGGTACTTGGCGGCCGAGATTGATTTGCGCAAATAAACCGCGCAAGTTTCGGGCTGGTTCCTCTCGATTAGACTTCGAAACAGATCCAGGCCTTTCACACGGTCGGCGGCAGCGGTTTCGGCATTTCCAATCTCGTAATGCGCTTCGGATCGGTTCACTAAAGCGTGTGCTAGCCAACCAGTCAGGTCATCGCGCCCGCCGTGGATGAGCCGGCTGTACAGGCGAATCGCGCAATCACAATCGTCGAGCGCCATACGCCACCGTTTCAGACGGATGCACGCCAAGCTACGGCCCAACGAACTCAACGCCAGCAGCGGTTCCAAGTCGCTTCGACCCTCATTGATCAGACGCCGCAGCATGCTGCTCGCCTCATCCGCCTTGCGAATCGCGTCTTCACTTTGCCCGGCCTCGTTCAGTGTCGCGGCTTTCATGACCTGCGCGTGTGCCATCAGCGGAGACATCTCCACCCGGCCACTTTGTATTAGACGTTCGCAGATTTGGATTGCTTCGGCGAAGTCTTGCAGAGCTTCTTCATGTCTTTGCTGATCAGCCAGCACATTGCCGCGATTGATCAGCGCCGAGGCGAGCGCCGGCTCCAGATCACCTGTCCTGCTCCCGACCAAATCGCGATACATTTGTAGCGCCTGGCTGCAGTCGACAGTTGCTTGACTGAACCGACCCATTTCACGCAAGGCAATGCCACGATTCATCAGGACGCACGGAATCTGAGCTTTACGGCTAGGGTCGTGAAGGGGCAGTTGGTCAAGGTTACTCAGCGCGCGGTCATAATCCTCTACCGCCTCGGCAAGCCGCGAAGCTTGCCAGCGGACATTCCCTCTATTGGTTAGTGCTCCAGCCAGACTGGCTTGACGCTCGGAAGAAAGCCTGGTGTCCCGGGAGTCGAGCAATTCGATCGCCTCGTCCAAGTCAATATGCGCGTCTTCGAGAGCGCCTAGTTGACGTTGAAAGGCCGCACGCGCGGTGAGGAATTCCGCGCGCGTCTGAGGCGGCGAAACCTTTGCCAACCTTCCCAACAGCTCGATCCCAGTTGTCTGATGTCCCCAGGCCGCCAGCCATTCAGCAAACGAATAGGTCTCGTTGACGGGAAGGAAGAAGAGCTCTCTGCATCGAGACACATTATTCGCACGCAGCGCGTGTTCGATAGCTAAGACACGCGGACGAATCTGCTCCAGAGAGGAGGCTTTATTCAAAATCGGTTGCTCACTATACCAGGTTGAAAACCGCTCATGGATGGCCACAGCCTCCGACGCATGGACCAAGCCGGAAAAATATTGCTTTACCAGGGGGTGAAGCTGAACAATTCCGGCCTCGCCGTCCCACCCGATCAGATGCCAGTCGGAAAGAGTTATTGCCTGCTCCATCAGGTCACTTAGAGGACCCGAGGGGGCCGCCATCGCAGCAGCGACGGCAGCCAATGTTGGATTCTCAAGACTGTGTGACGCTACGCGCACCAGTTGTTCGGCGGTCGTACCACCGACCAGGTTTTGACGGATTTCTTCGAAGAGCTTGAACAGACCGCGCTTCGAATCCAGCACGCTTACCTTTGGCAGGTGCTCGAGTTGTCCTCCGTATTTCTTGCGCAGTAGCCCGCCAAAGACCATCAGTGCAAGCGGGTGATTTGCATAGCCTTCGGCAATCCTTTTAATTTGGTCAGTCTCACCCTTCACGCCGAGGCGTCGCAGTAGTGCCACTGACGCATCCGGATCAAGTCCTTTGAGGGTCAAATCGTTGTCGGGTTGGTCATACACGGGCACGATCGCATAATCTGCGTTATCCAAGGCAGCCGGTATGGCCCGTGTAGTAAGGATAAAGTGTGTGCCATTACAAATGCCGCTGGCGTCGGCGAGAAAATCATCCAAGCCTGAGAAATAGCCCGCCCGTTCCTCGACGGTTTCGTTCGCTGGCAGATCTTTCCTCCCGCGATTCCATCCGGTAAGCCATCGCTCGAGCCCGTCAATCACCAGGAGCGTCGGCCGCTGTTGAAGCACTCGAAGCAACCTCGCTGAGCGGGCAGCCACATCGGGCGATTCGCGCTTGTCGAACTTACCCGGAAGCAGATAACCCAGAGTCTCATCAAGGAACATATCGAATGAAAACCCGCCCCGGTAGGCCGTGCACCATAAACCCGCCGCGAATCGCAGATGTTCTTGTTGACGTAGCCACTGATAAACCAGGGTCGTCTTCCCCTGCCCGCCCATCCCGAGCACTACGATAATGCTCGGAGTATTCTTCCGCACCGCATCACCCAGTTGAGCCAATTCCTCAACGCGCCCGGCAAAGAAGCTCGGCGGCATGGGCGGGTGCAGGTAGAACATTTGAAATCGTCCGGCTGCGCCCAGGCCCGAAATGAGTTGTGTTACCTTGAGGCGGAGTTCTTCTGGTGAGGAGAACGACTCGCACTTGTGATTTTCTACGAGCGCCTCACGGTGCCGCTTCTGTAACTCCAGATCTTCAGTCCTATCGCTCGGCGGTTGATCGAACGCAAGCTTCTCTGTTGCCAGCAGGACGTATATGCGCTTACCCAACTCACAAGCAACATCGTACTCAATCTGGGAGTAGGAGCGCGGTGGGTCTCCGGCCCCGCTTGGAGCTGCCCCGTACACCCAACCGACTATACAGATGACCGCGTCGCACTCAGCAATCTTGTCACGAAGGAAATCTACCAGTTCGCGGTAATCAGGTGGGAAGTGTTCCTGTGTGACGGGGAAGATCCCGGCTGTAAGCAGAGCGTCCCTGACGCCCTCACGATAGCTCTTGAGGTCGCGCGACGTGGCGCTGATAAACACTGCCGACCGTGATGCGGACATGACTCAGTACCCTAGCATCCTGTCGTTCAACCATCGCCATTATGAATAACGACGTTTATATGGAATATGCCAACCTATGGCAAGTCTGAATTGAAAGACTCTTTGCCACTGGAAGCTTTACGAGTCCTCCGAGCGTTCGTCTCCTCCGCGTTCCCGTGACATGCACGCCGAGCGTGATGAGTTGAGAAGCAGAGGTAAGCACGGGACGAAGGGCCGATTAGGACGGCGTCCGGGGGGCCAAAACGCCGGTTGCAGCTCCGACCTGAGCGCGACAACCCTGGTCCTTGCATCAGCTGTTCCGCGAACCGCGAGCACGCAAAGTCAGACGAATGGCTCTCTGCCCAGACGACATCCCCAGCGATAACCATTAGCCTCGGAAGACATGCTCGAATCTCGTGATCAGCTGCCCGAAGTCATCACCAAGTCTTTCTCTTCGTCCGGGTATGAGATAGAGTCCACCTCTGTAAGAGATGGGGTTTGCGTGTCTGATGCTAACATTGCCTGCCCCCTAGCGTTCGGCTGATAGCGGGGCGGTCAAATCAGCCACACGAGCTTACGACTCAAAAAACTCTAATTTTAGGCAGGGCAACCACTTACTTATAAGCAACCAGAGCAACGCACTCGCAAATGATGAATGCCGAAAACATTGATCAGCCAGCTACCGATCCCACAATCCCGATCATTCTCGGCGTAACCGGCCACAGGGACTTGCAGCCGGATGACATTCCGCTACTGAAGCAGAAAATCAGAAGTATCTTCGATGAACTTCATCGCACGTACCCTGATACCCCTTTACTCTTGCTGTCTCCATTAGCCGAAGGAGCGGACAGGTTAGCAGCCCAAGTAGCGCTCGAAGCAGGCGGCGACGGTAACCCGCGCGCCAGGCTGGTCGCACCGCTGCCACTACCGCGCGCCGAATATGAAAAAGATTTTGAGACGCCGGAATCCAAAAAGGAGTTCAACGATCTAATCGATCAGTCAGCGGCGTGGTTTGAACTGCCATTGGCGCGAGGCAATACCGAAACCAATATCAAGGAATACGGAGTCCATAGAAACCAACAGTATGCGCTCGCAGGCAGCTTCATTGTCTTTCACAGTCAGATCCTGATCGCTTTGTGGGACGGTGCAGACTCCGGATTGGAAGGGGGAACGGGTCAGATCGTAAAGTTCAAACTCGAAGGAATACCGGCGCCCTATGCCGGCAGCCGCAATCCTCTCGATGTAATCGATACCGGTCCTGTCTATCACGTCCTGACTCCGCGAAAGAAGAATCCCAATCCGCGAGGCAAGCACTATGCGCGCAGACAACTGTTCCCGGACGTTCAAAATCCCGGTGAGCCAGTCGAGCAACCCAGCGAGAACCAATTAGAAGCCAATCCCAAGCCGAGCGATCCTAGCCAAGCCGAGCGAGCAAAGCGATCATACGAGCAGATACTGCGCCGCATGAACGATTTCAACCGAGATGCAAAACGCCTTGTTCCAAAACTCGGCGAGCAGATCAAGGAGAACAAAGACTATGTCATCCCAGAAGAAAAGACAGCGCTCTTGCCGGAAATGGCTTACCTCATTCTTGGCCACTACGCCGTTGCCGACACACTTTCCCTCCATTTTCAGTCAACGTCGAGGCGGGCGCTGATCGCGATCTTCCTGCTAGCCTTGTTGGCTGTAATTAGTTTCGAGGTTTACGCGCACCTGTTGACCGAAGCCTCGGTCTTGGCGCTTTATCCAATTGCGTTGGGTGGCGCACTGCTTGTCTATCTGTTTGTCACGCGGCACAACTACCAGAGCAAATACCTCGACTATCGTGCTTTGGCTGAAGGACTGCGGGTGCAGTTGTTCTGGAGACTTGCCGGCTTGGAAGATGAGGTTGTCGATCACTATCTCCGCAAACAACGCACCGAACTCGATTGGATCAGAAATGCGATTCGGGCGCGAAATGTGCCGGTCACCCAAGTTGCGGCACGAGACTATACCAGCGGCAGTGCGCATTGTGAGCCGGATTGTCTGCAAGCCATCAAAGAGCTTGTGCGCGACCACTGGCTAAATGACCAGCGCAACTTCTTCACTCGTAACACCGGACGGGATGCCCGCAAGCTGAAGCGGCACGAGCTGACAGTGAAGTGGCTGTTTCGGTTCGGCCTGGCGTTATCTATCGGCGTGGTATTTCTGCACATTTGGTTTCATGAAACGGAAGGTTACTCGCGCTGGCATCACTGGCTGATTGTAACTATGGGTACGGCTCCGGCAATCGCTGCCGCCATTGGAGGCTATGCGGAGAAGATGGCTTTTTCGGTGCAGGCGAAGCGTTATCAGTGGATGAGCGCATTATATACGCGCGCGAGCAAAAAACTCGACGCTCTCTTGGAGGCGAATCAACTAAGCGAGGCGCAAGAACTCATCCGGCAATTGGGCAAAGAAGCTCTCGAGGAGAATGGCGACTGGGTGAGCATGCGCCGCGAGAGAAGCATTGAAGTGCCGCTAGGGTAAGCGCTTCACTTCGGGAGGGGGTTTACTGGTTCGATGAACTTTTGGCGATTGGGCTTGTCAGCGCGGGCTTATGACCGTATCCTCAAAGTCAGCCGCACAATCGCAGATTTAGAAGGCTCCGAGGAGATTCGGGGCGCTCACGTGGCTGAGGCAGTTGGCTACCGTTCCCTCGACCGCACTTATTGGGTTTGAAGGAGCCCGAAAAGCCCGGTTGCATGTTCAGCCTCCAGGGAAGCGCCAAAGTGTTGATGCGGCTTAAGAAAACCAGTAACTTTTGCTGGAGAAAGGCAACGACGCGCTCTAAGGCCCGCATCACAACCGGCGTTGAGGGTACCTGACACCTCGCATCCTTCCCAACCGGGAGATTCGTGAGGAAAATAGGCGCCGCTCCTTGAAATACGGCGGAACCGTGATAGTCCGAGGCGAACAAGCATTGAGGAGTAAGATTTCCTTCGTCGCTTGCCCCAAATGGACGAACACGTGACCGCAGCCGAATCCGAGACACCACCAGTAAGCGATTACGTCCTTACGCAAAGTGCCGCTCAAGGTGATATGGGAGCCTTCGAGGAGCTCTATCAGCGGCATAATCGCCGGGTTTACTCGCTTTGCTTGCGAATGACGGGAAATGTCTCGGAGGCTGAAGACCTTGCACAGGAGGTCTTCATTCAGCTCTTTAGAAAAATTGGAAGCTTTCGTGGTGAGTCGGCCTTTACCACCTGGCTGCATCGGTTAACCGTTAATCAGGTCTTGATGCACTTCCGCAAACGTGGCGTCAAGATGGAACAAACCACTGAGGACGGCGAGACACCGATACAGATAGTTAAAGGCACGGAAAATCCTAATGCAATGCCGGTAGTCGACCGCATCGCACTCGACAAAGCCATCTCGCAACTGCCGCCTGGGTATCGTACGGTCTTCACCCTTCACGACATTGAAGGACACGAACACGAAGAGATTGCGCGCATGCTCGGGTGTTCCGTGGGGACCTCGAAATCACAACTCCACAAGGCGCGCATGAAGTTGCGGGGTTTGTTGAAGCAACAAAAGGCGAAGGAGTAGCTTCCAAGAGCGCTTGCTCGGCCTGTTCCGGGGTTGCCGCGAGCGCTTCGACGAGTACTATGCAGTCTCCCCTTGATTGCTTTGAGACCGAATGTCACGCCGCAAATTAGTGGATTCTGACCAGCATCAGCGTGGCAGATCAGAGGTTATAAGACAATGAACTGCGAAACGTGCCAGGAGTTGATCGGCGATTTGATCGATGGCGCCCTGAGCCGAGAAGACGAAGCAAATCTAAACTTGCATTTGGAAGAGTGTCTGGCTTGCGCGGAAGTGCGTAATGACCTCCAGTCAATCGTTGCCTTTTGCCGAACCCATCGCGGAGAATACAGTGCGCCGCCAAACGAGCAAGCGTTGTGGCTCCGCATTCGTAACGTTATTGAGGCTGAGAATCTGGCAGCTTCAATTCGACCCGCGCCGCCGAAACGTGTGGGCGGTTGGCTAAGTCGCAGTTGGGAATTGTCCTTCCCGCAGCTCGCCGCGTCGGCCGCGGCCATAGTTTTGGTTGTGTCGCTGGCTACCGCGGTTGGTTTACGGCGCTGGGATAGTTCCGTGGCGAATGACCCCACCCCGGCTCGCGAGGTTTCGGCTGAGATCGTTCATGATCGGATGTGGCAGCAGCGGCAGGCGATTGCCTACTGGAATCAACGCGTGGAGTTAAACAAAGCGCGCTGGAGCCAGGAGATGCGTGATACTTTCGATCGTAACCTGAAGGTGATCGATCAAGCGGTGAACGATTCGCTCAACGAGTTGAATCGGAATCCGCACGACGAGGTTTCCGAAGAGATGCTTAATGCTGCTCTCAATGAGAAGTTGGCGCTGCTGAGAGAGTTTTCCGAATTGTAGTCCTTTAGTTGCATAAGGTTCCGCGGAGTTTCCCCGCTCCGGAGAGTTCGGTTATTGAAGAGTCCCTCAAAATGAATATTCGATCGTTGCTCGTGCGCTATAGATCTTCTCGCGCCCCGCTACTCTTATTCCTGGCCTTGCTGGCGCTCCTCCCTGACGCCATCGTCCATGGCCAACAGAATGTGTCGAGGCGTTATCCTGCCGGTAAGAACGTCCGGGTGGAACTGAAAAATATCTCCGGAACGATCACGGTTGAATCCTGGGACAAAGACGAAATCAAGATCTCGGCCACGATGGAAGCGCCGAAAGCCAACTTCGCGCCTCGGTTGGTAGGCGAAGGTTTGGTGATCGACGTGATGGGCGACAATCGGGGGCGAGGCGATGTGGGCGACGTAAACTTTAAAATTTTGGTTCCAGTGAGCTCTTCTGTAGACCTCGAAACCAAACGCGGCAATATCAGTGTGACCAATATTCGTGGGGGCCTGGTGCGCGCGCACGTTAGCTCGGAAGGCGACATCGAGCTGACCGGAATCATTGCCTCCCAGGTGCTGGCTCAGAACACGATTGGAAACATCCACTTCGACGGCGAGTTCTCGCGCGGCGGCACCTACCAGTTTCAGTCCACCAAGGGAGATATCAGCGTTCGCATTCCCGCGGACTCGGCCTTTCGATTGGTGGCGGCAGCGCCTACCCGGAAGATCACGCTGGGCCAGTTCTGGAACAACGGCTTCAAGACGCTCGGCGATGGCCGGAAGTTCGTCGGTGATGTGGGTGATGGCCGCTCATCGGTGATGGTCACTACCTTCCAGGGCAGTATTACCTTTCTGCGTCGTTAATCGAGACGCAGCTTCTTGAAGGACTTAGCGCCACTCGCACATTCTGCATTCCCACAAGGCGGACGATTCCTGAATTAACGGTCAGAGATTGTCCGCTCATGTTTTTCAAGTCCTTTTATCTTAGCATTCGGTGTAATCTGTGGATGATGATCATAAGTCGTTCCGATTTCACGCGATTCGTAAGCGCCCTGGTTGTAATATTCGTTGCGCTGGCTCTTTCAGTCTCTTCATCACCAGCCGAGCAAAAAGCCGCCAACGCAACCAAAGAAGCATTGCTACTCACGCGCAAGACCACGAGGCAGGAGACGCGCCGGCTTGGGTATGGAAGCACGGTAACGATCATCGGCGCGCCGCAGGGCTCGATCACCATCGAGGGCTGGCCCCGGAGCGAGGTTGCGGTAACTGCGGACATCGAGTTAAAGGCAGACACCGAAGAAGATCTCAATCGTCTGGCAACCGTCAACGGCTTTGTGCTGGACGATGAACCAAACCATCTACGTGTGCTAACCGTCGGAACCCACGACAAAGTGTTCATGCGTCGCGCCGCAAAAGACTTTCCTAAAAAGTTACTGAGCCTCCCCTGGAAGATTGATTATCGGATCCGCGTTCCCGCCGTTACCGACCTCGAGATCAACGCCGGTCGCGGTCCCATCAATCTAAAAGGAGTGGAAGGGGCAATCAGGCTGAGCGCCACGGAAAGCGAAACTTACTTGACGCTTACCGGCGGCACAGTAAGCGCGACGGTAGCCTCGGGAAAAATAAATGTAACGATCCCCGTGCGTAGTTGGCGAGGCAGCGGAGCAGACATGCGGCTAGCCGCCGGAGAGTTGTCAATTCAACTTCCAGCCGGATTTAACGGCGACATCGATGCCGAGATTTTACGCTTGGGAAAAATCGAGAACTTGTTTACTGAGTTACAATCGCGCGAACGCCCCGGCATCACTGAGCGAGTCATAAAAGCGCGCGCCGGCGCCGGTGGCGCTTTTTTCAAGTTCACCGTCGGCGACGGCACGATTAGCATTAGGAAGTTGGAGATCGACGAAAAGTGAATAGGCGGTTTGGCCTTTGGACTTTGTACTTAGTATTTTGTACTTGGTGCTTTGTACTTGGTACTTAGTGCTTCGTTCTTGGTACTTTGTACTTTGCAGTTTAGAACCCTGGAACTTACATACTCAAAGACCAAAGTCCAAAGTCCAAAGACCAAAAATTTAAGTCCAAAAACCTAAGTCCAAAACCAAAAGACCTAAGTTCAAAGAATATGAGCGTAAAATCAGACCGCTGGATTCGGAAAATGGCCGAAGAGCACCAGCTCATCTCCCCATTCGAACCTAAACTCATCCGCCAGATTGACGGCCGCCGGATAATCTCTGCCGGCGCCTCCAGCTATGGATACGACATGCGGCTCGCCGACGACGGCTTCCGTGTCTTCTCGCCCATTCATGGCCGCGAAATCGATCCCAAAGCCTTCGACGAAGAGTCTTTGGTCGAGCCGCCGCTCCGCACCACGGATGACGGATCGAAGTACTATTTACTTGCGCCTCATTCTTATGCGCTGGGTGTGACAGTGGAAACGTTTCACATGCCGCGCAACGTGACGGGTATCGCCATGGGCAAATCCACTTACGCACGCGCGGGATTACTGGTGAACACAACGCCGTTGGAAGCGGGCTGGGTGGGCCGTTTGGTAGTCGAGCTTGCTAACCTGGCTGATTTGCCTTTGCGGATTTATGTTAACGAAGGCATCGGCCAGGTGGTCTTCCTTCAGTCAGACGAAGACTGCGACGTATCGTATGAGGATCGCGGCGGCAAATATCAGGGCCAAACCGGCCTGACCTATTCGCGGCTGTGAAAGAATGACAATCTCATCAACAAATTGGACCCCCCCACCCATTCCAAGTAAGGCTTGCCTGATGACCGAGAAAGTTGTGATACTCGACGCCTCTAAATTAAGGCCCCTCATTTGGAAATTGAAGTTGAAAACTGTGCATAACACCTCATTTTGTAGAACCTATACTTAAAAGAATTATTCTCAAATGACCCTCCGGTCAGGAGGTCACACTCACCGTGCCAACCAAGCCCCAAAAGCGATTCTCACTCAGCAAGATTTAGGCGGTTCTTGCTCTCAATCCCATTCTATGTCGCAGTGAGGATTGCGGCGGTTCATTCATTTGCCTCCGTAAGACAACTTACAAAGTGATGAATTATGCCTGTTTTTCTAGCCGAAGATACATTTTTCCGCCTTCCGCCTTCATCCTTGATCCTTCATCCTTCATCCTTCATCCTTCAGCAAAGCTTCCCGAGCGCATACGGAAGCATCTTCCGCCACCACGGCCAGTCGTGATTCACATCCGCTCCCCAGAGATCCAGCGTATGCGGAATTCCTTTGGCGTGAAGTATGTCGGACAGATGCCGGCTGCGCTCAGGCGCTTCATACGCGCCCTGGCCTGACATGATGAAGATTGAATCGGCTTGGCGGAGTAACGGTAGGTGAAAATCATCATTCAGGTTCGAGAGGTAATCCACCGGGTTGTTGAAGTAAACGTTATCGTCGTAAAAGTTTCTGAGATAGGAACGCACATCATAACTCCCGCTCAAGGCAATCACCCCGCGACAAAGGTCGGGATGTTTGAAATAGGCATTGGCGGCGAGGAAGGCGCCGAGACTGGCTCCGGTTGTCAGCGGCCTTACGTCATCACCGCCAGCATCGCGCCTGATCAAGGGCAATACTTCGTCAACCACGTAGCGGTCGAAGCGGGTTAACAGTTCCGCCTTTAAGTGGGGCGGCATCTGTTCGTTGAGCAGGCTGTAACGATTGACACTGTTAATTGAATAGGCCCGAATGCGGCCGCTGTCAATGTGAGGTCGAATCGCGTCTACGAGATGAAAGCGTTCGTATTCGAGATAGTCAGCCGCGGCCGTGGGCAGCATCAAGAGCGGCTGCCCCGCGTGACCATAGGCCACGAGCGGCATTTCCATGTTGAGGTTCTGACTAAACCACGCTGTTGTCCTGCGTTCCATGTTGATCCTTTTCGATTTGTCGGAAAGATGGTTACGACTTCTCGTGGCCACAGAGAAGAATGCATGCGCTTCTCTCCGGCGGCAAAGACTGATGTTGCTTCGGCACGCTCGACCGTCAGGACAGCTCGACCGTCAGGACACGCTCGACCGTCAGGAAGGACTAAACAGGAAGCGTGTGACTCAAATGGAAGAACGTTGCTGCAAACGGAAGATCGTTTTTGCCGCAATTTTGCAGTGCGAGATATTCTCGCAGTTCGCCCGCGAGCGCAAGTTTGAAGGAAGGATGAAGGTTGAAGGGGTGCAATTAAAAGTGAGAGTGAAATACCCCCGACGGCAGTCGGGGGATATTTCAAGCCCAACCTACTGCGATCTGCGGTTGAGATCTCCTCCTTCGCAAGGCTCTGGGGGAAGGCAGATCACCGGTTTAGGTCGGATCTTGAAGCTCCGCTGACTGCCGTCAGCGGTATCTCATCGAACTCTCACTTTTAATTGCAGGCGGAAGGAGGAAGGACCCGACGTGCGTGGAGGCAACGACACGCACGGTGCTCGGAAGCGAGGCACAACCGAATTTCTTCGCCACGGATGCAAGCGCTCGAGTGTCTTTGGGAAAGCAAGAGCCGCCATATCCGGAAGGAGGATGACGGAGGGAAGAAAGATGATGGTTGGCGGGCGTCGCTCCGGTTTTTGACAAGCTCGGCGGTGAATGAAGCTTTAAGCTTACGAGTGATGCCAGCCAAGCAAGAAGATCTGGCTGATCGAGACATTCCTTCATCCTTCATCCTTCATCCTTCATCCTTCCACCCTTCATCCTTCTCCTTCATCCTTCATCCTTCCACCCTTCATCCTTCCGCCTTCATCCTTCCGCCTTCATCCTTCCACCCTTCATCCTTCCGCCCTTCATCCTTCCGCCTTCATCCTTCATCCTTCATCCTTCATCCTTCATCCTTCCACCCTTCATCCTTCCGCCTTCATCCTTCCGCCTTCATCTTTCCGCCTTCCGCCTTCATCTTTCATCCTTCATCCTTCCGCCTTCATCTTTCATCCTTCCGCCTTCCGCCTTCATCTTTCATCCTTCCGCCTTC
>Ga0187893_10010397_pt1 | contig 13878 bp, 11 predicted proteins | sample MA1701074metaG_FD_139574 | JGI IMG/M metagenome (GOLD analysis project Ga0187893, IMG submission 139574) | White microbial mat communities from a basaltic lava cave in the Kipuka Kanohina Cave System on the Island of Hawaii, USA - MA170107-4 metaG ...
CCAACAACCTCATGGAGTGGGCGCTGGCGATTGAGGCGGGTATCGCGACGATCGAGGACGTCGATTCGCTGAGGGTGCCCGAGTGGTCGCGCCAGGTTGGGCGCGTCTCGCCGAGAGAGGACTCGTGAATCCCAAGGCCGCGATCTTGATCGCGGTACCCCTGGCCGTGCCGCCGGCCATATAGCGCGGTCGCATCGCGTGATGCTCGACCCTGAGGGCCTGGGGACCGCTCAGGCCGTCACAAGGAAGTTCAATGGAGCTGGCCACGATTTTCATCGCCGACTCGTCGGCTCCCGATGCTCGCGTGTGGAGCGACGGCTGGGTCGTCGACCCACGGGACGACGTCTTCTACGTCCTCTCGCTGATCGGCAGTGCGACAGCCATCCGCACGATCCACGCCGCGATCACCGAGCGTGCGGCCCTGCGACTCACGCACCAACGCAGCGTATGCGACCTCAAGCCCCACGCCTTCAGCCGCTACCTGTCACGCTCGGGCCGCCTGCCCTGTAGTGCCGTCCACACCGTGCTCAGCTGTGCCCCGGCCGGCGTCCGCCTCGTCCTGGCGGAGAGCGAGGCGGCCCTGCCGAGGGCCTGCTTCGAGGATCTCGTGCTGCACCGTGGTCTCATGGCGATCCCCGACTGGGCGTCGCGGATCTTCGCCATGCTGCTCGAGCGCAACCACGCCAACCGGCTGGCAGGACCAATTCCGGCGGTGCTCGTGAGCGCCACCGAGACGACGCTCGATCAGCTCGTGCAGGAGGCCCTCCAGCAAGCCGCGATCGCATTCCCGCCCGAGCGCAACCAGCCGGAGGACACCTGATGCCGCGTTTCACCGTCAGGACGAACTGTGAATTCTCGCTCAGTGTCGACGCTGACAACGCCGACGCCGCGATCGCCCAGGCTCAGGAGACTACCTTCAGCGAGTGGGAGACCGCCTGGGCGCCGATCGAAGCCGACGAAGAGTGAAGGAGTGGCCCGATGCCCGAGTACCGCGTGATCTGGCAGATCGACGTGGCGGCCGAGGCCCCGCGCGAGGCCGCCGCGCGCGCGGCGGAGATCCTCCGTAGGCTCGACGTACGCGACGAGTGCAGCGCCACCGTGTTCGACGTGTACGAGCGCCGCGCCAGCGTCATCCGACGGACCGGCGGCCGCGTCGACCTCTCCAAGGAGAACGAGAACCGGCCGATTCGGCTTCGCATCGACACGCTGCCGTAGCCGATGAGAGAGATCGGATGCCGGACACCGCGGGAGACGCGATAATGGATCGCTCCCGCCGTCGCCACACGCTCCTGATCCACCTCCATGACCCAGCCCCCACGAGGTCCCATGCCGCTCGAAGAGGTCCAGACCATTGCGGACTACCTCGCCGCCTTCGGCCGGATGCTCGCCGCGCGCGTCGCAGAGAAATATCCGCCGCTCTACGACCCGCGCATGGAGCGGCCGCACCCGCGCCTCGCCGAGCTGCTGCGCCGACCATTTCGCGCCCAGGCCGACTGCATCACCGGACTCGCCCGGGCCTTCGAGCACCGCCGCGGCCTCGCCCTCGTCGGCGAGATGGGCTCCGGCAAGACGCTCATGGCGGCCGCACTGCTCCACATCCTTCACGAGGACAGGTTCCGGGCGCTGGTGATGGCTCCGGGCCACCTCGTGCGGAAATGGGCGCGCGAACTCGAGCTCACAGTGCCGCGCGTCACCGTGCGCCCACTCGCGAACTACATCGACTGCGCTCGCCTGAAAGCCTCTGGGTCGCGGAAGCCGACGGGCCGCGAGGTCTACATCATCAGCCGGGACCGCGCGAAGCTCGGCCCCTCGTGGCGCCCCGTCTACCACCAGACGCCTCGGCGCCAGGCGGTGCTTTGCGTTCACTGCGGGGCCGAGCAGAAGCGGGACCGGGACGCGGTGATCCCGGCCTCCGAGTTCGCGCGGGTGAAACGCAAATGCGTCAGGTGCCGCGAGCCGATGTGGTCCGTCGACCGCTCGGGCCCGCGCCGCTACGCGCCCGCGGACTTCATCAGCCGACATCTCAAAGGCTGGTTTAGCGTGCTCGTGGCAGACGAGGTCCACGAGTTGAAAGGTGCGACGACGGCCCAGGGCCAGGCCTTCGGGCGTCTGGCCGCAGCCGCGCATCGGACGCTCATTTTGACTGGGACGCTCTCCGGCGGGCTCGCCTCGAACATCCATCTTCTGATCGCGCGAATCGCGATGCCGTCTCTGCTGCAGGAGGGCCTCGGTTATCGCACGACCGCCGCGTGGATCCGCCGGTACGGCATCCACGAGCGGGTGACCGTCACCACGCCGGCCAGCACGACCGGGCCTGCTCAGACCAGGCACCACCACTACGAGCGGCCCGGGATCTCCCCGGTGGTTTTCGCCCGGCACCTGATCGACCAGGTCGCGTTCCTCGAGCTCGCCGATCTCGCCGTCGCGCTCCCGCCCCTTACCGAGGAGGTCCGGACGGTCGAGATGGACCCGCCGCTTCAAGCGGCCTACGACGAGCTCCGCCAGGATCTCCGCAGTGCCGTCGTCCATGCGCTCCACCAACGTTACCGGGGGCTCCTCGGCGCGTACGTCACCACGCTCCTGGCCTACCTCGATCATCCTGCGGGGTTCCCGCCGATCCGGCACCCGTCCGGCGGCACGATTGTCGCGGTGCCCCGCTCGCTGCCGCTCGATCGCTTCTACGCGAAGGACCGGGCGCTGCTGGAGATCATCGAGGACGAGGCCGCGTCGAACCGCCGGGTGTTCGTCTTCGTGACCAACACCGAGCGCCACGACGTCGCCGGGCGCCTGGCGCGGATCCTCACCGAGCGCGGATACTCGGCCGAGACGCTCCGCGCGAGCGTCGCGCCTGAGCACCGCGAGCAGTGGCTCGAGCAGCAGGTCGCCAAGGGTGTCCAGGTGGTCGTCGGCAACCCCGGCCTCGTACAAACCGGCCTGGATCTCACGGGCATCCTCGACTTTCCGACGCTCGTGTTCTACCAGGCCCCGCTCTCGGCCTACACCCTCCGTCAGGCCTCGCGGCGGAGCCACCGGATCGGCTCGGATCGCCCGGTCCGCGTCGTCTACCTCGCCTACGCGGATTCGGTCGGCGCGACGGCGCTGAGCCTCTTGGGCGCTAAGATCCAGAGCTCCCTCGCGATCGAAGGCCGCTTCTCAACGGAAGGGCTGGCGGCGATGTCGGATAGCACGGACATCACAACCGCGCTGGCGGCCAGCCTCGTCGGCGACCTGCACGACCTCGAGAGCGCCGAGACCATCTGGCGCCGGGTGGCCGAACTGGAGGCGCAGCAGGCGCCGGAGACTACCGCGGACGATGCGCTCGTCGCTGCAACCGCCGAAACAGAGAGTCCTGAGCCAGTAGATCCAGAGCCGCGGACACTTGAGCCCCTCGTGCTCGGTGAAGGCGCTCGCGATGCGCCACCCGAGGCTGTGCCCGATGTGCCGATAACAATCATCACTGAAGTTCTCGGCCGCGGTCGCCGCCGCCGGGCCGCCGCCCGCGCCATCGACGGGGACGTCCCGCCGAACAGCCAGCTCGGGTTCGGCTGGCTACTGACGACGTAGCTCAACGACCGCTCGGCCCTCTCATCCAGGAGATAGCTCATGGCCACCACGCCGCCCGCGCGCCGTCCGATTCTCGTGAACTGGATCTACAACGACGGCGACCACGGGTCGAACGCCTTCATCGAGCGCGTCCTCGCCACGCCGAACGAGGAAGAGCGCCTGCGTCAGCGCCTCCTCAAGCTCACCGATCCCTCGGTCGACAACCGCACGCGGCGCGGCGCGATCTACGACCTCTACGTCGGTCCGGAGCAGTCCGTCCCAACATCGTTCGAAGACTTCTGGCGCGAGCTGGATCTCAACCCCTACATCGCCGCGTACGAGAGACGGATCCGGGAGCCGGCTGCGTGACGGTCGCGGTTTTTTTCGAGCTGTCTCGCGTCCTCCGACGGCGTTCCGATCCATCGACGATCCGACGTGTCCCTTCACCACTTCCAGGGAGTCCATGACAGAGCTCACCGCCCCTCGCCGCAGCGTGACCGCGCCTGCGACCGTCCCGCCGTCGCTCGAAGCCGTCCTCGCGAAGCTGAATCCGGAGCAGCTCGCCGCCGTGACGTGCTCGCGCCGCTACGTCCTCATGGTGTCGATTCCCGGAAGCGGGAAGACACTCACGCTCGTCGCGAGGGCCGCCTGGCTGATCCGCCAGGGGCTCCGTCCGTCGCAGCTCGTGGCGCTCACGTTCTCCCGCAAGGCCGCCGACGAACTCGAGGACCGCCTGGCCCAGCTTCTGGGCGCGGACGGGCACGGCGTCTGGGCGGGCACGTTCCACGCCCTTGGCGCCTGGCTCGCCCGTCACTACGCGCGGTTCCTCCCGCGCGGTCGCACCGCCGGGTTCGCCGTGATGGACCGGGACGATAGCCGCCGCGTGGTGAGGCGGCTCGTCCGCGAGCTGGATCTTCACGAGGATCCCGGCGAGCTCACCGAGCTGCTCGATCGCACCAAGCGCACGAACGGTCAGCTCCTCGCAACGCTACCCGACACCACCCGGGACGCGGTCGGACGGCTCATCCCCGCCTACGAGGCCGTCCTGGAGAGTCGGGACGCCCTCGACTTCGCCGATCTCCTGCTCATTCCCGTGCACCTCCTCGAGCACCATCGCGAGATCCGGCAGCAGCTCCAAACCCGCTGGCTGGGCATTATGGTGGACGAGGGCCAGGACCTCGACCCGCTGCAAGCGCGGCTTGTGGAGCTCCTTGTGCTGCCGGCGGATGGCATCGCCGCTGGCGAGGGCGCTTCGCCAGCTCTGGCTCTGGCCGCCGACGACGATCAGGCGGTCATGTCGTTCCGCGGTGGCTCGGCCGCTTTCTTGCTCGATTTTTCCGTGACGTACCCCGGTGCGGCGGTCATGCACCTCGGTGAGAATTACCGCTCGACTCCGGAGATTCTGATTCCGGCGGCACGCCTCATCGAGCACAACCGCCGTCGCCTGCCCAAGATGCTTACGACCCAGAACCCGCCGGGCCCGGTGCCCGAGGTGCGTGAGTTCCCCAGCGACAAGCAGGAAGCCGCGTACGTCGCTGATCGCATCGCGGAGTGGATCGTCGAGGGGTTGGCCCCCGTGGCGGTGCTCGCGCGCATGACGACCGTGCTGATGCCGATCGCGCGCGCCTGCGAGCAGCGCGGACTCAGTGTCCGCGTCATGGCCGAGACGCCGCTCGTCGAACGGAAAGCCGTCCGTGACCTGCTCGCCTATCTGCGGGTGCTGATCAACCCCAACGACTGGAGCGCGTTCGAGCGCGTGATGGGCGTTCCCCCACGCGGCCTCGGCCCGAAGACGCTCGCCCAGCTCCAGAAAGGTGTGAACCAGCAGGGCGTCCAGTCAACGCTCACGGCCGCGGCGCGGCACCACAAGGGACTGGCGGCACTCCTCGCGCTGCTGGCGGCGCTGCGCGCGCGGATGCGTGGCCCGGCCGCGATGCTCCGCGCCCTGATCGAGGCGCTCGACTACCGGACCCACCTCACCCGTGGCGGAGAGCCGGAGGAAGCCGAACGCCGGTGGAGCCACGTAGAGGAGCTGATCGAGCTCGCCGACGGCTGGGAGTCCCGTCACGGCACCGACATCAGCGAGTTCCTCGACCATCTCGTGCTCTCCGAGGCCGATGCCGGCCGCGTCAGCTCTCACCAGGTGGTCGGTCTCACGCTGCACAGCGCCAAGGGTCTCGAGTTCGACGCCGTCGTGCTCGTCGGTGCCGAGGAGGGACTCCTCCCCCACTACCGCCGCGCCGGATTCGACGATCTCGAAGAGGAACGCCGGCTCTTCTACGTCGGCCTCACTCGCGCCAAGACGCATCTCCTGCTCACGGTCTGTCGCGAACGAATGCTCTGGGGCCGCCCATGGGCGTTCGGGCCCTCCCCCTTCCTCGCCGAAGCGCGGCTCGTGTAGTCCGCGGCCATCCGCCGCGGGCGAGTCGCGGTTCTTTGACAGCTACCATCACGGAGTTCGACCACCGATGCGTTTCCTTCACACGGGCGACTGGCACGTCGGCAAGATGCTCAAGGGGCGGAACCGTCTCGACGAGCAGGCCGCCGTGCTCGCCGAGATCGTCGATATCGCCCGCCGCGAGCACGTCGACGCCCTCCTGCTTGGAGGCGATGTCTTCGACAGCTTCGCGCCGAGCGCCGAAGCCGAGCGCTTGGTCTACGCGACGCTTGCCGAATACTGCGCCGCCGGCATCCCGGTCGTCGTGATCGGCGGCAACCACGACCATCCGCGGCGGCTCGCCGCGCTCCGAGAGCTGCTCGATCCCCTCAAGATCTACGTCCGGGCCGAGCCGTGCCCGCCTGACGCCGGGGGCGTGATCCGGCTGCCCTCGCGCGACGGCCGTGAGATCGCGCAGATCGCCGTCCTGCCCTTCGTGCAGGAGCCGAGGATCGTGGACGCGTGTCGTCTCTTCGATGCCGAAGAGCAGTGGTATGAGGCCTACGCCGACCGGGTGGCCCAGATGATGGAGAGCCTCGCCCACTGGTTTCGCGCCGACACCGTGAACATCCTCATGGCCCATGTCTTCACCGACGGCGCGCTCGCCGGCGGCGGCGAGCGGGCGCTGCACCTCGGGCAGGTCTACGCGGTCTCGCCCGAGCGGCTGCCCGCGACCGCGCACTACGTCGCGCTCAACCACCTCCACCGGCCGCAGCGCGTGCCGGCGCCGGCGTGGGCCGAGTACTCCGGCTCGCCGCTCCAGCTGGACTTCGGCGAGGTCGACCAGGCCAAGCGGGTGATCGTCGTCGAGGCCCACCCGGGCCGTCCCGTAGCGGTCCAGAACGTCCCCCTCGCGAGCGGCCGGACGCTCCTCGATGTCCACGGAACCCTCGACGAACTTCAGAGACGCGCCGAGAGCCTCCGGAGCGCGTACCTGCGCGTCACGCTCAACGTCCCGGCCCCGGCGCCCGGCCTCGCCAATCGCGTGAAGGAGATCCTGCCCGACGCGCTCGAGGTGCGGCTCGACTATCCGCACGCCGAAGTGTCGGCGACGAGTGAGGACGGGCCGGCGGAGTCGGCACACGTCGAAACCGCGGGGCCCGCGCCGGCCATCGAGCCGGTGCGGCGTCTCGAGGCCTACTACCGGCGCGAGCATGGCGCCGACTTGCCGCCGGCCATCGCGCAGCTCTTCACACGGCTCTACGAGGAGGTCATGCGTGAGACCGCTTAGGGTCAAGGTCAAGGGGTTCACCGCGTTCGCCGACGAGGTTGATCTCGACTTCGCGGGCCTCGATCTCTTCGCCGTCACCGGGCCGACCGGAAGCGGCAAGACGTCGCTGATCCAGGCGATCCCGATCGCGCTCTACGGCCGGGCACCGAAGGTCGCCGACGACCTCCGACAGCTCATCTCCCCGAGCGCCGAGCAGGCGCGGTTCCATTTCGAGTTCGTGGCGCGCGGCGGGCGCTACCGGACCAGCCGGGTGATCCACCGGACGCGGCCGACGGCCGTCGCGCTCGAGGAGCATGTCGGCGGCGACCAGTGGCGCTCGCTGGCGCGAGGCGTCCGGCAGACGGCGGAGCGGATCGAGGAGCTCCTGGGCCTCGACTACGACACCTTCACCCGTGTGGTGCTCCTGCCACAGAACGAGTTCGATAAATTCCTGCGCGGCAAGCCCGATGAGCGGCGGGCCATCCTCACGCGCCTGCTCGCGCTCGAGATCTACGGCAAGATCCAGCAGCGCGCCAACCAGTTCGCCGCGGCCGCCCGCACCGAGGCCGACGTCCTGGTCTCGGTCCTCGACCGGGACTACGCCGACGCCACGCCCGAGCATCTGGCCGAGGCCCAGGCCGCCCTCGCCCACGCCGGGCGCGACGTCGAGGTCCGGGCCGCCTCGGTCGAGGCGCTCGAACGCCTCCGGGCGCTGGCGGTCGAAGTCCGGCAGGCGCGCCGCGACTGGATCCAGGCGAGCGAGGCCCTGGCCGAGCTGCAAGGCGACCTCGCCGAGGCGCGCGACGAACACTTCGAGGCCGAGGACGCCGTCCGGGATGCGCTCGAAGGCCTGCGGGCGATCGACGACGCCCTCGCCCGGATCGCCTACGACCCCGACCGCCACCTGGTCCTCATGCGCGCCCAGGAGCAGGCGGGGCGCCTCGCGGAGATTCACCGGCGGCTCGGGGAGCTTGCCGCCACCGACGAGCAGGCGGACGGCGCCATCGCAGGGCTCGCGCGGCGGCGAGACGAGGTGTGCCGCACGCTCCAGGAGGCCGAGCAGTCGCTCGCCAGGGCGCAGGCCCTGGAGCACGGCACCCGCCGAGATCGCGAAGCCCTCGAGCGCCGCGTCGGTACGCGCGCCACCATGGCAGCGCTCATCCAGCGCGAGCACCAGTACCGCGACGACCTCCGGCACGCCGGCGAGATCGAGACGGCGATCGCCGCGCTCGGGGCATGCGAGCGCGACCTCGCCGACCGGCTGAACGAGCGCCAGGCAGCGCTGAGCCAGGCACGGCAGGAACTCGAGCAGGCGCAGCAGCGCAAGGCGGCAACGGTCCTGACCGTCGAGACCCTGCGGACCACCGAGGGGCAGCTTCGGGCCCTTGCCGACAACCTCGCCAACGCGCGCTCGCGCGTGGAGCGAGCACGACAGCATCTGGAGACGGCGGAGCGCAGCGCCGCAGAGAAGCGGCGAACGCTCGTAGAGGCCGAGCGGCGTCAGGTCAGCGCGCAGAGCGTCCTCGGGTCGGCGCAGGACACGCTGGCGGCCCTCCACCGGACACACACCGCGCAGGAGCTCCGGAGAACGCTGGCGGCCGGCGAGCCGTGTCCGGTGTGCGAGCAGACCGTCCTCACGGTTCCGGCGCTGCGGCAAGTGAAGGATCTTGACGATGCTCGGCGTCGCGTCGAAGCCGCTCGGACCGAAGCGGACGCGGCGGACCGGATACTGCGACAGGCGGCCGGGGAGCTGGCAGCGGCCGACCAGGCGGTCGCGGGCTTCAAGCAGGGAGCCGAGCAGGCTGAGGAGGACGCCGAGCGGGTCGGCAAGGAGATCCACACGCTTCTCCCGGCCGACCTGCGCGACGACGCCGACGGGCGGGCGCGTCTCAAAGCACGAGTTGAGCGCGCGGCTCGAGAGCTGGAGAACGCCGAGCGCTCGGCCACGAGCGCGCTAGGCACGGTGACAGCGACCTCGAACGACGTGGCCGCGCTCGAGGCTGAGCTTCGCACGATCCCGCGGCAGCTCGAGGAACGGCGCCAGGCGCTCCGGAGCCTTCACGGGCGCTGCCGCGAAGCGGAGGCGGCGCTCGGGAGAGTGCTTGGCGACCCGCCTGGCTCCGACGCCGGAGCGCGACTGGCGGCGATCGACGCGGAGCTGCAGGCCGCCGAGCTGGAGGTGGAGCACGCGCGCGCCGCCGTGCAGAAGGCGCAGCAGGCCCTCCATGAGACTCGGCTCCTCATGACGGAAGCGGAGGGGAACTTGACGGCCGAGACCGAGCGCGCTCAGGCGCGCCAGAAAGAGCGCGAGCGCCTCCTCTCCGAGAAGCTGCCGCTCGAGATCGCCCTGGCGCGCATCGTGTCGCCGACCGACGACGTGGCCGCCGCGGTCGACCGCGAACTCGCCGGCTTGGTGGAGGCGAAGGCTGCGCGCGAGGCGCTGCTCCACGAGCAGGAACACCGCCACCGGACCTCGAGCGAGGCTCATCGGCGACTGGCCCGACTCGAGGCGACGATCGCGACCCTGGAAGGGCATGCTCTCGAGCAGCAGACCCGCGATACCTTGGCCCAGGACGTCCTCGGCGCGCACGTCGCACGCTTTGCGATGGCCGCCAGCGACGCACGGGTGGAGGCCGTTGACGGCTCGGCCGACGAGCAGGACCGCGTCGAGGCGCTGCTCGAGGCCGCGAAGCGGGCTCACCAGGACGCCGTACGCCGGCACGCCGGGCTCGTCGGAGACGAGTTGCACCTCCAGGAGCGCGTCGCGAAGGCCGCGGAGTCCCGGAGCCAGCTGGCCGCCGCGCGGACGCAGGGTGAGGTCGCGCGCGAGCTCGGGCTCCTGCTCGGTGCGAACAACTTTCAGACCTATCTCCTCGAGGGCGCCATGAAGGTCCTGACCGAGGACGGCTCGGTGCACCTCGAGCGGGTGTCCGACGGTCGCTACCGGCTCCATTACGACGGCCTCGACTTCCAGGTGGTCGATCGCTGGAACGGGGACGCCGTCCGGTCGGTCAAGACCCTGAGCGGGGGCGAGACGTTCTTGACCTCGCTCGCGCTCGCCCTGGCGCTCGCCGAGCGCCTGGCCGATCTCGGCGCCGGAGCCTACGGGCACGAGGCGCTCGAGAGCCTCTTCATCGACGAGGGCTTCGGTGCCCTCGACTCCGACGAGACCCTCGACCAAGTGATCCAGGCGCTGGAGGCCCTACAGACAAACCACCGGGTCCTCGGGGTGATCACCCATCTCACCCAGCTCGCCGACCGGATGCCTGCCCACATCCGCGTGAAGAAGGCCCCGGAGGGGAGCTGGATCGAGGTCGAGCGATGACATGCCGGTGATCGGTGGCGGCTGGCAGCTATCCGATCCGCCAATCCAGCCGGTAGTTGTTGCTGGACCCCCGGGCGATAGCTCAAGACCTCGCCCAACCTTGAACCGAATGGCGCACGGCAAAGAAGGGCCCATTCGGCAGACTGCCCACGTAGCCTCGAGAATGCGGGCCGAGGTCGAACCGCGTCGTCCGGCGCTCGGCCCTTGGCTCGAGAATGTAGACGCGTCGACGACGTAGGCGTGAGCATGGGCGACCGACTCCAGGTGCGCGTCAACGACGAGCTGGTGCTCGACGCCGGGACCTACGACGAGATCGCGGGGCCCGGCGGTCGGGAATGGCTCATCCAGCCTCCGCAGACGACGCTGTTTCACCAGCTGCTCGCCTACCTGCAGGCGAAGCCGGATCCATCTGCGCACCGCTCCGGCACGATGACCGGCCGTGAGGGCGTGGCCGCGGCGGCCGCCGTCCTGCGCTGGGGTTCCTACCTCGCGGTCCTTCTCGACCACGACAAGCCCATCTGGTCCGCCGTCCCTTCGGCGAAGACGAGCCGCATCAGTGACGACGAGATGGCGCGCATCAACATCGAGGCTTCGGCGGCGCTCGCGCAGTGGATCGACCTCTACCGCAGCGATGCTCGCCTGCACGGGCAGCTCGTCGATCGGGCCGTCGGCTACCTCCCGATGCCGATCAGGACCGCGTCGAAGCTGAAGGTGAAGGAGTTCTCGGTTCTCGCGATGCCGGAGATCGCCGCCCGCGTGGTCCAGGCGGCCGATCCAGAGGGGCTTGAACGCGTCCGGACCGACGCCGAACGCTGGCCGAGTCGCATGTTCGCCAACGCCCTCGTGAACACGGCGTGGCGCAACGGGCCCGTGGAGGATGTCCACGCCGGCTACGTTCAGGGCTATCCGCTCACCCAGCGGCGGGTGACGCCGGAAGAAGAGCGCGACCTGATGCGTTTCGCGAGCGACGGGATGGCGCTCGGGATGACCGTCTGCTGGGGCCTCGACGGCGAGCAGTCCCGGCGGTCATGGCCGGAGCGGGTGTTGCCCTACGGGCTGGCCGAGCTCCTGCTGATCACGCCATCGAGGTGGACGCTCACGGAAGTCTCACACGAGATCCGACTGCTATCGGAATGAGGCACCCGACGAAGTCGATCGCTTTCAAGATTGGTTAACTCGAGACTCACGGAATGCTTGCGGAACACATCCATCGATGAAAACCCTCGCGGACACGCCTCACGACCTGTCCGGAGTTCCCACGATCGCCGAACTGCTCACGCACCCCGAACGGGCGAGCGACCTTCCAGCCGACATCGCGCGGGCACTTCTCGCCCAGGTCGCGTCGCTCCAGGTGGCGCTCCTCGGTCGCGCTTTCGTTGTCGACGGTCACGGCGGTTCCCGGGACCGACTCCTCTCCGTCAAAGATGCTGCCGCCAAACTCGGGCAATCGACCGAGTGGCTCTACAAGCACGCCAGCACACTGCCCTTCACGGTCCGCAATGGCCGCGCTCTCCGGTTCTCCGAGCTCGGTATCGACACGTGGATCCGTCGCCAGCAACGTCGCTGATCGGTTCGCTTGACACCGGCGTCATTTCCGTGCGTATGAAATACCACGGTCATGACACCCGACAAACCACGGCGAGGCCGGCCCTCGAAAGGCAAGGCGGCGCGGACCAGTTTGGTTCTCCGCCCGCCCAGCCTCCTCGAGCGGCTCCAGCGCGCTGCAGAGGAGGAGGGCACCGACGTGAGCGGCCTGCTTCGTCGACTCGCCGAGGCCTACCTCAAGCGGCGGAAAGGGGCACGGCGATGAGCGATGGCAAGCGAAGCGTACGCGTCGCGTTCAAGGGCGGGATCGTGGGACGGCTGTTCAAGGTGAACGGCAGCGACCGCTGGTACCTCAGCTACTGGCACGCTGGCCATGAGTACCGGGAGACGACAGGTACAGCTGACTTCGATGCGGCGAGGGCGAAGCTCAAGAAGAAGCTGGAGGAGATGGCGTCGGTCCGGCGCGGTCACGAACCCTTCGTAGATCCCAAGGGCAAGCGGCTCACCGTGAACGATCTGCTCAGCGCGCTGGAGACCGATTACACGCTCCGCGGCGTCAAGGCGGTCAAGCAAGCGAAGTCGCACATGCAACCGCTCCGCGACGCTTTCGGCCCGTGGCGGGCACTCGAGGTCACGCCGGAGGTCGTCGACCGTGAGATCGAGCGGTGGCTTGCGGATGACGTCGCTCCAGCAACCATCAATCGGCGAACGCAACTCCTCGGGCAGGCGTTCCGCATCGCGCGGAGACGCCTCGGCTTCGTGCCGACCTTTCGCCGGCTGAGGGAAAGCAACGCCCGTCAGGGATTCGTCACGCCCGAGCAGTTCGAGGCCATCGCCTCGTGTCTGCGCGACCCCTACGACGACCTCGCCCGGCTCGCTTATGCAATAGGCTGGCGCAAGGGGGAGCTGCAGTCGCTGACCGCGGCGAACGTCGACCTCCGGGCCGGTGAGCTCCGGATCGGCGACTCGAAGAACGGCGCCGGCCGCGTGATCCCGATGCGGGATGCGGACGGGAGCCTCAACACCGCCGGCCGGATAATCGAACGCCGCCTGGCCGCGCGGCGGGTCGGTAATCAGCTCGTGCCGTGGCTCTTCCACAAGCGCATAGGGAAGGGTCTGGCGCTCAAGAGCCGCCCCGTCGGCGACTTCCGCAAGGCGTGGTGTCGCGCGTGCATCGAGGCCGGGTTTTCGACGCCGAAGCTCGATGAGCAGGGACGTCCGGTGCTTGACCGCAACGGGCGCGCTGTGCTCGTCGCCACCGTCCGGTTCCACGACCTGCGCCGCTCGTTCGCACGCGACGCTGTGGACTCAGGGAACGACCCGCATGTCGTCTGCCGGGTGGGCGGCTGGAAGACGATGGCGGTGATGAACCGCTACAACATCGTCGATACGAAGCGGATGGCGACCGCGCTCAGCCGGCTCGAGGCCGCCCGGAACGCGGCGCCAGCGACGACGACAGCCGCCTCGTTCGCGCAGGCCGCCGAGGGGCAACCACGGAAAAAACACGGAAAATGACGAAGGGGCCAGCGAGAGCGCGCTCGCTAACCCCTCGTTCTTCATGGTTGCGGGGGCTGGATTTGAACCAGCGACCTTTGGGTTATGAGCCCAACGAGCTACCGGGCTGCTCCACCCCGCGGTGACTGACGTAATGTAACTGACGAGAAACGAGGAGTCAACCCACCCTCAGGACCACCGGCCCCTCACCCTACCCTCTTCCCCAGAGAGAGGGGGAAATCAGATCAGGATCCCTCACCTGCCCTCTCCCCAGGGAGGAGGAGGGAGCGGAGGCGGCGGGTGACGCGGTCGGTCTTGGCCGGC
>Ga0187893_10010398_pt1 | contig 13877 bp, 12 predicted proteins | sample MA1701074metaG_FD_139574 | JGI IMG/M metagenome (GOLD analysis project Ga0187893, IMG submission 139574) | White microbial mat communities from a basaltic lava cave in the Kipuka Kanohina Cave System on the Island of Hawaii, USA - MA170107-4 metaG ...
CAATGCCTCTGCAGGGTCGCCAGCACCACTGCCCGGCCCGCTTGGTCAAGCACATAGGGCTCCTGGAGCATGGTTGGACGTTCCGCCATGACACGTTGTGGACCGGGCTCCAAGAGCCGGCTGCCAACCAGATTGTGGCGCCGATCCACCGAGCCCGATTCATCACCGTGTAGGCGTGCGCCGTAGCAGCGAACGGAATGAAATACCTCAAACACCGCTCCCTTGCGGTCGCGGCTCAGCCGGGCCTCCGTCTGGGCCGGATTGAACGTGGGGAGACCGCAGCCAGCGCGCGCCCGCAAGTTGTTGATAATTGGTTGCGGTCTCAGAGTAGCTTGTCGTGCTACTACGCTCGGGTTTCCTCGATTCGTCTGCATTCCTGCGACTCTGTCACCTTCATGTCACCCGTTCTTTAGCCCCACGAGACAGTTGATCAGAAAGCGTTGGCGTCATTTGTAGCTCCCGGATGCGCTCTACCTAGGGTAGGGCCTTTTGCGCGCAGAGCTAGGAAGGAATACAGAATTCATTAACCGAAGATGGCGGTTAGTGTAGAGCTAGGGAGTAGAGGCAATGTCACAATCCCAGTACGGCGCCATGCGTGTCGGCGCCAAGACAAGCGAAGTCGTAGCTTACCACCGTGATCAGGGGCGGCCGGGCAAACCGCTGCACGTGATGATCCCCGGCGGACTGCTGGCCCTGGCGTCGCTCGCTCTCATGATCTGGATCGCGTACGCGACCTGGTATCAAGCCGCTGTCCCGGAACAGAGTGGTCTGGTCTACCTGGTGGTGCTTGCGCCGGTCTATGCCGGGAGCGTGTTCCTGTTCAGCTACGGCTACGAACTGTATGATGTCCCGAGAGCGCTACGCCTGACGGCCATCGTGGTATTCATTTCGCTCGCTGCCGTCATCATCCTCGCCGTGCTGTTTGCACTCTTGAGCAAGCGTGGCTCCGGTTCGTCTTCTACTTCGGATGATTCCACGTCGTCCTGGGGCAGGGTGAGCCGGTGGAACGGTAGCAGCCGCGGAGGCTCGATTGATTTTGATCTCGACGATGGGTCTCAGATCATGACGCGAGAGGTCATTCGTGAAGTACCAATGGCGCCGGATCCGGTACTGTGCAAGTATTGCGGCGTCTCATACGTGCCGGCTGAGGGACTCGTTGCCTGTCCAGGCTGTGGCGCAGCCAAGCTACAGGAGGCAAGCCGGTAGGCCTGCGGTCGCCCGCGAAAGGCACGGCATGAAACCGGTTGATTCAGGCGCGGAACGCATCCACTTCGGCCGCCGAGTCCTTATAGATCTGGAATTTCGCCACTCTCCCGCCGGCCAGTGTCCACACCATTACCCAATCGGTCTCCCAGAGTTTGCCGGTCGGACGGGCGCGGAAACGATAGTAGCCAAGCACAAGGACCCTGTCGCCATGGACAATAAATTCGCGCGGATCGAATTGCAATGGCTCAACTTTCTCCAAAAGGCTTCGGAAGAAGCCGGCTACCTGCTCCCGGCCGCGGCGGGTACCCGCAAAGGGTGGCACGCCGCTGGGCGGTTCCTTCCATTCGATATCGTCGGCCATCGCAGCCACGATTGCATCGATGTTTCCGGCGCCGAAGTCGGCGTAAACTTTCTGAACGATTGCTACGTTGTCGGGATTCATGTTGATCAAACATTAGCAAAGGCTCCGCCGGTGCCGCAGAGCTAGGGGCCACGCGTTGCTCCAGATTCCGAGCGGGGCAGACCGGTACGGTTCACCCGTCCCGTAATGCCGACCCCACTTCGAGGTACAATCGGCGCGATGGAGGGAGCAAGGCTGTTCGCATGACCAGAAGATCCTTCGTTGCAACTGGAGCAGTCGCCATGGGGATGGCGGCGCCGGCCAAAACCACGATGGGCATCGCGACCACGTCTTATATGACTGTGTGGCGTCCGCGTGGGACCTACGAGTTCCTGGAGCACTGTCACGCCTTAGGCTCGGGTGGGATTCAGGCATCGCTCAGCTCGCTTGAAAGTGCTTATGTGCGGAAGGTTCGGGATCGCGCGCAACAGCTCGGCATGTACATCGAAGTCATGGGACCGCTGCCGCGAGACGATGGCGCACAGTTTGAGGCCGTGGTGAAGGCTTCCAGGGATGTCGGCGCGATCTGTATTCGATCCGCGTGTCTGGGCGGTCGAAGGTATGAGACCTTCGGGAGTCTTGCCGATTGGGACAAGTTCGTCGCCGACTCGCACGCAGCTATCGAACGCGCGATTCCAATCCTCGAGCGGCACAAGGTAAAGCTAGCCCTCGAGAACCACAAGGACTGGACAGCGGAAGAGTTTGTGAAGCTCCTCGACAAGTACAAGAGCGAGTACCTGGGAACGTGCGTTGACACCGGAAACAACATGGCGCTGCTCGACGATCCCTATGAACTGGTGGATGCCCTGGCGCCGCGCGCGTTCTCCACCCATATTAAGGACATGGGTGTGACGCCCTACCCCGACGGCTTCCTGCTTTCGGAAGTACCTTTGGGCGAGGGGATGCTCGATCTGAAGCGAATGGTGCAGACGATTCAGCGCGCCCATCCGGAAGTGAAGATGTCGCTCGAGATGATCACTCGCGATCCGTTGAAGATTCCGTGCTTCACCGAGAAGTACTGGGTGACGTTCCCGCATCGGAACGGGAAGTTTCTGGCGCGCATGATGCGGTTGGTCGAGCCCTACCGCGGCAAGAGCCTGCTGCAGATGACAGGACTGGACCCGGAGGCCGCCAGGAAGATGGAGGGCGAGAACGTCGTGAAGTGTTTAGCATACGCAAGGGAGAAACTCCATGGAACGTAGAACGTTCTTGATGACCGGTGTAGCATTGGCGGCGCCTCGAGTGCCTGAGACCAAGCTGCCGGTTTGCGCCTTTTCGAAGCATTTCCAATGGACGAGTGGCGTGAAGGAAGCGGCGGAGATGGCGGCGCAGATCGGTTACGATGGCCTGGACCTCACCGTGCGTGAAGGCGGGCACGTGCTGCCTGCGAAGGTCTCCGACGACCTGCCGAAGGCGGTCGATTCCATTCACGCGGCTGGCCTGCAGGCTCCAATGATCACAGCCGGCATTGTGGATACTCGCTCACCCCATTGCGAGGCGATGGTGAAGACAGCCTCGAAGCTTGGGATCAAGCGCTACCGCTGGGGCGGATTCCGCTACGACACAGCCAAGAGCATCCCGCAGCAGATCGCGGAGTTCCGCGCCGCGGCGAAAGACCTCGCCGTCATGAACAAGCAGTACGGGGTGTGCGCGATGTATCACACCCACTCGGGGGTTGGGCAGTTCGGCGCGTCGATGTGGGATATCTGGGAGGTGCTGCGGGACCAGGACAACGACGCGGTCGGTGTGAATCTCGACATCGGCCACGCGACGGTCGAGGGAGGGCTCGGAGGTTGGATCAACACAACGCGATTACTCGCGCCCATGATCCGCGGCGTGGCGTTCAAAGACTTTCGTTGGGAAAAGACCGCGCAAGGGAAGTGGTTCGTGCATTGGTGCGCGCTGGGGCAGGGCATGGTGAATTTCCGGCAGTTCCTGCGGTTGTTGAAGGAATCGGGCTTCCAGGGGCCCCTGCAGTTGCACATGGAATACGACGAATTGGGCGGCGCCGACACGGGTAAGAGTTCCATGACGATCGGCCGTGAGGAGTTCATTCGGCTGTGCAAGCGCGATCTCGATGTGTTCCGCGGGTACCTGAAAGATACTATTGGTACACCATAAGCTCAGTCAAGGTGCGTACGGTACGCAAAGCAAACAGAGAGTTCTACTTGGCGTCTTGCGAGATGCCAAATATTTTCACGGTTCCTCAGAGAGATTCCCACGATTATCAAAGCGAAGATGCCGGTCCGGATGGTTCATGGATTGAAGGACTGGGCGCTCTGCCGGGTGCGTTGAACAACACATGGGAGGGGTCATGCATCCCTACTTTCCGGGCTCAACCTTATAACTCGCTAGCAAGCGCTTAACGAGAGCGGTCGCCGAGTCCCATTCGTACGTGCGGTACGAGTGGCCCTTGGTAACAAAATCGGCACCCGCGTAAAACATCTCGTATTGCGTATGGCGCGATGCGAACTCTGAGCCGACCGCGTCCCAGGCCAGTTTGAAGAACTTGATGCGCTCCATGGGGCTCAGCGTCGCCGAACCTTGCGCCCGGAGCGCGTAGTCAGCCAGCTTGGGATCGCTGAAGTCTTCGATGCCTGACGGCAACATGATCATACTTCCGCCAGCCAGGCCGCGTAGAGTGGTGATCACCTTGGGATAGAGCCGTTGCGTCAGAACCTGGGAGGCGTATAGCGTATGCCGATCAGGAACGTAGTACGGTCCTCGAAAGCTTCCCCGGACCTCCATGGCCTGAACGAGCCCCTCAACCATTGCTACCTCGGCCGCCAGTTCGCCCAGCGTTTCCCTGACCTGCGGGAAGCTCTCGATCCCGTTCGCAGCGGCGATCATCCGCCCCAGACCGGCAAGGAAGCGGAGCTTCACCATGAGACGGATCTGGCACTGATAGTTTTGGTACACATGGGCGGGTGTGGCGTAAAACTGCTTCTGGCACATCGCTATATCACCCGCGATGAAAACCCGTTCCCAGGGAACCTTCACATCGTCAAAATAAAGAACCGCGTCATTCTCGTCATAGCGGCTGGCCAGAGGGTTGTCGAACACCGAGGTGGATGACCACTCATAGGATTTTCGCGAGAGGATTTTGAGCCCCTTGGCGTTCATCGGCACAGCGAAGGACACCGCATACGGCTCATCACCCGGCTTTAGCGGCTGGATCGAGGTGACGAAGACCTCGTTTGCCATGATGGCGCTGGTTCCCAGCATCTTGGCGCCCGTGACCGTAATTCCCTCGGAATCCTGATCCGAGATGCGCGCGACCAAGGAGTGGTTTGGCTGCTCGTGCGCGCTCCGCGCCCGATCAGCCAGGGGATTGATGATCACGTAGGTCAGGAACAGGTCGTTGTCTCTGGCGAACCGGTAGTATTCGCGCAGCGCGCTCGCGCGAGCCGGATCGTAGGCTTCGAACTCCTCAATGCCCATGTACATTCCTGAGACGCAGGAAGCGACGTGGTCCGGCGATCGCCCCATGAATCCATAGTGAGTTTCCGCCCACGCCACCAGTGCCTCACGCCTCACAACCAGCTCACGGTAGCTCGCCGGAAGTTGCCAGCAGCGGTTGACCCGCCCGCCTGTGTCCGGCGAGACGAAGGTCATCTTCTCGAGGTTTTCGGGGGAGCTCTGATAGTCGTACAAACTGGCCGCTGAAGCCACTGAATTTCGGAACGCCCCGTGCGCGGTGACGTCCATCACTCGCTCTCCCTGGATGTAGACGTCGCGCCCGTCCCGCAGGCGTCCCAAGTGTTCTTCACCCGTCTTCATGGCTCTCGGGATCAGTAATAATGCAACTCGAACAGCAAACAGCCTTTCTCCGATTTGAAAGGCCCATGGTAAACTCCAGGCGGCCGGCAAGCGTAAGTAGGGGCGTAGAACTGTGCTCCTCCGTTTCCGTGCAGGTCACTCCCCACAATCAGATCGCCCTCCGCCAGGTATACCTCTTCCCAGTGGTCGTGGACGAACGGCTTTTCGGAGAATGTGCCCGGATCTATCCGCAAGAGACGCGACCGGCTCCCGCGCTTGTTCACCTCGTCGAGATCGCTGGCGAGAACGTTTTGCCAGAATCCGTGTTTGTAGCCCGGCGGCGTTTCCCACCCCTCGTTGCGATCGATGGAGAAGAACTCCAGGTGTGGTTTCCGCGTTGTCATTGCTCGCTCCTTTGCGATCAGCCCTCGATCGGGAGTGGCCGGAGCTGATAGCTGTGCGTCATCCGGCGGCGGAGTACGGGGTCCTCCATCTCGATGGAGAATTTGTCCGCCCAACGGATACCCCCGATCACACCAAATGTCCCACAGAACATCGCCATACCGCCAACAAAGCCTTGCCTGTCACGGTTCTGGTAAAGACGGATGAGGTCCCGGGGATGGCGTACTGCCGACACGTTTCCCTCTTGGTACAGAGTCCGTTGACCACCGGATTCGGCGCACGAGCGCAGGATCAGCGCATCCCAATGCGGCTCGACATCGGCCAGCGCCCACAACTCCGGAGCCATCGGTTTCGGGCACAACTGCTTGGAAAGAGTTACGCCGGTCGTCTCGGCTTTCCGATCGGTGTGGTCCGACCCGACCCCGACCCAAACCTCATTGTCGTGGTTCAGGAGGACGAATTCGACTTCGCCAGTAGATTCTGTTCCGATGACCTCTAGGTTCGGCGCCGTCGTCAGCAACGATGCGCTCACACGATAGAACATTGGAGTCTCCTTCGGACGTGGCACTCCCAACTCTTCCAATTCCCGAACGTGAATGTCGATCGCCGTCTGGTCTCGCCCCGTCCATCCTGCGATCACCAGATGTTCTACTGCGGCTGTGCCGCGCCAACGATCGGCTTTCTTTTGAAAATCAAAAGATGCTAGCGCGCTCATGCGAAACAAACCACGGCCCGCTGCGAGGGTCGGCGTGTGGAGAGATCAGGCGCCTATCTCGGTTCCGGTAGCCATCGAGATCAAGTATACGCCTCGTCGGGAGTATACTGACTGGTGTCCGGGAAAGGGACAATGTAGGTCCGCGGAACAAGTACAGCAAACTATTCTTACGGGGGGACTCTATGCCACGGAGCATTCTCCTAACTGCCAATCTTGTTGCAGGAGTGTTTAGCTTTCACGCCCAAGTGACCACGGGAACAATCCTGGGCTCCGCGCGGGACGCAACCGGCGCAGTCGTGCCCGGTGTGAAGATCACGATTACCAACCAAAGGACCAATGCCGCGCGCGCTGTTACGGCCGACGACCGCGGCGACTGGGCCGTGCCGGCGCTCTTGCCGAGCGAATACACAGTACGCGCCGAGGCTACGGGCTTCAAGGCGTGGTTGTCTCCAAATATGGTTCTGCCTGTCGGTGGGGAAGTACGCGTGGACATCTCGCTGCAGGTGGGCGATCTGACGGAGCAGGTGACCGTCGAAGCGCGGGCCCCGCTGCTGCAGAGCGACTCGAGCTCGTTGGCGCACATGGTGGACCAGAAGCGCATCGTCGAGCTTCCGCTCAACGGGCGCAACTTCCTGGAACTTGCCGCCCTTTCCGCGGGCGCCTCGCCGAAGCTGCCGTTTCGTGTAACCCAATTCGGCAACCGGAACCAGTATGTAACTATCGGCGGAGGCCGCGACTCGTCGACCAACTACTTGATCGACGGAATCGAAGCGCGGTCACTGCGTTTCAACAACTCCTCTCTTCAGCCTTCCATCGATGCCATCCAGGAGTTCAAGGTGGAGCGCAATTCCTTTTCCGCCGAATATGGCCGCGGCGTGGCCGTCATCAACACCGCCATCAAGCCCGGCACCAATGCTTTCCACGGAACCGCCTACGAATTCTTCCGCAATGACAAGCTCGACACGCGCAATTTCTTCGATGCGCAGAAGCCGCCGTTCCACCAGAATCAATATGGCTACTCGTTCGGCGGACCGCTCCTGCGCGACAAGACCTTCTTCTTTACCAACTATGAAGCACTCCGTGTCCGAAAGGGCAGGACGTTCTTCGCCACCGTACCGGAGCCTCTGCTGCTGTCCGGTGATTTCTCGAGCCAGGCGACGCGGCCAATCTTCGATCCCTCGACCACTCGGGTGGATCCCACGGCGGGCGTTGTACGAACGGCGTTCCCGGGCAATCGCATCCCGGCGAACCGCATCCATCGATTCGCGCAAGTATTCAACACGCTGCTCCCGGGCCCAAACCTGGCGCGGGCGTCGCTGAACTACACCACCGTGACCAGCGACGTCGATGACGCCGACCAGTTCCACGCCCGTATGGATCACCGTTTTTCGGACAAGGACAGCATCTTCGGCCGCTACTCCTGGTACGACGGCGTGCAACTGATCGCCGGCGTATTCCATCCCGACCCTCGCCCGCAGAGCGGACAGAACGCAACCTTGCAGCATCTGCACATCTTCGGACCTTCGCTCCTGAACGAACTACGTCTTGGCTACAATCGGGCCATCCATTTCACTCGCCCGCTGCCGGTGCTCGGGGACCGCAACATCGTGCAGGAACTCGGTCTCCGTAACCTCAACGGTCTCAAATCCCAGTTCTACGGAATCCCCTCGGTCAACACCTCCGGATTCAGCAACCGCGGCGAGAATACCCTAAACCAGGGCGCCATCGAAAACATTATTACGTTCAACGACAAGGTCACTATCAACAAGGGTCGTCACAACTTCCGCGTCGGGTTCGAGTATCAGAACATCCGCTATCAGCAGTATGGTGAAGTGGCGCCTCGCGGCAGCTTCACGTTCACCGGCGTCTTTACCGATCCAGCCGGCACGACACGCGCGGGCACGGCACTGGCCGACTATCTGCTCGGGCTTCCTTTCTCCGCCCAGGCCGGCGTGGGCGACGCCGTCTTCAATCTCGAGAGCCAAAACTTCGCCATTTTCCTCCAGGAAGACTTCCGCCTCAGCAACCGCCTCACGGTGAATCTCGGCGTGCGCTGGCAGTACGACCGCCCCATCCGCGAGAAGACCTTCAAGGAAGGCTTCTTCGCCGAAGACCTGGGTCTGATCGCCTACTCCAAGGAGCCTACCGACCAGATCTTCTCGGCGCTGCGCGGCAAGTATGTGCCGGGCGCGACAGTGCGGCGGGGGATCAATGATCCGGACTTCAACAACCTCGCTCCGCGCGTCGGCCTGGCTTGGAGGCCATGGGGCAACGACACCGTCGTCCGCACCAGCTTCGGCATGTTCTATGACAACGTCAACGGCAACGAGTGGCAGTTCTTCGGGTTGGTGCCGCCGTTCTACATGAACAATTCAGTGTTCTCACGCGCCGATTTCCCGTCGTTCACCATGAGCGACATGTTTCCGGACGTGAACACGCTCACCGACATTCCGGCGCCGTTTTCCGTCTTCCGCCGCGACCGCACGCCCTACTCGCTCCAATGGAACTTCAACATCCAGCGGCAACTCGGGCGCAACACGGCACTCGAGATTGCGTATCAGGGAGCCGGCAGTCACAAGCTCTGGAAGCGGTTCAACAACAACCAGGCCACGCCCGATCTGACCGGACGAATTCCGATTCAGGACCGGGTGCCCTACCCGATTTTCCAGGCGGGGTTGCTTACCAGCGGCCGGGATGCCAACGCAAGCTACAACGCATTAGCCATCAAGATCGAGCGGTCCTTTTCCGCCGGACTGAACTACCAGGCCGTTTATACGTTCTCGCGGAACATCGACAACAACTCCGGCGAGTTCGAGGCCAATCAGACACGCTTCCGCTGGAACAAGCGTGCCGACCGCGGTCTTTCGCGCTACAACCAGAAACACCGTTTCGTGAGCAACTTTGGTTATGAGCTGCCGTTCGGTCCGCGCCGCAGATTCTGGAACAGCGGGCCGGTGGCGGCGCAAAAACTGCTGGAGGGCTGGCAGGTGATGGGAATCGTGACGCTGAGTACCGGCTTTCCGATCACTCCGACGGCCGCCGCCGTGCACAACACCGGCAGCTTCATCCCGCAGTTCGCCGATCGGATCGCGAACGGCAATCTGCCCGGCGACCAGCGCACACCGACCCGGTGGTTCGACACGACAGCGTTCGCACCACCCGCCGTCGGCACGCTCGGCAGCTCAGGAAGAAACGTGATCATCGGACCGGGTGTAGCCAACCTCGACGTGTCCTTACTTAAGGACACGAATCTCACCGAGCGCTTTCGGCTCCAGTTCCGTGGCGAATTCTTCAACTTCACCAACACGCCGATTTTCGCCGAACCGGATGCGAATGTGAATTCGCTCGCTTTCGGGCGTATCTCCTCGGCCGCCGATCCACGGCGTTTGCAGTTGGGCTTGAAGCTTATCTTCTAAGAAGTACGCGCACAGCGCAGGCCGGTCACCGTGGATGTTGGGAAGTTGCCCCCGGGCTGCCTCGGTATCGATAATGGCAATAAGAGGAATGTGCAGGAATATCAAAACCCTCTTCAATTTCGATCCGCCCGTCACGGAGGAAGAGGTTCGAGCTGCTTCGCTCCAGTACGTGAGAAAGATCAGCGGGTTTAACAAGCCGTCGAAAGGAAACGAAAGCCCGTTCCTGGCTGCAGTCGATGAAATAGCCGGCATCTCGATCCGCCTTCTCTCTTCGCTCGAAACGAACGCGCCCGCAAAGAATCGAGAAGAAGAGGCCGCGAAAGCGAAAGCGCGCGCTGCAGAGCGATTCGGGGGCCAAGCCTGAGCGCGGAATCCGGCGGTTGGGAATCTCGGTGCACGATAGTTTCTTGCAATGTCTAGAGTCGTTCGGAGCGGCTCCATCAGGTCGAGAATCTGCCTGCCTCGCGGCTGCAAAGTCACGCAATTCCGCACACTCCATACATGGCTAAATCCAATAGGTGCTCACCTTGCAGCACCCACGGCGCCCAGGTGAATTCCTATGATAGAAGCAGACGGAGGCCACGTCATGTCATTCACAATGCGCGTCGAAGGATTCGTAGCCGGCGAGACGATCCCCAAGCATCATACCTGTGAGGGTCTCGACGTTTCCCCTGCCATGGAGTGGTCCGGAGCACCGGAGTGGACCAAGAGCTTCGCGGTAATCGTCGATGATCCGGACGCGCCGGGCGGTACCTGGAATCACTGGCTGCTATGGAATATCCCAGTTGGCCTCGGCGGATTGACCGAAGGCGCTCGTGCCGGTGTCAGCGGCACCAACGATTTCGGCAAGACCGGCTATGGCGGTCCGTGCCCACCGAAAGGACATGGGGCGCATCGCTACTTCTTTCGGTTGTATGCAGTGGATGCGAAGTCGCTCAATCTGAAGCCGGGCGCCAAGCGGGACGATTTGGACCGGGCATTGCACCAGCACCAGACCGCCGAAGCGACCTATATGGGCCGCTATGAGCGGAAATAACCGGTTTTCTGCGAAAGATTGACAACCACGCAGTTTTGGCGTACACCGCGTAAGAAGCTGTTTGAACACGAGATTTAGGCGGTCCATCAACATACACAGCCGCGGCTCGACAGCCAGGCACAGAAGAAATCTCTCGGTGCCACAACATCCGGTTGGAAACCTGGCCACATTTCAAACTCACTCACAACCCTAATTCGCTCCGCTTCCGAACTTCGATAAAATAGTCCAGCATGAGAGTATTGTCTTTCCTTCTGGGAGTGGCCTGTCTTGTTACGGCCGCTGATTGGCCCACTTTTCGCGGCGTGAATTCGCAAGGGCTTGCGCCCGATGCGAATCTGCCGCTCGAATTTGGGCCTGAAAAAAACGTAGTCTGGAAGACGCTCTTGCCTAAGGGGCATTCGTCACCGGTGCTGGTTGGGAATCGCATTTATTTGACCGGGTACGAGAACGAAAAGTTGTACACGTTCGCGCTGGATCGGGGGACGGGCAAGATCCTGTGGCGCAGGGAAGCGCCCCGGCCGCGTAAAGAGAAGCTTCACGACGCAAACTCGCCGACATCGGCGTCGCCGGCGAGCGACGGCAGGAGTGTATTCGTGTTCTTCACTGACTTCGGGGTGCTGTCGTATGGCCCGGACGGAGAGGAACGTTGGAAGGCGCCGTTGGGCCCGTTCAACAATCCTATGGGGCAGTCGGCAACGCCGGTCCTTTCGGGTACGACCCTGCTGGTGCCGTGCGATCAGGAAAGCGGCTCCTACTTCATCGCTTTCGACAAAGATTCAGGCAAAGTCAAGTGGCGAGTGGAACGGCCGGATTTTACGCGCGGATTTTCGACGCCGGTGTTATGGAAGCCCAAGGATGGCGGACCGATACAGGTGTTGCTGGCCGGGTCCTACAGGCTGGTAGCGTATGAGGTCGAGACCGGGAAGGAAGTATGGTCGGTACGCGGGCTGACATGGCAGTTGAAGCCAACGCCGGTGATGGACAACGACAACATCTATGTGCTGGGCTGGGCGGGCGAAGCGGATCCGGGACAGCAGGAGATTGTGCCGGAATTCAAGGAAGCGCTTTCGAAGTGGGACACGGACAAGGATGGGAAGATCGGTAAGGCCGAGATGACCGAGCCAAAGCTGATCAAGGGATGGGAAGGCCTGGACCTGGACCTCGACGGTTCCCTCGCCGAGCGCGACTGGACGATGTACCAGCAGAAGCGCTCGGTAGTAAACGGCGTGAATGCGTTCAAACTGGGCGGGAACGGCGACATGACGGCCACGGCGCATCTGTGGAAATATGAGCGAACGTTGCCGAACGTGCCGTCACCATTACTTTTGGATGGGATCCTGTATCTGTGCAAAGAGGGAGGAATTCTAACGGCACTGGATGCGAAGACCGGGAAGCTACTGAAGACGGCGCGAATCACGGGCGCGCCTGGCGCGTACTTCGCTTCGCCCGTCGCAGCAGGTGGATACATTTATACGACCAGCGAAGAAGGCAAATTAGCAGTGATCAAACCGGGGGCGGATTGGGAAGTAATACGGATCAACGATTTCAACGATTCGGTGAATGCGACGCCGGCGATCGTGGATGGGAAGATTTATGTGCGGACGCATTCGGCGTTGTATTGTCTGGCAAAGAAGGATTGACGCGGAGCGTTCTACGGCCTCGAAGCTTCTGCGAGCTTCTGATAGTTCCGCAGTACCTTCTCGACGTAGTTGACTGTTTCGCGATAAGGCGGCACACCGCCGTATTTGGCGACCGCTCCCGGACCAGCGTTGTAGGCCGCGAGCGCCCTGTGCGTCGATCCATTGTATTGCACCAGCAGATCGCGAAGATGGCGGGCGCCAGCGTCGATATTCTGCGCGGGATCGCGCGGATCGGCCGCTAGTTCGGCCGCGGTGCCGGGCATCAGTTGCATGACGCCGATGGCTCCCTTGGGCGAAACGGCCCCGAGGTGGTACGCCGATTCGGCGCGTGCAACGCTGTGCAGAAATTCCCGCGGCAAGCCGTATTTCTCAGCGGCCTCGTCCACCAACTGGCGAGGTGTCTTGGTTACCGGCGTCATTGGCGGCGCCACGGCTGCGGCACGCGCTTGTGGCGCCGCCGCGGAAGCAATTATTTCTTCCTGCTCGATGGCTGCCACCACTGATTCCGGGATCTCAATCACCCCGTCTTTCGTGTAAAGCCTGACGTTATCTCCAGCAGTCTCATGGTGTTCGGCTTGGATTCGGAATCCCGTCTGAAGAATAACCTGCTCCCTCGCCAGGGCGATTCCGATTGAAAGGGACAAGAAGAGTATTCTCACCAAAAACGTTAGACGCTTGCCGAGGCTGAATCGTGCATAAGTCTATGCAGACTCCCACAAAGCCACTTGATCGACGATCTGGATCCCGAAACCCTCCAAAGCCACAATCTTTCGTGGATGATTGGTCAGCAAACGAATCCGATGCAATCCCAGATCGGCGAGGATCTGCGCGCCAATTCCAACTTCATGCTGCAACTGCCGTTGTCCCTCCAGTGTGGTGTAGTGCATGAATTCCCGCGAATGAGGCAGCAGCCTTCCGTCGTGTACCCCGAGCCCCATGCCGGTTTGGTGAAGGTATACCAGCACGCCCCGGCCTTCCTTCGCAATCAACTCTAGCGATCGCCGTACAGTGCGTCCACACTCACATTCCGTCGATCCAAACGTATCGCCGTATACGCAATGGGAATGCATGCGAACCAGCACGTCTTCCTGACCGGCGACCTCGCCGCAGATCAAGGCGATGTGGCGCTCGCTATCGATGGATGACCCGAACGCGATCGTCCGGAACGTTCCCTGCTCTGTGTGCAGCTCGCCTTCGCCCATCTGCCGAACGATTCGCTCGTTGTGCATGCGATAGCGGATTAGCGCTGAGACCGAGATCATCTTCAGTTCGTGACGGCGGCAGAACTCCTCGAGCTGCGGTA
>Ga0187893_10010401_pt1 | contig 13876 bp, 13 predicted proteins | sample MA1701074metaG_FD_139574 | JGI IMG/M metagenome (GOLD analysis project Ga0187893, IMG submission 139574) | White microbial mat communities from a basaltic lava cave in the Kipuka Kanohina Cave System on the Island of Hawaii, USA - MA170107-4 metaG ...
GAAATGCTCGAAGTGTAGCCTTGCACGCCGATAGCGTAATAGGGCGCGACGCAATCGTCCCCGATGCCGCCGAGCCACGCCAACCGGTTGCCCACCTTGGCCATGATCCGCTGATACTTTCGTGCGTCCCCCTGCCCGTCTTTCCAGATTTCGAGCGTGGGCATCTTTTCCGCCAGGCGCGCAACCATGTCCGGCGTGAACACCGCCCAATCGCGGCTGTAGACCGCCAACGGCAATCCCGAAGCTCTTCCCACGGTGGCGTAGTAGTCCAGCAATCCGTCCACGGGCGCGTTGATGTAGTAAGGCGGCATAACGAGTAGTGCGTCCGCGCCGGCCTGCTCCATCTCGCGCGCCATCTCCGAAGCGATACGCGCGTTAAAACCAACGCCGCCAATCACCGGCATCTTGCCGTCGACGGCGGCCACCGCGCGCCGCACGACTTCGACATTCTCGCCCGGGCTCATGGAATACATTTCGCCGGTGCCGCCGGCGGCCACCAAAGAACAAAATCCGAACCGGATCATCTCGACCACATTGGCCTCCAAGGCCTCCAGATCGAGCGATAGGTCGTTTTTGAACGGCGTGATCGGGAATCCCACTACGCCGTGCAGCTTGTCACGCAACATGATTTCTCCCAGAGTTAAGATGACTTTCCGGCAAGCGCGCTATGCTTCTTGCCGAAGAGGAAGTAGAGCACGAGCCCGATTCCAAGCCATGCAACAAAACGGAGCCACGTCTGCAACGGGAGGCTCAACATCAGAATCAGGCAAAACAAAATCGCAACGATCGGAATGAACGGAACAAAAGGCACGCGAAAGCCTCGCTGGCGCTCCGGCTGCCTGCGCCGCAGAATCAGCACTCCCGCGGCAACCAGCGCGAAGGCGAACAGCGTTCCGATGTTGCTCAAGTCGGCGAAAGTGCCAATGTCCCATATGCCTGCGGGGATGCCGACGGCAAAGCCGGCGATCCAGGTGCTCACATGCGGGGTGCGATAGCGTAGATGCACTCTCGAAAAGACGGACGGCAGCAGCCCGTCGCGCGACATGGCAAACCAGATGCGCGCCTGGCCGTATTGAAACACAAGCAGCGAACTCAGCATGCCGCCTAGCGCGCCCAGCGTTACCAGTCGCCTCACATCGTCATAGCCAACCGCCTTGAGCGCGTTAGCCACCGGAGCGGCGTTATTGAGCAGTTTCCAGTTCTGCATCCCCGTGAGCACCAGCGATACCGACACGTAGAGCAAGGCGCAAACCAGCAGCGAGACGATAATCCCGAACGGCAGATCGCGCTGCGGCCTGCGGCACTCCTCGGCGGCAGTCGAAACCGAATCAAAGCCGATATAGGTGAAGAAAACGATGGCGCCGCCGGTCAGCACGCCCGAGAATCCATTCGGCATGAACGGATTCCAGTTCTCCGGCTTCACCGCGCGCGAGGCGGCCACTACGAACAGAAGGATCGCCAGCACTTTGACGACCACCATGAAGTTATTGGCGCTGGCGCTTTCCCGAACGCCCCGCACCAAGACGACGCTGAGCAGCATCAAGATCAGAAACGCCGGCAGGTTGAACCAGCTTCCGGTGAACTGGCCGCCCACGATCATGGGCTCTGAGAGCTGCCGCGGCAGATGCACGCCGAACATGGCGTCCAGAATGTCGTTGAAATAGGCGGAGAAGCCGACGGCGACAGCCATGTTCGAAACGGCGTATTCGAGGATCAGATCCCAGCCGATGATCCAGGCGAAGATCTCGCCAAGCGTGGCGTAGGAATAGGTGTAGGCGCTGCCCGCCACGGGAATCATCGATGCCAGCTCCGCGTAGCAGAGTCCGGCGAGCCCGCACACGAATGCCACGATCAAGAATGATAGGGCCAGTCCTGGCCCGGCGCCCGGTCTGCCGATGGTAGACACCGAATCGGGCCCGAACCGCAGCAAATCAAGCACCGGCGCGTGGAGGACACTATGAAAGCTGAGCGTCTCGCCGGCGGCCGCGGTGCCGGTGAGGATAAAGATTCCGGACCCGATAACCGCGCCGATGCCCAACGCGGCCAGGCTCCACGGGCCGAGGGTACGGCTGAGACGTTTCCCCGGCTCATCGCTGGCCGCTATGAGCTCGTCGATGCTCTTGGTGCGGAGTAACTGGCTCATAAGGCGGAGAGGCGTTCCGCGGCCACTGTTACCGCTTGCGCTGTCCCTTCACCACTTTGGCCACTTTCTTCTTAAGCGAACCGCGGGCCACATCGGCCGGGCGTTTCGCCTTGGGGGCCTGCTTTTTGCGCGCGGCGCGCTTCAACTTCCTGCGTTCGGTCTTGTCTGCTATCTGTTTTGTGTTCATTCTTCGTCTGTCAGTCCTGCGTATTTCGCTACCAGTTTCTTGAGTCCGTGTTGCGCGAAGCTGATGGTGAGCTTCGCGTCGGGACCATCGCCTTCCCTTCGCACGATGATCCCTCTTCCATACTTCGGGTGTGTGATCGTGGCGCCCGCCGAAAGCTTGGAGCGCCTGGCGGCCGGCTGCGCGGCCGGTCGCGGCGGAGGCTCGATGAGGGACGGCGTCGCGGCCGGAACCGGCGCGCTCACCGCCGGACGGGCTCCACCCACTCCGCCCCGCTGGTTAAAGAATTGTGCGATGTTCTCTACGGAATTATACGTCTTCCCGGTATAGAGATTCTTGCGCGCCGTCTCGCGCGCCTCCCATCGCTCGCCATCCAGATTCAATTCCCCGATCCTGGAGTAGGGTCGAAGCTTGCGCGAACACGACGCCGGCACCTCGCGCAGGAACCGCGACATGATGCTCGCTTCCTGCGGTCCGCCGCCGAACCGGCGCCGCGACCGCGCGAACGTCAGATACAGCAGCTTGCGCGCCCTCGTCATTCCCACATAGAACAGCCGCCGCTCCTCTTCCAGCATCTCGATCGAATTCAGCGACCGGCTGTGCGGAAACAAGCCTTCCTCCAATCCCGCCACGAACACCGCCGCGAACTCCAGCCCTTTGGCGTTGTGAACCGTCAGCAGCGAAATCGCCGACCGCTCGTCGACGCTGTCGGCATCGCTCACCAGCGCCGCATGGTCCAGAAATTCGGCGATCCCTTCGCCGCGCTCCGCCGCTTCGGCGCCGGCGTTGATCAGTTCGTTCAGATTGGCCAGCCTTGCCTCGCCGTCTTCGGTGCGGTCCTGATTGAGCATCCTAATGTAGCCGCTGCGGTCGACAATCGCCTCGAGCGCCTCGTTAACGCTCTGGCCGGCCGCGGCGCCCAACTCTTCGATCAGCGACCGGAACGCGCCAAGCGCGGCAGCGGCGCGCGTCCCCAGACTGTCTCCTTCAAGCAACCGTTCGATGGCCTGCCAGGCAGTAACATGGTTCGCGATGGCGTACTGCTCCACCATATCCACCGTGCTTTTTCCGATGCCGCGGGCCGGCGTGTTGATGATGCGAAACAACGCCACGTCATCGGAGCGCGACAGAAGCAGCCGCAGGTATGCCAGCGCGTCCTTGATCTCGGCGCGCTGGTAAAAGCTGACCCCGCCCACTACCGAGTAGCGCCGTCCATAACGGCGCAGCGCTTCCTCGATCTGCCGCGATTGCCAGTTGGTGCGATACAGAACCGCAATGTGATCCTCCGGAGAGCGGTCGAGCAGGCCGTCGATGGCGTGGGCGATGAACAGCGCTTCATTTTCTCCATCGATCGCCTCATAGACCGACACCGGCTCGCCGGACTCACCATCCGTCCACAGCTTCTTTCCCTTTCGCGCTTTATTGTGGGCGACAACCGCGCTGGCCGCTTCCAGGATCGACTTGCTCGATCTATAGTTCTGCTCCAGGCGTATCGCTTTCGCCTTTGGGAAATCCCGCTCGAAATCGAGGATGTTGTGGATGTCGGCCCCGCGCCAACTATAGATCGACTGGTCCTCATCTCCAACGACGCACACGTTGCGCCGCTCGCCAGCCAGCAGGCGCATCAGCTCGTACTGGTTGCGGTTGGTGTCCTGATACTCGTCGATCATGAGATACTCGACGCGTTCATTCCACCCGCGCCGCGTCGCTTCGTCGTGTTCCAACAGCCGGACGGCTTCAATCAAGAGATCGTCGAAGTCGAGAGCATTGGCTTCATGCAGCTTTCCCTCATAGCGGGAATACACCTCGGCGACTTTCAGCGTCACGGGATCGCGAGCATTCGCCTTCATCTCCCCGGCGGTCATCTTGGCGCACTTGGCTTTGCTGATGATGGACAGCGCGGTTCGCGCCTGGATGACTTTATCATCCAGTTGAATCTGTTTGTAAATGGATTTGATGGACGCCACCTGGTCGTCATCGTCGTAGATGGTGAACGAACGCGTGAAGCCGGGCCGGATATCGGCGAGCCGGTCGCCATGGCGCCTTAGCAGGCGCACGCAGAAGGAATGGAATGTGGATATCGCCGGTCTGTGGCCGCCGGGAAGCGAGCGAACCAGCTCGTCCACTCTGTGGCGCATTTCCTTGGCCGCCTTATTGGTGAACGTCACGGCAAGAATCGACCACGGCGGCACGCCGCGCTCGGCAATCATGTAGGCGATCCGGTGCGTAATCACGCGCGTCTTCCCACTGCCCGCTCCGGCAAGAATGAGCATGGGGCCATCAATAGCGCGAACGGCTTCAGCCTGCTGGGGGTTCAACCCGGCGAGAAAATCCATGAGGTTTCAGACGATCAGAGAGAGATCTTATGTTATTGTGGCACAGCGGCGCCTGCTACAATCGCATTCGTGGAACAAGCGCTTCCCTACGAGATCCTTCCGGGTGAGGTGAACGAGAAACTGGAATCCGGCAATCGTATGGTCTTGATCGACGTCCGCGAGCCCGCCGAGCACGCCATCTGCCAGATCGATGGGGCACGCCTGATTCCCATGAACACGGTTGCCGCGCGCCTGCCCTCCATCGAAGCGGCCGCCGATGAGGCGCTGATTGTGGTGTTGTGTCACCACGGCATGCGAAGCCTCTCCGTCGTCAACTGGCTCAGACAGCAGGGCGTCGAGAATTGCCAAAGCCTCAAAGGCGGCATTGACCGCTGGAGCCTGGAAATCGACCCGGGCGTACCCAGGTATTGAGTGCATGATTGAGAAGAGCCTTCTGTCGCTGCTTGCGACGGCGGTGATGGCCGCGGCAGGCAACGCCACCATTCCCGGCGAAGTCACAGCACCCTATCCCACCATCATCAACCTGGCCATCGAATGGAAGATCGAAGGCGACGACAACCTCAATGGCGCCGTCCACGTGCGTTACCGTCCGGCCGGCGCCGCAACGTGGCTCGATGCGATGCCGTTGCGCCGCGTGCCCGCCGGGCAGAGCCAGACGACAAACCCCGTTTTTCATTGGGAAAACAAACACAGCGGATCGATCTTCGACTTGCAGCCGGGTACGCTCTACGAGATCCACCTCAAACTGGAAGACCCCGAAGGCGGGTCGGCGGAGCGCGTAATCGAGGCCCGCACGCGTCCGGTACCGCGCGCCCCGGCGGAGGCGCCAACGCGCCGGGCCGGGCCGGGTGAGCTAAGCTCGGCAACCCCTGGCGAAATCCTTTTGCTGAACCCCGGAGACTACGGCCGCTTCGTGGCCACTCGCGATGGCGAGCCGGGCCGCCCCATCGTTTACCGCTCCGAGGATGGCGCGGCGGCTTTTGAATCCATCTCGCTCAACGGCCGCAAGCACATCTACCTTGAAGGGCTCACGATTCGCACTTCCGGCACGGCCATCAGCATGAACGGCTCGGAAGGCTGCGTGGTGCGCCGTTCCCGCATCAAGGCTACTTACGGCATCCGCGCCTCGTCTCCTCCCGGAGCCAAGAACTCCTACATCGCCGACAACATCATCGAAGGTCCCACGCCCTGGATCAACCCTGCCATGGGCGCCAGCGGCGACAACATCGGCGAGGGCATCCAGATGACCGGTCCCGGCAACGTCATCGCCCATAACCGCGTCACCGGATTCCGCGATTGCATCTCCTTTATGGAAGACACCGGCGTCCACGAGCAGATCGCCATCGATGTCTATGGCAACGACATCTACAGTGGAGCCGACGACGCCGTGGAAGCCGATTTCTGTTTCCACAACTGCCGCGTGATGCGCAACCGGATCACGAACAGTTTCGTCGGTCTGAGTTCACAGCCCGGCCTGGGCGGCCCCATCTACTTCATACGCAACTCGATGTACAACCTCACCCACGTGCCGTTCAAACTGCACCGCTTCAGCCACGGCGACGTTGTGCTTCACAACACCACCGTCAAGGTCGGCGATGGAATGGCCTGCTTCACCTCACAGCCGTTCGATCATGCATGGTTCCGCAATAATCTCTCGATCGGCGGCCCGCCCGGCGAGCCAACCTACGGCGGCTATAGTCCCGGCTCGGGCATGGCGGCGAACATGGCGAATCCCGGCCCGCATTCCAGTTTCGACTATGACGCGGTGGGCGCCTACGAAGTCCCCTTCCGCACTCGCATCGGCCGGCTCGATTTCTTCCAGGCCGAGCCGCACGGAGTCCGCATCGAGTGGGATGTTTTTGAAGGAGTCGCCTTCCCCAATCCGGCCATTCCCGAGCGCGAGCCGGCCGACCTGCGACCCCGCCCCGGCGCCAAGGTTGTCGACGCCGGCCTGCGCCTGGCCAACATCAATGATGATTTCCTGGGCGAAGGCCCCGATATCGGCGCCTACGAGGCGGGGCAGCCATTGCCGCTCTACGGCCCAAGGCCGGAAGGCGTCGATGAAGAAAGGCCGGCGGCTGCAAACGCCGCCACGCGCCGCAAGCGCTAAGGCCTTACCTGTCCTGGTACTAGCACTTTTTTCCACTCCACGCCTCAAAAAACGGCAGCGTCAACCAATGTAGCTGCACGCTTCCCGCCCTTGTGCGCATAGGAGGAAACTACGTGATTCTGCTATTCGCCGACTTGGCTTATCCGGGCGCTTCCGCCTCTCCATTGGGCCTGGTGGCGGGGCTGCTACTCGCTTTGGCCGCAATCGTGGCCGGAATTCGAGGCGCGAAAAAGCGGCGCTCCAAAACCGTAAACAAGGAGATTCCATGAAAAACAAACTTTTGCTCGGTCTGTGCCTGCTCCCCGGCCTGCTGCCCGCCAACGGCGCCATGCCGCCCATGATTTCCGGTGACACGATGGTAATTCGTCACAGCGAAGAGGCTAGGCTAAGACCCATCCTGCGAATCCCGGCAAAACGTGCCGGAGCGAAGGCCGTTGCCGCTCCATCCACGAATCTGCCTAACCTCGCCGGCGGGCTCTTTCTCTCCGCCGCTATCGTTCTCACCGGCCTGTGGGCCGTGCGCCGGAAACGCGCCACCGTCCCCGCCGTTGCCGCCGTGGCAGCGGTGTTGCTTGCGGCAACACTAAGCCTGGCGGATATCCGCCTGCCAACTCTGACACGGCTTCAGCCGGAAACGCGCCTGACCACACTGCTAAGCCCGGCGCTTCAGAAGCACGCGCAGCTTTGGGAAACCGTTGCACTCGAAATCAGCGACAAAGCCGAGCGGATCGAGTTGCTGCTTCCGCCGCCGAGCGCAAAGTAGGCAGCGATGGCGGCAGGTTTCCTGATGAATGGCGCCACGCTCGTCGTGGGCGCGGCGCTTTGGACCGGCCTAGCGCCATTGCAAGCCTCCGTCTGGACCGTGTTCCTGTTCGCCGGCCCGCACAACTGGATGGAGGCGCGCTATTTTCTGGCGCGCATGCCCGTGCGATGGCTACAGTCGCGGCGATTTTTCCTAACGGCGATCGCGGGCGCGCTGCTGCTTGGCGCCTCGCAAGCCGCCCTGCACTGGGCGCCGCAATGGCTGCCGGTATGGAACGTGGCTCTGTGCGGATGGGCCGGCTGTTTGGCCGCACTGCGGGCGCGCGAACTCAAGCGGGAGTGGTTTCCTGCGCTCCCGGCAACTCTGGCGGCGGCTGCGTTCGCCGTTGCTCTGCCTGCGATGTTCGCTCTTGCCCTGGTGTATCTTCATCCTCTGGCCGCGCTGTGGTTCCTGGACAGGCAGATCCGGCTGAGCCGCCCGGAATGGCTGCGCCACTGGCGCGGCCTGCTGGCGCTGGTTCCCGTATGCGCCCTGATCCTGGGGCTATGTCTCAACAAAGCTCACCTGACGGCTGCCGATGAGATCGGCTTCGCCATTGTTCGCCACGCGGGCGCCGGTTTGATAACGAACCTGTCTTCGCATCTGCTGGTGTCTCTACACGTCTACCTGGAAATCCTGCACTACGCGGTTTGGATATTCGCCTTGCCGCTGATTGGCCTCGGCGCCAAACCATGGACTTGGAACACGATCCCGCTGCTGCGCCATCGATCGGGCCGGCCCAGGCTTGTGCGCGCGATTCTTCTGTCCGGCGCCGCGGCTGCCTTGCTGTTGTGGGGATGCTTTCTGCTCGACTACGCGGCCACGCGCCAAGCCTACTTCATGGTGGCCGTGATCCATGTTCTGGCCGAGATTCCGTTTCTGATCCGATTCCGATGAACCACGCGCTCGCCTTTCTGCCGCTCGGATATGTTCTCACCGTCCTGGTGGAAACGCCCATTCTGATGGCCGGCCTTTCGCGCCATCACTCATGGCGGCGCCGGCTCTTTGCCGGCTTGTGGTTGACGGCATGTACCTACCCCATCGTGATCCTGGTCATGCCGGTCCTGTTTGAGAGCCGGACCGTTTACTTATGGGTGGCCGAGACGTTCGCGCCACTGGCGGAATGCGCGCTGTTCTTTTCCTTGTTCACCGAACGCCGATCCTGGCGCGAGCCAACGGTCTGGCGCGATGCCGCCGCAATCGTTGCCGCCAACCTGGCCTCGTTCCTGTTTGGCGAGTGGATCTTCAAAAGTTAATCCGCAGCACGATCTGCACGATGCGCCCGCCGGGATCACATGATTGAACGCATTCAGAAACTCCGCGCGCAATTCCAATTCCCATTTCTCCCTGATGCGCGTCTTCTTGATCGCGCTCATGTCGAAGCGCGTGAAGCCAGGACCGTACAAGTAAATAAAGTTCCCCATCTGGCCGGGGTGGATCTTGAACTGGCGCCGGATATCGTAGGGCGACAGCCCTTTGTTCAGCCCGAGATCCCGGAGCGCGACAAAAACGCTCAATCCATCCGAGCTGTCGGCGTAGTAATCGCTCAGCCCTTTCGAAAAAGTGTAAGTAGTTGCGCGGATAGCCGGCGTTGGCCCCAAGCTGACCTCAACGCGGTACATGCCAGCCTGCAAGCCCGCAACGGCGTATACGCCCGTGGCCGTGGTCGAGGTTCGTACGTCGTTCCGGCCGATTCGCTGGTCCGCTTGACCTTGGCTCCTGCAATTACGGCGGCGGTCTGGTCTGTCACGGTCCCGCTGAGAGAACCGGTGACACCTACTTGAGCCGAAGAATTCTATGCTAGACCTCGCACGGAGTCAATCCACGAACCGGCCTGAATCACCCTAATCCCTATAGACTTTCATAGGATTCGTGCTACAATGCTCCCATGCCGCCGCTTGCTAACCTCAAGGCACTGGAGGCGGAGTCCATCCACATCATTCGGGAGGTTGTTTCCGAATTCGCCAAGCCGGTGATGTTGTATTCGATCGGCAAGGACTCATCGGTCATGCTGAGGCTTGCGCAGAAGGCATTTCACCCCGCTCCGATTCCCTTCCCGCTGCTGCACATCGACACTTCTTATAAATTTCGGGAAATGATCGAGTTCCGCAACGCCTACACGAAAAGCATCGGCGTGGAGCTGCGTTTTCATACCAACCGCGAGGCCGTCGACGCCGGCGCTAACCCGATTGCGCTTGGCACCTCGAAATGCTGTTCGCTGCTGAAGACGCGGGCGCTGCTGGACGCGCTGGCAGAGGGCGGCTATGATGCTGCTTTTGGAGGAGCGCGGCGGGATGAAGAGAAGTCGCGGGCCAAGGAGCGCATCTTCTCCTTCCGCGATCAGCTCGGACAATGGGACCCGAAGAGTCAGCGTCCGGAGTTGTGGAACCTGTTCAACGGAAGGATCGACAAGGGACAGAGCATCCGTGTTTTCCCGCTTTCCAATTGGACCGAGCTCGACGTCTGGCATTACATCCACCAGGAGAACATCCCCGTGGTGCCGCTGTACTTCGCCAAGATGCGCCAGATGATCGTGCGCGGCGAAACTTTAATCCCGCCCGAGCATAACGTTATCCCGCTGCATGCCGGCGAAAAGCCGCAGCCGGTGATGTGCCGCATGCGGTCGCTGGGCTGCACGCCGTGCACCGGGGCGATTCGCTCGGAGGCCGACACGCTGCCGAAAATCATTCAGGAACTGCTCAGCTTCCGGCGCTCGGAGCGTGAGAACCGGGTCATCGACCATGATCAGGAAGGCTCCATGGAGATCAAGAAGCGCGAGGGTTACTTCTGATGTCGGTAGCCGAGGCGAATCCGCAAACCTTCAGCATTGAGGAATTCCTCGAGCGGGAGGCAACCAAGGAGCTACTGCGCTTTTCCACGGCCGGAAGCGTGGACGACGGTAAATCGACGCTGATCGGACGCCTGCTATACGACGCCCGCGGCATCTTTGACGATCAGCTCGCTTCGGTCAAGAAGAGCGCGATCAATCGATCGAGCGGCCCCATCGATTTTTCGCTTCTCACCGACGGCTTGCGCGCCGAGCGCGAGCAGGGCATCACGATCGACGTCGCCTACCGCTACTTCGCGACACCGAAGCGGAAGTTCATCATCGCCGATACGCCGGGCCACGAGCAGTACACGCGCAACATGGCCACGGGCGCCTCTACTGCTTCGCTGGCCGTCGTGCTGGTGGACGCCCGCAACGGCGTCATGCCGCAGACCCGGCGTCACGCGGCCATTTCGAGCCTGCTCGGAATCCCGCGCATCGTGCTCGCCGTGAACAAAATGGATCTGGTGGATTACTCCGAACAGCGGTTCGAAGAAATTCGCGACGCCTTCCTTGCTTTCGCGGCGGCGATGGGTTTCTCCGAAATCCAGCCCATTCCGGTGAGCGCGCTCGAAGGCGACAACGTTGCACGCCGGAGCGCCGTCATGGGGTGGTTCCAGGGGCCCTGCCTGCTCGAATATCTCGAGAGCGCGCCCGTGGCCGCATCCGAGGATCGCAAGCCATTCCGTTTCCCCGTGCAGCTTGTCACGCGCCCCAATCAGTTTTTCCGTGGGTATGCCGGCTCGATTGTCAGCGGCTCGGTTCGCAGAGGCGATCCTGTGATGCTGCTGCCGTCAGGCAAAACCAGCCGTATTGCCTCCATCAGCACCTATGAAGGCGACCTGGAAGCCGCGCGCGCCCCGCAGCCGGTTACGCTCACCTTGGAAGATGAACGCGACGTCAGCCGTGGGGAAATGATGGTCCATCCGAGCGCCGTTCCACGCGTTTCCCGCTACGTCGAAGCCAATCTGGTTTGGATGACCGAAGAGCCGCTGGCAAACGGCCGCAATCTTCTGCTTAAGCACACGACTCAGCAGGTAAGTGTGCGCGTGATGATTCAAAGCAGGCTCGATATCAACACGATGGACAACGCGGCTGCCACAACGCTCGCTTTGAATGACATTGGAGTGGTCCGCATCGACGCCAGCCGTGCGCTGTTCTTTGACACCTACGGCGAAAACCGCCTCACCGGGTCGTTCATTCTCATCGATCCCGTGAAAAACGGCACGGTTGCCGCGGGCATGATTCTGCGCGATGCAGGCCGTTCCCAGACGCACACCGGCCACGTAACCGCCCAGGAACGGCATTCGCGCAACGGCCATCAGCCCGCAGTTCTGTCTCTCAGCCTGACATCGCTCGCCGCGCGCCTCGAGCGCAGGCTGTTCGAGCATGGCTGTCAGGTTATCGCCCTCGATCCTGAAGCGCATACCGCCGCGCTGCTGGCCGCAGGCATGATCGTGATCGCCCCGCATGCTTCCCACACCCGCGCCATCGACCTCGACAACCTGCCCTGGCCGGCAGGAGAGGACGCTGCTGTAGACGCCATCATGGTCTACCTGGAACAAAAAGGAGTGCTGTGGACTTCCCGCTTTACCCGCGGAGAGGGTATTTGATATGTCCGTCATGGAACCGTCCGCCGAAGAAGTAGTAGCGCAGGCCTTGTCCGGTTCCAGCCGCGCCTGCATCACGTGCAGCTTCCAGGCCGAGGATATGGTGGTGCTCGATCTGGCCCGCCGAACCCGCCCCGGCATTCGCGTCCTGTTTCTCGAAACCGGCTACCATTTCCCGGAAACCTACGCTTACCGGGACCGCTACGCGCGCGAGTGGAACCTCGATCTGGTGAACCTGATGCCCGCCACGACGGTTCCGGAACAGGAACAGCAGTTTGGCATCCTCTATCAGAGCAATCCTTCCGAATGCTGCCGCATGCGCAAGGTGGAACCGCTGTTCCGCGGTCTGTCTGAATACGACGTTTGGCTCACCGGACTGCGCCGCGAGCAATCGCCGACGCGCGCCAATCTGAAGAAGCTCGAAACTCACATCCTTCCTGACGGCCGCGGGATCAAAAAAATCAGCCCGGTCGCCGACTGGACCAACAAGCAGGTGTGGGCCTATCTTCGCGGCCACGGGATTGATCCAATGCCGCTGTACGAGCAAGGCTACACAAGCATCGGCTGCGCGCCGTGCACGCAATTGCCGCTCGATTCCAGCAACCCGCGCTCGGGCCGCTGGGGCGGCTCCAAGCTTGAGTGCGGCATTCATACTTTCTCAGAGAAGAAATAGCATGACGGCTCTGGCCGGCCTCCTCATTGCGGTTACCATCGGCCTTACGGGCATCGGTGGAGGCGTGTTGACCGCGCCGGTTCTGCTCCTTTTTCTCGGCATGCCCGCGCCGCAGGCCGTCGGCACGGCGCTGGTGTTCGTGGCGATTGTGAAATTGATCGCGGCGCCGATATTCGTTGTTCGCAAGCAAGTCAACTACCGGGTACTGGCCTTGCTGCTGGCGGGCGGCCTGCCAGGGGCATTGTTAGGCTCGGTGCTGCTCAAGCAGCTCCACACGCAAGGCTTGAATGGCCTGCTGTTGCTGCTGCTCGGCTTGACCATCGTGTTTTCGGCTTCCATCAATTTCTTGAGAAAGCAGGCGGGCGCGGTTCAAGGAGAGGAAAAATCGCGCCGCCTTCCGATCGTCAGTTTCCCCATCGGGATCGAAGTCGGTTTTTCGAGCGCCGGGGCAGGAGCGCTCGGCTCGCTCGCTCTGATGCACTGGACGACGCTGCAAGCCGGACAGATCGTCGGCACGGACGTATTGTTCGGGCTGGCGTTATCGTCGGCGGCCGGCACGATTCACATCACCAACGGCGGGCTTGACGCCGGCGTGCTGAAGATGCTGCTGATAGGCGGCGTACCCGGCGCCCTACTTGGCTCATGGCTTGCGACGGTGGTCCCTTCCGCCCCGCTGCGTAAAGGACTCGCCGTCTGGCTGGTTTGGCTCGGCGCGAATCTATGCTGGCGTGGCATAGGCGCGCTGGCTTTTTGACCATCGGAGGCCTTCCAACGAAAAAAACTCCTTGCACCGTCATTTTCCTGCTCATTTTTCGCAGGTAGGGGCGTGAAGGAGATTCCCAATGTTGAACATTGATCAACTGCGAGACTACAGGAACTGGATCGGTCAAACTCCGGTGAATATTCGTCAAGCCGCCATCGCTGCCGGCGGGTGGGCGAAGATTTTTCAAGGTGATCCCTTTCCCCTTTGGGCTCATCGTGTTAGGAATTATTTCAACGAGACGCCAAGAGAATTGAAGCTTCTCGGCGATGGCCAGCGATTCAAGGAGGGTATGAAGATGAGATCCAAGTCTCCAGGTTTTTTAGAAGATTTTACCCTCACGTCGTATATTTATGAAGATCGGAGTGGACGCAAATGGTATCAATATACAACAGCAGCGACTATATATCATTACCCGGGGGGCCCCGGTC
>Ga0187893_10010402_pt1 | contig 13875 bp, 8 predicted proteins | sample MA1701074metaG_FD_139574 | JGI IMG/M metagenome (GOLD analysis project Ga0187893, IMG submission 139574) | White microbial mat communities from a basaltic lava cave in the Kipuka Kanohina Cave System on the Island of Hawaii, USA - MA170107-4 metaG ...
CCGCAAGGCAAAGCGATGAACCGAAGCCCCGGTAAACGGCGGCCGTAACTATAACGGTCCTAAGGTAGCGAAATTCCTTGTCGGGTAAGTTCCGACCTGCACGAATGGCGTAACGACTTCCCCGCTGTCTCAACCAGGGACTCAGCGAAATTGAAATGACGGTGAAGATGCCGTCTACCCGCGACTAGACGGAAAGACCCCGTGCACCTTTACTACAACTTCACACTGGCCGTCGGGCTTGCATGTGTAGGATAGCTGGGAGGCTTTGAAGCTGGGACGCTAGTCTCGGTGGAGCCAACCTTGAAATACCAGCCTTGTGTGTCTGACGTCCTAACTGAGACCCGTAATCCGGGTCCGGGACAGTGTGTGGTGGGTAGTTTGACTGGGGCGGTCGCCTCCTAAAGAGTAACGGAGGCGCACAAAGGTCCACTCAGGCTGATTGGAAACCAGCCGTAGAGCGCAAAGGCATAAGTGGGCTTGACTGTGAGACTTACAAGTCGAGCAGGGACGAAAGTCGGTCTTAGTGATCCGGTGGCACCGTATGGAAGGGCCATCGCTCAACGGATAAAAGGTACGCCGGGGATAACAGGCTTATGGCGCCCAAGCGTTCACAGCGACGGCGCCGTTTGGCACCTCGATGTCGGCTCGTCACATCCTGGGGGTGAAGCAGCTCCCAAGGGTTCGGCTGTTCGCCGATTAAAGTGGCACGCGAGCTGGGTTTAGAACGTCGTGAGACAGTTCGGTCCCTATCTGTCGTGGGCGCAGGAGATTTGAGAGGAGCTGTCCCTAGTACGAGAGGACCGGGATGGACGCAGCTCTGGTGTACCGGTTGTCGCGCCAGCGGCACAGCCGGGTAGCCATCTGCGGACGGGATAACCGCTGAAGGCATCTAAGCGGGAAGCCCACCTCGAGACAAGATCTCCCTCAGACTTCGGTCTGCTAAAGACCCCTTCGAGACCAGGAGGTTGATAGGCCGGGTGTGGAAGCGCAGCAATGCGCGGAGCTAACCGGTACTAATCGGTCGTGAGGCTTGACCTGAACCGTCAATCCTTCGCTCGTGCACGGCTTCGGCTGGCACGGAACAACGAACGATTCTCTGCTCTGGGGGTCGGCCTCGGCCGGCCCCCAGGGCAAGCATTTTTCCCGCCGTCCATAGAGCGGGGGCCACACCCGATCCCATCCCGAACTCGGAAGTTAAGCCCCGCTTCGGCGATGGTACTGCCGGGTTCACCCGGTGGGAGAGTAGCGCGACGGTGGGTTCCAAATGCGAGACCCCGTGGGCCGAGAGGCACGCGGGGTCTCTGCATTTCTGGCGCGTGATGCGGCGGCTCAGCGCCTGACGCGCACGGCGCAGGGTCGCGAGTCGTCGAGCATGGCCTCGATCGAGGCGCGCGAGCGGCGCGTCGCGAGCCGAAGCCCCGCAGCCAGCGTCAGCGCCGCCACGAGGCCGAGAGTTCCGATCGCAATCACAGGCATTCCCTCCCCGAAGCGCCGGGCGGCGCTCCTGTTCCCTATCGGGAGGTCCCGTCAGGACTTGAGCGCGTTTGTGCGCGAGCGAGCAGACGGCTCTCGCGTGCGCAGCGGAAACGTGCCCCGTCGCTCAAGTCGACTCGGAGCACCTCCGAACAACCCGGGAGGAACCCGGCTCTCGTGCCGGGTCAGGAGGTCGCTGTGCGGAGCTCTGCGGGTGGATTCGTTCGGGTTGTCGGCGCGCTGTCGCTCGCCGTCGCGACGACGCTGGGCTGCGCCGACGCGTCGTGGGAAGGCACGCAGCGGCAGAACACGGTCGCGGCCTACACCCGCTTCCTGCGCAACAATCCCGACTCCGTCCACGCGAAGTCTGCCGAGGAGCGCATCGCGTTCCTGCGCGTGCTGACCCACAAGACGATCGACGGCTACGAGAAGTTCGCCGAGACCTACCCGAACAGCGCGCTCACGCCCGAGCTCAAGGCCGCGATGGAGCCGCTCTTCTTCGAGCGCGCGCGCGCGACCAACACGCCCGAGGCCTACGAGGCGTTCCTCCACGACTATCCGCACGGCGAGCTCTCGCGCCGCGTGAAGGGCGATCTCGCCTACGTGCAGATGACCTCGCGCCAGCCGAGCGTCGCCTCGCTGCGCGAGTTCCTGCGCGAGTACCCGGACAGCGACTTCTCCGCCGACGCGCAGCGCAGCCTCGACCTGGTGGCGTTCAAGACCGAGACCACCGTGAAGCACCTCGGCATCCGCATCGAGGTCGCGCCGAACGCGGCGCAGCCGCAGCGCGTGCGCCGGGGCTTCGTGTCGGTGGTGGCGCGCATCTACCGCGAGCACGGCATCGACGTCACGCTGATCCCGACCGGCGGCGAGGCGACCCCCGACATGCAGGGCTGGATCCGCCTGGACTACGACGAGGCGCAGGCCTCCGGCACGTTCGGCGGCTCGACCATCCTCGCCCGCTGCCGCGTTCGCCTGTACAACAATGCCGCGCCGAGCGAGCCGATCTGGGATCGCACCTTCGAAGCGCCCGCGGAGCACATCCTGAAGGGCACCTACGGCCGCGACAAGACGGTGTTCGGCAACTCGCGCTACCCGTTCTGGAAGCAGTTCTTCGTGCCGATCTCGACCTGGGCCAGCACGGAGGCCCGCGTGCAGCGGCTCGACTACCTCGAGGACGTGCGCGCGATCGACATGCGCGATGACCAGGTCGCGGTGCTGTTCGCGCGCGGCGGCTTCGATCTGCTCGACGTGGCCTCGCCGCTCGACCCGCGCGTGATCGACCGCTACCGGCGCGAGGACGATCTGTCGAGCTGGAACGGCGTGAAGATCATCGACGAGAAGCACGTGCTGATCTACGGCCCCGACGGCGCCGAGCTCGTGCAGCGCACCGGCGAGAAGCCGGTCTCGCTCGGCAAGTGGGAGGTGCCCGAGGTCGGCGCGGTGTTCGCGGCCGACGCCTACGACGGCACCGTGCTGCTCGCGGGCAACAAGGGCATCTACGCGATCCGCATCGCGAGCGAGCGCATGGCGCCGCACCGCCTGCTCGAGGGCATCTACGTCGGGCTCGAGGTCGCGAAGCCCTACATCTACCTGGTGCAGCCGACGCGCGTCGAGGTCACGTCGCCCAAGCACCTGCTGCGCCACCTGGCGGGCTCGCCGGTGGTCCTCTCCGAGGGCTTCACGGCCAGGAGCGCGCGCATCGCCGGCGGCTCGCTCGTCGTGTTCGGCAAGGACGACGCGATCCAGCTCTCGCTCGAGAACCCGGCGCGGCCGCGCATGGTCGGCCATGTCGACGCCGAGAAGGTCGGCCGCCTGGTCGACGTCGTCGCGGACGGCGATCGCGCCTACCTGCTCGGCGAGCGGGGCATGCAGGTCGCGGACCTCGACGACACGCGCATCTGGGACAGCGTGCAGGTGAACGGCACGCAGGCAATCTCGCGCCGCGGGCGCTACGTGTTCGTGGCGGGCGAGCGGACGCTCGAGGTGCTCGACGTCGGCCCGTACCAGGTGCGCGACCCGGCGCTCGCGAGCGCGGACAAGTCGAGCGCGCAGTAGCGCGTAACCGGCCTCGGCTCCGCGCTCAGGCGGAGAGTTTCTTCAGCTCGTCGAAGAAGCCCGGGAAGGTCTTGCTCACGCACTCCGGGTCTTGAATGACGATCCCGTCCACGGCCAGGCCGGCCACCGCAAAGCTCATCGCCATGCGGTGGTCTTCGTAGGTCGCGATCCGCGCCGGTGTCACGCGCTCGGGCGGCTCGACGATCAGGTCCGTCGCGGTGGTCTCGACGCGCGCGCCGAGCTTTGCGAGCTCGGCCTGCAGCGCCGCCATCCGGTCGGTCTCCTTGAGGCGGAGGTTCGGCACGTTCCGGATCGCCGTGCGGCCGCGCGCGAAGAGCGCCACGACCGCGAGCGTCAACGCGCTGTCCGGCAGCGCGTTCAGGTCGACGTCGACGCCGTGCAGGTAGCGCGGCCCGCGCACCGAGATCCAGCTGGGCCCGCGCTCGACGTTGCAGCCCATGCGCTCGAGCACCTCGACGAAGCGCACGTCCGACTGCGACGACGCGGCGGACAAGCCCTCGACGCGGATCCGGCCGCCGGTCACCGCGGCCGCGGCGAAGAAGTACGTCGCCGCGGTCGCGTCTGGCTCGATCGCGTAGCTGCGCGCGCGGTAGCGCTGGCCGCCGGCGACGCGGAACGTGTCGTTTCCCTCGAGCTGGACCGAGATCCCGAACGCGTTCATCACCGACAGAGTGAGGTCGACGTAGGGCCGCGAGGTGATCGGCATGGCCACGATCTCGACCTCGTCCTCGGCGAGCGGCGCGACCATGAGCAGCGCCGACAGGAACTGACTCGACTTGCTGGCGTCGACCGCGACCCGCCCGCCGGTGAGACGCCCGCCCGAGATCGTGATCGGCGGGCAGCCCGCCACCGTGCGCACCGTGACCCCGAGCGAGGAGAGCGCGTCGGCCAGGTCCTGGATCGGCCGCTCGCGCATGCGCGCGACACCGTCCAGCGTCACGCGGCCGCGCACCAGCGCGGAGCACGCGGCCAGGAAGCGCATGGTCGTACCGGACGCGCGGCAATCGATCGGGTGGAGCGGGATCGCGAACTCGCCGCCCGTTCCGTTCACGAACAGGTCCGGGCCGACGCGCTCGACCGTGACGCCGAGCCGCCCGAGGCCCTCGATCATGGCCGCCGTGTCGTCGCTCTCGAGCCAGCCCACCAGCCGGCTGCGGCCCGAGGCCAGCGCCGCGCACACCAGCGCCCGGTTGGTGAGGCTCTTCGAGCCGGGAACACGCACCGTCGCGTCGGGCGCGGAGATCGCAGCGACGGCCAGCTCTTGCATCGGCGCCCGAACGTAGCACAGGGCCTAACCCGTTGAAACCACACGTGAAACCATTTCACGGCCGGGCCGCCGCGCGTTGACCGGTCCGGGCCGAGGCGATAAAGTCGCGCCGACTCGCGCACCGGCGCCCCTTGGCCCTCCGTGTGCGTCTGGAGCCGCCTCGATGCCGAAGTACCGCCTGCTGACGCCCGGCCCCGTCGCCGTCCCCGAAAGGGTGCGGCTGGCCATGGCCCAGACGCTGCTGCACCACCGCGCGCCCGCGTTCATCCCGCTGTTCCGCGAGGTGCGCGCCGGGCTGTCGCGAGTGTTCCAGACCGCGCAGGACGTGCTCGTGCTCGCGAGCTCCGGCACCGGCGCGATGGAGGCTGCAGTCGTCAACACGCTCTCGCCCGGGGATCGCGTGGTGGTCGTGCGCGGCGGCAAGTTCGGCGAGCGCTGGGCGGAGATCTGCGCGGTGCACGGCATCGCGGTCGAGAACGTCGACGTCGGTTGGGGGCGCGCCGTCGAGCCCGACGCCGTGCGCGCCGCCTTCGCGCGCGCGCCCGACGCGCGCGCACTGCTCGTGCAGGCGTGCGAGACATCGACCGGTGTCTACCACCCGATCCGCGAGCTGGCCGAGCTCACGCGCGAGCGCGCGGACCGGCTGATCATCGTCGACGGCATCAGCGGCGTCGGCGTGCACGACCTGCCGATGGACGCGTGGGGGCTCGACGTGGTCGTCTCGGGCAGCCAGAAGTCGTGGCTCTTGCCGCCGGGGCTCGCGTTCGTCGCGCTGTCCGAGCGCGCACGCGCCGCGGTCCAGACGGCACGCTGCCCGCGCTACTACTTCGACCTGCGCAAGGAGCTCGCCGCGCAGGCCAGCGACCAGACCGCCTGGACCGCGGGCGTGTCGCTGATCCTCGGCCTGCGCGAGGCGCTCGCCATGATCCTCGAGGAGGGCCTGCCCGCGGTGTTCGCGCGCCACGAGGCGCTAGCGCGTGCCACGCGCGCCGCGATGTCGGCGCTCGGCTTGCGCCTGGTCGCGCCCGACGCGCCGTCGTTCGGCTGCACCGCGGTGTACGTGCCCGATGGGGTCGACGGGCGCCGGTTCGTCCAGCACCTGCGCGACGTCTACGACGTCACGATCATGGGCGGGCAGGGCCGCTTCGAGGGCAGGATCTTCCGCATCGGCCACATGGGCGACGTGGACGGCTTCGACATGATCAGCGCGGCGGCCGCGGTCGAGATGACGCTCGCCGACCTCGGCCACCCGGTCCGGATCGGCGAAGGCGCGCGCGCGATGATCGAGCAGCTACACAAGTCCGGCTTCAGAAAGGTGTGAGTGCAGTGACACGCGTACTGATCAGCGACAAGTTGTCCGACGAGGGACTCGCGATTCTCGAGGCCGCGGAGGGAATCTCGTTCGACCACAAGCCGGGGCTCTCGGCCGACGAGCTCAAGCGCATCCTGCCCGAGTACGACGGGCTGATCATCCGCAGCGGCACGAAGGTCTCGGCCGACGTGATCGAGGCGGGCAAGAAGCTGCGCGTGATCGGCCGCGCGGGCATCGGCGTCGACAACGTCGACCTCACTGCCGCGACCGCGCGCGGCATCATCGTGATGAACACGCCCGAGGGCAACACGATCACGACGGCGGAGCACGCGATCGCGCTGCTCGCCGCGCTCGCGCGCAAGATCCCGCAGGCCACCGCCAGCATGCGCGCCGGCGCCTGGGAGAAGACCAAGTTCAACGGCAAGGAGCTGTTCGACCAGGTGCTCGGCGTGGTCGGGCTCGGCAACATCGGCTCGATCGTGGCGGACCGCGCGCGCGGGCTGCGCATGCGCGTGATCGCCTTCGACCCGCTCGTGTCGGAGGAGCGCGCCGAGCGCCTCGGCGTCGACCTGGTCTCGCTCGACGAGCTGATCGAGCGTTCCGACGCGATCACCGTGCACGTGCCGCTGACCGAGAGCACGCGCGGGCTGATCGGCCGCGAGGCGTTCGCCAAGGCGAAGGAAGGCGTGCTGATCGTCAACGCGGCGCGCGGCGGGATCGTCGACGAGCGCGCGCTGCTCGAGGCGATCGAGAGCGGCAAGTGCGCCGGCGCCGCGCTCGACGTGTTCGAGAAGGAGCCCGTGCCCAAGGACCACCCGCTGCTGCAGCGCGAGGAGGTCATCTTCACGCCGCACCTCGGCGCCGCCACCGACACGGCCCAGCTCAACGTCGCGATCGCCGTCGCCGAGCAGGTGCGCGACTACCTGCAGCGCGGCGTGGTGCGCAACGCGGTGAACCTGCCGTCGGTGTCTGCCGAAGACCTCGAGGTGCTGCGCCCGTTCATCACCCTGGGCGAGAAGCTCGGCCAGTTCCAGGGCCAGGTCGCGACCGGCGGCATCGCCGAGATCGAGGTCGAGTACGCCGGCGAGGTCGCGAGCCTGAACGTGCAGCCGATCACGATCGCGGTGCTGCGCGGCGTGCTCGCGCCCTGGTTCGGCGACGAGGTGAACTACGTGAACGCGCCCGTGATCGCCCAGAAACAGGGCGTGCGCGTGATCGAGACCAAGTCCGCCGAGCCCGAGGATTTCGTCAGCCTCGTGACGGTGAAGGTGCGCGAGCGCGGCGGCGTCCTGCACCTGATCGCGGGCACGATCTTCGGCCGCACCCAGCCGCGCGTCGTGCGCGTCGACGACTTCCGCTTCGAAGCCATCCCGGAGGGCCCGACCCTCCTGGTCCGCAACCAGGACCGCCCGGGTGTGGTCGGCAAGCTCGGTACACTGCTCGGTGACGCCGGCATCAACATCAAGCGCATGCAGCTGGGCCTTCACCTCTCGAGGGGGGAGGCGCTGCAGCTGCTCTCGCTCGATCCGATGCCGAGCCCGAAGCTGCTCGAGTCCGTGCGCGCGCTGCCCGGCATCGAGACCGCGCTCCTGCTCGATCTGGGTGCGCGAGTCACCTGAGCCATGCCGAACGTCGTGTGCGTTGGCGCCCAGTGGGGCGACGAGGGCAAGGGCAAGGTCGTCGACCAGCTCGCCTGCCGCGCGGATCTGGTCGTGCGCTTCCAGGGCGGGCCGAACGCGGGCCACACGCTGGTCGTCGACGGCGAGACCACCATCCTGCACCTGATCCCGTCGGGGATCCTGCAGCCGGCCACGCTGAATCTGATCGGGCCGGGCGTCGTCGTAGACCCCGACGTGCTGCTCGGCGAGATCGCGATGCTGCAGGGGAAGGGCGTGCCGGTCGGCCGCGACCGCTTCCGCATCTCCGATCGTGCGCACGTGATCCTGCCCGTGCACTCCGCGCTCGACAAGGCGCGCGAGGAGTCCCGCCACGCGCTCACGATCGGCACCACCGGCCGCGGCATCGGCCCCGCTTACGAGAGCCGCGTCGCGCGCACGGGCGTGCGCATCTCCGACCTGCTCGAGCCCGACACCCTGCGCGAGCGCATCGAGCTCGCGCACTACGAGCGCAACTTCCTGCTCGAGAAGCTGTACGGCTGGCCCGCGCTGCCGCCGGACGAGATGTGGGAGCGGGCGGTCGCCTGGGGCGAGAAGCTCGCGCCCTACGTCGATGACGTCGGCGTGACGCTCGACGCCGCGCTGCGCGCCGGCCGCTCCGTGCTGCTCGAGGGCGCGCAGGGGACACTGCTCGACGTCGACCACGGCACGTACCCGTTCGTGACCTCGTCGACCACGCTCGCGGGCGGCGCGTGCGCCGGCGCGGGCATCGGCCCGACCCGGATCGACTCCGTGCTCGGCATCTCCAAGGCCTACACCACACGCGTCGGCGGCGGCCCGTTCCCGACCGAGGACACCGGCCCCGCCGGCCAGCACATGGGCGCGGTCGGGCGCGAGTTCGGCGCCACGACCGGCCGCAAGCGCCGCTGCGGCTGGCTCGACCTGGTCGTGCTGCGCCACGCGGTGCGCGTGAACGGCATCACCGGCCTCGCGCTGCTCAAGCTCGACATCCTGACCGGGCTGCCCGAAGTGAAGGTCTGCGTCGGCTACCGCGTGAACGGCAAGGAGCTGCGCGAGTTCCCGGCCAGCATCACCACGCTCGGCCGCTGCGAGCCGATCTACAAGACCTTCCCCGGCTGGAGCGAGCCGCTCGAGGCGGCGCGCACGCTCGACGACCTGCCGCGCGCCGCGCGCGACTACGTGCGCTGGATCGAGGAGGCGCTCGAGGTGCCGGTCGATCTGCTGGGCGTGGGGCCCGAGCGCGACGCCACGATCGAGCAGCACAACCCCTTCGATCGGCCGGTCAGGCGGTGAAGCGGCTGCTCGTCCTCGCCTTCCTCGTCCTGTTCGGCGCGCCGCTCGCGGCCCGGGCCGCCGAGCCGGCGTGCATCGCGCAGTGCCGCGCGATGGCGAGCTCCGGCACGCTGCGGCAGGGCCTGAACGAGAAGGGCTGCGTCACGAATCTGTGTCAGGAGGACGGCCGCCGCCTGTACAAGAACGGCGAGTACGCCGCGGCGCTCGAGTCGTTGAACGAGCTCCAGGAGTACCTGTTCAAGAGTCCCTCCTACCTCTACGACCGCGGCCGCGTCTACTACGCGCTCGGCCGCTTCGACGAGGCGCTCGCGGACTTCGACCGCTCGCTCGCGGGCCTGCCGACCGCGTTCGAGTGCGCGGTGCAGCGCGGCCACACGCTGATCCGGCTGCGCCGCTACCCCGACGCGCGCGAGCAGTTCACGAAGCTCCTCGACTCCAAGGCCGCGGGCCGCGAGTTCCGCGGCCTGCGCACGCGCTCGTATCTGCTCGGCAACATCGGCGTGATCGACGTGCTCGCGGGCGACACGGCGGGCGGAAAGAAGACGCTCCAGGAGGCGCTCGAGGTCGACGGCCGCAACACCCAGGCCTCGACGTTCCTGTTCCGCGGCCTGCCGGAGCTCGACACCGGCACGGTCGACCGCGAGGGGCTCGCCATGTACTACGGCGCGACGGAGGACGCGGGGCTAGGCGACCGCAAGCGCGCCGAGGCCGAGACGGCGGCCGTGATCGCGAAGTACCCGAAGTTCGCCGAGCCGTACTTCCTCGAGTCGGACCTGTTGCGCAGCGCCCACCGCTACGAGGACTGCGAGCGCATCCTGAAGGCCGGCGAGCGCGCGATCCCCGGCGACATCGACCTGAAGGCCGACCGCCTGCGCTGCACCCTGCTCAAGCTCGGGCCCACCAGCTCCGCCGCCAAGCCCGCGCTCGACGAGCTGAAGGCGCTGCACAAGAAGTACCCCGACAACGCGCTGACCAAAGAGATCCTGCACGCGCTCGATCTGTACTGAGACGCGGGCGCGTTCAGCGCTCGAGCTGCCGCCAGGGCGGCCGGTAGGAAAGCCCGAGGCCGAGGATGCGCTGGATCAGCGCGGGGTACTCGAGTCCGCGCAGGAGCGCGGACTCCGCGAAGTCCTCCTCGTGCGCGAGCTCCGGGTTCGGGTTCACCTCGATCACGTGGACCTGACCGCCCTCGCCGAGGCGCAGGTCCAGACGCGCGTAGCCGGACAGCTCGAGCGCGCGGAAGGTGCGCCGGGCGACGCGCGAGATCTGCGCGGCGACCGCGTCGTCGATCTGCGCCGGGCCGGTCGTGATCCCGACCCGCTTCTGGTACGCGGGGCTCCACTTCGCGCGCTGGGTGGCGATCGGCCGCGTCCCGCCGGGCAGCTTGTCGAAGCGCATCTCCCAGGGCTGGAACGTCTCGAGCCTCTGGTTTCCCAGCACCGAGACGGTCAGCTCGCGTCCCTCGACGTACTCCTCGGCGATCGCGTGGGTCGCGACGTTGCGGTGCACGAAGTCCACGCGCTCCTCGAGCGCCGCCTCGTCGCGCACCACCGAGGCCTGCGAGATCCCGAACGAGGCGTCCTCGTCCATGCCCTTCACGATGATCGGGAAACGCAAGCCGGCGCGCGTGCGCGCGCGGCGCCCGAGCCGGAACACGTGGAAGGCCGGCGTCGGAATCCGGTGGTAGCGCAGGATCTTCTTGGTGAGCGCCTTGTTGCGCGCGAGCATCAGGCCCTGCGGGTTGCAGCCGGTGTAGCGCGCGCCGAGCAGCTCGAGGTGCGAGACCACGTTGATCATGAACGGCCCGATGTCCTTGAACTCGAGCAGCAGGTTGAAGATCACGTGCGGCTGGAACTCGGTGACACACTTGCGGATCGCGAGCAGATCCCGGGAAACGCCCAGCACCTCGAGCTCGTGGCCCAGCTCGCGGATCGCGTGCGAGACGTCGTACTCGGTGCGGAAGGGCAGGATCTCGTCGCCGGAATCCAGCCCGCGAATGTCGTCCGGCGGCACCAGGTCCTCGTGACACAGCAATGCGACGCGCAGTCGTTTCAACGGAAGTACTCCCGGTGGCGCCGCCTCACGTGGCGCACGGTATGCACGGTAACCATCACGACCGCGTCCTTCAGCGCTTCGCGCTCCGGCCGCGCGACGCGCAGCCCGAGCGCCCCGGCGCGCAGGATCATCCCCTTCAGCACCTCGTCCACGACGAAGGCGTACTGCCCGGTCCAGCTCGCGATCCGCTCGCGCAACTCGGCGCGGTGCGCGCGCAGGAAGGCGGCCGCACGCCGCTGCCCCGCCCTGCGCGGCGCGCCGGGGAAGAGCCGCAGCAGGTCGCGGTCGTAGACCGTCAGCTCCTCCGCGCTGAACATCGAGCGCTTGCGCGCGTAGTACTCGCGCAGCGTGAAGCGGATCGTCCCCAGCGAGTCCGTGCGCTCGCGCGTGCGCACCTCCGGCTTGCGGTCGCGGATCTCCTGCATCAGGTCGTCGACGAAGCGCAGCTTGCGCAGCGCCACCGGCCAGCGCGCGTAGCGCTTCTGCCAGCGGCCGCCGGGCCGCAGCCAGACCGCGAACGTCTCCGCGAAATCCTCCACCGGGTGGCTCTGCGCGTAGAAGTGATCGAGGTTGATCACGAACCGGCGGCTGCTCGGGATCGGCACGTAGCTGTCCCGGTAGGGCGCGCTCGCGCGGCCGAAGTGCTCCCGCCACGCCTTGCGCCGGCGCAGCCGGTAGGCGTTGTCGAGCGCGTGCGCGGTCTCGTGGCGCAGGAGCTTCATGCACCAGTCGCGCGTGCCGCCCTCGACCTCGAACATCTGCTCGCGCTCGAGCCGGGCGAGCCGCGGGTGCGCCAGGAAGAACGGAATCCCGAACCCGGTGACACCGTCCGGCGTGAACCAGTCGGTCGAGAGCCACAGGTAGGGGCGGAAGCGAAGCCCCGCTTGCTCGAGCTCGCCCTGCAGCCGCTCCGCGTTCCGGCCGAGCGCCCCGTCTTCCACCGCCACGCCGAGGTCGCACAGCCGCAGGTCGAGCAGCTCCTCGTCCGAGAGCTTGGCAAAGCGCGCGCGGGCGCGCGTCGGGCTCGGCATCCCGCCAAGCTAGCCGCATCCCGCCGGGGCGCGACCGCGCGCGCCGCGCTGCCCGCCCCGACCCCCTGGGCTAGCTTCCCAGCCACGGGCCCTTAGCTCAGTCGGTAGAGCAGTGGACTTTTAATCCATCGGTCCCCGGTTCGATCCCGGGAGGGCCCACGCCGAGAGAGCCGAGCACGGAGATGGCTCGAGCCCACCGTCCGATCCGCGCGCGCTAGTCTCGGGCACCGGAGCAGGGGAGGGGAAGAGTGCTGCAGCGCGTGGACGTCGTCGTGGTGGGCGCGGGATTCTCCGGGCTCTATGCCCTTCATCGGCTGCGCGAGCGCGGCTTCCGGGTGCGCGGGGTCGAGGCGGGGGCCGGTGTCGGCGGGACCTGGTACTGGAACCGCTATCCCGGCGCGCGCACCGACTCGCAGAGCGAGGTCTACCAGTACTGGTGGTCGGACGAGCTGCTCGAGGAGTGGAACTGGACCGAGCCCTTTCCCGCGCAGGCCGAGACCGAGCGCTATCTGAATTTCGTCGCGGACAAGTTCGACTTGAGGCGCGACATATCCTTCGACACGCGCGTCGTCTCCGCGGCGTTCGACGACGCCGAGCAGGAGTGGACGATCGCGACGGAGGGCGGCGAGACGATCCGCGCGCGCTTCGTGGTCATGTCCACGGGCGGGCTCTCCGCGCCGATGCTGCCGGACTTCCCCGGGCGGGAGGACTTCCGCGGTCGGTTCTTCCACACGGCGAACTGGCCGAAGGGCGGCGTCGACTTCGCGGGCCAGCGCGTGGGCGTGGTCGGCACCGCGGCGACCGGGATCCAGGTGATCCAGACGATCGCTTCCGAGGTCGCGCACCTGACCGTGTTCCAGCGCACTCCGAACTACACCATCCCGATGCGCAACCCGAAGTACGACGACGCGGCGCGCGCCGAGCTCCGCGCGCGCTACCCGCGCCTGCGCGAGCGCGTGAACGAGACCTTCGCCGGCTTCGAGTACGACTTCGCGCCGGACGACTTCCTCGCGCTCTCGCCTGCCGAGCGCGAGCGCGAAATGGAGAGGCTCTGGGCGGACGGCTCGCTCAGCTTCTGGGTCGGCTCGTTCACGGGCGTCTTCTTCGATCCGGCGGTGAACGCCGTGTTCTCGGAGTTCGTGCGCAACAAGATTCGCGCGCGCGTGAAGGACCCGAAGATCGCGGAGAAGCTCGTGCCGAAGGACTACGGCTTCGGCACCCGCCGCGTGCCTCTCGAGACGCGCTACTACGAGGCCTTCAACTGCGACAACGTGCTGCTCGTCGACACGCGCGAGACGCCGATCGAGCGCATCACCCCCACGGGCGTGCGCACGAGTGCGGGGGAGCACGCGCTCGACATCCTCGTGTTCGCGACCGGCTTCGACGCGGCCACGGGCGCGCTGTCGCGCATCGACGTGCGCGGGCGCGGAGGCGTGTCGCTGAAGGAGCTGTGGGCGCACGACATCCGGACCTGCTACGGCATGACCAAGCACGGCTTCCCGAACCTGTTCATGACGATGGCGCCGCTCTCGCCTGCGGCGGCGTTCTGCAACGTGCCGACCTGCTCGCAGCAGCAGGTCGAGTGGATCAGCGACACGATCGAGCACGTGCGCGATCGCGGCCGGAAGAGCATCGAGCCGACCGCGGAGGCCGAAACGCAGTGGGTCGCGCACCACGACGAGGTCGCGGCCGCGACGCTCGCCATGAAGACGAACTCCTGGTACGTCG
>Ga0187893_10010403_pt1 | contig 13874 bp, 12 predicted proteins | sample MA1701074metaG_FD_139574 | JGI IMG/M metagenome (GOLD analysis project Ga0187893, IMG submission 139574) | White microbial mat communities from a basaltic lava cave in the Kipuka Kanohina Cave System on the Island of Hawaii, USA - MA170107-4 metaG ...
ATCACCGCGATCTGCTCCGCCGGAAAGTGGGTCACGTTGGCCAGGGTGCGGCTCTTGACCTTCTTCCCAACGCGATAGCTCTCCCGCAACAGAAACGCGGGCGGCGACGACCGATTGGGCACCTGGGCGATGTACATGCCTATACAATAAACATAAACATCGACAAAACAAGTAACATTATCGTAATATACATGCCTACACAATGCCGCCCCAAGCAACGGTATCCTCCGAGCCAGACAGGAGTTATGCTAAAAACCACGGGGGGAACTTCGGACTAACGCGTAACAGGTCTCGCGTCGTGCAGTTCCCGGCAGCACCGTTTTTCCAAAATGCCGTCGCTTTCCATGACCCGCCAGGGGGGCTCGACGACGGCGCTGATCGGCCAGAACGCAAGCTCGACAAGGAACCGTCCGCGCCAATAAAGCATTTGCCAATAGTCTTCGACCGTCCAGGCAAATTTGCCGTCCTCGCTGCCGTTTTCCTCGTAAGGATCTTCGAACCAGGTCGGCCAATGGGCAACGGAACCGTCCTCGGGGAAGCGAATGGCCTCTTCGGAACCGCGGACATTCTTGACTTCGGCCGAGGGGGAAGCGCGAACCACTTCCACCGATGCGGTGGTCACCTGCGGCAATCCGGCGAGTTCATCGCGAAAGGGATGGACGACGAGTTGGCAGCCGCATGAGGCGAGCCCGATGGCCATCATGGCGAATGAGCGAATGACCGCTCGTGCGAGATACTCATCTCGCGCGTCGTCTCGCGGGATTCCCATCCCGCGGCGGGCAGGGGCGGAAAGGAATCCGAACTGAACGGGTGCCGCCAACGCTGCGTCGCTTCGTGCCTTTCCCGGCGCGCCGGGACTTCGCCAGCGGCTTAGCGTGCCGTTGTGCCTTCGTGACTGACATGGGTGGTCATTCATTCCGATACTCCATCGCATAGTTCGGCGCCTCCTTGGTAATGGTCACGTCGTGCGGGTGGGATTCTATCACCCCGGCCGCGGTGACGCGACAGAAGGTCGTGAGAGTTCGAAGTTCGTCGATGTTCCGCGTGCCGCAATAGCCCATCCCCGCGCGCAACCCGCCGACCAATTGATACACAAATTCAGACAAGGAGCCGCGGAACGGGACTCGTCCTTCGATTCCTTCGGGGACGAGCTTGCGCGGAGCGGTCGCCGATTCCTGCCCGTATCGGTCCGCGGAGCCGCTGACCATCGCCCCCAATGAACCCATGCCTCGATATTCCTTGAAACGGCGGCCCTTCCAGATCACCGACTCACCCGGGGCCTCTTCGAGTCCGGCAAACAACGAGCCAATCATCACGGTGTGGGCCCCGGCGGCGATGGCCTTGGTCACGTCGCCCGATTGGCGGATTCCGCCGTCGGCCACCACGGGGATTCCCGCGGGCGAGGCGACACAGCACACGTTCATGACGGCGGTAAGTTGAGGAACGCCGACGCCGGACACGACCCGGGTCGTACAGATACTGCCCGGGCCGATACCGACCTTGAGGGCGTCCACCCCGGCGACGATGAGGTCGCGGGCCGCGTCGGCCGTGGCGATGTTGCCGGCGATGAGTTGAATCTCATGCTGGCGGCGAAGCTGTTTCACCGTTTCGATGACGTTTTCGCTGTGGCCGTGAGCGGTGTCCACGACCACGACGTCGACGTCGTTGCGGATCAGTTCCGCCACGCGTTCGTAGTCGTGAACCCCGACGGCGGCGCCGACGCGAAGGCGTCCGCGGCGGTCCTTGCAACTGCCCGGAAAGCTTCGGCTGCGTTCGATGTCGCGCATGGAGATCAGCCCGGCCAGGCGAAAATCCTTATCGACCAGCAACAGCTTTTCGACCTTGGCCTTGTTGAGAATTTCCGAGGCGTCTTCCAGGCTGGTATCCGGCGGCCCAGTGACCAGATGCGGCGAGGTCATGACATCGCGGATGCGCAGGCTCTCGCTTTCGAGGAACTTCATATCGCGGCGGGTAATGATGCCGACGAGGCGGCCGCCGTTTTCCACGATGGGTACGCCCGAAATGTTGTGCAGCGACATGACCTCCTGGGCTTTGGAGACGGGCACATCGGGGGAGAGCGTGACCGGGTCGAGAATGACGCCGCTCTCCGAGCGTTTCACTTTGTGAACTTCGCGGGCCTGGGCCTCGATGCTCATATTCTTGTGGATAATCCCGATGCCGCCCTCTTGGGCGAGGGCGATGGCGAGGCGCGATTCGGTGACCGTGTCCATGGCGGCCGAGAGCAGGGGAATATTGAGGGTGATCTTGGCGGTCAGCCGCGTGGATACGTCGAGGTCGGCAGGCAAAATGGCGGATCGTCCAGGAAGCAGGAGTACGTCATCAAAGGTTAGCGCATCGTTCGAGGCGATCCTCTCGCGGACGGATAGCGGCGGCGGAGTCGAGTTCATCGGGCGACCACCTTTCGTTGATAGCCTCCCGTACTACCTATCGAGCAGGGGGGCCATTCGTCAAGGGTCCGGGGTGAATCGTTATCCGCAGGAGATAAAAAACCACCCATCCCCTTCTGCGTCCCATTTTTTACCGGCTGTTAATGTCTTCGAATTCGCGGCTATAATGGGCAGGAGATCAGCTACTTTGTCTCATAATCTTGGAGGGGCGAATTTGCTGCAAAAACAAACGACAGAAAGAACGAACGTAAGTGCGCCGGGCTCCCAACGTCCAGCGGTTAAGGGGATTTCTACGGACTTGCTTGCCTGTTCATCGATAGGGGGGTATGCGAATTCATCCGCGGGCGTGAGTTGGGGGGAGGAACTCTCGTTAGAAAAAGAAACGGAACCGGTGCGTTTTGGCGATCCGATTAAAAAAAATCGCCGTTGGCTTACCTCGTTTTGGGTCCTTTTGATCCTAGTGTCAGCAGTACCCACCGGGCTTTGGTTGGGGAGCGGTTGTGAGGTTCTTACAAAATCAAGCAAGGCAGTCGAAATTGAAGTAATTAGCGAATTGTTCGGCGATACGATCCACGAAATCCAGCTGGCGAGAGGGCCGATTTTCGGTTATTTCGTCGGATTGGATGTAGTTGCTCTCGTATCGAGCTTGTTCCTGGCCGTGGTAGGAATGACGGCGATAGTTCGTAGGATTCGACGGCAAAGTGGCGTTGGCTTCGCGAAGGAACAATTGTGAAAAACAACTCATTCTTCGATCGATTGTGGTTTGAAAGGCTTTGCGGAGTAGAGGCGATCGCCGTTGCGGTTCTCTTGGTTTCGGGTCAATCGGTGACGGCACATCCGGCCCTTGAAACGAAAGCGTCGGGTTTGAGGACCTTTTACGCTGACGACCGTGCCGGAAACAATCAGGTCACCGTGTTTAGCGAATCCACCCTTGAGGACTTCACTGGAGTTTGCAACCGGGTTTCTGGACAATGCGAAATCGACCCGAAGAAGATTCCTAGCCTTAAGGGTAAGTTCTCCATTCGTGCGGCGGACTTGCAAACGGGGATCGATCTTCGTGACCGGCACATGATCGGGCCGGATTGGCTGGATGCGGCCCAATACCCGGAAGTATCCATTCAAATCGACACGGCCGAAGAGATCGTCAAAACGTCGGCGAACTCGGCAAAGTTGATGTTGGTGGGCACGTGCAAACTACGCGGCACGACGAAAAACGTCAGGATTCCCGCGACCTTGACCTACCTGGATGAATCGCCGGAGACGATGCGACGGGTCAAGGGCGATCTGCTTCGCATTCGATCGGAGTTCGACCTTAGGCTGGCGGACTACGGCATTTCCGGGCCGGCCGGATCGGATTTCATCGGCCTGAAAGTTTCCGAAACCGTAAAAATCAGGGTAACGGTCTTTGGTTCCACCGAGCGTCCGGCCGATCCATTGAAAGTGGATCGACCCGAGGGCACGGCGAAGCGCAACCCCGCCCCGCCGGCAGAGCGCCCCGCGCCCCCTCCGTCCTCCACCCCGTAGTGACCTTGAGGACGCGAGAATGCCCGTGCCTTGGTGCGCCGCTTCGCCGGAGCGGCCATACGTCTTGAAATGCGCCGCGGGCTGGTTCTGCTTCTTTGCGGGCTCCTTCCTTGGCGCCGGGTGCGCGCCCTCCACGAAAAAAAGTCAACCGATTTCCCAGTTCCCGGCTGCCCCGATTTATCCGCCGGAGCACCGCTATTCGCTCGATGACTTGATCGCGCTGTCCATCCATCGCAACGCCGGTCTTGATGTAGCCCGGTACGAAGCCGAGGCCGTCCAAGGACTCGTGGACCAGGTGAAAGCGCTATGGCTTCCGCAGTTTCGATTTGATTTCGCCGCTCTGGCCTACGACAACGACTTGAGCTACGAGGCCCGGGCGTTTGGGCTGGCCACGATCAACGTCCCGATCACGGGCACGTACAACTTCGTCAATTCGTTGGCCTTCTCTCAGATCCTCTACACCGGCGGCAAACGCACCAGCGGGCTGAAACAAGCGAAGATGTATGCGGAGATTAAGCGCCTGGATGTCCTGCGAATACAGGACGCGGTGGCGTTCGACGTCGCGAATTATTATCACCTGGTCTGTTTGACGAACGACATCGATGTCGTGTTGGAGGACGCGGTTCGACGCCTTCGAGTGTTCCGCCATGTGGCGGACAACCTGACGCGGCGGGGGTCGCTGCGTTCGAGCAATCTGGATCGGTTGCAGGCTGATTATTTCATATCCCAGCTCGATCAGTTTCGCGTTCTTGTCCAGGCTGGGCGGCAGCAGGCGTATGAGGCCCTGAAGCATTTCGTGGGCCTCGGACGCGAAGAATCGATGCCGCTGCGGCAGGTGTCGCTGCCGCCGGCGATGACCGCATCGGAGATGATCAGCGCGTACGAAAACGTCGTCGAGGGATTCTCGAAGCGGCCGGAGGCAAGACAGTTGGACCTCTTCACCGAGATTCGAAAGGAGCAGGTCAAGTTCGCGAAGGCGGCGTGGAACCCCAACGTCCTGATTCTGGGGAGCTACGTCGATACGCAAGGCAGCAACAACTCGATCTTCGGTGCGATCGACGGGCTGATCGCGTCGCTCGTGGTCGATCTTCCCATTTACGATGCCGGTCGACTGGGGAAGCTGCGTGAGGCCCTGGGATTTGAGCAGGCGTCGCTCGCGTTCCAGCGGCAATTCGAGGAACTGATCACGCTGGAGATCAAAGTCACGGCCATCGACGCCCAGAAAGCGCTGGCCAATGAAATGAAAGCAGCCCGTGCGCGAGCGGCAGGTATGGAACACTACGACGCCACGCGGCAGGCCTACAGCCGCGAGCTCGTCCCCGCCTCGGCCGTGGCGACGGCCATTGGCTTGGACATGCTGGCGAAAATCCAACACCTGCAAACGCTTTACGCCTACCACGATTCGCGAGCACGATTGAAGCGAGTCACGGTCGATCGTGAGGTGCAGTATGGCTATTGAGGCTGCGGGGTCCATTCGTTGCCTTTTAGCTCGCAAACGTGACTTTGATCTCAGTTCGTGAAGTGAATAGCGGACTACGCAGGGCGTACCGCTTCAGGAGCAGCCATGGTGTTGGCACATCGAATTGTGGTTTGAACGGGCGAAACTAGAGGCCGGCCTCGGTGAGTTCGAGGTACGCACCTATCGAAGCCTCATACGACATTGGTTCTGTTCCCGACTGGCGATGTATTTCCTGGCCGCACAAACCCAGCAGCTCCGGGAGGAAAAAACGGGAGATCCCCTTGGAGCCATTTTCTTTGACCGGCCATGGACACGGGAGAATCTTTTGTCCTAACGAACACCCCATACGACTTGCCGGAGTACTACGCCGCGGGGCATAATCTCCAATGGGTAGCGAGAAAGTACCGCCAAAAGTGGAGCAACGGGCATGAACTCAGGTCAAATCTTTCCACCCCCGCCGCAATTTGCGGACCGGGCGCACATCAAGTCGCTGGATGAGTATCGGCGGATGTATCAACGCTCCGTCGAAGACCCCGAAGGGTTCTGGACCGAGTTCGCTAACCAGTTTCACTGGCAATCGAAGTGGAAGAAGTTTCGGGAGTTCGATTTCAACAACGATATCTTCATCCGCTATTTCCTCGGCGGGCGCACCAACATTTGCTACAACGCCCTCGATCGCCACCTCGAAAAACGCGGCGATCAAACCGCCATCCTCTGGGAAGGCAACGAGCCCGGCGAGGACGGGCGCCTTTCCTACCGCCAACTTCACGCCGAAGTCTGCAAGTTCGCCAACGTCTTGAAATCCTTCGGAGTGAAAAAGGGCGACCGCGTCTCGATCTATATGCCCATGGCAAAAGAACTGGCCGTCGCCATGCTCGCCTGCGCCCGTATCGGCGCCGTGCATTCCGTCGTGTTCGGCGGATTCAGCCCCGATTCCCTGGCTGATCGGATTGTCGATTCCGGCTGCGAGATTCTGATCACGGCCGATGGAGCCTACCGCGGGTCCAAGCCGGTGCTGTTGAAATCCAACGCCGACGCCGCCATGGCCGCCGCCGCGTTTCGTGGAACGCGGATTCGCGCGTGCATCGTCTTCGAGCGCGTCGGCCGCCGGTTGCCCGTCGAAATGCAACCCGGACGCGACTGCTGGTGGCACGAATGCGGGGCCAAGGCGTCGCCGCAATGCGATTGCGAATGGATGGATTCCGAGGACCCCTTGTTCATTCTCTACACGTCCGGTTCCACGGGAAAGCCCAAGGGAGTTTTGCACACCACCGGCGGCTACATGGTCTTTACCACGACGACCTTCCGTTACGTGTTCGACTACCATGACGGCGATATCTACTGGTGTACCGCCGACCTCGGCTGGGTCACGGGCCACTCTTACATTGTGTATGGCCCGCTCTGCGCCGGCGCGACGACGACCTTGTTCGAGGGCATCCCCACGTATCCCGACGCGGGCCGTTTCTGGGACGTGGTCGACAAATACAAGGTGAATACTTTCTACACCGCTCCCACCGCGATCCGTGCCCTCATGCGCGAAGGCGAGGAGCTGGTGAACAAGCGAAACCTTTTCAGCCTTCGACTTCTCGGAACCGTGGGAGAACCGATCAATCCCGAGGCCTGGCTCTGGTACCACCGGGTGATCGGCAAGGGCCGTTGCCCCATCGTCGATACCTGGTGGCAGACCGAAACCGGCGGCATCCTCATCACCCCACTCCCGGGAGCCATTCCGCAAAAACCCGGCTCGGCCACGCTGCCCTTCTTCGGCGTCAAGCCGGTGATTCTCGACGATTCCGGCAATCGGCTGGAAGGACCCGCCAAAGGATCCCTTTTTCTTGAGGAACCCTGGCCGGGCATGATGCGCACGGTCTTTGGGCAGCATCAGCGCTTCAAGGAAACCTATTTCACTCGCGCCCCCGGCCTGTATTTCACCGGCGATGGATGCCGCCGCGACGAGGACGGATACTACTGGATCACCGGGCGCATCGACGACGTGATCAACGTCGCCGGCCACCGGCTCGGAACCGCGGAAGTAGAAAGCGCCCTCGTCTCGCATCAGTCCGTTGCCGAGGCCGCCGTCGTCGGCTTCCCTCACGACATCAAGGGCCAGGGCATCTACGCCTACGTGACGCTCAAGGTCGGGCAGGAGTACACCGACGGCCTGAAAAAGGAACTGGTTTTGCACGTGCGGAAGGAGATCGGCGCAATCGCCTCGCCCGACGTGATCCACTGGGCCCCGGCGCTGCCCAAAACGCGATCCGGCAAGATCATGCGCCGCATCCTCCGAAAAATCGCGGAAGGCAAACCGAACGAAATCGGCGACACTTCCACCCTGGCCGACCCGGCGGTGGTGGAGCAGCTTGTCGCGAACAAATAAACAGGGAAGTCTGGTGCGAAAGCAGAGCGTCGAAGCCATTGTCAAGGCGTTGAACGACTCGGGCGCCCGTTACCTGATCGTGGGCGGGCTGGCCGTAGTGGCTCATGGATACATGCGATTCACCGCGGATGTCGATCTTATTCTTGACCTCGAAGAGGCCAATCTGCAAAGGTCCCTCGGTGCCTTGAAGCAGCTTGGTTATCGTCCTCGGGCTCCGGTGACACTCGAACTTTTCGCAGATCCCCAGGCGCGGCGGGAGTGGGTACGCGATAAAGATCTGGCCGTGTTTTCGCTTTACAGTCCGCTCCATCAAGAAACAGAGATCGATTTGTTTGTGGAAGCGCCGTTGCACTTTGAGGACGCTTACCGCTCGTCGTGGCAATCGGAATTGGCTCCCGGCGTTGCGGGTACTATCATTGGTTTCGACGACCTGATTACGCTTAAGTCTAAGGCTGGTCGGCCGCAGGATTTGGCCGATTTGGATCAGTTACGCAAACTGAAAGAGCACCAAAGTCATGGACCAGAAACCACAAATCTCGCATGACGGTTGGGAGGGTGGATGGGTGGAACACGAGACCCGTCAATTGCTTCGGATGGCTCGGCTCTCTTTATCCGAAAAACTCGAATGGCTGGAGGAGGCTCAGGAGTTGGCCCTCTATATGAACCGGTCGAGGCGGGCTCAGGATCAGGCACGCCCCACTTGCGATGAATAGCGGGCGCACTTTCCGGGACAAATGGGGTCGAGCCCCCCGGCTGCGTGTCACGAACAAGAGTTTGGCTCGATTCTGGCAATCATTCGCCGACTAATACTCGTCCCATGTACGCGTCCCGGCTTCATTCGGCTCGTCGGTATTCGCGAGAATCTGTCCGGTCAGTGGATTGTACACCCATCCTTCCGGTCCGCCGGTTACCAGCGGTGGAGAGTTCGCCGCATCGATCGCCGCGGTGGCATCGCCGCGATTGGGTCCGACGGGCACGCCGGGAATCCGCTGAAGGTAGGGGCCGAACGGATAGGATGTGCCGCCGGTCAGGGAACCCTGCCCGGCATGGTTCGAGTACTTCGTCATTTGGCTCTTGAAGGCATCAAACGTGCCGGCTCCGCCCCCCAGGCCGTCGGCGGCGAAGCCCGGAAAGGTCCCCCCGTGCTCGGCCGCGTACGCGTCGATCGACGTTCGAATCGCCGAAAGATTCCTGCGCAGCGCGGCCTCGCCCGCTCCCGACGACCCACGAACCATGCGCGGGATGGCGATGGCCGCGATCACCGCGATGATCACCACCACAATCACCAACTCGATTAGACTGAAGCACGGCCTGGGACGGCGTGCAGCCGCGAAGCGATTTCCACGGCGGTCTTCTCTTCGCTTCATGTGACTTCGACCTCTCCGAAATGCTCTGTTCGACTGCCGATCAAAATCGATCCCCTTTGGGACCACCGACGCGGCCGACCCATTCTTTCGACGGCAACTGCCGGCCAAGTTCAGGGCCGACAGACCGGTTTCGTCGAGGTTCAACATCGGTGAGATGGCAAAGTGAAAACACTCCCCGAGAACGAGCGACCGGCCGTCCTGGAAAACCGCCCATTATCGGAATCGCGAAACGATCCATTCAACTTCGGAGATCGCTTTCCCGATAGCAAACACGGCTAGCGCACGATCTGCATCCAAATGGAGTAACCCGATGCCCGGTAAACCGGCGTTCGACGAACACGCAAGTCCGCTTCTTGACCGCAGAAACCATCGCGTTCTTGGCGGCATCCTTTTCTTTTCGTGCTTGCTGGCCGCCCCTGCCGCGGGAAGCTTTCATTTCATGCAAATTGAGCAAGTCATCGGCGGCGTCAACGGAGATCCCACCGCGCAAGCCATACAATTGCGGGCACGCCAGGCGGCACAAAACCTAGTGCAACGCGGGCGACTGGTCGCGCGGGACGCAAACGGCGAAAACCCCGTCGTCGTCGTGGATTTCATGTCGCAGGTGACCAACGCAACCCAGGGGGGCCACGTACTTGTCGCCACGCCGAACCTTCGCCATTACACGACTCCGGCCGTGCAACCGGACTTCACCATGACCCACCCGATCCCGGCCTCCTATCTGGCGGCCGGCACACTGACATTTGAAACGGATGACGGCAGCTTTCTGGTCTGCCGATTCAGTTGGGGCGGTTCTGCGTACACCGGACCGACTACCGGGGCGCAGACCAACGACAACGACGGAGATTTTGGTCCGCCGGTCTCCAGCGCCCTGCCAAGCGCGGGAACCCAAGGCTTTTTAATTCAGTTGGCGGTCGATGCGCTGAGCACTTCCAACGCGGCCGATTACCGCTTGACCCCTTCGGCCGCGACGTTTTCGAACAACGCGGACCAAGTGTTCACGATTACCGTCTTCAACTGCGACGATCCCGCGACGTCGGATCCAGACGGCGATGATGTTTGCTCGTCGGTCGACAATTGCCCTTCCGATTTCAATCCCCACCAGGAAGATGCCGACGGCGATGGATATGGGGATGCCTGCGATGTGTGCGCCCAGGACGCGGGGAAGTCCGCTGCGGGAGTCTGCGGCTGCGGCGTGCCCGACGTGGACGCAAACGCGGATAACTCGGCCGACTGCGACCCCGTCCCACCCCCCGATACCCCCGATCACTCGGATCATGGGGGCATGAATGGAGACACCGGCACCGATCCCGGAGACGATCCGATGCACGAAGACGCCACGGGCACCGAACCCAACGGCGACGGGACCGAAACGCCTTCCATGACCGACGGTACGGACGGCACAATGGAACCCGGACCGGAGACCGAAGACGGTATGGTCGACACCGCGAATCCGTCGGGCGTGTCCGGTTCGAGTCGTGGAGGATTCTGCGGTGCCGGGATGCTGCCCGTGCTCTCCATCTCATTCGCCGCCCTGATGCTAGGCCGCCTTATCTCTTCGTCCCGATCAAAATGGGAACTCAGGGCAATGGACTCCGATTAACGCATCGACCCAGTCGAAAGTGGTTGAAAGGCGGCGATGAACACATGCCGGCTTGTGGAGCGCCAGGCGCTCATGGAAGCCAACCGCTAACCCATGGGAACCCGCGCGCCGGCGCTTGAACATCGGTTGAATGGCACAGCACGGCACGGTCTTCCTCTTCCGCTTTCTCTTTGATGCGCGCGGCCGTGCACAGATAAGCCGTTTACGGATACACTCTCCCCATCATCCTCGCGAAGGGAATGGATTCGCGGATGTGTTTCAATCCGCAAATCCAGCAGACGGTGCGCTCCACACCCAGTCCGAAGCCTCCGTGGGGCACCGAGCCAAACCGGCGAAGGTCGAGATACCACTCGTAATCCTGGTGCGGAAGATGCTCTTCGTTCATACGTTCCACAAGCCGCACAAGGTCCTCTTCACGGGCCGAGCCGCCGATGATCTCACCGAACCCCTGCGGGGCAAGCAGGTCGAAATTCTCCACGACGCGAGGGTCGTGACGATCCTGCCGCATATAAAAAGCCTTCACTCCGCGCGGGTAGTGCGTGACAAACACCGGCCGGTCGTGAAGCCGGGAGATAATCGTTTCGTCCGACCCGCCCAAGTCGCCGCCCCACGCAAATCCCGCGGCCAGTTCCATGTGGTGCGGGATGTTCGCGATTTGCTCGACAAGGTCCGCCCGCTCCTCTCGAAGTTCAATGACCTCCGCGGCGGCCTTGTCCTTCTCCCATTGCTTTCCGCCACCCTTGGCGATCGCCTCGAGCTCGTCAATTCGTCGGTCGATCTCCGCCTCTCGGTGATTCTTATCCACGAGGTCTTTCTCGAGTAGTTGCCTCGCTTTCGGGCCGCGCAAGAGCTCCGCCGCTTCGCTGTAACGGAGCCGGTAAAACGGCTTGCGGATCGCTTCCAACTCGTCCAGATTTCGTCCGAGAGCGATCAGTTCTTCGCGATGATCGCGCAGGACGCGCTGCACAATCGAGCAAACGAAATCCTCGGCCACGGCCAGCACGTCATCGAGCGACGCATAGGCGATTTCCGGCTCGACCATCCAGAATTCGGTGAGGTGTCGCCGAGTCTTGCTCTTTTCCGCTCGAAACGTGGGACCGAAACAGTAAACCTTCCCGTGGGCCATGCAGGCCGCCTCGAGATAAAGTTGGCCGGTTTGGGCGAGAAAAATGGGGTCGCCGAAGTAGTCCACCTTGAACAGCGTCTGCGATCCTTCGCCCGCGGCCGGAGCGAAGATCGGCGTGTCGATGAGAACATAGCCGCTCTCGTTGAAGAACCGCCGTATCTGATCGATGACCGATGCCCGGATTCGGAGAATGTGCCATTGGCGTTGCGACCGGAACCAAAGGTGCCGGTGCTTCATCAGGAATTCAATGCCGTGCGGCTTGGGCGTTATTGGATAGTCGCGTGCCGCATGAACCACTTCCAGCTTCGAAGCGTGAAGTTCGAACCCGCTCGTGGAGCGCTCGTCGCGAGCAACTGTTCCGCTGACGGAAATGGAGGATTCCTGTGCCAGGCGTTTTGCATCTTCAAAGAACGCCTCGGTCTGGTCGGATTTCTCCACGATGCATTGGCACAGACCCGTGCCGTCGCGCAGCACGATGAAAACGAGCTTGCCACTTGCTCGGACGTTGTAGACCCACCCGTGGAGCGTGACAGGCCGCCCGACGTGCTCACCAAGCTGACGAATGGTCGTGGATTGCGTCATGAACGGCTCTTTATACGTGCGGGCGGGAACCGGCGGCAAGCGATTCCCGTCGCTCCCAAGGCGTCGAACTCATTGGCGCGATGAAACTTCGATTCTTGTTCCCATGAAAAAGCGCTCCTTCGTGATTACCTCGGTCGCGAAGTTTCAAATCATTGGGGCCATCTAGTTTTTCAGCATTGAAATGCTACTTCTGTCTCGAGACTGCACCTATTTTAACCGTAGCGAATTATTTCCAATTTCCCAGATTATCAATGGCCGATAAAAAAGCCAACGGATTGCGGATTAGTCGCCAAACCAGTGGAAGGAAAAAAAATGGATAGTCGAAAGCAAAACGCGAATTGGCGAGTGGGAGTGCTGCTTGCGGGGGCGACCGGGTCGATTCTATTTCAAGGATCCTGCTCTTCCTCGTTGGAGGCGGTTGCAACCAGTCTCGAAGCTGTGGCCGGGACCATAGATACGATTCAAGGCAGCGACGACATCTCTTTCGCGGACTGGCTGAATAGCGAACTCAACGATTGATTCCCGGCAGGCGGCCGGAGGAATTGTTCTGCCGCCTTGATTCCGACTTGCTTCTTCCCAAAATCAGGCCGAAGGGATGGTGCGGACAAGGAGGTGCGCACCGCCTCGGCCTCATGCGCCCGCTCCGGCCGAGGACATTCGCCACGGGCGAATCCCAGGAAGAGGATGGTTGTAAATCCATTAAGCCCTGGTTGGGACGCACGGGCTATCACCATGATCTCCACGCCGGAGATAGGCGAATGAGTTCCGCGATTCCTCGGTCCGCGAATATCGCGCCCTACCGGTCGCCGCGCGATGAATGGGCGGCCCGACCCAATCGACTATGGTCGGTGCGGTGGACGCCCGGAAAGATGGAAACCGGCCGCTTGCCGGTCAGTCTTCGAAGAATCGTCGAACGATGCAGGAAAAGCTGGGCAGGGTTGACTCGTCGGTCAGAATTTCAGCCTGTCTTAGTGCACACGGTTCTGCGTCGGAGCGAAAAACATGGAGTCGGCGTGAGTTCAGATCGACGATCCAAACGCGGTCGACTCCCATAGTTAAGAAAATGTGCAAGAATAACTCCACGTTTTTGACCCGTTGCCCGAGGCGGGCGAAGAGGGGCGTGAACACCTCGCCCGGAGAGCGCATCCCGGCGCGCCGGGATTGCCGGGGACTTGAGTCGCATTCCAAGCCGTAGGGTGGGCCGTGCCCACCACTTAGCTGTAGGGTGGGCCGTGCCCACCACTTAGTTCGAGCTGTAGGGTGGGCCGTGCCCACCACTTAGTTCGAGTCTCGCAGATTCTTGACCACGCATATCGCTGAATCTCGAGGAATTCGTGAATTTCGATGAGCGAGGAGACAACCAGGGGTCGCAGAAACTCGAAAGTGAACTCGAAATCCTCGAGAAAACAGGCATTTGACGCCTCGAAA
>Ga0187893_10010404_pt1 | contig 13873 bp, 9 predicted proteins | sample MA1701074metaG_FD_139574 | JGI IMG/M metagenome (GOLD analysis project Ga0187893, IMG submission 139574) | White microbial mat communities from a basaltic lava cave in the Kipuka Kanohina Cave System on the Island of Hawaii, USA - MA170107-4 metaG ...
CACGTAGAACACCAGCACCGCGAAGACGACGTACTCGAGCAGGTTGCCGTAGAGGTTGCCGTAGGTCACTGCGCCGCTCTCCGCCGCGACGGAGCGGGTGCGCGGCAGGATCAGCAGCGACGCCCACACCGCCTGCAGGACCAGTCCGACGGCGGGCACGCGCTGCGCGTTCAGGCGGCCGGTGGCAGCGAAGAAGAGCCCGTCGCGCGCCATCGCGAAGTAGACGCGGGCGCCGGAGAGAATCAGGCCGTTGTTGCAGCCCACCGTGGAGATGATGATCGCGACCGCCATGATCGCCCCGCCGGCGCCGCCGACGACTGCGTCCAGGGCGGCGGTGGCGACCCGGTCGTCGGGCGCCGTCTGAATGCTGGCCAGCGGCAACGCCGCGAGATACGAGACGTTCACCAGCGCATAGAGCGCGACCACCAGCACGGTGCCGAGCGCGAGCGCCAGGGGAATGGTGCGCCGCGGCGCCTTCACCTCGCCGGCGATGAAGGTGATGTTGTACCAGGCGTCGGCGGAGAACAGCGATCCGACCTGCGCGATGCAGAGCGCCACCAGCAGGCCCCAGGCGCCGCTCGCGGCCGACAGCGCGGGCAGGAAGGAAACATAGCGCGACTCGATCGTCGCCGCTCCGCGCGGTGTCCATCAGTCGGCGACGTTCTGGACGACCGCCGCGCCGTGCTGCCCGATCAGCAACGCGAGCGCGCCCAGCGCGACCAGCGAGAGCGTCTTCGCCGAGGTGAAGGTGTTCTGGATCGCCTTGCCGAGCTGCACGCCCCGCGTGTTGAGGTAGGTGAGCGCCGCGACCATGGCGATCCCGGCGAGCTGCTGCATGGACAGGCTGACGGCGTAGCTGGACGAGAGGTCGATCGGCGCAACGATCCATGCACTCGGGGAGACCGCCGGCACCAGTACGCCGAGGAAGCGCGCGAAGCCGATCGACACGGCCGCGATGGTGCCGCTCTGAATCACCAGAAACAGCGTCCAGCCGTAGAGAAAGCCCCAGAGCGGCGAGTACGCCTCGCGCAGGTAGACGTACTGGCCGCCGGCGCGCGGCATCATCGCGGCCAGCTCGCCGTAGCTGAGCGCGGCGGCGACCGTGAGCGCGCCGGTGAGGATCCAGGTGAGCAGGAGCCCGCCCGGCGAGCCGGTCAGGCGGGCGATGTCGGCCGAGACGATGTAGATGCCCGAGCCGATCATCGACCCGGCGACGATCATGGTCGAATCGAGCAGGCCAAGCTCGCGGCGGAAGCCCTCCTGGCTCAGGTCGATCGGGGCGGCGCGCTCGCTGGGCACGCGCTTACGACTCCGGCTCGGCCGGCGGTGTCGTGTCGACGGTCACGTTGATCACGATCGGCCCGTCCATCTTGTTCTGCACCGCCAGGCTGACGCCGCCGAAGCCGTCGCCGACCGCCTCGACGACGTCGATGCCGGACTGATCGGGATATCCCGAGATGTCCTTCCAGGTCGTGATCCGGACGACGCTGTCGGTCTGGCTGGTCATGGTCACGGAACACCAGATCTGGTTGGCAAGCGACTGTAGGTTGGTCCACTGCCCGTCGAGCGGGCCGCGGGTGACGCGCCCGTAGACCAAGAGAGGCGCCGCCTGGCCGATCTGGCGCAACACCAGCGGGTCGGACACCACCCGGTACTCGACGAAGCAGGGCGGCGTGTCGGCCGTCGCCGCGCAGGAGTCGCAGGAGTTGTAGCAGGAGTTGATCAGCGAGTTGTCCGGTCCGCTGGCGCAGGCCTGGCCGGCGCTCAGGTCGGCGGCGGTTCCGATCTGCATCAACTGCTCCTCCAGGCAGGTCGGACCGCCAGTGGCCTGGAAGTGCGCGAAGTGCTCGCTCGTGGTCGGCTGCTCGAGCAGGAAGCGCACGCGGTCCGAGATCACCGGGCTGCTGACCATTTGCAGATGCGACAGGCGGCCGCGCAGCGCCGGGTCGATGTCGTCGACCGTGGTGTACGCCCCCACCGGCTGTTGCCCGCGCGAGCTGCACGCCGACACCGTGAGGTCGTAGTTCGGAAAGTCGGTCGGCAGATCACAGTCGGGATACGGGAAGGGCTCCGCGTATGCGAGGTTGAAGCTGTAGTTCGTCAGCCGGTCGTAGCTGACGTAGTTGAAGTCTTCGCAGAAGGCGCTGGTTCCGCAGAAGCTCCCGCCCAGGTCCCCGGCGGCCCTGTACGGACCGTTCTGGGCGTCCTGGTTGCGGTAGAGATCGAACTCGCCGTGGTAGCCGGAGGCGGGATAGCAGACCTCGCACACGCCTTGCTCGAAGCAGCCGGCGATGAAAGGCGGGTCGCCGTATTGCACGCTGCCCGAGCCGATCATTGCGTGTCCCGGCAGGCGGGTTTCGCGTAACGCGCCCAGCGCCGGGCTGATCACCATCTGATCGGCGAGCGCGCCGGCGCCGATGTCCAGGCCGTCCAGGCACAGCGCGGCGCGCAGGACGCCATTCTGCAGCTGGTTCAGGTACGCGGTGCTGTTGGCCAGGGCCGAGCCTCGGTGCGTGGCGGCGAGCGTGACCAGCTTGCGAATCACGCCGTGGCCCCAGTTGGTGGCGGCGCGGAAGTTGGCCTGGTCGGCGGTGGTGAGCGGGCCCGGGTCGGGCTGCGTCTGCGCCACCTGGCGGGCGACCGCGCCGCCGTAGCTGTGCGTGACCACGTCGGCCTGCGTAGCGGCGACGTTGAGCGCACTCTGCCACCCCTCGAGCGCGCGGCCGATCTGGGGCAGGATGGTCGCCGCGTTGTCGGTCAGAGGACCAGCGGAAAGCGCGATCCACTGGAAGGAGATGCGATCGGCGTAGAACGGCAGCACGCCGCCCGTGAAGCCGTTGATCTCGTTGGCGCTGTCGCGCCAGAGCGGGAAGTTGTTCCAGTTCGAGGTATCGCCGGCGGTGCCGTGCACGAAGATGACCAGGGGCCGGACGATGTCGACGAAGCGGGTCTCGTTCAGGAGCTGGCTGTCCTGGTGCGCGGCGAGGACCGTCGGGCGCGAGCGGGTGTTGAGCGGGTTCGCTCCGTCGTAGTCGCGCGGGGCGCGGTAGAGCGCGAACGCCCAGCGCTCGCCGTCGATCACCACCGTCTCGACCAGCAGCTCCGCCGGCCCGTCGGGCAGCGAATCGATGGCGCCGCCGTCGGCGGAGCGGTCGACCAGGCGTTGATCGTCGACGGCAAACAGGCCGCCTGTGGGCCCGACGTCGGGATCGAAGCCGGCGTCGACCCGGAGCCGCACCGGCGCATCGTCGCCGGGGTCGACCAAGCGCAGCGAGATCAGGATCAACGTCGCCCCGTCGGCGGCGGCACCGAACGGCTCGTGCTTCTCCTGCAGCCACGCGTCGGTGGTGAACACCCTGACGCTCTCGGCGCTGTACTCGGCGAGCGGCAGGAAGACGCCCGACGTGGAGCGCGGGTTGGCGTCGAACCAGCGCAGCACGGCCAGTCCCGGCGTCGGCGTGACCGTGCGCGGCGGCGGCGTGCCGGTCGTGGTGGGGACGGGCGTGTCCGTACAATCCACCACGGGTGTCGGCGTCTCGGTTTGTGCGGGGCAGATCAACGCCGTGAAGGTCACCGTCGGCGAGCCGCTCGCCGTGGCACTGGCGCCGGGAGTTGGGGTGAAGGGGCAGGCGGTCGACGTGGCGGCGCCGTCCGGCGTGGGAGTGCTGGTCAGGGACGGCGCGGCGGTCGGCGAATCGGCGCGCGGGGTCGCGGTGTGGGTATGAGGCGGTGCGGTTTCGGTCGCACCCACCTCACGGGTGGCCGTCGGCGGCGCGGCGCGCCGGTGCGAGTCCCCGTCGCACCCGGCAACCCAGAGTGGCGCCGACGCGCACAGCATGCCGAGCAACGCCACGTTCTTGCGCATCACCATGTCTCCCCGCCCGGCGGAATCCTGCCAACATCGGTGGCGAAAGCCCAGCAGAAAACCTGGAGGGCGGCGCGCCGTCGCCGCCGGGGGGGGCGGGGCGGATGCGCGAGATCTCACCCAACCCCGCCCCTCACGGCGGCGACAGCGCGCCGCCCTCCACAGGAGAAGGCGACGACGTTCTCTTGTGCGATCAGTCGTCGTTGAGGCGCAGCACCTGGGCGAGGTCGAACGTGCCGAGGCCGAGCGGCAGCTCCACGTCCATGTTGGCATTGGGGCCGGCGACACTGGCGCCGGCGTTCTCGATCCAGTTGCTGCAATTGAACGGCTGGCCGGTCTGCACCACCGTCGTGCTGCCGCCCTGCTGCGGGTTCAGGATCGTGCTGCTCGCCGCCGCCGTCGTCACTCCGATCGCCAGTGGCGCGGCATAGTCGGCATCTTCGCACAGCGTCACGCCGTCGTCCGTGGTGGCCGCCTCGATCACGACGCGGAGCAGCGCGCCGCCGGGGCCGGCATCGCCGCCGGTGCCGACCGTCACCGTCGGCGTGCCGTTCGGTCCGGCGCCCTGGCTGTCGACGGAGAGGTCGACGCCGTAGGCGCTGCCGCCGTCGCAATCGATCTCGCCGATGTGATCGGGATCCTGGCGGACGCGCACGCAGACTTTGCCGGGCCCTCCCAGCGAAGGCAGGCTGGCGCCGAGCACCACCGGCTGCGTCAGGACGAAGGCGGCGCGGCCGTCCGGACCCGGCGCGCCCGCCGCGAGCTGGATCGGGCCGGGGTTGAAGTCGCCCTGGGTGGCGTTGCTGACGGCACCGAACAGCGTGGTGACGCGCAGCAGCGTCGATTGCCCGTCGTCGGGCGGATTGAGCGCCGACGGCCCGGGTATGACGCTGAACGTCAGCGGCCCGAGCTGGGCCCCGGCGGTCTCGCACTGACAGGCGAAGCAGACCTCGCCGCCGCCGCAATCGGCGTCCTCTTCACACTCCTCGGGGAAACCCGGCGCGGCCGTCGGATCGATCACGCCGTCGCCGCAGTGGCGCAGGGTGCAGTCGGGGCGACAGGCGGCATCCGGCGCGTTCGAGTTGTCGTCGCCGGCGTCGCACTCCTCCGGCGCGGTCAGGATGCCGTCGCCGCAATAGAGCTCGGGGCAGAACAGGTCCTGCCCGGGGTTCGGGTCGCCCGGTGTGCTCGTCTCCTCGACGCAGGGCATCTCGTTGAGGTCGGCGAACGCGCAGCCGCCGGTGAGGTGCCACTCCGCCGCCGACGTGGCGCGGGCCAGCGTGCTGGTCATCTTCTCGAAGGAGACCCCGTTCTTCCAGCCGCGATCCGCCCCGGCGTTGTATGGGGTAATGTGGAAGTACGAGCCGTACGCGCCGGTGTTCGGCACCTGGCCTTCGTAGCTGATGGCATCGACGAACTGTCCGAACGGGTCGCGCAGCAGAATGCCGTCCGGACACAAGGTGGGGTTGGCGTTGAGCAGGTGGCCGTTCTGTAGATTCGTGTCGACCCACGGCGCCGGCAGCACCACGTCGCAGTGACCCTGGCTGTTGTGCCAGCTCGAGCTGGCATTGAGGCAGACCACCAGGAACCCGATGCCGGTGCCGGTGTCGTCGCCGAGCACCGTCCCGACCGGCACGGTGACCTGAAAGTGGGCGTTGCCGTCGGTGATCAGCGAGGTCAGCGGCGTGTAGCAAGTGGGGCTCGCGGTATACTTCCCCTCGACCGAGACCACCTCGTACCCGCTCAGGTCGGTGCCGGCCGGGCCGGCGATCTCGACGAACTCGTCGCTGTCCTTGTGCGGGCCGACGGTGCCGCCCTCGCGGAAGTCGTCGTAGTCGAACTCGTTGATCCAGGGTTTGATCGGCGTGGTCACGCAGGCGCCGTCGACGCAGACGTCGCCGCTGGTGCAGTGGTCGAGGTCGGAGCAGGGCTGCCCGTTTTCGTACACGCAGGTCGCCGAGCAACAGTCGCCGTTGGCGAGGTTGCCGTCGTCGCAATCCTCGCCGGGGTCGACGATGGTGTCGCCGCAGAGCTCGAGGGTGCAATCGGCGCGGCACCCGTCGCCGTCGACCAGGTTGCCGTCGTCGCAGGTCTCGCCGGTGGTCTGCACCCCGTTGCCGCAGCCGGTCGGCGTACAGTTGGTGTCGCACCCGTCGCCGTTGACGATGTTGCCGTCGTCGCATTGCTCGCTGCCGCTCTCGACGCCGTTGCCGCAGCCGGTCACCGTGCAGTTCGCATCGCAGCCGTCGCCGTCGATGAGGTTGCCGTCGTCGCACCCTTCGCCCGCCGACTGGACGCCGTTGCCGCAGGCGGTGGGCGTGCAGTTGGTGTCGCAGCCGTTGCCGTTGATCACGTCCCCGTCGTCGCAGTCCTCACCGGCGGTCTCGATGCCGTTGCCGCAGGCGGTCACGGTGCAGTTCGTGTCGCAGCCGTCGCCGTCGACCAGGTCGCCGTCGTCGCAGGCCTCGCCGAAGGTCTGCACCCCGTTGCCGCAGCCGGTGGGCGTGCAGTTGGTGTCGCAGCCGTCGCCCTCGACGGCGTTGCCGTCGTCGCACAGCTCGCTGCCCTCGGTGATGTTGTCGCCGCATTCGTCCGGACAGCCCGTGGTCGGGCCGCTGCCGGTGATCTTCTCGGCGGTGTTGTTCTTGAAGGTCGTGAACCGCCCGCACAGCGACTGCGTTCCGACCTTGAAGCGCACGTCGACGAAGCTCACGGTGCCGTGAATGGGTGGGCTGTACGACTCACCCTTCACTTTGATGACCAGCTTGCCGAGCTTGTAGAGGACCTTTTGCACGCCGCCGCTGGCGCCGGTCGGATCCGAATAGCGGAACCCGGAGCCCGCCAGGCTCCAGTTCTCGCACGGCAGCGGGACGAGCGGATTGGTCTGCAGGTTACTGGAGAAGCGCACGGAAGCGCCGCCGGGCGATGTCGCGCAGGTCGGATCGACCAGCGTGAACAGCGCCGGATCCTTGGCGAAGCTGACCTTGGCCGAATCGCGTCCCGGCGCGGTCGAGTCGCGGAACTTGACCTTCGTTCCGCCGGTGAGCGCGAGTGGAACTTGCGCCTGTGCCGCGCTGAACGCCGCGCAGCAGACCAATAGCGTGAGCAGCCTAGTGGCAGCCAAGGTGATCCCTCCCCCAGTGCTTCTATTGCTACCGAACAATCGGAATAGAAGGCAACGAAAAACATGCACGAGGTCGATATTTTTCGTCCACCGTGGAGGGCGGCGCGCCGTCGCCGCCGGGCCGCTCGATCATTGAAAGAGCGTTTCCGCATCCGCATGATGCGCGCCATGGCCTACACGACGGCATCGGACGGAGCGCGGATTCACTACGAGGTGCACGGCCGCGGCGAACCGGTTCTGCTCATCATGGGGCTCGGGTCGAACGCGTACGGATGGTACCGCACGATTCCGTGGTTGTCCGAGCGGTACGAGGTGATCGCGTTCGACAACCGCGGAACCGGGCGGTCGGACGTGCCGGAGGGCGCGTACTCGATTGCGCAGATGGCCGCCGACGCGCAGGCGGTGCTCGACGCCACCACCCATGCGACCGCGCACGTGGTTGGCGTCTCGTTGGGCGGAATGATCGCGCAGCGCTTCGCTCTGGCGTACCCGGACCGCGTGCGCTCACTCGTGCTCATCTGCACCACGCCAGGCGGACCACACGCCACGCCCCCCTCCGGCGAGGTCACCGCCGCGCTGATACAGGGCGGCGAAGATCCGTCAACCGTCTACCGGCGCAACGCGTGGTTTCTCTACGGCGAGGAAACGCGGTCGCGTCACCCCGAGCGCATCGAGGAAGACATCGTCTACCGCGCGAAGATCCCCACGCAGCCGACCGGCTACTTCGGGCAAATCCAGGCCGCCATGACCCACGACACGTGGGCCGAGATCGCATCGATCCGCGTCCCCTCGCTGGTCGTCCACGGCGACGCGGATCTCCTCGTGCCGGTGCAAAACGGCACGCACCTCGCCGCGCGCATTCCCGGCGCCGAGCTGCGGTTGATCCCGGGCGCCGGTCACATGTTGCAGTCCGACGCGCTCGACGCGGTGCGCAGCGCGGTCCTCGGCTTTCTCGCCCGCGTGCGCCAAGGGCCGCCGCGGTCGTAACCAGGGAGGGCGACGCATGCGTCGCCTCTACTCAAGGGTTTGCGCAGGTCGCCTGCGTAGGGGCGACGCATGCGTCGCCCCTACAGGCGAGTTGGCTACGGAGCGGGTGGGTCCCCCGGCGCGGCCGGTGCCGGCGCGTCGCCGGCCATGGTGACCCCGAGCTCATTGCGCACGCTCTCGACCCCTTCCACCTTCAACGCGAGCTCGGCGGCGCGGGCCTTCACCTGCGCGTCGGGCACGCTGCCGGTCAGCGTGACGACCCCATCGTGGGTGGCCACGACGATGGAGCCCGGCAGAATCGCTGCATTGATCTGCTTCTGTACATCGCCCGTGACGACGACGTCGTCGCGGGCCTCGCCGCCACTGCACGCCGCCAATCCGATGCACGCGGCCAGCCCGATGACGATCGCGGCAAATGGTCTCATACGGCACCTCCCATGCTTTGCGACGGTTGTCAGCAAGGGCGGTGCCGCCGGGATCGCGGCGAGCGCTGCGCGCGGTCGCCGCGTCATTGGTCTCCCCGGCCCGCGCATATTCTGCACCCTGAAAAATTTTCCGCGCATGGGTGACGCGATTCGAGTAGCTTTTGCCGCCGTTCGGGTCGGGGCGACGCATGCGTCGCCCCTACGAGAGTGCGATCGCCCCCACATGCGTAGGGGCGACGCATGCGTCGCCCTCGTGCCGCCCTTGCTGCTGGCGCAACGGGGGCGTAGCGTGCGGCCGCTTTTGGAGGTGCCATGGAGACCCTGCTGAATCCGCGCCGGCACGCGCGTGCCTACCCTGATGCCCGCTCCCTGGAGGTCATGCACCAGACGATCGACTTCTTCGAGCGCAAGGGGAAGCGACGCCTGAAGGAGGACTACCACGCACGCGTGTGGTACGCCGACTTTCTCGAGTTCGTCCGCCGCGAGCGCATCTTCGCCACCATGTGCACGCCGGCCGGGTACGGCGCCGCCGACGCGCGGTGGGACACCTGGCGGATCTGCGAGTTCGCCGAGATACTCGGCTTCTACGGCCTGCAGTACTGGTACACCTGGCAGGTCTCGGTGCTCGGGCTCGGTCCGATCTGGATGAGCCGCAACGAAACGGTCAAGCAGCGCGCCGCGCGCGCGCTCGAAGCGGGCGGGATCTTTGCCTTCGGACTGTCGGAGCGCGCACACGGCGCCGACATCTACTCCACCGACATGGTGGTCACCCCCGTCGATGAGGGGGTGTACCGGGCCAGCGGGCGGAAATACTACATCGGCAACGGCAACCAGGCGGCGATCGTGTCCACCTTCGGCAAGCTCGCCGGATCGGGCGACTACGTCTTCTTCGCCGCCGATCCAACCCACCCGCGCTACGAGTGCGTGCAGAACGTCTGCGCCAGCCAGAACTTCGTCTCCGAGTTCGCCCTCGACGAGTACCCGCTCACCGAAGACGACATCCTGCACAAAGGACGCGCTGCGTGGGACGCGGCGCTCAATACGGTCAACATCGGCAAGTACAACCTCGGCTGGGCCTCCATCGGCATCTGCACACACGCGCTCTACGAAGCGGTCGCGCACGCCCACAACCGGCACCTGTACGGCATGCGGGTGACCGACTTCCCGCACGTGCAACGGATGTTCGTCGACGCCTACGCCCGGCTGGTGGCGATGAAGCTGTTCGCGTTGCGGGCCTGCGACTACATGCGCTCCGCCTCGCCCGACGACCGCCGCTACCTGCTGTACAACCCGATGGTGAAGATGAAGGTGACCACCGAGGGCGAGCGCGTCATCAACCTGCTCTGGGACGTGATCGCCGCCAAGGGCTTCGAGAAGAGCATGTACTTCGAGCAGGCCGCGGTCGACATCCGGGCGCTGCCCAAGCTCGAGGGCACCGTGCACGTGAACATCGCGCTGATCGTGAAGTTCATGCCCAATTTCTTCTTCGCGCCGGCCGACTGCCCGGAAATTCCGCGCCGTGACGACGCCGCCGACGACGTCTTTCTGTTCGACCAGGGCGCGGCGCGCGGGCTGGGCAGCATCCGCTTCCACGACTACCGGCGCGCCTTCGCCGCTTTCGACCTGCCCAACGTGCGCGTCTTCGCCCAGCAGGTCGACGCCTTCCGCGACCTGCTCGCCAGCGCGCCGCCCAACGAGGCGCAGATGAAGGACACCGACTTCCTGCTGGCCGGCGGCGAGCTGTTCGCCCTGGTGGTCTACGCGCAGCTCCTGCTGGAGAACGCGCGCCTGTACGGCATCGAGCCCGAGCTCGTCGACCAGATGTTCGACTTCCTGGTGCGCGACTTCGCCGAGTTCGCGCTGCAGCTGCACAGCAAGGCGAGCAGCACGCCGGAGCAGATGCGCCACTGCCTGCGCATGATCGCCAAGCCGATCGCCGACGAGCGGCGCACCGCCGCGGTGTGGGACCGTGTCCTGGCGCTCGACGGCGCGTATGAAATGAACGCTTGACCAGTCGGAGTGTTTTCACCGCGGAGGCGCGGAGACGCGGAGAAGGGCACCGAGAGGAATTATGGCGTCCGCGCAGCCATGCACGGCAGCGTTGCGGGCAAGCGTAGGATGACCGTCACCTGGCGACGAGGCGACGACAGAGAATCATCGATGGGACTCACATTCTTGAAGCTGCGTGTCATCAATCCGGCACGGCCGCGCAGCGCTGAGACCCTCGAGTTTCTCATCGATACGGGCGCCGTCTACCCGGTCGTTCCGCGGCGGGTGCTCTCCCGGCTCGGCATCGAGCCCGATCGCACCGACGAGTTCACCCTCGCCGACGGCAGTCACACCCGGCGCAAGGTTGGGGGCGCGGTGTTCGAGCTCGACGACAGGCGCGGCCCGTCTCCGGTCATCTTCGGTGAAGAGCACGACGCGACGCTCGTTGGCGCGGTCACGCTCGAAGCGTTGGGCCTGATGATCGATCCATTCAAGCGACAGCTCCGGCCACTCCAGATGCTGCTCGTCTGACCGGCTGGCGCGATCGAGGCGTTGGCGATCACGCCACTGGCGGCGGCGCCGGGCGGTGCCAGGTCAGGGGCAGCGACTCCAGCCCGCGCAGGAAGATCATCGGCTTCCAGCGCGGTGTCTCGACGTTGACCGCCAGCTCCGGCAAGCGCGCGAGTACCGTGTCGAGCGCGAGCCGAGCTTCGAGGCGCGCCAACCACGCTCCCAAGCAGAAGTGCAGACCGTAGGCGAACGCCAGGTGTCGTTCGAAGGTGCGGCGGATGTCGAGCGTATCGGGATCGACGAACTGGCGCGGATCGCGATTGGCCGATGACATGACCGGGACGACCACGTCGCCGCAGCGGATTTCGCGGCCGTGCCAGGCGACGTCCTCGGTCGCGATCTTGGCGGTCGCCGGCACCGGTCCGTCGAAGCGCAGCAGCTCCTCGACGGCGCCGGCGGTGAGCGACGCGTCGGCGCGCAGCGCCGCAATCTGCTCCGGGTGGTGGAGGAGATGCCACAGCCCGTTGCCGAGCAGGTTGGTGGTGGTCTCGTGGCCGGCGAAGAGCAGCAGCACGCAGTTGGCCACCGCTTCGTCGCGGCTCAGTGCGGCGTCCTCGCGCTCGGCCCGCAGCATCCAGCTCATGAGATCCTCGCGCGGGCGCCGGTCGCGTGCGTCGAGCAGCCGGCGGAAGTAGTCCACCAGCTCCGTCACGCCCGCGCTCGCCTCGGTGAAGTTGTCGCGCTCGTCCACCGCGCCGCCGAGGTACGCGGCGAGCCGGTCCGACCAGTCCTTGATCGACTCGAGATCCTCGCTCGGCACGCCGAGCAATCCCGCGATCACCAGCGCCGGCAGCGGGAACGCGACGTCGCGGATGAAATCCATCTCGCCGCGGTCGATCAGCGGATCGAGCAGCGCGTCGACGGTCGCCTGAATCCAGCCGCGGGTGCGCTCGAGCTCGCGCGGGCTGAAGAACCGCTGCAACACGGCGCGCAGCCGGTCATGATCCGGCGGATCGCGAAAGACCAGCCACTGCGCCAGGACCGCGCCGACCCGCTGCACCGCCGGCCGCTCGCTGGCGTACTGTTCGTCGATCTTGCGAAAGCGGTCCGAGGCGAACGTGCTCGTTCGGTTGAAGATGTCGAGCACGTCGGCAAAGCGCGTGACGACCCACGCCTGGAGGCTGTCGCTCCAGTGCACCGGCTCGTGATCCCGCAGCCAGCGGTAGAGCGGAAACGGGTCGCGGACGTTGGGCAGCGCCTTGAGATCGAGGTCGAAATCGGGCGGTGGGGCTCCCATGCCGGTCGCCTACCCGCGCCCGCGATGCGGCTCCAAGGCAACTGGCCTGTGGAGGGCGGCGCGCCGTCGCCGCCGGGGGGGGCGCGATGTGACCAACCCCGCCCCCGGCGGCGACGGCGCGCCGCCTTCCACACGAGTGGCTAGTGGCTGGCGGAGATCATGTGCGCGATGGTGAAGAATTCCTCGGTGAGCCCCGTCTTCTCGCCCTGGTTGAAGTACCAGCCGGCCTCGTTCGGCAACTTCGTGCTCGGCAGCGCCGCCCGCGTGGCGTGGGTCAGCTGCATGTCGACCATGGTGATGCTGGGTCGGAACGGCATTTCGTCGGGGTACGTTTCGCCGTAGTTGGGGGTGGCTCTGGTGCGGAACGTGTACTGATTCAGCCATATCTTCCAGATCTGGCCGGCCTTGTCGTAGATGTCGCTGTAGGCGACCCAGTACGTCTCCTTGTCGATGAAGAGCACGCGCTTGCCGTAGGCGTACTGCTCCTGCTTCGACGTCCCTTCCACGATCCACATGTCGCGCGGCTCCCAGTTGTCGCAGTAGACGAACTCGCCGCCGCCGGGACACCACTTGACGGGAAAGTCATCGCCGTGGAAGGTGCCGAGCATCTTCTTCTCGCCGAGGTACTTCCACTCGAACCACGGGACCTGGCCGGCGTAGCCGCCGTAGCTGTCGACGTCCGTATCCTGGCCGAAGAGGGCATCCGAGCGCTGCGCGCTGGAGAGGCGCCGCACCCGGCGCAGCGTGGGCAGGTAGAGCCAGGTGTCGTCCTGGCGGTCCGGGTCGAGGTAGCGGACGGCGGTGAGGCCGACGCCCTTCAGGTCGAACGGCTCGATGATGGGGTGCAGGGAGGTCTTGTTGCGCACCTTCTCGCTGTTCGGCAGCAGCTCGGGCTTGGGATCGATGTACAGCCGTCCCGTGTAGAAGAGCGTGCGCAGGTGGTCGAGGATGAAGTGGCGTTCGATATCGAGCTGGCTGTCGGTGATGCCCCCAGTGTCGGCGTCGAAGTTGCGCAGGTCGAGGTCGTCGGTGATGTGCGGCTTGTGCTCGTAGTTGAACATGATCTTCAGGGCGACCTGCGGGTCGTTGGGGTCGATGGTGGGGAAGGGCATGCCGGCCACGTGCCCCTCGAGCTGTCTGCCGTCGGCCGACAGCTTGACCTGGCCCGCGTACTTCTCGGTGGCCTCCTTGTACGCCTTGTCCCACTCGATCTTCTTGTACGGAGCCACCTTGATCGTCATGCCGCGCTGCAGGCACCACATCACGCCCGGCGAGACGAGATCCTTGACCGTGTCGGCGTTCTCCTTGTTGATCACCGTTCCCGGCGCCACGTCCGCTTGCGCGTTCGCGACCGCGGTCGCGGTCGCGACGAACGCCATGACGAGCACGCCACGCATCAATCGAGCCATCGGGTCACCCTCCTTTGACGCCACGCCCCCACGCGCGCGTCCGATCGTTCCGCCTGCCGCAGCATTGCCCGTCTGGCCCGTGTCGTCAATCGAAGGCGGTCCAGCGGTAGTGGGGTCAGTTTTCACTCCGGCGGTCGGTGGTACCGGCCTTTCCAACGGTAGAGTAGGCGAATGAGCGACGATCCCCAAGGTGGGATCGCGACTCACTCGCCCCTCCTCGAACCGGACGTGCAGATTTCCCGCATCCGGCTCTCACCATTGCTGTCG
>Ga0187893_10010405_pt1 | contig 13871 bp, 11 predicted proteins | sample MA1701074metaG_FD_139574 | JGI IMG/M metagenome (GOLD analysis project Ga0187893, IMG submission 139574) | White microbial mat communities from a basaltic lava cave in the Kipuka Kanohina Cave System on the Island of Hawaii, USA - MA170107-4 metaG ...
GCCCGTATTGTTATTCTCGACAGCGCATCGGCCGTCGGGCCGTCACTCTTCAATCGCCCGCTGTTGGCGGGCGGGGCCGAAGGTCGTCGGTTCATCCCGATGCTTCGGGACCAGCCCCCGCAATCAGCTCTCCTTATTCGAAGCCGGGCCTTTTGCGCCCGGCTTCTGTTTTTTTCTCTCGACGGCTCATCGCCTTTGTTGTTTCCTCTCGTCAGCGCGTCGCCCGTGTTGTTTCCTCTCGTCAGCGCATCGCCCGTAATGTTTCTCTCTCTCGTCAGCGCGTCGCGCTTCGCGCTGTCACTCTTCCATCGCGCACCAGCAAGGGCTTGCTCCCTCAAGAAGGACTGGTCCCACGCCCGCTGTGGTTCCTCTCTTATCTTGACATGTAATGCACTACTTGATACATAGAGGGCACTCAGCGCGGGCGCGACCTTTGCACCGCGCATTTCCGCCCAGGAGGCCCAGTCCATGCAGACTTACAATGTGAAGCGCGGCGACACGCTTGGCAAAATTGCTCGCCAGTTCTACGGCGACGCCGCTCGCTTTCCGCTGATTGTCTCCGCCAACCGCATCACCGACCCGGACAAGCTGCGCGTAGGCCAGCGGCTGGTGATTCCCGATGCCGACACGGCGAGCGCCGCCTTTTCCCCCGCTCCGCCGCCACCGCCGCCAGCGTCCGCTCCTGCGCCGGCCCCGCCCAGCAACCGCACGCACACGCTGAACGCGCAGCGGCTGGCTCGCGTTCATCCGCGGCTCGCGCAGCTTGGCTTGCGCATGATTAACCTGTGCGCCGACGCGGGCGTCGCCGTGCTCATCACGCAGGGCCTGCGCACCTGGGAGGAACAGGACGAGCTTTACGCGCAGGGCCGCAGCAAGCCGGGAAAAGTGGTCACCAACGCCAAAGGCGGCCAAAGCTGGCACAACTTCGGCCTGGCCTTCGATATTGTGGTCCTCGATTCCGTGGGGAAAGCTGAGTGGGACACTTCGCATCACGGCTGGAAAGAAGCCGCGCGCATCGGCAAATCGCTCGGGCTCGAGTGGGGCGGCGACTGGACCTCGTTCAAAGATCTGCCGCACTTCCAACTGGTGAATGGCCTGACGCTGGCAAAATGCCGTCAGCTCTTCCCGCAGGGGCTCGAAACAATCTGGGAACGGGTGGCCTGACCGGAGGCGGCTTACGACACGTCCACCACGCGAAACGAGCCGCCCTTCAGCGTGTAATACACGTGATGTCCCGCGCCGGCGATGCGAATGGTGATGTGCGCGCGCGGATCCGGCGCATGCCCGCCGCCGCCGAGGCCCCCTTGATGCGCTCCGGCGGCCACCCACCAGGATTTCGCCGCCATTTCATTGACCAGGTCTTTCGCTTTGCGCTTGGTTTCGCCGCGCCCGCTCTCCGCCAGATCCAGCATGGCCTGGGCCAGGATTTCCGCGTTCACATTGAACGCCACATCCGGAAACAGATGATGGCGGTCGAAATTAGCCAGCAGCTCGCTCAGTTTCGGCATGACGATCCCCTCGCGCTACTGCTTCAGTGCCTTGTCCAGAAACGCCACGATGTTTTTGCGCTGCTGCACGCGGTCTTCGTCGCGCAGATACATCATGTGCCCGCTGTCGTAATAAGTGAGCGTGATGTTCTTCTGCAGCTCGGCGGGCAGGCCGAGATGCGTCATGGTGAATTCGGTGGGATAGAACGGCGTGGCCATGTCGTAGATTCCGTTTTCCACCAGCACCAGCAGCTTGGGATTGGCGACCATGGCCTGCGCCAGGTCGCGCATCACGTTCGGCGCACCCGGAAAGCCGCCGCCACGTTGCCCGGGGCCGCCTCCGCCACGCACCCAATTCCATCCGCCGCCGCGGCGGCTCGAGTAATATTCGCGGTCCTTGCCGAACTTGAGCACGTTGTTGTTGTAGTCGTTCACAAGCGCGGTGTACGCCCCCGCCACGGCGGGCATGAAGGGGTCGCCCTCGGAGCCTTCCGTCAGCAGATTGTAAGTGAACGCGGTAAAGCGCGCGTCAATGCGCCCGCTGGTGATGCCCCGGTCGCGCTGCAGCTCCACGTTGAACTGCGAAAGGTTCACGCGCAGGTTGGCCTTCAGCAGATACTCTTCGCTCAGGCCGGTGAAGTACGAAAGCCGCTTGGCCACGCCGGCCCGTTCGCTCGCGCTGAGCGACGCGCCCTTGAACAGCGCCGCCGCATACTCCCCGCTGGCGTATTGCCGCGCCTCATCGAGAAACGCGTTCAGATTCGACGGGCGGTTCTTCAGCGCCTTGTGATACCACGCCACCGCCGCGTAGCTCGGCAAATAGTAAATGTATGGCCGGTCGTCGCCGGGCGCAAACGTCAGCGACGAAAGGTCCAGCACCGAGGAGATCAGCACGATGCCGTTCAAGTGCACGTTGAAGCGCGACTGCAAAATGTTGGCCACCACCGCCGACCGGAACGTGCCGTAGCTTTCGCCCATCAGGAATTTCGGCGAGTTCCAGCGCTCGTTGCGCGTGATGTAAGCGATGATGAACTGCGCGAACGCGTTGGCGTCTTCGTCCACGCCGTAGAAATCGGAATCCTTGCCCTTGCCGGTCACGCGGCTGTAGCCGGTGCCCATCGCGTCGATGAACACCAGGTCGGTCTTGTCCAGCAGGCTTTCGCCGTTTTCCACCAGCTTGTATGGCGCGGGCGGCGTGAATTCGCCGTTCACCGTCCACGCGCGCCGCGGGCCGAACGAGCCCATGTGCAGCCACATCGTCGAAGAGCCGGGCCCGCCGTTATAGAAAAACGACACCGGGCGCGTGGTCAGGTCCTTCACATCGCTCCGCGTGTACGCCACCGAATACATCAGCCCGGTGGGATCGCCCTCGGCGTTCTTCAGCATGATGGTGCCGGCGGTAGCCTTGTACGGAATCACCTGCCCGGCGATGCGCACTGTGCTTTCGGTCACTGACGATTCTTCCTTGCCCACCGGCTCTGGCTGACGCGCGCCTTCCTGCTGCGCTCGTGCCCCCGGCGGCGGCCCTTGCGCCGCCACGCCGGCCACGTGCGCGCACGCCAGCAACAGAACCAACAGACACACCTTCGCGTTCGTCTTCATCTTCGCTCCTCGCTCACACCCGCTGTTCGCACTCGTCCACACTTGGTTCTCGCACTCGAGTACGCGGATTCTATTCAGGTGGGTCTACAGAGTCAAAGCCGTAGGGGCGCTGCTTGCTGCGCCCAAGGGGTCGCGCTGCTTTGCCGTGGGCGCTGCTTGCTGCGCCCTCCGCAATCCTCGCTATCGCGGCGCGCCCGCCGCGCGTTGCGGCGTGAAGCCAATTTCGCCCAGCAATTCGCTGAACCCTTTGCGCACTTCGGCGAGATCCTTTTCCAGCGTGGTCAGCGTGAGCACGCCAACGATCGCGCCCGCGCGCGCGTACACACGCCGGTAGCAGATGCTCTCGCCTTCTTTCGTCGAGTAGCGCACATCGAGCGCCACCGTCTCATCCGCGCCGGGAATCGACGGCGGCAGCGCCGCTTCAAACTGCGGCTCGCGCAGATACTGCCGCAGCATGGTCACCTGCGCTTCCACAAATTGCGCCAGCGTGCCGCCCTCGAAAAGTTGCTCCTCGCTGGCCACCACGCTGGCTGGGAATCCGTCTTTCTTCTCGAGCTGCAAGCCGAAGCCTTCCATCGGCTGCCAGCCGGGGGGAATCACGCCGAAGCGCCAGCTTCCCACGGTGTGCACCGCCGGACGCGAAAACACCGCGGCCGCCGGCGCTACCGCGCGCGGAGGCGGAGGTGGTGGCGGCGGCGCAACCGCAGCCGGCTTCGCCGCGGGCGGTGGCGCAGGCGGCGGCGTAAACGCCGGCATTGCCGGTTTCAGCGGCGCAGCAGGCCCAGCGGGCGCGGAAAATCCCGGCGAGAGCGACGGCGGCGCAGCGGCAGGCTTCGACGCCGGCGGTGGAGGTGGCGGCGGAGGAGGGGGCGGCGTAAACGCCGGAGCAGCCGGTGCGCCTACGCCGGCCCCGGCTCGCTGGAATTGCACCACGAAGGTGCTCTGGCCGGCGCGAATCTTGTCGCCGCTCGCGACCATGGCGTCGTGCACCCGCGACTCATTCAAAAATGTTCCGTTGCTGCTCTGCCGGTCCATCACCCGGCAGCCGGCGGGGCCATTGGTCACCGCGAAGTGCAGGCCAGACATGTAATCGTCAGGGATCGCCACGTCGCTCTTGTTGGTGCGCCCGATGGACAGCGTCTGCCCTTCGCGGACGGCAATCTTCTGCCCCGCCCCCACGCCCGTTATCACATCCAGCACAACTTCCATTCGCGACTCAGCTCCCAGCATCAGCCCGCGGCCGTTGCGCTGGCTATTCTACCAATTCTCCGCGCGCCCGCGCGATGCTTGCTTGCAACGTTCGCGTGATTGCCATCCCGTTTGTCCTGAGGCGGCATTCAGTCGCCGAAGGAAGCGGAGGCCTGCTCATGGCGCAAGGCGGCGTGATTGTCATCCCGAGCGGAATCGCGTCCCGATCCCGGAGCTTCGGGATTCGGGACGCGATGAAGAGAGGGATCTCAGGGGTGGCTCTTGGGGGTTGGTTCTGCCTTTTGCCTTTTGCCTTTTGCCTTTTGCCTTCCAACTACGGCCCGATAATCACCGTGGGGCAGCCCATCACGATCACGCCGCCGTGCATGGTGTTGTCGCTGATGCGCGCTGCCATCAGATAATTGATCATCACCGTCGGCGAGCCTTTGATGATCACGTCGGGCGGCGCGGGCGGGCACAGCGCTTTGTCCGTGACGCGCGCGGCCGGCAGGAACCCGATCAGCACATTGGTGCTGCACGGCGGCAGGATCGGCCCGCCGACGTGCGGAATCGGCGGCGTGGCCGGCGTGGCCATCGGGCAGGTGTGCATGTCTGTAACGCGCGCCGCTGGGGGCATCTCTCCTCCGTTACCACTACATCTTGTCGCCCTTCGACCCGTCGTCGGCCTGGTCGGGCTTCTCCGGGTCCTTCGGCTTCGACCCGCTGCCGCTGCCCGCCGCTCCGCCGCTATTGATCAGCACCATCGCGCCTTTGATGCTCACCATGCCCGGGTTCAAGTCCACAAAGCTGCCGCCGCACTTCAGTGAAATCTGCGCGCCCGCCTCGATAATCACCTGCATGCCCGCCTTGATGTGGATCTGCATGTTGGCTTCGTGCGCCCAGTTCATCTGCGTTTTGTCGTAGCGGTTCATGCTCACTTGCGTGGACATGTCCATGCCCACTTTTTCCTTGCGGTGCATCTTCACTTCGCGGCTGTAATCCTTCTCGATCAGCTCTTTCTGATCTTCCTTGACGATCAGGTGCATGTTCTTGCCCACGTATTCGCGGTACTCCTCCTTCACCCGCGTATCCATGTTCTTTTCGGCGTGCAGGAACAACTGCTCCTTGCCCTTCAAATCCTCAAAGCGCACCTCATTGTGATTGCTCGAGCCGCCGCCCTTCGAGCTGCGCGACTTGAACGTGCTGCGCGTCTGATGATCCGGCAATTTGTAAGGCGGCATCTGCTGCGCGTTGTACACCCGGCCGGTGATGATCGGCTGGTCGGGGTCGCCTTCGAAAAACTCCACCAGCACTTCCTGCCCGATGCGCGGCGTCCAGATGGCGCCCCAATTCGCGCCGGCCCACGGCTGCGACACGCGGATCCAGCACGAGCTGTTGTCGTCCTTTTTCCCCTGGCGGTCCCAGTAGAACTGCACCTTCACCCGCCCGTACTTATCCACCCAGATTTCGTTGCCGCTGGGGCCCACCACCAGCGCCGGCTGCACGCCGTTGATCGTGGGCAGCGGCGTCACCCGCGGCGGACGGTACGGCACTTTCTTCGGAATGCACAGAAAGCGATTCGAATAGGCCTCTTCGGTATCCTGCCCGCCTTCGCCTTTCAGCCGCTTCGGCGCCTTGCGCAGGAAGTAGCCTTCCACGCCGTAGGAGTCGCCGGCCGTCGCATCGTGATGCACTTCCACCAGCACGTAGCTCTGGTTGGCGTCGCTGCGGTAGTGGTCGCTCAAATCGAAGGTGTAGCCGCTGACAAACGTGCGGCAAAAGCCGTCGCCGCGAATCACCAGGTGCGACGCCTCCTGCTCCTGCATGCGCACCTTGGCGATGGCGTCGCCCTGATCTTTCTTCGTGTACTCGCCGGGATAGTCGTAGGTCTCGAGCTTTTCTTCCGACGGCTTCACCGTGCTGGGCACGCCCACCAGCAGGTTCGTGGTCGGCGCTTCAAAGTCATAATCGGTCAGGCTGTACTTGCCGGTGCGCATCTCCTGCACCGCTTGCCAGCCGGTGACCGTATCCTCCCACTGCTTCCCTTCTTCGATGGTTGGGGCGTAGCGCGCCTTCGCTCCGTCCGGGCAGGCCTTGTGCGCCGTGGGCGCGTCGCCCAGCACCATGGTGTGTTTGTCGTTTTCGTGCTCGAAGAAATAGAAAATGCCGTACTGCTCCATCAGCCGCGAAACAAACTGGAAATCCGACTCGCGGTACTGCACGCAATATTCCCGCGCCTGGTAGCTGCCGGTGAGCGACGACTTGTTCTGCACGCTGTGCTCGTTCAGCACTTCCTTGATGATGTCCGGCACCGTCTTGTTCTGGAAAATGCGGCAGTCCGCGGTGCGCGTCAGGAACCACAGCGCGGGCACAACTTCGGCCTCGTAGTGCGTGAAGCGCTCGTCCTTCTTGCCCTGCACGAAGCGGCTCACCACGCCATTGACGTAGCGCTTCTTCTTGTCGCCGTGCTTGATGGTGATGGTGACTTTTTTCCCGACGATGTCTTCGTACTTGATGGCTTTTTCTTCGGAGAGCAGGTGCAGCTCAAAGCGGAACAGTTGCGAAAGCCCTTCGCGGCCGCGCAGCTCCTGCAACAGCAGCACATCCTTGCCCAGCGGAGTGGTCAGCTCCAAGAGGCGGTTTTCCTGTTTGTAGTCGCCCACGTTCTTCTCCTTGCGCCCCAGGTCACCTGTAGGGGCGCACCTGCGTGTGCGCCCTCCGCCTTCACCTGCGCTGCCCGTACACGCTTGTAGGGGCGCACCTGCGTGTGCGCCCTCCGCTCTTCGCCTGTGCTACCCGTACACGAAATTCCCGTCCGGCCCCACGCCGACGCGGATCGACTCCAGCTTCTGCCGCTCCGCCAGCCGCGTCAGCACATACCGCGAAATATCCGGCAGCAGCGTGTTGGTCAGGATGTTATCCACGTTGCGCGCGCCGCTTTCCACTTCCGTGCAGCGCTTGGCCACTTCCTCCACCAGCACCTCCTCGTACAGCAGTTGAATCCGGTGGTTCTCCTCGATGCGCCGGCAGATCTTGCCCAGCTTCAACCGCACAATCTGCTTCAGCGCTTCGTCGCGCACCGGGTAGTACGGCACCAGCACCATGCGGCCGAGGAACGCCGGCTTGAAAATCTTGTTCAGCTCCGGCTTAAGCGCCTTGGCCAGCGCGTCCCAGTTGGGCATTGTCTCCGGGTCGCCAGTCAGCTTCATCAGCGTATCCGTGCCCGCGTTGGTGGTGAGGATGATGATGGTGTTCTTGAAATCAATTTCGCGGCCCTCGCCATCCTCCATCATGCCCTTGTCGAACACCTGATAGAACAGTTCCAGCACGTCGGGGTGCGCCTTCTCCACTTCGTCCAGCAGCACCGTCGAGTACGGACGCCGACGCACCGCCTCGGTCAGCACGCCGCCTTCGCCGTAGCCCACGTAGCCCGGCGGCGCGCCCTTCAGCGTCGAAACCGTGTGCGACTCCTGAAACTCCGACATGTTGATGCTGATCAGATTGCGCTCGCCGCCGTACAGCAAGTCAGAAATGGCCAGCGCGGTTTCCGTTTTCCCCACGCCGCTCGGGCCCACCAGCATGAACACGCCCACCGGCTTGTTGGGGTCGTCCAGCGCCGCGCGCGACGACTGAATCCGCTGGCTGATCATTTCCAGCGCGTGGTTCTGCCCGATCACGCGCTTGCCCAGCAGCTTGGGCAGCGAGAGCACCGTCTGCACTTCGTCGCTCAGCATCTTGCCCACCGGGATGCCGGTCCACGCTGAAAGCACTTCGCCCACGATTTGCGCATCCACGCACACCAGGATCAGCGGCGTTTCGCCCTGCAACGCGCGCAGCTCCGCATCCAGCTTGGCCAGCTCGGCTTTCAGCGCCGGGACATCGGGAGCCGGTTGCGCCGCAGCCGCTGCTCCGCTCGCCGCAGCAGGCGCATCGCTCGACGCCGCAGCCGCCGCCGCTTTCTTGCCGGATGCCGCCGCGCCCGCTGCTTTCCCCGCCGCCGGAGGCGCGATCGCCGCCTCGAGCTGCATGCGAATGTCGCGCATGCGCATCACCAGCCCGCGCTCCTTCTCCCAGCGCTCGCGGTACTTGTCCAGCTCGGCCTGCGCCGCCGCGCGTCTCTTCTCAATCGCCGCCAAACGCTCGCTGTGGTCCGCGCCCACCGCGGTTTCGCGCTCCAGCACGCGTTTCTGCACTTCCAGGTCATCGAGCTGCCGCGTCAAATCCTCGATTGTCGGCGGCGTGGCGTTCTGCCCCAGCGACAGCCGCGCGCACGCCGTATCGAGTATGCTTACGGCCTTGTCCGGCAGTTGCCGCCCCGCAAGATAGCGGTGCGAAAGCTTCACCGCCGCCGCCAATCCCTCATCGAGGATGCGCACGTTGTGGTGCGTCTCCAGCGCCGGCACGATGCCGCGCAGCATCACCTGGCACGTCTCTTCGCTCGGCTCTTCCACCTTCACCACCTGGAAGCGCCGCGCCAGCGCCGCATCTTTCTCGAAGAATTTCTTGTACTCCGACCAGGTGGTCGCCGCGATGGTGCGCAGTTCGCCGCGCGCCAGCGCCGGCTTCAGCAGGTTGGCCGCGTCGTTCTGCCCGGCGGCGCCGCCCGCGCCGATCATGGTGTGCGCCTCATCAATAAAAAGGATGATGGGCGTCGGCGACGACTTCACCTCTTCGATCAGCCCCTTCAGCCGGTTCTCGAATTCGCCCTTGATTCCCGCCCCCGCCTGCAACAGCGCCAAATCCAGCGAGCGCAGCGTCACATTCTTCAGCACCGGCGGCACGTCGCCGTGCGCCAGGCGCAGCGCGAAGCCTTCCACCACCGCGGTCTTGCCCACGCCCGCCTCGCCGGTGAGGATCGGATTGTTCTGCCGCCGCCGCGTGAGGATGTCCACAATCTGCCGGATTTCGTGGTCGCGCCCCAGCACCGGATCGATCTTGCCCTTGCGCGCGTTGTCGGTAAGGTCAATCGTGAACTGGTCGAGGTTCGGCGTCTTGCCTCCGCGCGGACGCGCGCCCGCCTCGCCCGGCGCCGCTCCGGCCGGCGCCCCGGCCATGTCTGCCGCCATCATCGTCTGCGCATCTTCCGGCGAGCCGGCGACGATGTTCCAGAACTCCTTTTGCAGCTTTTCGCCTTCCACCTTCGCCCACTCGCGGCTGAAATCCTTCATCAGCCGCGCAAGCTCGGTGTTGCTGGCCAGCGCCAGCGCGCAAAAGCCGGTGCGCACCTGCGCCGCGCCGAAGTCCAGCGAAGCGTGCATCCACGCCTCGGTGAACATCTTCATCAGCGTGGGGCTGAAGGAAGGCGTGCGCGCGTTGCCGCTCTTCAGCTTGTCCAGCGAGCGCCCAATCTCCGCCGTGAAGCGCGAGTTATCCACGCCAAAATGCTTCAGGATGCGCCCCACGTCGCTGTCGGCCACGTCCAGCAGCTTCGCGAGGAAGTGCTCGATCTCAATGTCGTAGTGCGTGCGCGCCAGGCAAAATCCCGCCGCCGCCTCCAGCGCCTTGCGCGTCGGCTCGTTCAGCCGTTCGATCAGCGACTTCACATTCGAGATCATCACTTCCTCCGTGTACGGGCGGGCCTTCGCTCGCCCTTGTGCGGCTCACCCACGCGGCGCTGTTTTCGCCGGCGCCCGCCGCTAAAGCTCGAGAATCGTATCACCGGGATGCCGGTCCATTGGAACCGATTTCATCCACGTCACCCAGCCGAGCTGCGGCTTGCCGTCGCTTTCGCCGCCCAGCTCGCACTGCGGAACCTGCTGCTGCTCCAGAATCAACTGCACTTCGAAGTCCACTTCGCCATTCGAGAAAAAGCGCGTGAGCGCGCGCAGCGGGCGGAACGCCGACCCGTTCGGCAGAAACTCCAGGTAGCGCTCCACGCTCAGCGGCCCGATCTTGATCCTCGCGCGCGAGTGCTGGTCCCACACTTCGTCGCCCACAATCGCGCCAAAGCCCACTTGCTCGGAAATATCCGGCCGCTCGTCCATGACGCAGATGCTCCGCCGGTCCAGCCGGTACCACGCCCCGACGAACTGCTCCACTTCCACCGGCACATCGAAATAATCGCTCAGAATCTGCGCCATGCTCGCCGCCGACCGCGGCCGCTGCGAAAGCAATCCCGCATAGAACAGCAGCGCATCGTCGGGGATATCCTGCCGGTCTTCCAGGCCCTCGGTGCCCAGCCCGACAAAATCCAGCAGATACGCGGTCAGCCCTTCGCGCTCGCCGCGCTCGTAGGAAATCGCGAAGCGGTGCTTCTCCCACGCGTGAAAGAACAGCGAAATCGCACGATGGTTGAACATGTCCAGAAAATCGCGCGGCGCCGTATCGCCCGCCTTGGCGCGCTCTTTGATGAGGTTGGTGTACCAGATGGGCAGCACGCCGAGCGGCCCGGTGAGCCCCATGAAATTCACCGTCATGCGCGGCGGCTTGCCTTCGCGCTTTTCCAGCGAATAGATTTCGCTCGGCGGGAACGTCAGCGAGGGATGCGCCCCAAAGCGCGCGCACTCCTGCTCCGGCCGCGCGAAGCGCCCCACCGGCTCGCGCTCCGGCAGCAGCCGCTCCAGCAAGCGCACCGCCTGAAAAAACTGGAACGCAAACGGCTCGCTCTCCAGCCGTTTTTCCAGGCTCGATCCGGCTAAAGAAGCACGGTCTGTCCCGCTCTCGGCGGCCATTCCCGCACGACCTCCTTCCTCTGCCGCGTTCGCGCCACCAACTGGCTAAAGCTGTTCAGCGACGTGTACAGCCCCAGAAAATGCTCGAGCACGCTGGCGAACAGATACACTCCGCCGCCTACGAATTGCTCTTCGTCCAGCTCCAGCTCCACGCGCGTGCCGCGCACGAAGCTGATGCCCGATTCCGACACCACGCGCGCGAAGTGCCGCTCGCTCTTCAAATCAATGATGCCGCCAATCTGCTTTTCCAAATACGTCGACCGGCTGAAGTTGTACAGCCGCAAAATCTCCTGCAACGCCTCTTTCCCCTCGCCCACCAGCGACAAGTAATTCAGCGACAGATGCGAAATCAGCCGCCAGAACGCGCCCTTGTCGGTCGCCGGACGCACCGGCGCGGTCGGCTTGTGCAGCGCAACCACTTTGCGCACCGCCGACACGCCTTCCAGCTCGAAGTCGCCCGCATCATTCCCAAACGGCAGCCGCGCCGGCAAATCGCGGTTGGTGCAGGTGCAGCGCACCGTCAGCGTATCCGCCTCGGGGCAGACCATGCGCCCCGACAAATCCACCAGCGAAATCGAAACCTCCGTGCCGTCGTCATTCGGCTTGTTCGACGGCCGCCGGCTGATATGCCAGAACGCCTGCTTCTGCTTGCGGTCGCGCAGCGTGCCGTGGCGGAAACTGTAGAACGGCTCGTAGTCGATCACTTCCTGCGTCTGAGGATTGGTGGTGATCACGTCGTCCACTGAGAAAATCTCGGTGGCCATCGTGCGCCGCACGTCGGGAATGATCGGATACTCCGGCCGCGTCTGGTCCAGCAGGATCGGCTCGGCGGTCAGCGGAAACAGATTGATCACCGGGGTGCACGCCAGCTTGGTGGTCTTCGGCGAGACGCCCATTTCCAGCGCCTGCTGGCGGTCTTCGCGCTCGAAGGGCGAAATCAGGAACACAATCTCAGCCTTGTCTTTCGCTCCGGCCTGCGCAATCTGGCCGAGCCCCGCCAGGTCGATGAAGAAAAACTTCTCCGGGAACGCGAAATACTCCTGCAACAGGCGGTAGCCCATGAACGAGCGGCGCGGATACGGCAGCAGCGCGTCCTCATCGCTGAATCCCGCCGGCCGCACCACCGACGCGGGCAGCACCACCGGCTGGCGCTTGGAATTGGGATTGGCCTCGCGCAGCAGCACCTGCGTGGTGTTGTTGCACAGCAGCTCATAGAGCGAGTGCACCAGGTTGCTCTCGCCGTTCAGGTACAGCCGCAGCGTGTTCATCTGCAACTGGTCGAAGCTCACGTCCGGCAGGCAGGTGAGCACCAGCCGCAGCGCGGCCACTGCATCGGTGGCGCGCACCGCGGGCTTCAGGCGGTCGGGCGTAATCCACTGCGCTTCGCTCACCGTCACCGGCCACACCGTGGTGTCGTAGCTGGTGCGGAACTTGTTGGGGTAGCCATCCACCGGCCGCGAAAACAGCACCGACCCGCGCGGCACCTTCAGCCCCGTGGCCAGCTTGCCCTGCTCCGGGTCCAGATGGAACTCCACCACGGTGCACGACGGAATCGGCCGCGTGTAATGCGGGAACAGGATATTCAGCAGGGCCTGGGTGATTTCCGGGAAGTCGTCGTCGAGCTTCAGGTGGATGCGCGCCGCCAGAAACGCGAATCCTTCCAGCAGCCGCTCCACGTGCGGGTCTTCGCAGCGGTCCGGCTCCAGCACCAGCCGCGACGCGATTTTCGGATACTTCTCCGCGAACTCCGCGCCCATCTGGCGCAGGAAGCTCAGCTCCCGCTCGTAAAATGCGAGCAGCTCATCCCGCATGGGTTCTCCGCGCAAGCCGGAATCCCTCGGAGTGCGGCGGCTTGCCGCCGCCCGGTGCACGCGAAGCAAGCTTCGCGTCAAGCCCGGCGGGAGCAAGCTCCCGCACTCCAAGGAATCCCCCAATGGACGGGGTCATCGCTCTTCGCCTTTCACCGCATACTCTCCGCTGTTCAGCTCCAGCATGGTATCGAAGGTGACGTGCTCCGGCGCCGGGTCAATCTTCAGCAGCGCTTCGATCACAAAGCGCAGCGTGCGCGAGCCCTGCGTCACCGGCGTGAGCGACACCTTGACGTTCATCAGCCGCGGCTCGAACACGCTGATGGCCTGCTCCATCCCGCGGATCAGCCGCGCCTGGTCGTTCGCCGATTGCACCGTCAGCGACGACAAGTCCGGCAAGCCGTACACCACCATCGAGCGCTGGCACTCGCTGAACGTCTCCGGCACATCAATCGGCGAGCGCCGGCTGTTCAGCAGCCACTCCAAATCCCGCCGCAGCGAAGCTTTCAGCTCGCGCAACGATTGCGCGCGGCCCAGCGGCGGCTCCGGCGCCTGGTTCTTCGGCTCCTTGTCCAGCAGCCGGTCCAGCACCGTCAGCGTTACCGCTCCTTCGGTTTCATTGTGGCGCGGCATTTCCTTACTTTCTTACCTCCTGATTTCTTCACTTCAAGCACGCCAGCGCCTGCACCGGATCCAGCCGGCAGATGCGCTCGTACACCCGCTTCTTCACTTCCTCATCCGCGTCGCCCAGCCGGTTCATGCAGCGATACAGCAGCGCCAGCGGCTGCGCCACCACGTTGCGCGGCTCCCACTCCTCCAGCTTGCGCCGGTCAATCTCTTCGGAAAGCTCCATCAGCATCGGATAAGCGATGCGCTCGTGGTCGGTGGCCATGCACAGCCCGGCCAGTTGAATCATGCGATGGAAGCGGATGCGCCCGCTGCGCTCCTGCGCCACCTCGTTCGACAGCATCTCGATGGCCGCCTCCGCCTTCCCTTCCTTCACCAGTTGCTGCGCCAGGTCATACACGTCCGGCGGCGCCTTCTCTCCCTCCGGCACGGCGGGCTTGGCCTCGTCCATCTGCATGTCGGCCAGAGGGTCGGCCACCTCCGCTGCC
>Ga0187893_10010406_pt1 | contig 13870 bp, 13 predicted proteins | sample MA1701074metaG_FD_139574 | JGI IMG/M metagenome (GOLD analysis project Ga0187893, IMG submission 139574) | White microbial mat communities from a basaltic lava cave in the Kipuka Kanohina Cave System on the Island of Hawaii, USA - MA170107-4 metaG ...
AGAAGGAGACGAAGGCGAAGCGCAAGGCGAGCTGAGGTTGCATTAGCAACGTTCGTGCGTATCTTTGCAGTATGGCCAAGGTTGTTAAGTTTCCAATCCAGCCGCCCGAAAAGTTCGGCTTCCGTCCAGTTCGGAAAAAACGCGAGCCGCCGCAGCCGCGCAACAGCCAGCTCAACCTGTTTACAGGAGCCAAGGTTGTCAAGCTCAACCATCTCAGCCCCTTTGAGGAGGCCCTGATGCTCGATGAGCATAATGACAAGGCCGCAAAGGAGCATTATCTGAAAGCCATCAAGGAGGGAGACAGTGTTCCGGACGCATACTGCAACCTTGGTATCATCGAATCACGACTGAAGAACTTTCCCAAAGCCATCGACTGCTTCACTTTGTCGTTGAAGGAGGATCCGCGGCACTTCGAATCGCATTACAACCTCGCCAACCTTTATGCCGAAATCGGCAACATGCCACTGGCAAAGATACATTACCAGATGTCGATCAGTATTGAACCTGATTTTCCCAACAGCTATTTTAATCTCGGACTCACATTTGCAATGAACCGTGAGATCAATGAAGCTGTCAACGCATTGCTGACCTATCGCCGCCTGTCTACATCCGACGATCACAAGCAAGTTGACGACTTGATTGAAGGCTTAATGAACATGTCGTAGCATGCCGATGCATGCTTTATGAACTTTGCCTCTTGTTTTTGGTGATTGGTTGCTGGCCTCTGATTATCTCAAGGCTCACCACATAAACACTCACGCGCTACAACGACCAGATCGTGACATAAAAGAGAATAGCGCGATAGACTTCCAAAGCCACCTTCAACATCAACAGCATTAACAAGCTCCGTAGAATGAGTTTGGCACCCTTGTCTTCGTAAAAGGTGATCCCCGACCTGACAATGAAGTAAAGATTGGTGGTTACCAGGATAGCCGTGAGGACCATTTCGCTGATATACGCACCTACGATCGCCGCGATCAGCGACAACAAGAGAGCATTTACAAATAAGTTGAAGCAGACAAGCTCCACGGAAAGCCCAACATGGTCGGTGAAGTACCTGTTGCGTGTGCGATAAATCAGGTTCAAAGGCAAGGAAAAAACGATTGCAAAAACGATCACCATCATCTTGGCCAGGCTTGTCGTTTTCTGGTCATAGATCAGCGCAAAGGATGTGATGTCATGGACACCCAGCTCCATCATCTTGGCCACCACCCTTGATTCGGCAAACCTTCCGTGAAAGCTGTTGAGTTGGGTGCGCAGCGTGGCGTTGAAAAGCTGGATGATCGGAAATATGAAGTAAATCAGGTTCAACAGGAAAAACAGGGGCATAGGCCGGAGGTACCTGACACGCCGCCCTTCTGCAACCTCAAGTGAGAGAAACCCGGGATTAAAAACAACGAGCCTTATCGAACGAAAGAATTTGCTGTCGGCGAAGGTAAGGGCAATCAGGACGCTGCTCAGGAAGCTCTTCAGCGAGCGATCAGCCGGCTCAATGATCTTTTCGCCGCACTTGTTGCAGTACAAGCCGGTAAACGTGTTGCCGCAGCTCATGCAGGTGTGTGTGTCTCCCGCCGTCATTCAGTAATCTGGGCCGCAAAGCTAATCGATTATCCGCAGGTCAGCCTTGCCGAAGGCGCTTCAGCACCCTGGACGCGCGGCTCCTGAATCCCGAGCTGCCATAGTTGAGGTGGTCTTCCAGCACCAGACGCAGCTCGTGTCGCAATCCGGGGTTCTGGTTTGCCAACCTTTCGAGGACGGAGATGGAGAAACACCTAACTGCTATCGCTTCGCCAGGGTCGTTGACAAACCCGAAGCAAATGGTTGCCGCCTTGCCCTGTTGTGATTTGGGAATATCCACGAATTGAAGCGTTCGTACGATGGATCGCTTGCGCTCCTCCGATTGCCCTGCCTTCCCCAAGGCATTGACCAATGCTTTGAAATGAGGCTCGAGCAGGTGCGGATTAACTTCGGCACTGTTGGTTAAAGCCCAGCAGGCGCGGGAGGCCGCCGCACCATTGCCTGTTACCGCAAGGGCAACCAGCTCGGCAAAGCGTTTGGGGGATTTCCCCACCCAATGAACCACCCGGTCTGTAACAGCCCTGGAGTGGGCTGAATCAAGAGTCTTGATCAAATCCATAAGTTGGCGATTGAGTTCATAATCAACGCTTTACTTTAAATAGATGAATATAATCACTTGAAAATTAGTATAGTATGCTCCTTTGTTCTAGCTTAGCTTCCCCTTATAAACACAACGGTATGCTTACATTTTTTGCTATCGTGGCCTTTTTGGTCTTCCAGGTTGGTGTTTGCGCGCTCTCGATCTACCTGTCTGGTACAAAGCGTCATCGCAAACTGATTGACCGCGGCCTATTTACGAATCGCTAGTCGAAGTACCGAGTCAATCTCCGGACTGACCCGTTTGGGTTTCCCTGACTTGGGATCCAGGAGGCACCAGGTCGTTTCTGCGTATGCCAGTACTTTCCGGTCTGCTATGCGCTCGATTGTAACATGCCTGACGGACCGGGCACCGTTCGCGGGGTCAATCCATGTCAGGAGCTCGAGTTCATCACCTTCCACAGCAGGGACGAAGTAGTCCACCTGGTGGCGCATGACCACCCACCGGCAATGACTCCTCAATTCTTCAGGTGCGGCAGCTTTCCAGTGAGCATCGGCTACATTCTGAATCCAGCTCACATACACGACATTGTTTACGTGGTCGAGATTATCCAGGTGCTCCAGGCTGACCCTTAGCTTCATACGATACACTTGTTGACCGGCAGCAGGCGAGACCACTATCTTGCTTTTTTTGCAGCAGCTTCAAATCCTTCTTTCACCATTTTACGGAAGCGGGTGGGGGCCAGACGTTTCCAGAGCCATGCCTTGCGCCCAACTTGAGGCAGAATAATGTAGAGTTTTCCTTTGCCGGCGCGATTGAGAACTTTTTGGGCCACGGTTGTCGCTTCAAGACCTGAACGGTCAATGAAGAACTGCGTCATCTTTTTTACCTGTTCACCTCCCCGTGCACTCCCTGCAATATTGGTCTTAAAGTACGAGGGCAGGATGCAACTAACCCTGACATTAAAGTCAAGTAGCTCACCGTAGAGTGTTTCGCTGATTGCGACCACCGCAGCCTTTGTCATATTGTAGGCGCCCATGGATGGCGCGCAACTTATGGCCGCCAGGCTGGCCGTGTTCAGAATATGCCCGGATCGCTGCTTTTTGAAGGCTGGGATGAAGTAGTGACAACCGTACACCACACTCAGTTGGTTTACCCGAATCATCCACTCCCAGTTGTCAAGAGAGTACTCTTCAAACAGCCCTCCATCACCGACCCCGGCGTTGTTAAACAGCAGATCAATGCCGCTGGCAGAATTCAGGAAGTCCTTTGCAACTGCCGCATAGGCTTGCCTGTCAGAGACATCTAACGTGAAGCGGAGAGTCTTTGCACCAAGCACTTCGAATTCTCCGCACGCCATATTCAACGCATCCCTGTTCATGTCGGCAACGCCAAGCAGCCAGCCATCGCGGGCAAGCTCCTTGCAAATGGCCCGACCAAATCCGGAAGCGGCACCTGTAATAAAAGCCCGACGTGACGGGTAACGATCTGAGAACGCGTATTCCATATTCTCAGACAAGGTATATAAACTTCTCCGCGGATTGGATTGATTTGGATGAACGTCTCCACCAATTGAGCAACGAAGCTGTAGTTTACAACCTGCGCGCGACCAGTCTTTGGAAATCGCTTGCAATGAGTTTTTTTTGTAATATTAGTTTTGCCATCGCCGTGGGACTGTTCTTGTTGGCAAAGTTAATGGCTGGTTTCCTGCAGAACTTGGGACAAACAACATAATCGGGATTGGATTTGTTGCAGTTCCCATCGTAACCTATGTCGTTATTCGTGGCCGGTTTCGAACCACAGTTGCCGTTCGGCTATCGGGGGAATTGATTGAGGTAAAGTGGCCAAGTTGATCAGTTCAGACTTCGAGCAATGGGCCAAGGCGCACAACCTTAGTAACAACCTTCCGTGGACGCATCGGCAAATCTTCTAGCGAACGTAATTGCCCTGTGAATCAGATGCCTTTTATTGTGTGAAAGTGGACTTATTCTCAAAACGGCTACTAGATTCTGTCATGCTCAATCGTCTCGTGGCCACGCCTCCCCAAATCCCGGATTACATGTATCAATTCGCCAAACCGGGAGTCCTTTGAATGTCCTAGCTTCCATCGCGCATAGATCTGTTGAGCGATCACAGCATTTTTAAACAGACCAAAGACGTAATAGAAAAGCAGATTCTCTGCACTCCTGTTGCTCTTCTCCATGTAGCGTTCAATCACCTGCCTGCGGGTGAGGTTCCCTGGAAGCCAACTGATATTGAAAACCCTGGACAATTCCCCGTCGCCGGCTTCACACCAGTAAGCGAGAGAAGCCCCTACGTCCATCCATGGATCACCTACCGTCGCCATCTCCCAGTCCAAAACGCCGACGATCTCCGGTGACATATCACGAAAGACGATGTTATCGTACTTGTAGTCGTTGTGAATGAACGCCGGTGTTCCGTCACGTGGCTGGTGTGCAACAAGCCAGGACGACAACTCATCCAGGTCCTTAATCGAATCTGTTTGTGCAGCCCGGTAGCGCTTAGTCCAGCCTTCGACTTGGCGCGATATGTATCCTTCAGGTTTGCCAAGCTGGGAAAGGTTCGTTGATGAAATATTCAGGCTGTGCAAGGCCACAAGGTTGTCAACGAGTGCTTCGGACAGGGCTCTCATCTCTGCAGGCGAGTACTTAAGCTCCTTGAGCGATGAGGGCCTGAGAATGACTCCCGTCAATCGCTCCATGATGTAAAATGGCGCACCGATGACCTCTGGATCGTCACAAAAGAGGATTGGCCTGGGAACTTTCGGGTAGTGTGGCCGAAGGAGTGAGAGGACCCGAAACTCGCGGCCCATATCATGCGCAGACTTGATAGCCGCACCAACAGGGGGACGACGAAGAATGAATTCGCCGGTACGGGTTTTCAGCAAGTAGGTGAGATTGGAGTATCCGCCGGGAAACTGCATCTGATCCCTGGCTTCTCGTATCTCCGGGAAACCGGACAGATACCGGTTCAGTCTGACCAGGTCAAGTTCTTCACCTTTCCTGACTTCGAGAGGCTGATCAGGCATTGGTCTTCCTGGTGTCGAGACCGTAGCCTTTGAGGATATTGAGGGCCAGGGACTGCTTATGCACCTCGTCGGCACCATCGTAGATTCGGGCGCCACGCTCGTGTTGATAAAGCGTAGCCAGCATCGTGCCGTCGGTGAGGCCCAGGGCGCCGTGAACCTGGATGGCGTGATCGAGTACCCTAAGCATGACGTTCGCCGTGTAAAACTTGATGCCTGAGATCTGTTGTCGCGCGGATGGTGCACCATCCTGGTCGATCGCAGTGGCGGTGCGCAAAACAAGGAGTCTGGCTGCATCAATCTCCACGCGGCTTTCGGCGATGAATCCCTGGATGAATTGTTTTTGGCCCAGCATTGTGCCGCTCTCGATCTCCCGACTCGCCGCGCGCTTGCACATCAGGTCAAGCGCTTTTTCTGCAATACCGATCCACCGCATGCAATGATGAATGCGTCCCGGGCCGAGACGTTCCTGCGCAAGTTTGAACCCGGCTCCCTCTTCTCCGATGCGATTGGCCAATGGTACGCGGCAGTTTTCGAGACGAATCTCAGAATGGCTCAACCATCCGCCACCCGTTTCACCCATCACTGGAATTTTTCTGATATGCCTGAATCCTTTCGTTGGGAGCGGCACAAGGATCATGGTGGCACGCTGATGGGGAGCGGCCCCGGGGTCTGTCACTGCCATGACGATGCAGAACGACGCACCCTCTTCACTTGAGGTGAACCACTTGTGCCCGTTGAGAACGTAGTCTTTTCCCTCTTTTGCCGCCTTTGTGGCCATGCGGGTCGGATCACTTCCGGCCAACTCCGGCTCGGTCATGCCAAAACAACTCCGTATTTCACCGTCGATGAGAGGTCGCAGATATTTCTCTTTTTGCTCAGGTGTTCCGAATTTCAGGATCAATTCCGTATTGCCGATATCCGGCGCCTGGCAATTGAACGCGTAGTGCCCGTACAGCGGTGCCCGGGCAAGGTACTCACTGAGCTGACCAAACTCGCACAGCGTCAATCCCAGACCACCTTCCTGCTTTGCAAGGTGAATGCCCCACAAGCCGGCCTTCTTTACCAGCTTTCTCTTTTCGTCAAGCAGTGCGTATGTTTCCTTCGGAGTACGTTGGTGGTGATCCTTCTCGAGCGGAATCAATTCTGCTTCGACGAATGCTCTGACCTTCGGGAGCAGCTCCTTAACGCGTTCAGTAGCGAAAATTGCTTCCATACAGATTCTTTCGGCCTAGATGGTTGTTCCCCCATCCGCATAAAACAACGTGCCAGTGCAATACGCGGACGCATCCGACGCAAGGAACAAGGCAAGGGCAGCAATTTCATCCACGGTACCCATTCGCCCCATCGGTACCAACTTCATGAACCGCTTCAGCATTGTTTCATCCTGCCAGATGGCCTGCGACAACTTTGTCTTGATCAATCCGGGACAAATAGCGTTGACACGAATATTATCACGTGCCCATTCTTTCGCCATTACCTTGGTCAGCATGTTCAGTGCCGCCTTGGAAACGGAATAAATGCCAAGACCGGGATCTGGTTTCGCCCCGGCGATTGAACTCATGTTGATGACGGAGCCTCCACCTCGCCTTTTCATCTCAGGATATGCAAACCTTGCCAGTTCGAATGGTGCCTTCAGGTTGACGCTCATGATCTTGTCGTAGGCCCACTCAGGTGTTTCTGCTATTGGTCCAAAAGATGGATTGGTTGCCGCATTATTGACGAGTATATCCAGGCCACCGTATCGTGAAACGGACTGCTCGATCAGCGACTTGCAGGTTGTTAAATCACCAGCATTGCCGGCTAACGCAATGCAATCGCCCCCTGCATTGCGAACCTCAACCGCAACCTTGTCAATTTCTTCCTGTTTCCGCGAGTTAACTACAACCTTGGCGCCTTGTGCGGCAAGTGCAAGTGCAATTGCTTCACCTATTCCTTTACTTGCGCCAGTTATAAGAGCGACTTTATTCTTCAGGTCTTTCATCAATTAAAGGTGGTGGCGTGCGCCTGATCTCGCTAAAATTATCCCAAACGGTCTGCAATTGCTATACATTTTTTGGGAATGATTGTACCTTTCGAACCCGCCCTACGTCTCGACAAGTCGTGACTACAGCGGGCAGGCCCTTATGATAAAGTACAAAACCTTACTGTCTATTCTTGCTTTCGCTGCAGTGCTTTCGCTATTGATGACAGGTTGTTTGAAGCGACAAGCAGAAGAAAAACCTCCAACTCAAATTGATTTCAATGCTGTTGGCGAATTAATCGTGCGACAAAGCAGCCTGCAGCCTGGCGAGAAGGTACTCATCGTCGCCGCACCAGGTCGCTTTGACTCGCTTGTTGCTGTTCTGGAACAGGCCGTGGCGAAAACAGGCGCGGTTTATCTCGGTGCCATCAGCGTTGATACCCTCAATCAACCAGCTGCCTGGACGACAGACTTTGTGAAGGCAGTTGCCGGGAAGTCAGCAACCGACCTTACCGCACAGTTGGGCGAAGTTGATTTGGGGATCATGCTGCCGGGCGCCACAGTCACTCACCTGCCGTACTTGGCTATGCAGGAGGTGCTGAACATGGGTCACGGAAGAACGATTCACTTTCACTGGAGCGGCGCTTATGATCTGTCAGGACAGCCAATTGAAATTGACTCCATCATCGACAGGCTTTACCAGAATATACTCCTTGATACAGACTACGCGGCGTTGAAGGCAATTCAAAGTGAGTTTGATTCCGCCATGCGATCCGCACAAGTTCGTGTGACAACTCCCGCCGGAACAAACCTGGTTTTCCGGATCGGCGATCGCCCTGTGACAAAGCAAAACGGTGATGCATCGCTGGCAAATATGTCTGCTGCGCGCAACCTGATCGACCGGGAAATAGAACTTCCAGCGGGCGCGATCCGGGTTGCTCCCATAGAAGAGACGGTGGAGGGTACCATTGCCTTTCCAGATGGCAAGTGGAACGGCCAGTCTGTAGAAGGCCTGGTATTGACCTTTGTTAAAGGCAAAGTAACAATGATCACTGCACGTTCAGGCCGGGAGCATGTAAAAGCGGAGCTTGATACGGCTCCTGAAGCCGGGTACTCGTTCCGGGAACTCGCAGTCGGATTCAATCCATTACTTGCGATAAGGAGCGAGAAGCCTTTCATCCCATACTATGGTTATGGCGCCGGAATTGTCCGGCTCTCTTTGGGCGATAATGCGGAGCTGGGCGGAAATGTAAAGGGTCCGTATGTGCGGTGGAATTTCTTCACCGATGCCACGGTTAAGGTGGATACCGTAACGTGGATACGGGACGGCCAAAGAGTAAAATAGATGCGCCCACTCATACTCATCTTTTCTGTTGTTGCTTTTTTTGCTTCGGGGCAGAGGCAGAAGCCCGCGACGCCTGCGATCTACTTCCCGGGACCCGATGCCGAATGGAAACGAATGACCCCTTCCGAGGCATCCTTTGATGAGGCACGCTTGAAAGAGGCAATCACTTATTGCATAAACCAGGAGACCAAAGGTCCCAGAAGCATGGAGCAGTCACACTACCAGACCTTCGGCCAACGTGAGCCTTTCTCCAATGCGATAGGCCCGTTCAAAGACCGTGGCGATGTGTGCGGGATGATTGTTCACAAAGGATGCATCGTCGCCGAGTGGGGAGATCCTTTCCGGGTTGACATGACGCACAGTGTGACCAAGAGTTTCCTTTCCACTGTGATCGGGCTGGCGGTCGACCGGGGAATGATCCGGAGCGTTGACGACACGGTATGGAAGTATGTGCCACCCATCCTTCCGTACAATCCAAATCCTGTTGCAGACAAGGCTTCAAATTATCTTGAGCCGCAGATGCTCACGCCATTTGAAACGCCCCACAATCGAAAGATCACCTGGAATCATTTGCTGAGACAGGTAAGCGATTGGGAGGGGACGCTATGGGGCAAACCCGAGTGGGCCGATCGACCAAGCCAGAAACAGTCGGAGTGGATGACCCGGCCACGCAATATTCCTGGTACAGTTTATGAATACAACGATGTTCGGGTAAACGTTCTTTCACTTGCAGGGCTTTCAGTTTGGCGCAGGCCGCTGCCCCAGGTCCTGAAAGAATATGTGATGGACCCGATCAGTGCGTCCAACACCTGGAGGTGGTATGGGTATGAGAATTCCTACGTTATTGTCGATGGGCAGATCATCCAGTCGGTCAGCGGCGGCGGACACTGGGGTGGTGGGATGTTCATCAACGCCCGCGATATGGCCCGCTTTGGCTATCTGACTCTGAACAAGGGCAAATGGAACAATCAGGTGCTCCTGTCTGAGAACTGGGTGAAGATGGCAACGACGCCCACACCAGCCGAACCTACTTACGGATTCATGAACTGGTTTCTGAATACAGACAAAAAGCTCCTGGCGTCGACACCTGCGACAGCATTCTATCATGTCGGAAATGGCACCAATATCGTTTATGTTGACCGGGAAAATGACCTTGTCATCGTTGCCCGATGGATCAGCAATAATTCGCTTAACGACGTCATCGGAAAATTCCTCGCTGCAAAAAAATAGTATGAGTAACACCGGGTTTTGTAAAGCCGGATTTCAATCCGGGTACCGTGGGCTCGTGAAGCCCGCCGGGTCTGGCTCTCCACTGACCACCTACCACTAACCAGATGAACCCCGAAGAGTTCCGGACCCACGCTCACCAGTTGGTCGACTGGATGGCGGACTACCTGAAGACAGTAGGGCAGTACCCGGTCAAGCCGGATATCCGGCCGGGTGACATCAAGAATCAACTGCCCCTGGAGCTGCCCGAAGGCCCTGAGAACTTCGATAAGATATTTGAGGATTTTAAGAAAATTATCCTCCCAGGAATGACGCACTGGCAGCATCCACAGTTCTATGCATACTTCCCCTCGGGATCGAGCGCCCCGTCAATTCTCGGCGATATGCTGTCAACCACGTTGGGCGCGCAGTGCATGATCTGGCTCACTTCCCCTGCGGCAGAGGAGCTCGAAGAGCGAATGATGGAGTGGCTGCGCGATGCCATCGGGTTGCCGAAAGAGTTTACAGGAGTGATACAGGATAGCAGCTCTTCTGCAACATTGGTCGCCCTGCTTTCGGCGCGGGAATGGAAGTCCGGTTATGGCATCAATAAGTCGGGATTCACAGGCAATGAGAAGTTTCGCGTGTACACATCAGACCAGGCGCATTCCTCTGTAGACAAGGACGTTCGTATTTCCGGATTCGGCATCGACAATCTCGTCAAAATCAAGACTGACAGTGACTTTGCGATGATACCAGGGGAACTGGAGGCTGCGATCTCGCGGGACAGGAAAAATGGATTCACACCGCTTTGTGTTGTATCAACTATCGGGAGCACCAGTTCAACAGCAGTTGACCCCATCGAAGCTATCGCGACGATTTGCCAAGCTCACAGAGTCTGGCATCATATCGATGCATCATACGCAGGCAGCGCATTGATTTTACCTGAATTGCGGTGGATGAGTAAAGGTGCGGAACAGTGCGACAGCTTCGTCTTCAACCCGCACAAGTGGCTATTCACGCATTTCGATTGCTCCGCATACTTTGTCCGCGACAAGGATGCGCTGGTGAACACCTTCAGCATCATGCCTGAGTACCTTAAGACACCGGAAGATAAACTCGTGAACAACTACCGTGACTGGGGCGTGCCGCTGGGTAGAAGGTTTCGGGCGTTGAAACTTTGGTTTGTCTTACGCAGCTATGGGTTGGGAGGGCTGCAAAGCCGCCTGCGCGATCATATTTCTTACGGACAATGGCTGAAGCAGCAGGTAGACTCATCACCAGATTTTGAACTGATTGCGCCCGTGCCGCTCAACCTGGTTTGCTTAAGGTATCATCCTCCTGGCGTCGACGACGAAAAGAAACTTGACGCACTTAACGAGGAGTTAATCTCTCAGCTTAACGCCAGTGGCAGGATACTACTTACGCAGACAAGGCTGGACAACAAGTTTGTAATCCGGTTTGTAGCGGGTCAGACTCAGGCCACGCTGGACACGGTGAAGAAAGGGTGGGACCTCGTTAATGAGTATGCTTCCAAATTGTAGCGCTCCGTGCTTATCCGTGTTATCAGTGGCAGTTTGTCTTGCCACGGACTGCACGGATAACCACGGATGAATAAGGGATTTTCCGTTGAAGGAAAATAACCTTTTCCTGTCCTTGAAATGCCCTACATTCGCAATTGCAAAAACAAACCATCAAAAAACACATGAAAATGCGCATCGCAATTCTCTTGCTGGCTGTCGCAGGCTCGTTCCTGCTTGCAATGAATAAAAAGTCCTCCGGTTTGCGGGAGGGCATGGAGTCCGGTGACCCGGGCATCAAGTCTATCAGCGCCATGGCCTTCGGCCCGGACGGCATCCTCTTCATTGGCGACTCCAGGAATGCAACCGTTTATGCTATCGACACAAAAGACAACACCAAGGTTGAAAAAGCAGCAGCACTGGAGGTAAAGAAAATTGACCAGAAAATTGCCGCCGCCCTGGGTACCGATGTCGCAAACATCACCATAAGGGAAATGGTCGTCAATCCTGTGTCGCGAAAGGTGTACGTGGCAGTTCAAATGGCAGACGGAACGCCCTCTCTACTCCGTGTGGAGGCTGACAAGGTTACTGCTGTCGATCTCAAGAGTGTAGTGTACTCGTCCATCGCGTTGGATAAGGCCCCGTCAGAAGACGCCAAAGACAGGCGCGGTAATTCTCTACGGGTATCCTCGATTATAGACATGGGTTTCTTCGACGGCAAAGTGATGCTGAGCGGACTTTCCAACCAGGAATTCAGCTCGACCTTCCGCATGATCCCATATCCGTTTACCAGGCAGCAGGATTGGGCATCTCTTGAAATCTACCACGCTGCTCATAAGCAGTATGAAACTTTTGCTCCGATCAGGACATTCACCATTGCGGAAGTGAATGGAAAGAAAAGCATGATCGCCAGCTTTACCTGTACGCCTCTCGTCGTGTTCCCGCTTGAAGACATTAAGCCTGGCACACACGTCAAAGGCCGTACGGTTGCCGAGATGGGCAGCGGGAATTCACCGCTCGATATGATCACCATGACCAAGGGGGCTGAATCGTACCTGATCATGGCCAATTCAAATCGCCCGGTGTTTAAAGTGAAGTTTAGCCAGATCAACGCTTTCCAGGGCAGCATCACCACGCCGGTGGAGGAGAACTTTGCCACTGCCGGCGTCGACTTCCTTTCACTCCCGGTTGTGAGCGTGCTTCAGATGGAGAAACTTGATGACACGCAGTTTGTGCTGATCCAACGCAAGAGTAATGGTGACCTTGACTTGTGGACTGCAGGTGACCGCTACCTCTGAGGTATTGATGAGGTTTACCGGAGCTGCCAGGCTGTCATGGTCGAAGCCTTGCCGAGAGGTATTAATGTGTTGACGTGTTAACGAAGAAAAAAGGGCGCTGCGGCTTTGGTCGCGGCGCTTTTATTTTTGGGTTGCTCGTCATTCTTCTGGCCGCCGCTTGCGGGCCGAAACCTGATGATCCTGTCTCCATCATATGGACAGATGGAAAGGCAACAGGGCTCATTCTGCGACAGCTACATCACAGGGAGATTGACTTGCAGTTGCTTGAGGTTCGGCTTGCAAACGAATCCGAAGGTCAGCCGATGTTGGGGACTTTCCGGATTTCTGGAGATGTGGTAGAATTTACGCCGGTCGTTCCGTTTACGAAGGGATTGACTTACAACCTGCTTGAGGATGGGAACGTGCTCAGAGAAATTGCAATTCCTGTCAGTGATTCACCTGCGCCGGTAATTGTGGCCATTTATCCAACCGCCGACACTGTTCCGGAGAATCTTCTCAAGGTTTACCTGAAATTCTCGGCGCCAATGATGGAGGGCCGCTCTGCTTCATTTGTCCGCCTTTTGAAGGACGGCCGCGACACAATGAAGGGAACCTTTCTAGATCTCCAGCCCGAGTTGTGGAACGAAGCTGGAACCATTCTGACCTTGTGGCTCGACCCGGGCCGGATCAAACTTGACCTCATTCCCAACAAGGAAATGGGTAACCCGCTGACTAAAGGGGCCCGTTATGAAATCGTTGTGACTTCCGGCTGGAAAAGCATGGAGGGGAAGGAGTTGCCTGTCGCGGCTCGTAAGCGGTTCTTCGTTGGGAGCAGGGACGATGAGTCACCGGACATTGCTGCATGGGAAATGGAGCTGCCTGCCGCTGGTTCGCGTCAACCGTTGCGCGTGAATTTTTTGGAACCCCTCGATCGGATGCTGGCAGAAGAAGCTTTAAAAGTATTGGATGCAGCCAGGCAGCCGGTCAGTGGTAAGTATGCAATCATCGGAGATGACTCCAGCCTGGAGTTCCTTCCTGACTCCCGGTGGTTGCAAGGAGACTATTTGCTTTCCGTGCAAGCCCGCATGGAGGATCTGTCCGGAAACAACCTGTACCGGCTTTTCGAAACCGACCTTTCGAAAAGTGATGTGAAAAGAGAAAAGAAAGATGTCTACGAGCGCAGCTTCAGCTTAAAGTAATAGCCGTGCTCATCCGTGTTATCTGTAATAACACATTTTTTATGCCGAGGATTGCACGGAATGACACGGATGAGTACTAGTGCTGTTGCAACTTAATGATTAAACATGTATATTTCTCTGTATAAACCACAGAGAAATGGGAAAATTAGCCATTCGGGCATTAACAAAGAAGGAAAATGAACTGTTAAGGCTCAAACT
>Ga0187893_10010407_pt1 | contig 13870 bp, 19 predicted proteins | sample MA1701074metaG_FD_139574 | JGI IMG/M metagenome (GOLD analysis project Ga0187893, IMG submission 139574) | White microbial mat communities from a basaltic lava cave in the Kipuka Kanohina Cave System on the Island of Hawaii, USA - MA170107-4 metaG ...
CCTAGCCATTTATCATTCTTTTCTTTCCCCCGGTAAATGACTGCCAATTCCTCATGAAACTCGCCGACGGCAATGGTTGTCGCCGGTAGACGGTCAAAGCCGATCACGAGGTTTGGTCATATCGATGAATCCTATCGCTTGTCGCCGGATTTCGGCTCTCTCGAGCTTACTTGATAAAGGTATTGAGGCAGTCGGCTACGGCCGTGGCTTTCTGAATTGACTGCCGATCCTGAATTGTCGAAACTGTGGTGAGCGCGGCATCTATCTGGAGCTCGAAAATGAAGCTAACCCTCCTGCTGCTATTGAGTGCGATCATCCTGGTCTTTGATCTGGAGGGACTGGCGCAGCCCGGTCCCGATCCAAGAATTAGTCCGCTTAGCATTTGCAATGAGGACTACCTTAGTAAGGAATATGTATTCTTGGGGCAAATCCGCGCAGTGAAGGAGATACCGAACCCTTACGGACGCCCGTTGTGGAAAACTACCGTCGCTATTGAAACGTCGATCAAGGGTCAACTGAGCGGTGAGGTAGTGCTGACGCTCCCGAAACCGCTCCTCCCCCCAATTCCGGAATCGGAAGTACTAGGCAAGCGGTTCATTTTTCCCGCCGGCCGATTAACGACCGCAAACTTTAGGGGACTCTATACGGAGACATGGAGCACTGAGATCGACAAGGTTTCACCCGACTTAATGGCCAAGGTCATAGAGGGAATTCGCGCCGTGCTTCGAGGCGTTCCTCAGCCACGAATTGTTGGAACCGTGAGAGAGCAGAGTTTGGAAACCGGGTTCCAGGCCCATGAGGGCAGGCCGTTAGGAGGATTGGCGGTCCTTGCCTCAAGCAAAAATGGACAAAAGTTTAAGACTAAAACCGACGCGAAAGGGCGTTTCCAATTCGACAAGCTGCCTGTCGGAATGTACACGGTCCAGCTGGTCTTGCCGAAGAAAATGGATTTATCTGCTTACGGCTTCATGCTGGAGGAAGAAGGAAAAAAATACATCCGGATTGATAAATGGCCCTGCAGTAGAGAATTGATTTTCACCGTGCAGGACACAGGCAGTATTGTCGGACGAATCGAGGGCGTGAGGGGAAACCAAGCCGTTAAACCTCTCCTCTTCTTGTATCCGGTAGACCCAACGTCGTTGCAAATCGATCCACGCCTCGGCCCGGCCAGCGTCGTCCATCGTAGTAAGTAAAGCCGCCTGAGCGTGTAGCGTTCGAGCTATTTGGATTCAAAACCGTCACATTTACGCTGCGTGTCTGGGCCGCCGGCGGCAGCACGGCCCGCAGACGATAGCGTCACCGGCGCGGTAACACAGGGGCGTAACGATTGACAGAAATATACTTCTGGTTTTATACGGAAGGGGCGTAAAGAGTCCGCTTCTATTCGGAAACCGGATTATGAGGTCGTTAAAGAATCCTATTCGTTAGGTGTCTCGAATTTTGGAGCATGTATGGACATCCTAAAGGCGACACCTGAGTTTCTCGCAGAATACGTAAATTACTTCTTGGACTTCTCTCGCAGACCGATCAAGACTGTCGAGTCAATCACAGCGGGCTCTGAAGACACGCCACGGGTGAGTGGCAAGCTTTTCGGTTTCTTATTGCTGAGCGTAGGCGTTAGCATAGTAATTAATTATATTGGCGTGGCTGCCGAAATGGCACCCGACAAGTCAAAGATAGTTCAGTTAGTGGCGCGCATAGACGAGAAGTTTCTGCCGGTCGCGGTGCTGATCGCCATTGTAGTGTTCGCTGTCGTCTCTCATGTCATCTTCATCGCCGTTGGGTTTGTTCAGGCTTTATTGGGCGAGGAACGTTTTAAAGGCGCAAGCGCTGGTGCTGTCAACGCCTTCACGGGTTTTGCCGCATGGAGCGCTCCGATAATACTGGCGGTCATTGTAGGCATCCGGGTTGCCGCCGCTCATACGAACGTCAATCCGCTGATCTTGCTGGCCTTTATAATGCCCCTAAGTTTGATTTTGCCGATATACTTCATCGCTTCATTGGCCGGAGGGTATAGGATCACTGTCCTTCGTGCTTCGTTTCTCTTTGGCATGACGTTCATTTTAATTTTCGTGGCGGCAGATTTATTACAATGACCACCTCGCGGCATGCACTCGACCGCGAGCTAGCGAGTCTCTTATGCAAGACTTGTCCGTAGCGAGGTTGAATGCGCGGCGGGTGATGCCGGGCGTTGGGCCGCAGATCCCACGACCAATTAAGGGCGCACCACGGGAGGCAAAACGACTGATCCAAATGACTTGCTAGCAGCGAATCTTGACGCTGCTCGGCGCCATAATATTCTATCTCGCCGCGCTTAAGTCCAACAGAATTCTTTCCGCCGTGCTCCGCCCTCAGGAGTGTGGATTACTCCATCTTGACACGCGGCGAGACTGCGGAAAGAATCCTATTCGTTAGGCAGTCCGCTCAAGCACCTGGCTTAGTTAGTTAAAGGCCCATTCGATGAACTACTCCCGCATTGCTCTCGCCGGACTGGGCGCCGCGGTCGTGTACTTTGCGCTCGGGTTCCTTCTCTTCGCCTTCTTACCACTAGACAACGAAGTTCGCCAGTTTCCGGCCGTGTACCGTTCGCCAGAATCCATGCAGAGCGTGGCGCCGGTCGGTATGGTGGCCCTGCTCCTGTCGATGATGGCGCTCGCAGCTCTTTATGCCCTTGCCTTTCGCGACGGTTCTGCCGTTGCCCAAGGGGTGCGTTTTGGCTTCTTAGTCGGAATCTTTGCCGCTGGCTCGTTCGTTCTGCACAACTACGTGAGTCTGAATATTGGGCTCCGCCTGGCGCTGCTCCAGGCAGTCGCCTACTTCGTTCAATGGGTTGGCTCGGGCGTTGTAATGGCTCTCATCTACCGGCCGACCAAACTGTGACTCGAAGTGAACTGCCTAACCCTTCGCTGCGCAGCCGACACGTTACGGCCTTCGGCCTCCGCAGGCGGCTGAGCTCAAACGTTAGGTGGCTTCGGGATAATTGGGAAACTAAATAGGCGTAGGGTGTAATGTAATACGCGGAAAGGGTTCAGCATATGTCGTTGCTCCTGCTACATCCAGGTGACCTGGGGTTTTCTCAATGGGTCATGCTCTTTATTGTTTGGATAGTTGCCCCCATCGTTATCCTTTACATTGTCGTCAAATACATAAATCGCTGGCGAAATGGCCCGAAATGAGAAGGTGGTAACTGATCATGGCCGGGTTTGCTCAAGCAATGGCCGGTAAGCCGGCGAAAGCAAGCCGTTCGGGCTTTGACGAAGCGGTCGGGCAGGATGTGCTGCAAGGAAGCAGCGAATAAACTCATCGGCGGTGATCGTCGCGAATTTGATTTGCTTGGTGGCCAAGTCTTTTGCTTGAGAGTAATGTGACCTCTTCACTCCGTCAGGAGTGAGATAGTTATAGACCTTGAACGCCCACACAACATTCACGCCGGGCGGAGGAGCGGAAGGAACTAGACTGGTATTTATCAACTTGAGTTCCGCTCCTCCGCCGGGCGGAAAGGGACTTTTGGGCGTTGCGGGCTATAAAGATGTCACCCCTACCGGGGTGAAAGTCACCCCCTATTGGGGTGAAGACAATGAACAAGTGGCCGCCCGAACCGCAACCACGAACCGCAACCACCACATCGCGTAGCTCTGTCTGCTCGAGGCGGGGAAGTTCGCCGCCGTTACGACCACACCGGCGTCCCACCGCCGATATCCGGTCGACCGAACGCGTCTTTCTAATAATCAAGGGAAGCAGTATCTACCAGAACGAATCGACGACGATAGCAAATCGCTCACTTAAAGGAGACACTTATGAGCAACCAAGCTGAACGGACGCCGATCAACTTCGACGATTGGGATCGCCTAATTGACAACCCTTTCAACATCGGCCCCTTCACCGGGTCAATCAAGGCAGACGACTGGTGGGTCCTCACCGGCATGCACGTCAAGCTGCCGCCGAAGATGGACGATCGCCCGGCAGGTACGAACAAGCTGCTGGTCGTCGCCGACACGATCAGCGCTCCGGTCCCGAGGGGCGAAGTCTTGTTTGACGGCTTGAGCGACGTGCTGCTGATGGGCCATACCTTAAACCTGGGATCCAAAAGCGGCCAACACAGCATGCTCAAGGGCGACGAAACTTTTCGCATCGCAATCGTCGGCCTGATCAACACCAACTGGTTCCATCTCTCCATGCAAGGAGGCATGAGGGGCGGCCGAAATCTAAGGAGTGATGAGTTCAGGTGGTACCGGGACCGCGTTGAGCCCAATCAAATCGAATTCTCTCTTAATAAGCCCCGCCCCGGCTATGATTGGGATTGGTACGAAATACGCAAATTGCCGCTGCCCGATTCCGGCCCGGGCTTTGACGCCGCCTGCCGGACGTTCCTTGCGCGTCTGCTCCTCACGGCGCAATACCTCTTTGACGCCAACCGCCCCGACGACGCCGACCGCGTTCTGAACCGACTCGAGGCGCTCCTGGCCATGAACCCCCGGGTGGCCTCGTGGCAGGTGCTTGCGGCGCAGTGCACGGCAACGCGAGAGATGTTTGAACCCCAACTGCCGGGATCGGACCGCGTGCCGGCCTTGAGCCCGGCTGTCTACGACCGCGTTGCCAGATCCTACGGGCCCGCCCTCAAGGCATTCGCCGACAAGTTCGACCGATTCGTCGATCGCTCGAGCGATATCGCGCACCGGAGGCAGGCCGCGAATCTCCTGCTCAGGCAGGAGGACGACGCCATCAGATTCCAGGCGCTGGTCACCGAGCAGCTCGAGGAGAACCTCAAAGCCGCGACCGCAAACCTCGCGAGAGCACAGACCTCGATGGAATCTCAGACCAAGCGCGTCGAGGACGCCGAGCGCGCGTTCCAGGCGGGCCTCGGTGCTTGGCAGAGAGAGCAGCGGCGCCAGGCGGCTCTGGCGATTACCGGAGCAGTCTTCTCGGCCGTGGTGGGCGTCGCCATGATTTTTGCCGGCAAACCGATGGACGTGACGAGCCTCGCTGAGAAAGCCAAAAAAGCGGGCGAGCTTGCCGTGAAGATCGTCGAAACGGTGAAGAAGCTCGAAAAGATCGTCAAGGCAGTGGCCAGGCTGTTGAAGTTGGTTAATGAGATCCTCCCTCATGTCAGCAGGTTGATCAGCGCGGGGCCGCTCGCTGCCCGCATGGCCGAAGTCCGGCGCGAGGCGGACGCGTCGGATTTGAACGGTGCGCCCTCAGAGAGTGCCTACTGGGATCAGTTCTGGGTGGAGACCGAGATGGCGCTCGCGCCGGCGCTCGGCGAGAACGTCCCCGGCGCGGCTGATTATCTGCAACAATTGAAGATCTTGATCATCTACGGGCGCGCGCTAACCGCGGCGCAGGCCGCCATCTTGCCTGTTGCGCAGGAACTGGCTCAGGCAACCCTCCTTGCGAAAATTGCCGAGGAGCAGCGCGAGGCCACCACCCAACAGATTCAAACACTCGAAACAAGCACGACCTCCGCGGGGCTGGCAGTGGCTCTCTGGCTTCGTCACCGTTCGGTACGGCGCGCAGTGTTCGCGGCCCTGCTGGACTTCGACGCCGCGCACCGCTACTGGGCGCTCACCGCCGAGCGCCCGCGGCGCGACCCGAGCCGCCCGATCACAGACCTCGCTGAAGACCTGCTCGCTATTGCCGATATCGAGGTGAGTGTGCAGCGAGCGCTCGCGAGCTTCGATCCCAGCCCGCAGGATTTCACGCGCGTGAGCTTTCAGGTGCCGGCAACGGCCGTTGCCGACTTTCTGCGCGACGGAAGCTTCGCGCTACGCTTTACGCCCGACTTCGGCCCAGTCGCGGATTGGGGCAGAGTTGGGCGCGTGCGTGTGCAAGAGGTCGCGGTGTGGATCATCTGGAGCAATGACAAGCGACCGAGATCAATGGAGTTCACCATCCGTACTGACGGCGACTACTACGATCAGCGCGTCCAGTCGGGAGAGGTGAAGGAGTTCCGCTTCGTCGGGCCCCGGGTCAACCGCACTTTTCGCTACGATCCCGTCAAGGCGGACCGCAGCCGTGAGGAATCCATTGCCGTCCGCGCGAGGGTGGCCGAAGATTTCCGCGCCCAGTACAGCGAGCCGACGCTGTTTACCGGATGGCAATTCTCGCTGCCGAGGAATGCGGGCGTGATCAACCGCGAGACCATCGAGGCGCTTCGAGGCGCCGTCAAAGGCATCGAAGTGGAGTTCTCTGGTAATTTCATCAAAGACGCCGAACGGTTCTTCTAATAGGATGGCCGGTGGTACGCGATTCTCGTTACACGGTTCGAACTGTTGCTCATCAGCTTCGAGGTGCGCACCGCGACGAAGCACTGCGCAAGGTTATGGCGAAGCCGGTGCGCATCGCCTTTGGCACGGAAGCGTTATAGTAGAGTCGTCTTGCCTGACAACAATTGAGTATTCGTTAGTGAGACAAGGCACCCCGCGGGTGTGCGAAACAGTTGTTATAAGCGTCGCGAAGCTTTCTCGCAGGAAGCTTCACGCTGCGGCATGCAAATTCGGTCACACCCGCGTGCATGTTCCGCTTCCTCACTCAGCCTAAGACTCCAGTCCTACTGCTGTCTAAGCGGTTGAAGTGTCCATTTCGAATGGAGGCAACATGAAAACATCACCTATTCTCACAGGTTTAATCGCTGTTCTTTTTCTGACTGCGGCGAGCAATGTTGAGGCTCAGCGCAGCGTTAACAAAACAAAGCCTCCGAAAGGGAGTGTGAAACCCGTTCTCCCATTGACCGCGGAGGGTTACCGGGATCTGATCGTGAATACCGCCGATGGGATGTCGGGATTTGCAGGCTTCGGTGAGATTACGCCCGGTACGCGACTGGAGTACGTCAACGGTCGACCAAGAGACTGCATTTTGACGTTCACCGTTACAGAGGCAAAGGCAAAGTTTGTCGCCGATCGAATCAAAACATGGGCAAGAGTTCGGGTTCCCAGGGCTCTGGCAGCATCTCACGCGGAGATCCTGAAATGGATGAAGTCGGGTGAGGCGAAAGCGAAGCTGGTTCCCCGGTGCTTTGAACCGATACTGAATGCGTCCGCTGCACAGTGGGATTTTATGGTTGCGGTAGGCGAGTATGACGATCTGCGTGTGAAGGCCGCCACGGCCCTCCAACTCTTGGGTGTGACTCTACCGCCGATCGAGAAAAGCACTCCCGAGAAGAAGTAATAAACAGTTACGCCGCCGAACAATTCGCAGCAGGTAAGCGCGGGTAGCGCCTTTCGCAACTAGTTTTGTCCAGGCAGGCAGCGTGTCACCGCCCGCGCCACCTGAACTCGGTCGTTATCCATGAACCCTGCCGAACGCGAACAGTTGGTCTCTGCCTACATTGAGCGCTTTTCGCAACTGTATGTCTGGGATAAAGACAAGTCCTGAGGGAGATTCGTGCGAGCTTGATGAGAATTTCTGGGCGTTCGAGAAGTTTGACGATATTTTCGCGGATAGATCCCGAGCTCTGTTGGGAACTCATACTTAAGACGTTGCATACACCGCACACTGAATCAGTGGCGTGGATTCTGGCTGTGACGGATAACCACGCGTTCGAGCGGAGCGCCTGTCAGCAGCGCTGCCGAGCGCCCCTCGTCGCTTCGCTCCTCATCGCCCGTTCAACGCGATCGTTAGACGCCTTCGGCTTTCGGTGCATCGAAACAGATTGAGAATTGATGCGCCGGAGCGATAATGTGAGAAATTTATTTATTGCATTGGTATTAGTCATCACCTCGTGCGAAATCACGTTCGCACAGGCAAAATCTATCGGCGAATTGCGCCAGATGTTCAATTATGACCGAACTCTCCCGCTTGACGTAAAAGAGATCGGAGTCGAAGACAGAAATGGGGCTCGCATCCACGACATTTCGTATCAAAGTCCCAAAGGCGGCAGAGTGTCCGCTTATCTTGTCGTGCCTTCTGAGAAACGGCGGAAATTTGCCGGCGTTATTTTTATGCACTCGCGCCCCGGAAGTCGAAAGAATTTTTTGGACGAAGCGTTGTTACTGGCGAAAGTGGGTGCGGTGTCGTTGCTGATTGATGCGCCGTTTTCGCGGGCCGGAGAATCGAAACGAGAGTTTGACTCGACCGTGACTAACCCTGAAGCTGACCGAGATATCTACATTCAAACTGTCATTGATTTGCGGCGGGGCGTGGATTTGCTCGTTTCGCGCTCTGATGTTGACTTGAAACGTATCGGCTTTGTCGGTCACAGCTATGGCGCGCATACCGGCGCGGTTTTGGCTGGTGTCGAGAAACGCATCAAAGCTTACGTGATAATGGCCGGAGCTCCGGTTTGACAGAATTCTTACGAACCAGCACGCTTCCGGCAATTGTTAAGACTCGTGATTCGCTGACGAAAGAACAACAGGAAAATTATTTCAAGACGCTGGCTGATGTTGACCCGATAAATTACATCGGTTATGTCACACCGTCGGCACTATTTTTTCAGTTTGGCAAGACGGATGGTTATCCCACGGAAGAAAAAGCTAACCTGTATGCGGAAAAGGCAAGCCACCCGAAACTCGTCAAATTTTATGATGCGGGACATGCTCTTAACGATGAGGCAAAGCGTGAGCGTGCGGCGTGGCTCCGGGAGCAAATAGGCATTGGCAAGTTGAACTTCAACAGGAAAAGCGACCGCTCAACCACGATTCAAACGCATTCCGATTAAGCGTTAGCACCATAAACCGGGAGAGGAAGCAAACATCATGTTCGCTAAGGATCGTTTTATCCAGGACTGTGTGAATGCTGTTGCTGCGGGTCCGGGGGCCATTCGCGAGGTGGTGGCAGAAGCGGTTTCCGATGGCGTGAGCGTGATGTCAGAGCTTGGCGAGCCGGAACATGCAGGTATTACGCCAATGTATAGATCGCCTGACCTAACCATCATTAACTTTGTCTGGGCGCCGTGCATGAGTCTCATGCCACACAATCACCAGATGTTTTCAGTTGTCGGTATATATTCCGGCAGGGAAGACAACATCTTTTGGCGAAGAACAGAAACGTCAATTGAGGTGGCAGGAGCCAAATCTCTGGGAGTCGGCAGCGTGACTACACTCGGTCATGACGTGATCCATTCTGTACTTAACCCGATTGGCAAAATGACGTGTGCAATTCATGTTTATGGTGGGGACTTTTTTGCTCCGGCTCAGCCGCGAAGCGAATGGGATCACGAGACCTTAATTGAACAGCCGTGGAATATCGACAGGGTCAAGTCTCTATTTTGTGAAGCAGAGGAAGGATTTAATGCCACCCTAGAAATGAAGCCAACGAGTTAAGAATTCGTGTGGCGCGGGGAGTCGAGTTAGCTTAGCTCCCAACCCTTGAGACTCATAATCCGAAGCCCTTTGTTTCGTTGCCTGCGCAACTGGTGATGCTCGACATTAGGAGCTTTCAATGAAGATAACCTTGGCATTGACTCTCGTCTTTTTCACATGATTCCGGGCACAAATGCTCAGAATCTATCGGATGAATTAGTTGGCGCAACCCGCAGGATCCACGACGTCTTCGACCGAAATCTAAAAGGATGGCGCGGAAAAACATCGAGCCGATAACGGGAAGCTCCAATGTGATTGTAGAGAACTGGACTACCTGCGATCGCGGCGTGCGGATATCCATCGGCGTTCTACCGGTCAACTTCGACAATCATTGCCGATCTCCAATTGCCGATTGTCGATTTGATTCGCGCCGCCGCGTCAACTCTGACGTCTTGACCGTATCTTCGGTAAGAAGGCTGAGCGATCGCGAAGTTTAGCCAACTCCGCCGCATGAAAACCCTTCGTGAAATTGTATTGCTAGTCTCAATACTCGCATGTGGGTCGCTGAGTGTGTACGTTGCGGTTCAATGGCCGTATGAACCGCTGCGTCTGGTCGGAGATCGCTATCTCGACAACCGTGGAGCTACGTATTCCAGAGAGGAATACCTTCGCTTCCTCGCGTGGAACACCTTCAGGTGGAAGATTGTCTATTTGGGGATTGGTGTTAATATCGTGCTGCCTGGAATTGAAGCACTCACGCGAGTGCGGTCAAAATCAGCATCACGCGACAAGATAACCTCCGCGGATCATACGGGAGGGGACATTTGACAGCACGCCTCTGTGTATACACCGGACTGCGATCCTCAGATAGCGCGAGGCCGCCCCTCAAATCGTTGGATGCGAGCGGCGGGAGCGTGAAGTCATTGCCGATTTCCAATTGCCGATTGTCGATTTGATTCGCGCCGCCGCGTCAACTCAGACGTTCGACGGCTTCTTTTGCTAAGCATGCTCCGGCCACCCAATCTAAGGAGATTTATCAATGAAACCCATTCTCGTGCTGGCGCTTGCGGTGACCGCTTTTGCGGTTAGCGTCCTGTTCTAGCAAAGGCGGCAATCCCTCGATCAATAACTCGCCTATTTCAAACTCGAACCCAGGAGTTACGCGAACACCTCAAGGCTTGCTTAACGACGAAACGATATTCCACGTCGATTATTTGAAGCCATACCTTCAAAACGAAGGGCAACAGTCTGATGTGTGGATGACTACTGACGAGCAGGGGCTCAAGAAAAACGTCAAACTCTCGGACATCATCGCTCGATACGGCGAGCCGGAGAAAAAGAGGCAAACCGAAAAGAACGAAACAAGTGTTGTTTACTACGACAAAATTCAGTTTATCGCCGACAAGGAAGGCATTGTTCGCTATGCCATGATCAAACTTAGATAACTCGCCGTCGAACGATTCCTTGGGCATACGACGAAAGTACCATCGCATGACATTTACGACCTACGAGAACACAGCGAATCCTCACGTAACGATCCACCGCGCGGGGTGCGGCCAGATCAGAAAGCGCGGCGGCGAGCACCAGTACGGACAGGGCAGCTACCACGATCACAACAGTTACGATGAGGCTTTGCAGCATGCCCGACGGACGAAGCTTCCGATCAAGGACTGCTCATTTTGCAAACCCGTTTAGTGTAAGATAAGGAGCCTTGAGCCAAGAGGGTGGGTCACAAACTCGAAGCCTTTATCATCAACCATCAGGCCGCGGAAATGCTGCCGGACAATTTACGCCACCTGCATCGTTTCCGGCTGAGCGACCATTTAACACTGGTACCTGTCACCCGACAGCTTTTGCAAGAAGTGGTGGCGACTTTCGGGAAATACGAAGCCAAGGACGACCCGTATGCGGATACATTGTTCATAAGGCTTCTTCCGGCGTTGACTCGGATGGCCCTTAAACTGTCGTCCGTCTCGGCGGTGCTCTACTTTGAAGTAGACGTATGGAGTGGCATCGGGGATCGATCAGCCATCGTCTGGCATAAGGGTGAAGTCGCCTACGGCCCTACCTGGGGCACCTCCCAAGTCGCCGAAGCGTTCAGATTTTTCGGGCACCTGGAAGGCTTGTCCTCAGATTGGGCCGTGGGACTACGTATTGATCGTCACCGCTTCACCGAGGATTGGGTGCAGAATATCGAAAGCGATAGCGACTAAGAGTTATTCACACTGCTCTGGGCCTAACTCCGCTAGGAGTGACAACTTTATAGCCTTGAGTACCACCCAACATTCACGCCGGGCGGAGGAGCGGAACGAAGCTTGTCTCGTGGCTCTCAACTTGAGTTCCGCTCCTCCGCCCGGCGGTAAGAGAATTTTTGGGATTCGCGAGCTATAAACATTTAACCCCTACCGGGGTGAAGACGTTACAGCGTGGAGAGTTTACTGGCGCAGCTCTTCCTCGGTGATCTGGGCTAGTGAGGGAGAATGATCGAGTTATAAAGATGCGGCGGGAGAAGTTCTCTATCTGCGCGTAGCGCTTAGTTCAACAAATCGTGGGACGCAAGCGGCGAGACCGTGTTTTGTAAGATGATTAGTCCGGCGAAGGTTGAATGAATTCGCGCCGCCGCGTCAACTCAGTCGTCCCGACCGTCTTACGTTATGGTCACGACCAGACTTGAATTTTTGTTCAAAGGAATGCCCGTCGGGTATTTCGAGGAATCAGAATACCCGCGGCAGAGCGGTCGGTATCGCTATATGCCATACCGTAGCCTCGGTCATTATCAAATGCATGCGGAGAAGCGCGAAAAGGGTAAGGTGAGGTGCTACTACCAGGTCGGCTCCGAGCAAGTTTCCTTCGCAGTGTTGGATTGCCCGGGGTACGGGATTCTCGAATTAGCGGAGTTCGTGGTTGGGGCAAAAGGGTAATGTCTAGCGTAAGATGATTCGGATATGAGCAACATACAAAACATTCTGTTTCGTGTTTTACCATCACCTGAAACGAATGACTTTGAGGTGAGACTTTTTGTGGATGGAGAGGATTTCATAAAGAAGCATTGGCCTGACATGATGGGTCTGGACCCCGATGATGTTCTATCTCTCGATATCTTAGCCTCGCGCGACGCTCCTCATACGGCAATGGTCGTTCGATGTGGATGCGGCGTCGCTGGCTGTGGTAATGCTACTGTCAGAGTGTCGCGCGCGGGAGACTATATCATCTGGGATTCGTGGGATGGTGATCGGGGGAATCCACCTCCGGGAACACTTACTTTCATGCGGGAGCAGTATCTTCAAGCGTTGGAACGAGCTATTAGTGATACAAGTTGGGAGACACCCGATAGAACTGCCGCCCGCCTGTTATCTTCGATGATAGATCACGAAGCATTGGCGGTTAATAACCTCAGCTATCAGTGGGCTTCGGGACGAATAAGAGATGATGCTTTGACGGTATCGCTTGGAGGGCCGCCCGGGCATCATCAAATTCTTGTTCATACATCTTGGAGCGGAGAGTCGCCTGACCAAATTGCACAGAAGGTCGCGGCGCTTCTAAAGGGACACCCTAGCCAGTGGCCAGATGTAGCATGGTTTGGTGAGAATCCTACGCCTCCGTTTAATGGCCCCGGATGGCTAAAGTAGCGTATATGTTTGGCCAGGCCGCCTTACGGCATGCACTCGACCTCGAATCTGAATTTCATGCGCGAGGCTTGCTTCAATTCAACGTCTCGTCTCGGCGAGTGCTTCCGGGCGTTAGATGCCTATGTGTTCGGCTTCGCCTTTGGTTAGCGTGGGCAGAGTTGAGAGTATCTGTGGGACGAGCGGCTGCAAATCAGCTAAACGGTTTGAAATGGCATGGAGAACTATAACGGCGATGTCAAATTTGGGGAGGTTCTGCTGAAATGACAGATTCCTATCAACCGTGATAAAGACATCGAATTCTGCTTCCGCAAGGGTTAGCAACGCACCGTTTTTTATCCCCGCCCATCCCATCAGCGGAACGGTCTTGACATCGTGCCCTACCAAATCTTTAGCTAAGCGCCGGTCAATACATTCGTCCAGAAGAAGCTTCACCTTAGGCCACCATCTTCACGATTTGTTCTTCCGCTTCTTCCAGAAATGCGACCACCTGCGCTTTGGTAACGGTGGGGAAGCCCTCTAAAAAATCGTCGATGGATTCCCCTGCTTTGAGGTAGTCTAATAGCGTCTGGACAGGCACTCTAGTTTTTGCGAACACCGGAGTTCCGCCCATAACGTCGGGTGATGCGGTGATGATTGGCTCTTTCATGGGAGTATGTTATCTAAATGGGTTTCAGCTAATCAAGGGCGTGATTTGAGTGCGCTCGGACAGTCCGCGTGGGCTGCAAAACTCTCGATCATTCTCTTTCGCAGTTCAGTCATGGTGACACATCTAGATAGAAGAAGTTGCGACCTGGATAATCAAGAGTTGAACTAAACCGCTTGCGCGGTAGGCTGATGATCGAGCTTACTCCTACCTCAAGACGCTTCATGTCCAGTCAGTGTAATGCCTCTTGATTGATCCATACCTGGGTTCGCTAAAGATTACCAACAGTCGTAGCTTACAGAAGCTCCTTTCGGCAGGGCATAATGTTCGTCGCCAAACCAACATTTTCCCTTCGAAAG
>Ga0187893_10010408_pt1 | contig 13869 bp, 9 predicted proteins | sample MA1701074metaG_FD_139574 | JGI IMG/M metagenome (GOLD analysis project Ga0187893, IMG submission 139574) | White microbial mat communities from a basaltic lava cave in the Kipuka Kanohina Cave System on the Island of Hawaii, USA - MA170107-4 metaG ...
CGGGAGGCGTGGCCTACGGCCAGACAGGCTTTACGTCAAAATCAAAACCGCGTTCGCGTGAGGAGAGCATTTTTTGGCGGGCCTTGGATTGATACATCCGGCGGTCGGCTTCGGCGAGCAGTTCTTCAGCATCCTTGCCGTCGGCGGGAAAGTAGGCTTCTCCCACGCTGAATCCGATAACCGTTTCTCCCAAAACCTCGTTGCCCGCTTCCAGAACGACTTGGCGGAGGCGGGGCAGAAGCCTGCGTACATCCTCTTTGTCGAGACCGGGAAGGACGAGTACAAACTCGTCGCCGCCCATGCGCGCCACGCAATCGTATTCCCGGCAATTCTCCCTTAGCCGCTCGGCGACACGCTTCAAAAGCCGGTTGCCTTCCAGGTGTCCGAACCTGTCGTTGACTTGCTTGAAGCTGTCGAGATCGGAAACAAGTATGGCCAGCGGCGACTTCAGGCGCAGGCAGCGTGCCACTTCACTATCGAGATGAAGAAAGAGCGAGCGCGCATTGATGAGGCCAGTAAGGTAGTCCGTCGATGCGCTGGATTCCGCCTGCCGGTACTTGAGCGCATTCTCCATCGAAAGGGCGACTTTCGCGCTAATAGCTTGGAGGATGCGCAAATGATCACGCGAGAAGGCATCCTTTTCGGTCCCGTAGAGCGCGAGAACGCCGACGACGCTGGTGATGCCTTCCAACGGAATCGCCAGCACGGAGCGAAGCGGGGTGTGCCGGTTCGGATCTTCATGGTATCCGGGCTCGAGATTGGGATCGGCATTCAATACCGGCTTGCGGTTCCCGGCGACCCAACCGGACAACCCCCGGCCGGCGGGGACTTTAAGCGCCGCCAGCAGGCGCGCGTTTTCCCCATTCACATATTCGGGCTGAAGCATGTTCTCGCGCGGCACGAAGATCGCTATGGCATCGTAGGGAATCGTTTTCCGCAGCCGAACCGCGAAGACGGAAAGCGTCTCATCAAGGCTGAGCGAATTGCCCAGCTCCTGCGCCATCTCAAATAATACCTGCGCCTCCTGGCGTGCCGCCGCGATCGAAGCGAGGAAACCGGCGGGCGCGCCCAGTTGCTCCTTTCCGGCGTGCTCATACGCGGAGCTGGCCGGAGCGGCCGGCGACTCTGCGCCCGCGATCAGCGGATCGTATTCGAGTTGGAGGGATTGCGCGAGCTCATCGAGCTCGGCGTGACGCCGCATGAGAACCGCCACAACCCTGGGATCGAACGAAGTTCCGGATTCGGCGGCAATATGTTCGAGCGCCTTCTGCTTGGGGAGCGCCCTATGGAAGGACCTCTCAGAGGTGAGCTGAACAAAGGCATCGCAAACGGCGAGGATCCGGGCGCCCATGGGAATGCTGTCTTCGGCAAGTCCATCCGGGTGGCCGCTGCCGTCCCATTTCTCGTGGTGGTGCCGGACGATAGGCGCCACGGGATAGGGAAAACGTACACGCTCCAGGATGTCGGCTCCGACCAGCGCGTGAATTTTTACCTTTTCGAATTCTTCCTGCGTCAGCCTGCCGGGTTTGGAAACGATATGCCCTGGGACCGCAAGCATTCCAATGTCATGGAGCATGGCGGCAGCCAGGAGGGCATTCTGCTCGGACTCACTCAGCCGGAACTCTTTCCCCATGGCTCCGGCGTAGATCTGAATTCGCTTGAGTTTGCGATAGGAAGACTGATCCTTAACTTCGATCACCAAGGCAAGGGTCTCGATCACCCGCATATGCAACCCGGCCATTTCCTCCGAGTGCCGCCGCTCGGCCTCTCCGCGGGACAGGTAAAGACGGTAGTGGCGGTAGAGCATGTAGACCAGGGGAAGCAGAAGCAGCAAGACAGGCCAGCCCAACGTCAAGGTGAGGAGACTGAATGCGCCCGCGCCCGCCGATCCGACAGCGAAGTACGGCAGTGTCCACGAGAAACAATCCCGCAGTAGCTCCATGACCGGCTTACGATCGGAAAGGCAGATAGCCAGAGCAACCAAAACCGTATTCAACACATAGAAGACCGGAGCCGCAACGAAGAGCCGGACCGTAACTTGCGCCAGCTCATCGGCAGGAGTGTAGACCAGGGAGGAAACCACAAGCCCGGCCCGGACGCCAATACTGACTGCGGCGACGTTAAAAACGATCTGTACGGGGCGCAGCCTTCCGGGCGAATGGAGCAGACATTGTAAAAGCGTCACGATCGCGGCCAGCAACATGGTTTCGGTGGCGCTTAAGGCGAGAATGCCGATGAGGACGAAAATGAAGTTGATCGAGAGCGTACCGGTTAGCCTGGGCAGAGAATGGCGGATGCCGGAGGCGAGTGTTCCGGCGGCCAGGAAACAGAGGAAGCGAACAGGAAACCTGGATTCAAAGGGAAAAACGCCCGTGATAAAACAGCCCGAGCCTACGAGTATGACGCCGATGAGGAACGCTTTAGCCGAGTTGGTCATTCTACTTGTCCCAAAGAACCGATCGTCCGTGGCAATACGGGCGTTGACGGGCCCTGCCTGGCCGGAGGAAGTGACAGTCCTCACGGCGGAAAAAACCTCCTCTCAGCGGACAACCGAAGCATCCACGTGGATGCCGCGATTATGCGCGACAAGCGGCCTGTTCAGAGCGAAACGAAGGCTCAAAGAACAAGTCGCCGGCCGGTTACACCACCGGCTTTTGCTTTTCCCGTTAATCGGCAGCGTTGAGGTATTCCATAAGGAAAAAGGTTGAAGTCTTTGAAATTCAGTACACTGTAAAGTGACGGACTAGAAATGAAAGCTCTGAAGTACTGCTACGCGCCGACGTTTTTGGCGCTGCTGGTTGCCTGCGGGGATAGAAGGCCGGCTCCTGTGCTGGCCGAAGCCGGTGGACCGATCAGCGTGCGCGCGGCTGTTGTTAAACCGAAGCAGATCCAAAGAATCGTAGAGAGCGTCGGCACTTTATTTCCCTACGATGAGGTGCTGGTGAGCGCGGAAATCGAGGGGCGCGTGGAGGAAGTGACCGTCGATCTGGGTGACGCCGTCACCCAAGGTCAGATCCTTGTGCGAATCTCGGATGAAGAGCAGCGCTACCTGCTTGCGCAAAACGAAGCGCAACTGCGCCAGTCTCTTGAACGGCTGGGGCTTAAGAGCGAAAAGGACCGGGTGGCCGATGTGCGGGAGACGCCGGACGTTAGGCGGAGTGCCGCGGATTTGCTCGAAGCCAAACAGCGCTACGAGAGCGTGCGAAGTCTCGTCAATCAGGGCATTGGCGCCAAAGTGGATCTGGACCAGGCCTCGGCACGGTACCAGGCCATGCAGGCGGCCTACGACGCAACTGTTAACCAGTCGCGCAACCTCGTACAGGAGGTGGAGCGCTACAAGGCGGTCGTGGAGCTGCAACGAAAGAAGTTGCGAGACACGAACGTCCGGGCGCCCTTCGCTTCACACGTTAAAGAGCGCCAGGTTTCGGCGGGACTGTTCGTTCGCCCGAATACACCGTTGCTGACGCTTGTCAAAATCGATCCGATTCGGCTGCGGCTTGAAGTTCCCGAGAGAATGGCTCCATGGATCAAGAACGGTCAGATGGCGCAAGTAGGTATCGAGGCATTCGCCGACCGCAAGTTTGAGGGCAAGATCTGGCGGATTTCCCCCACTGTTGACCAGACCAAGCGCTCTTTTGTCGTCGAGGTGCTGATCGACAACCCCGGCGGCAATCTCAAGCCGGGCTCCTACGCCCGGGCCCGGGTCGCGACGGACAGAGTCGAGAAGATTATGACGGTGCCGGCGCGGGCGGTGAGTTACGTGCTCGGCAGCAACAAGGCGTTCGTTATTGCCGACGGCGGAGTCATTGAGGCGCGCGACGTAAAACTCGGCGACCGGTTCGACCGCGAGATCGAGATCGTCGAAGGCTTGAAGGAAGGGGAGGCAGTTGCTACCGGCCCCCTGGCCCGCCTGGATACGGGAACGAAAGTGAACATCATTGGAAAGGACGAGCCGGCTCCAGAACCGGACCGCAAACAAAGCGAATGAGCCGGGTTATGATCCTGTTGTTGTTCTGGGCGCTGGCCGCTCCTGGGGCGATGCGCGTCATTGTGACTGTGATCGAGCAGAAATCGGGCCGCCCGGTCGAGAATCTGACTGCGCGGGATTTCTCGGTGCTGGAAGAGAACACGGTGAAACGGGTCGAGGGATCGGAGTTCGCCCGGCGGCCGGTTGACGTGATGCTGCTGGTGGATACCAGCCTCGTCGGTGGAATGGTTCAACCCCTGGCATCGAGTTTCATTGGCGAACTGAAGGATAAGGAACAGATGGCCATTGTGTCGTTTGACTCCTCGGCCGAGCTAATTCAGGATTTCACCTCCAGCCGGGAGCTGCTGGCGGGCGCATTGAGCAAGGTCAAATACGGCAACACACCCAAAGTGCTCGACGCGCTTTTTGCGGCGATGGACGGAGGTTTTCAACATGCCACCTACCGGCGCGTGATTCTGCTGGTAACCACGGGGCTGGAGGGATATAGCCGGGTGAGTGAACGCGAAGTAATCCGGCTGGCTCGAAAAGCGGGTGTCTCGATCTATCCGGTTTACGCCGCGGGGGCGGGGCGGTCTCTGTTGGAGAACCTGGCCCGGCAAACCGGCGGGGCCTCATTTCACTTGCGCGACATGCAGCGTGCCGGCGGCGGTTCACCCGCCGCTCGCGTTCTGGACGTTGTTCGCGGCCATTATCTGCTCACCGTGGCGGGCAACCTCGGCTTCGGCGAGAAGGTGAAGGTGGAAGTGCGGCGGCCGGATAAGCTGCTCATCTCGGCATTGCCGCTGGACTGACTTTTCGCGACGAGGCTCCCGCCAGCGGCATTCACACGACAAAGTCGGCGACAAGCGGAAGATGGTCGGAAGCCATCAGCGCCAGGCGGCTGGTGTGAAAGAAGGCGTCGCGGGCGCGCAGGCTGTGCTCGAAGTAGATGTAGTCCAGATGCAAAAACGGCAGCAGGGCCGGGTAGGTGCGTTTGCGGAAAAACGGGACTTCAAGGTCCACTCTGCGCAATTCCTCAGTCAGTGTGCGCGTCACGTGTCCGCGCGTCCATTCGTTCAAGTCGCCGAGCACGATCCGTTCTCCATGCATATCCGGCGAGCGCAGCACGCGGTGCTCCATCAGAGCGCGAGCCTGAAAGCGGCGTTCGAAGAAATCCGTGCCCAAATGCAGATTGAAAACATGGAGGTGACGCCCGTTAATCTGTACATCGGCTCGCAACACGCTGCGTTCTTCCCTACCCACATGTGAGATATCCAGATTGCGGAAACCGCCGACGGGCATTCGAGTCAACAAAGCATTTCCGTAAGTTCCCCCGTGGAGCCTGCGGGCTTCGGCATGAAAGTGTTGCATGCCGAGGCTATCGGCCAGGAAGCGCGCCTGGTCCGATTCCGGCCTGTGATTCTCCACGCAATGCACTTCCTGGAGGGCAATGATGTCGGCGTTGACCTCTTGAAGAACCCTGGCAACGCGCTCAGGACGTACACGGCCATCCATTCCCTTGCACTTGTGAACGTTGTATGTGGCTACGCGGAGCACCCTCATACCTGGTCCTGCAACAAGGAAGCCACCTGCTCGGCGCCGCGCTGGACCAGCCCCCTGCGCCGCCACTGGACAAGATCCACTTTCTGGCAATGCTGCCTATCGGCGAAAAACACATCCCGCAACTGCTCCACCAGATCGGGATCGTAAAAGCATACGTTGGTCTCTTCGTTCAGCCGAAAAGAGCGGTGGTCGAAGTTGGTGGTCCCGACGGTGGCCCAGATGCTATCGACAATCATGGTCTTTTGGTGGAACATGGCGGGCTGATACTCGTAAATCTCGACCCCGGCTTCCAACAGTGAGCCGTACAGCCGGACACTGTTCTGTCGCGCCCACCAATTATCATTATGCCTTCCCGCGATCATGACTTTCACGTCCACGCCGCGCGCGGCGGCATCGGAAAGCAGTTCAATGCGTTGAGGCGTTGGAATGAAATACGGATTTGCTATATAAATGCACTGGCGCGCGCACAGAATCGCGAGGGAATAGAGAATGGAGGCGGTAAAGTAATCGCTCTTGGGTGAGCTGAGCACGGTTTGCAGTTCGACGCTTCCGGCCGCATCGAGGACCGGATAATAGCGGGGACCGGTGATCACCTCGCCGGTGGTCTCCAGCCAGTTGAAAGCGAATCCGGTTTGAAGCATGGCCACGCCAGGCCCTTCCATGCGGAGCATGAGATCGCGCCACTCGGCCGGTGAAGCGGCGTTGCCGCGCCAGTGATCGTCAAAGCCGGCGCCGCCGGTGAAGCCGGCGCGTCCGTCGATGATGAGGGATTTGCGATGATTGCGGTTGTTGACGCGGTGCAGGTTGTACCAGCGGATGGGGCGGAACCATGCGACTTCGCATCCGGCCTCTTTCAAGATGCCCAGGACTTCCTTGCCGATGCCGGCGGCGCCGACGGCATCCAGCAGAAGTTTCACGGTCACTCCGGCGCGCGCCCGTTCGGCTATAGCCATGGCAAACCTGCGCCCGATTTCACCGCTCGAGTAAATATACTGCTCCATGGTTATGGAAAACTCGGCCTTGGCGATGGCTTCGAGCATCGCCGGGTAGAACTGTTCGCCATTGTTGAGGATCGTCAGGCGATTGCCGGGAATGATCGGCACGCCCGTGGCGCCGGCGAGCGTGCTCAGAAATTCAGCCGAATCGGTGCCGAAGTCGTAGTCGAGGTGGCAATACAGATCCTTGATGTGCGCGGGGAAAACCAGGAGCACGCCCGCCACCAGCAGAGCCAGCGCGCCAGAGACGTGAGCCTGCAGTGTAAAGAGCAAGGCGGCCAGCAGCGCCCATACTGTGCTGGAGCGTACGAACAGGCGCACGCGCTCCATCGACTCCAAGGCGCGCTCGCGGCGGCTCTTGCGGGGATTCGGGTTCAGCCGGTAAATGGTTCGCCGGGGAAAATTGATCTGGCGCCATTGTGGCGGACGGCGCCGCCGTGGCACTTCTTGCTCGCCGCTGGTGGATGGCTGGCTCATCAGGAGCGCTTTCATGAACAAGTCTACAAAAGGGTGGGTGAGGCGTGAATTCGTAAAGGTCTGATCTGCCGTGCGTGGCGCCGGTGATGGCTGCAGATCCGACAGGCTCGATGCCCGCCGAGAAACGCCTGACCGGCGCAAAACACATCGGTTTGCGGGGGAGGAAATGCGGGCCGTGCGGTACACCCTTGCTCATCTCCTCCGAACATCAACACTTTGTCTTTCGTTAGCATGGAAGAGCGCACTCCAAGCTTCAGCCAGTGTTAGGATGATCAGACAAGGAGCCACCCAACAAGTCATGGATTCCCGCCGAAGATTTATCGGCAGTGTAGCCACGGGGCTGGCTTCGAGCCTGGCCCCTTCCACGGTGCTCGGCGCCAATGACCGCATCCGGGCCGGCATCATCGGTCCCGGGGCTCGCGGCCTGGAGTTGGTGCGCGAAGCCATGGGCTGTCCCAATATCGAGTTTGTAGCTTTCGCCGATATATACACACGGCGGCTGGAAGAGGCCCTCAAGCTGGCGCCTGGCGCTAAAACGTACCTCGACTACCGCTACCTGCTCGATGACAAGAACGTAGACGCGGTGCTGATCGCCACGCCCCAGCATTTACACTGCGAACATTTCGTCGCGGCGCTTGAAGCCGGCAAGCATGTCTACCAGGAAAAGACGATGGCGTTCACCGTGGAGCATGCGGTGCGCATGCGCGCCGCGCGGCGGAAAGCGGAAAAATTGGTAGTGCAGATCGGACACCAGGGCTGCTCTTCCGGCCCCATGAGCGACGCCATCGGCATGGTCAACTCCGGCAAGCTCGGCAAAGTCACCATGATCGAATCCCACATGTTCCGCAACACGCCGCACGGAAAGCCTCAATGGACGCGTCCCGTCTTTCCGGATATGACTCCGGAGAGCATCCTGTGGAATTCGTTTCTGGGAGAAGCGCCCAAGCGCGACTTCGACGCCAACCGATACGTAAACTGGCGCTTCTTCTGGGACTACTCCGGCGGCAATTTTTATGAGAACATGTGCCACCAGGTAGCTTTCTGGTACAAGCCGCTCAAGCTGGACGTTCCCAAAGCGGTGACGGCAACCGGCGGCGTCTATCTGTGGAAGGATGGACGGGAAGTTCCGGATACAATGAACGTATCGATGGAGCATTCCGAAGACCTGCTGTTCAGTTGGGTTTCCGGATTCGGCAACAATCATCTCGGAAGCGCCGAGCATGTTCTGGGAACGGACGGGACGATCATCCGCTCACAGCAGATCCGCTGGCAGGCTCAAAAAGTTAATCTCCCTAAAGAAGAGGAGCTTATTGGCCAAAGCCGTACTCCTCCTCGCGCGCACATGCAGAATTTCCTGGACGCCGTTCGCGGTCAAAAGGAAGTGAATTGCCCGTTCGACCTGGGCTTCCGCGTCTCCATCGCCTGCCGCATGGCCGTGGAGAGCTACCGCCAAGGCAAGACGGTGCGCTGGGACGCGGCCAGGGAGGAGATTGTTTGATCGAACCATGATGTTCGAGCTGACGCCGGAGCAGGCGCAACTGAAACGAAGCGTGCGCGAATTTGCCGAAGCGGAGATCGCGCCGCACGTCCTCGAATGGGATGAGAACCAGACGTTTCCGCTGGATGCGATACGCAAATGCGGCGAGCTTGGCTACATGGGCTCGATCTTTCCGGAAGAGTACGGCGGCGCCGGGCTGAGCTATGTGGATTACTCGATCATCATTGAAGAACTGAGCCGCGTAGATCCGTCGGTGGGCCTGATTGTGGCCGCGCACACATCGCTTTGCTCGAACCATATCTTCATTGCCGGAACCGTGGAACAGAAGCAGAAGTATCTGCCGAAGCTAGCCAGCGGCGAATGGATCGGGTGCTGGTCCCTCACCGAACCCGAAGCGGGCTCCGACGCGGCCGGCACGCGCAGCACGGCGGTGCGCGCCGGCGACCATTGGGTGATCAACGGAGGCAAGACGTTCACAACCAATGCGCAATATGCCGATGTGTGCGTGGGGATGGCCGTCACCGACCGGGCGGCTTCCCATCATGGAATCTCGGCGTTCCTGTTCGACACGGGGATGAACGGGTTTCGGGTCGGGAAAAAAGAGAACAAGATGGGCATGCGGGCCAGCGCGACCGGCGAGGTCATTTTCGAGAACTGCCGGCTTCCGGGCTCGCAACTGCTCGGGAAGGCCGGCGAGGGTTTCATCGACAGCCTGCGGGTGCTCGACGGCGGGCGCATCTCGATCGCCGCTCTATCGGTAGGCACGGCGCAGGGCGCCTACGACGCCGCGCTCAGCTATTCCAAGCAGCGCAAGCAGTTCGGCCGGTTCATCTCGGAGTTTCAGGCGATTCAGCACAAACTCGCCGACATGGCTACGTCGATTGAAGCGGCGCGCCTGCTGACGTTCCGGGCGGCGGCATATAAGGACGCCGACCGGCGCGTCACCAAGGAATCGGCGATGGCGAAGCTTTTTGCTTCCGAGATCGCGGTGGACGTATGCAATGAAGCGGTGCAGATTCATGGCGGCTACGGCTTCATCAAGGACTACCCTGTGGAGAAATTTTACCGCGATGTCAAGCTGTGCACGATCGGCGAAGGAACCAGCGAAATCCAGCGGCTGGTGATCGCCCGCCAGCTCCTGAATCTGTAATGCAAGATTGGATCGGGCGGATACTCAGCGGCGAGCGGCGCGCGATCGCACGGGCCGCGACGGCGATCGAAAACCGCACGGCGGATGCCGAGCCGCTTCTTAAAGCTCTGTTCCCCCACACCGGCAAGGCGACCATTATCGGGATCACCGGACCGCCCGGCGCCGGAAAGAGCACGCTGGTGGATCAACTGGCGGTCCTGCTGCGGAGCCGCGGCGTGCCCATCGCCATTATTGCCGTCGATCCGTCCAGTCCGTTTTCAGGCGGCGCGCTGCTGGGCGATCGCATCCGCATGCAGCGCCATTACGCCGACGAGGGCGTGTTCATCCGCTCGATGGCGACGCGCGGCCAGATGGGAGGACTTGCGCGGGGGACATTGGAAATGGCCCTGTTGATGGATGCGGCGGGCAAGGAGGCGATCCTTGTGGAAACGGTCGGGGCCGGGCAGGATGAAGTGGATATTGCCCGACTGGCCGATGTGACAGCGGTGCTGCTAGTGCCCGGCATGGGCGACGATGTGCAGGCGGTGAAGGCGGGCATCATGGAGATCGCCGACGTTTTCGTGATCAACAAGGCAGACCAGCCGGGCCTGTCGCGGCTGGAGCAGGATTTGCGCGCGATGCTCAGCCTTTCTCCGCACGGCAAAGAAGCGGTTCCCATCGTTAAGACGGTGGCGAGTGAAAGCACCGGCATCGAAGAAGCTCTGGAGGCGATCCTCGCGGTTCGGGTGAGTAAATCGCGAGATGAGGCCGGGCTGTGGAAGCCGCGTCTGAGGGAAATGCTGCGAGATCGTCTCATCGACCGGCTCCCGGATGAGGAGCTAAGCGCCGCGGCCGCGCAGGTGGCCGCGCGCCGGCAGGACCCCTATACGGTACTCGACCAGTTGTTGCGCCGCTGGTTCGGCTATACTGACTGATTTTCAGGAGGTTCCATGATTCGAATCGCCGCCCTACTGGGCGTGGTGTTCTGTCTGGCGGCACAGCAGCCCGTGCCGACGGCCAAACCCGAGGGTCCGTGGTCAGCGGGCAACTTCACGGGCTTGCGTTTACGTTCGATCGGTCCGGCGATTTCTTCGGGCCGCGTTACGTCGTTCGCCGTGGATGATTCCAATCACTCGCTTTACTATGTCGGGGTTGCTTCCGGCGGAGTCTGGAAGACCACGAACGCCGGCATCAGCTTCACGCCCGTGTTCGATAACGAAGGCTCCTATTCGATCGGTCATGTCGCGCTCGATCCGAAGAATCCGAACACGGTCTGGGTGGGGACCGGCGAGAATAATTCGCAACGCAGCGTAGCGTATGGCGATGGCGTTTACCGCTCCGATGACGGCGGTAGAAGCTGGCGCAACCTGGGACTCCGCTCGTCCGAGCACATCGGCCGCATCGTTATCGATCCGCGCGACTCCAACGTTGTATACGCCGCCGCCCAGGGACCGCTATGGGGGCCGGGCGGCGACCGCGGCCTGTACAAAACCAGCGATGGCGGAAAGACGTGGAGAAAGATACTGGACATCAGCGAGAACACCGGAGTGAGCGACATCGCGCTTGAACCTGGCAATCCCGACGTGATTCTGGCATCGTCGTTCCAGCGCAGGCGTCACGTGTACACGCTGGTCAACGGCGGCCCGGAGAGCGCGCTGCACAAGTCGCGGGACGGAGGAGCGACCTGGTACAAGGTTCGCGGGCTGCCCAACGAGGAGTTGGGCCGGATCGGGATAGCTTTTTCGCCGGCCAAGCCTGGCCTGGTTTACGCTCGCGTCGAAGCGGCCAACCGCCAAAGCGGTGTCTTCCGTTCGCTCGACAGCGGCGAGTCCTGGGAGCGGCGGACCAACTATGACTGGCAGGGAATGTACTACGGTCAGGTCACCGCCGATCCGCGCAACCCCGAGCGCATCTATATGGGCGATGTATCGACGCGTGTCTCCGACGACGGGGGCCGCACGCTGAGGGCTGTTGGCGATCGCGCCAAACATGGAGATACACACACCATTTGGGTGAATCCACGCAATTCCGATCATCTGCTGGCGGGCTGCGATGGAGGCGTTTACGAATCTTTCGATCGCGGACAGATGTGGAGGTTCAAAACCAACATTCCGACGATGCAGTTTTACGACGTCACCGTCGATGAGTCCACGCCGCATTATTTCATCTATGGGGGCACGCAGGACAACTGGTCTGTCGGCGGACCTTCGCGCACGCGCAGCGCTTCCGGGATCATCACCGCCGACTGGTTCGTGACTTTGGGCGGCGATGGATTCCATTCCCGAGTCGATCCCACCGATCCGAACACGGTGTACTCCGTGCTGCAATATGGCGTCCTTTCGCGATTTGACCGCCGCACCGGCGAGCGCGTCGGCATACAGCCGGCCGAGGGGAAGGGAGAGCCGCCTCTGCGCTGGAATTGGGATTCTCCGCTGCTGATCAGCCATCACTCGCCATCACGCCTGTTTTTTGCCGCCAACAAGCTGTTTCGCAGCGACGACCGCGGCGTTTCCTGGCGCGCCGTGTCGGCTGATCTCACGCGCCAGATGAACCGGGATTCGCTCCCGGTGATGGGCCGAATCTGGCCGCCGGATTCGGTCGCCAAACACCAATCCACGTCGTTTTACGGAAACATCAGCGCTCTGAGCGAGTCACCCAAAAAGGACGGGCTGCTTTACGCAGGCACAGACGATGGTCTGATTCAGGTGACCGAGAACGGTGGCGCCGCCTGGCGGAAAACGGATTCTTTCCCTGGCGTGCCCGAGCGCAGCTTCATTACGCGCATACTGGCCAGCCAGCATGAAGAACCGGTTGTCTACGCGCTGTTCAATAATCACAAGAACTCCGATTTCAAACCCTACATACAGCGCAGCGCGGACCGCGGGGCTTCGTGGACTTCGATCAGCGGGGATTTGCCCACGAACGGCCCGCTATGGGCGATTGCCGAGGATCCGGTAAACCCGAACCTTCTGTTTGCAGGAACCGAGTTCGGTCTTTTTTTCACGATCGATCAGGGGAAGAAATGGATCAGGCTGCGCGGCGGCATGCCGACGATCGCCGTCCGCGACCTGGCCATTCAGAAGCGGGAAGTGGATCTGGTGGCGGCGACCTTCGGCCGCGGCTTTTACGTGCTTGACGATTACACGCCGCTGCGGCTGCTGAAGCCGGAAACGATGGAACAGGAGGTGACGCTGTTTCCGGTGAAGAAAGCGGCGATCTACGTAGAGGCGCAGCCTTACGGCGGCCGCGGAAAAGCGACGCAGGGCGAGACTTTTTTCACGGCGGAGAATCCGCCGTTGGGCGCCGTGTTTACGTATTACTTGAAAGACGCCTACCGCACCAAGCGCCAGATCCGGCAGGAGGAAGAGCGCAAAGCGGTTCGGGAGAAGAAAGAGCTCCCGTATCCGCCGAAGGATCAGTTGAGCCGGGAGGAAGACGAGGAGGCTCCGGCCATTATTATCACCGTGTCGGATGCGGCGGGGAAGGTGGTGCGGCGCATCAACGGACCAGCGACGCGCGGTTTCCAGCGCTTAGCGTGGAATCTGCGCACGCCGCCGCCCACGCTGCCGCAGCCGAGGCCTGGAGCCGAACCGGACGATGATTCCGGGTTCCCGCCACCGTCCGGGCATTTCGTGGCTCCCGGCACGTATCGTGTGGCGCTTGCCAAGCGGGTGGATGGAGTAACGACTGCGCTCGGCCAGCCGCAGACGTTTCTGGTGGAAGGGCCTGCCAGCGTGAAAGCGCAGTCGGAGTTTCTGGAGAGCGTGCTGCGTCTGCAACGGGCGGCCTCCGGGGCGGCTGAAACCGTTGCAACGGCGCGGCTCAAAATGACGGCGATCCGGCGGGCGCTTCAAGAATCGGCGGCCGACGTCAAGCTGCGCGATGAGGCGGCGCGCATCGACCGCAAGCTGCGCGACGTGCTGATCGCCGTTCGGGGCGACGACATCAACGTGCTGCGCTGGGAGAATATGCCGGTTTCCATCGGCCAGCGCGTTTCGAAGATTTTCGGCAACTACCGCATGTCGACGGCAGCGCCGATGAAGACGGATCTGGACAGCTACAAAATCGCGCATGAGGAACTTGGCATACAGCTTGCGGCATTGCGAACGGCTATCGACGTGGATCTCCGCAAACTCGAGAAGGAGTTGGAGGCGGCCGGGGTTCCGCATACGCCGGGGAGGATTCCCGAGCTTCGCTAAACCCGCGGAACAGGCCGGGAGGCCTGGCCTGGCTCAGCGCC
>Ga0187893_10010409_pt1 | contig 13869 bp, 4 predicted proteins | sample MA1701074metaG_FD_139574 | JGI IMG/M metagenome (GOLD analysis project Ga0187893, IMG submission 139574) | White microbial mat communities from a basaltic lava cave in the Kipuka Kanohina Cave System on the Island of Hawaii, USA - MA170107-4 metaG ...
GCTTGCGAGCCCTGGGCGACAGCGCCATAATTCTGCGGGCCCGAGGGATTGCCAACGCCTCCAGTTGCCTGCAATGTGCCTACCAGGTTCAGGGTTGTTGCTCCCGACCCACCCACATTCGAGATCGGAAGATTTACGGTAACCGTTTCGCCAGCATCCAGAACTCCATTGTTCGGATTACAGCTCTCGGTACTGATCGAAGTTGCGCCGGCAGTAAGGACGTTTCGGGGATCCAGTTGAACATTTAGGATTGTGGTAACTCCGAGAGTAATCGGCACGTTTGTGAAAACAGCCGGGAAATATCCTGGAGCTGAAACCTGAACAGTGTAGCTGCCGGTTGCAATCGGGTCGATCTGGTATCCACCGTTGGCAGCACTCAGCCGAGAGAATGGAGCGGCCACAATGGTGGCATTTGGAATTGCTGCCGCGGTTACCGAACTCACAACCGTCCCGGCAAGCGCGCCCTTGGGAATCTCAGCACAGGGACCGAATTTGAAAGCGCCAACACGCGTGTGCCAGCGCGTATTGTCCGGAGCCGAAACGCCCGTAACGTATTGTTGGGTGTACCAGAAGGTGCAGTCATCGACTGGGTCAACTGTCAAATCACTATAGTCTCCCCAGCGACCGGACGTGTGGGTCTGCGCGCTGGTACCGTCGACCAGCGTGGCTTCGCCCTGAGCGAGGCTGCCGGCCGGATCGTTTGCGAGCCTGCCTGCATAACGAATCGAAGGGAACACAGTAGAGCTCGAGACCGAGTAACCCACTGCCTGACTGCCGGCGCCGTTCAACGCGGTGCTTCCCATCCATCGATGTACCGTGTCGTTAGCATCTCCGGCCATGGTTGCCTGCTCGTGAACCGTCCAGGCCGCTGCGGGTGCGACTTTGCGTAGTTCGTAATAGCGCACTCCAGCTCGAAATGCAGGGTTCACTGCGGCGTTCACCGAGTGGTTGGCCACTAGAGACTCGTGCGTGCCGAAGTTGCGGTAAGCAAGGCGAAACATTAGCCGGTCCGAGATCGCGTCTACTGCGACACCCGGGGCTGGTTGCGGTATGTTGTTGCGTGAGCCCGATGGCAATGGGCGCGGATCAAAGGCAGCCACTGCCAGTGGACTGCCGGTTCGCTCTGTTATCGTTGAATTAGCTGGGGTGGCAAAGTCGGCGTGAAAATCGAAGATTCGCAGGTGGTCAGCTGAGGCTCCAAACTCATCAGCGTCGAACATGACAATCGGCGCCGGCGCCCCAGCTGGTGGCGGCGTGAAGCCGTCGATGTCAGCCGGCAACATTCCTCCCAATTCGCAATTCTCCGGACAACCATTTGCCAGATCAAAATAAATAAAACCGGGATTGGGGTCACCGGCCAGCATCTTGTTGCGATCAAAAGCAAAAACACCCGCTCCGAGGAATTGTGTACCAGCCTGATTAAACTGATTATCCGTCATGTAATAGGCATCCGACCAAACGCCGAACTTCGGATAGTCGTTAAACTTGTTATTGGGCATCATGAAATCGTAAAGATAGTAGGCGCCCGCCGGATCGCTGGTCTGGGAGATGGCGATAAGCTGGTGGTTGTTGGGGTTGGCTACCGAAACACAGAACTCCGAGAGCAACCAGCGATCGGCAAATTGGTCGTAGAGCACGATCGGGTCGCCGTCTTCATTGCCTGCACAGGGACCGGGGATCGTCCCGAAAAGCGTTCCCAGGCTGGTGAGCGGTGTCAGCGCAGTTCCGGTGCGGGAATAGACGCGAAACGCACTGTTTACCATTTGGACGTAATGATTAGGTCCAATTTCTCCCACGGTGTCAGGCGGCAACAAGCCCTGGCCAATCCCAATTGTCTCTGTCAGCGAGATACCCTCGAAACTAACTGACGGAGCAGGCATAATTTCGGGCCGCGGAAGAATTCCCTTGTCGGCGGGCACTCGCGCCAGTGCCGCTTCCGGAGCACCTTTGAAGTCTGGATCGATCTGGCGGATTTGCTCGCGGTTTTTAAGGTTTGTCTCCCGAACACCATCCTCCTCAGGAACAACCGTCTTTCTTTTGGTATTCCTTTCGCGGGCTTCTTCCAAAACCTCTCCACGATCGCGGATTGCGACTCGGTTGGTATCGATTTGAACTGTGGGCTTGGCTGCCAGCTCTGCCATGGGACGCGACTTGCTGAACGAGACTGCCTTGCCACTGATGGGGACCGGGCTCGCTTGAGTACTTCTGCTGATTGTTTTTCGAGAAGAGGTTTTGCCCGGGCTACTGCTGGGGCGCGATTTTGCTTCGACTGGTTTGTTAGCTAGTCTGGCCAGCCCGTTCGGCAAGTCCAGCAGACACAAGGCAACTAACAAGGCGACCATGAAGGTCAGCAGACTTTTCCGTTTCATCCTCGGGACTTACGAACGGTTACACTAATCAAGGAAATTCATTCCCGGTAAATGTTGGTGATAAATGCAGGAAACTTTTCGGCCCTGTGCACAAAGGTAAGAATCAGAAATTCCCTGGGCTACCAAGTGCTTGTTCGGGTTGTGATGCGTACTCGTCCGCGCGAGAGTATTAAGAAAGGCGCAGGTTGTCAACGAATATCAAACGAATTTCGAATTTGGGATTGCGAATTGTGAATTTCGTGAAAGGCTTAGCCGCAGATTAACGCAGAGAGACGCAGAACAGAAGTACGAAGAAGCGGAATTAGGAATTAGGATTTAGGAATTAGAATTTAGGAATTAGAATTTAGGATTTAGGATTTTGGGAACATATCCTTCCTAAAATCCTTAAAATCCTACTTAAATCTTAAATCTTAAATCTTAAATCCTAAATCCTAAATCCTAATTCCTAAATTGATTTTCAAGGTGAAGGTTTATCGGCTATAGTTGCGGCGCCGCCTCCATGATCTCCTGCACGCATTGTCGAGGTTTCATCGATAAAGAAAGAAAGCTTGCCGGTTTTGCCATACTCCAGAGGAATGGCAGTAATTTGAAATCCCGCTCCAGAGCTTATCAGCTCGAGCTTGTAACCAACTGGTTGCGTCGCTTCCTTCGAAATTAGGCCTGACTGAATCAGTTCTTCAAGTGAACCATACCGATCCACATTTTCATTTCCCTTGTAGATTCGCTCAACTTCCACCAGGTAGCGCATCGCACCCCTGGCTGTCGCTTCGTTTCTGGCGATGACCGAATCACCTCCTGTGCCGGTGATGCCTGCCGCCATTAACAGCAGAAAGTTTTTTGGAATGTGTAGTTCGTGTAAGACTCCTACCGCTTCATCAGCAAGGGCGTAGGTAATTGGTTGCGGCAGGCTACTGACCTTTAAAAGAAAATCCTGGAAATGGCCGGTGCTCTGAGTCGAAGCGTCCCTCGCTACCTTGCCATAGCTGTCCATCAAAATGGGCGAGACGTAAATCTGCGACAAGAGTTGTCGCGGCTGCCAGCGAGTGTAGTTTCGAAAATCAGCATTCGTCGAAAGTGTTTCATGGTTGAGGTACGAATCAACCACACGCCGAACGGCATTCGGATCCGAAGAACCCACCAGAAAATTGCCGATGAACGCATACGATAAAAAACCGGCAAAACTCACCAGTTCTGTATCGCCGCGCCTCTCGGTGGTGGCCATCCCGCTGGCTGCTTTCAATCCCATCGATGCCATTACCCGTGGAATAAGTGCCTTCAAAGCATCCCGGTCCTTCACCGCAATGGCAAAGACAATACCGCTGTCCTGATTTTCTTCTGCTGACTCCCCGCCATCTGCTGCCAACGCCGGCGTAGGTTGGGGTTTTTTGGCACCAATTCCCAGGGTGTCAATGGGGAGCGAGAATGCGATTTCGTTTCCAAGTAAAGGCAGCAAATTGTCCTTGACATTGATCCCACTGCTTTCCAGCAGATCGAAAGGGCTTGTGGCTTTAGCAGCATTAACTCGCTGAGGCGTTTGACTTCCGTCGACCTGATGCTTCGCTGCACCGGACACTGCCTCGTAAATCTGTTGCAAATTCAGCGAGCCCGCCGCAAAAATCTCCGTATCCGCCGGAAAGATCGAAGGAGACTCCAGTGCGAGCGGAGGGCCCGCGTCAAGCTTGGCAAAAATCGGAACCAGGCTGTCCTGTCCGGTAGTTTGGTCAATAAAGAGTACGCGAGCCACAAGAGTGTCGTCATCAAGGGCCAACGCAGCGCCAATACCAGACGGCCAGTTCGGAGCCGCACCAAGTATCGCCATCGAGATCGAATTGGAGACCAAAACAGTTGGGTTCGGGCTGGACTCAGCGCTAGAAGCTGATGCCTCAGCGTTTGTGTCTCCAGGTGCTGGAGTGGGCGGAGGACCGGTCTCAGGCGGGGGTACTGCCGTCACTGCTGCGTTATTCGGATTGGGGCCGGTAAGAACTTCAGCAGGTTCCGGATTCGATTGAGTAGGTCCGGCAGTTGGCCCTATGCCTGCCTGGTCGGTCGCCCCAACTTTCCGCTCAGCCATTATCGAGGCGACGTTGATGTAAAGAAACAGAGCCTCGGAACTAAATCGATCACGCGCGAGCCTGAAGTTTTGATCCTCGACAAGCAGCATGCTTCCTCGTGGTCGTAAGTCTCTAAAGGCGACCGGCTTTGGTGTAATTACAATGACCGACCCAGCTCTTTTGATTATGTAAGGGACTTGTCTGTCCTTGCTCGTTTGCGGCCCTCCTGCTGCACCAGCTAAGTCTCGAACAGGAAATAACTTTGGTAATAATTTCCTTAGCTGAGGTTCAAATTCCCTTGATTCCACCGCCGAAGAAAATTCGAGAGCCACCAGCAGTTCTGGCAGTTTGGGACTTGAAGGCCAGGCTGCACAAGCCAAACGGGAAGCGGAAATAGAGTCGACATGTTCGTCCAGCCAATCAATGAGCGAGCGCAGTTCACGCGGCGGCTGGGTAACCTTAAGAAATGGGTCTAGCAGCTCTCGTTGCGAGCGAAGGATCTGCCCAGGGTTTCGAACTTCAGCGTAGATTTTGTAGCTTTCTAAGGCGAGTAAGGTCTCAAGGTTAAGATCCGGTACGGGCTGGCTCTCGAGCCGTTTAGTCCGCTGTGCCTGTGCGATTGAAAAGACAAGACAAATGAGAAGCAGGGCAAAGGTAATTTTAAGGAGACGGAATAGGTGATTATTCGACATAAAACCCCCCAGTATCTGGAGAGATATTCTGAGATACCTCATTCCCTTTTTCAGATCTGCGTTTCTCTGCGTTCATCTGCGGCTTATCTTCTTTCGTATGAATCTAGCCGCAGATTAACGCTGATACACGCAGATTAGAATAGACAATGGTGCCGCACTGACAGTGAGGCCAAGCCTTCGCACGGAAGGCGCCCCTTCCGGTGACGCATCGAGATCCCCGTCTGCATAGTCAGTTTTCCCCCGCCGAGACCCTTTGCCAGACTTTCTCCTCGCCCTCGGTAATAATCAAACCCCGTACCTCTTTATATGCAGCTGCATAAATCTCGCGCATCGACGGGGCGTCTGAACTCCTTGAGAGACCTTCCTCAAGCTCAGCTATGGAAAGCTTTTTGTCTGGTTCGTGGCGTGACACCAATGGTCCTTCCCCGGCCAGGTAAATCGCCAGCCCTTCCGCCAGCCAGCGCGGAGTCTGTCCCTTACCCACCTTATCTATAATCTTATGTACGAGTTCATGACGTAAAGTGGTTTCTAAAATTCCGCGTCTTCGTAACACTTCGATGGGTTGCAGCTCGATCACCTGGCCCCGGCTACCGGCGGCAGCCCACCAGGGCAGGCCCGTTCGACCGACAAAATCGCCGGTCGTTTCGTTCACGTAAACCTCGATAACAGGCAACTGAATCGCATAGGGAAGGGAAGGTCGGTTCAAGAGAGTTCTGCGGGCTTCACCCATCACCTGGAGTAAATACTTTGCATCCCCACGGCTTAGGGTGGCTGGATAGCTAAGGCGGAAATGCTCGTCCGAAATCCTCAACCTACCCGGGACAGAAGGCCGAACTAAATGGCGTGTTTTTGAGGATTGGCGGATTGGCTCAACGGTCCAGAGGAGGTCAGCTGAGTACTTAGACTGTTTATGCCCGGCCTTATAAAGATCCACCATTGTGCCAGGAAAATACTTTGCCAGTATCTGCCGGTACTCAAGACCACGTTCGGCCATCTTGTGGGCGCCTTCCTGACACAGTCCCAGACCGTGTCCGAAACCGCTGCCGCTGAAGATAAACCGCGAACCTGAACGTGTCAGGTGAAACCGCGAGCTTTTGAGCAGATTCCAGCCTAGAGCCCTCCCGACGATCAGCTTAAAGTCCCAACCACTCACAACTCGACTGGTCTTACCCCTAATCCTGAGCTGTTCAGCTCGCCCGGTTCGGTCTCGACGGGAAACGAAGACGTCTCTGAGCTCGTCGCCAACATCCGTCCGTGAGTCTGAACGCAAAGCGCGATGGAGGTCCTCGGTCGAGATCACGTCGGTCCAGCGACTATGTGGCATAGTCGCGCAATACTCATCGCTTACGCCCAGAAGATATGGTTTTGGGCGGCTGTTCCAGAGGTTGGTTATATTTGCACTTTCACCGCCACAAGAAGCACTGAAATAGGTTTCAGCGAGATTCCCACTTCGTTCAATCAAAACCTGTTCGGCTGTCTCCGCAACAGCTCTCAGGATTTCCGGCCGCACCTGATTGGAGTGCACAAACAGCTGGCAGTGCGTGGTGTCGCAAAAGTCGTAACCATCTCGAGCATGGCGTCCGAGGTTACCCAGAGCGTAGCTTCTACTGACGACGGCCAAAGCTTTGAGAGCCGCTAGCTGGGTTTCTGTACTGCCCTCGCGAGCAACCACTCCCAGCAAATATTCCTCAAGAGATAGTGTCGTTTTGGTACTGGTTCGCTTTGTCAGCACGGAAACGGGCCTAAAGGGCTGGCGTCGACTGCCAGGCAGAATTTGAGCCGAACTTAATTCGCTGCTGTTTGGCGGCGTGCTTTTTGCCGGCAAAGAAGTGTCAAGCTGGGCGGTTGCTTCGTGGTTTTGAGATTTCAACCGTACGAAGGTTTCAAAAATTGTCCGCGAAACCGCTGCGGCGTCTGAGCCGTGACCTCTCTTTAAAAAAACCAATACTCCTATTTGCGCTTTGAAGTCAGCGCCCGCTGTGCTGCCGGCAAATCCAACGAACCAACCTTGATTACGAAATCCTTTGAGGGGCGTGGAGGTTCCGGTCTTACCCATGACCACTACTGGAAGGGAAGACAACCCGGCTCTACTCGCAGTTCCAAACTTGACTGATCCTTGCAAACCTTCAAGCAACATCGTGTGTTCCACTTTTGTTAGCTCGATGGAGCGACGAACCTGTTTCTTGAAATGGTGCTCGCTTGAAACTTGTGGCGACAGCAGCTGGCCTCCGTTAACCAGTGCTGAATAGGCAACCAGCAACTGAATTGGTGTGACCTGCAGGTAATCGCCTTCCGCCAGGGCATTTTGTGAGCGCCACGTTCCACCCAGGTTGCCCGTTGATTCCCTGGAATGAACTCCACTCTTCTCGCCAAAGCCGAACTGCGAAAGTAAGGAACGGAAATCGGCCTCGCGGACTTGCTCTCCTAACTTTGCGAAATAGTAATTGCAGGAATGAGCGATAGCTTCAGCCGTGTTTAGCGGCAAAAGGTTCGGGGGATGGGAGCAGGTCGTCTGGAAGTTGAGGTTAGCATAGGTACCGCGACAACCAGCCTTAGCAGCGATTAATTCGGAACGGCTGGCCACCAATGCTGTAAAAGGTTTAATTGTAGAACCCGGGGCGAAAGCCTTTTCGAAAGCTAGGTCGGGATTGACTACTGTTTGAATCCGTCCCGACCAGGGATCCATCAAGATGATCGTTCCCTGACGATGCTCGAGGGCTGCAACGGCCGCCTGCTGCAAAAAACAAATCCGGGTCTTCTATTTGAGTTCCAGAAAGCGGGACGGCGCTTCCGGTGGCCATTATTTGCCGGATCTTTAAGAGCGCCGGAGCTGCCAGGCCAAGAGTTAAGCTCAGACAGAGGAGCATCAGCCATGGCTGCGCCCTTATCGGCAAAAGTTGACTAGCAATTGAGCGCGCTGGCATCAAACCTGCTCCTGAAGGGTTTGCGGAACTGTCCGGTTTCCCTGGGCCAGGAATCTAACCGTCCCCGCCCAGCCCAAAAGCGTGGCGAAGAAAACGAGGGTGAATCGAGCGCCGAGCAGGACTACATCTCCCCAAACACTGAGGGTTGCGGTTGCCTTAAACAGCACCAGGTAGGGTACGAGTGCAAACACCAGGAGGCCAGCCATGTAGGTGAGAACAGCCCATGGGGCAAACGCCTTGCCAAGGTGCTTGTGCAAATGTCTTAAGGTTGCCAGCACGCCATTACTAATCACCGAAATCCAGAGATGAATCAGGGCTAGCGGAGCAAACAACCCCACCAAAAGATACCTAAGGCTCATTAGCACCATTTCCATCCGCTGTGGCGCAGCGGTGATAGCGGACTGGTTAAGAGGGACAAACTGCCCTCCGTTGATGGGATTGGGCACTGAGGTTATGGAAAAGTGCGTTTGTAGTTTTAGCAACAGGTACGCCGCTAGCACCGTGAATGCGATCACCGGCAAGCTGACAAAGAAAAGCTTCCAGGAGTTTTTTAGGGAACTGCTGACTAATCCTCTTAAGCCTGAAGAATTTCCAACTCCCGCACAGGCCCATTGCAATACGAAGAAGAGGAACAGAATAACGAGAGCCGTCAGGACCGTGACTACAACCTGAGTTGCAGTCGCTTCCCTGGTAGTCACAAACACATAACTGGCAGTTAGCAATAAAGCGTAGCCTGTGATCATGATTCCGAGGGCAGGCCAGCCTGGAAAAAGTTTGCGTGCCGATTGGATCAGTCTGGTCAAAAATTCTTTTCGCATTTTCTCTCTCTTTCTGAGCCTAGTGCTTTACTTTGGTTGACCTGGTTTGCGACCCAGGCTATTTGCGCTCCTGAAAAGCAAATTTCTGCGTCGCTGTGTTGGCTTCGACTTCAGGCTGGTACATCAGTTCGGCGCGCGCTGGGGCGGTAACAAACTGTCCGGGTACCTGAACCCGCAGGGCATACTGTAGGGTTGTCTTTCCTGAGAAATAGTCCAGGAAAAAAACTGTACGCTGGTCGCGGAACTCACGTGCGCTGTACCAGGAACTCCACCCCCTGTCTCTGTAGTCCAGATTTAGACTGCCGAGATTTACTATCTGCTCAGCGCCGGCGGGGATCGGATCTTCGATCATCAGGTGACGGGCCTTTTCTCCCGTCAGAGTCAAACGAGCAACAATCAAATCGCCCGAATGGATTTCTCCCGCGAGCGGTTCGAGAGCCCATTTCAAACGGTAACCGTCTTCCATCACTCGCAAGCGGAAATACTCTCGCTGGAGACTGAGCTGAGTTGAACCCTGGGCGGAAACTTCCTCGTCATCGGTGTAATAATCAACGGAACCCGAGAAATAAATATTCCCGCGTCCGCGCTTCACAATTTTTACCTCATTGGAATCGGCAACCTCAGTCGCTTTGCGAGTGATAACCAAGGGCTTAGCCGGTGAGGTGATGCGCTCTGAAAGTACTGTCTCGCCGTTAAGAAATACTTCCAGCTGATAGTTCGGTCTTAGTTCGTCGCTTGCTTTGACGTAATCAATCAAACCCAGAATCGCAAAGGCGGTGTCCCTGGTCGAATTCCAGTAATAACTGTGTTTGCGATTCGCAACCAGCCAGCGGGCGCCATTGAAGAGGAGTGAGCTCCTGGGCTTAATTTGCGCCAGAGCCTTCACTGACAAAGCTGTGGTTTCGACTGCCTCGTTCCGGAAGTGAAGCAACCCGTCAAGTTTGGATTCCCAGTGAACGTAGCCGGAATCAACTGCCGCCGAGCGCTCAATTTCCGTGGCCACCGTCTGGGCGCGAGCCGCGTCATTCCTTAACTTTAATGTCAGGGCCAGCAGCGCTCGCCCGTAGGGCTGAAGCTTTCCGCGAGCGACAAAAAGTTGCTCGACATGGGAGTTGTCGACTGAACCGCTACTCGCCAGGGCGAAAATCATGAGAGCCCGAATTTCGAGATCCAGCTGCGTCCCATAGTCGCTTTTTCCATTCACGAGAATCGCCGAGAGTTTTTGCCGGCCCCGATCGATGCGCGTCTGATCAATGTCCTGACCGGCATTTTTCGCGAGCGTCAACCCGTAGACGACATAAGCAGTCATGAACGGATCGGTTAAATCGTCTTTCCACCAACCCCATCCGCCGTCATCGTGTTGGAACGCATACAAACGATCGCGACCTTGTCTGACCTTCGTTTCGAGATCCGAGCCGGCTTGAACTGAAGTCGTCTTAACTTCTCTAAGCGCCTGCGCCACGATTACGTTTGGCAAAAAGCTCGACATTGTCTGTTCAGTACAGCCGTACGGGTATGTGGTCAGGTAATCGAGAGCTCCGAATAAAGTTGCGGCCACAGAGGGAGAGGCCTCGATTCGTAATTTGCGGGCCTGGGCATTCGCATTCGGATCGAGTTTGAGCACAAACGTTTGTTCCAGCGTCTCGTCCGAGCTGGCCCAAACCCTGTTTTGTGACCGATGCAGGCCTCTTGGAACGACGTTTAGCGTTAATTCGACAGCATCGGATTCGGTGTTGGTGAGCGCCTTGGCCAGTAATCTGATTTGACCGGTTTGAAACGCCGAAACTTGCCAGTCGACCCGGTGCTCGCCGTCTTTGCCAAGCGTAACTGTCTGTCGGGGTTGATTAAGTAAGGTGGCACCATCGACCTCGAGTGAGATCTGCGTCGACTTCGGAGTCTTCAGATAGTTATGGACAATTCCTGAAAGCGTCACGGTGTCACCCTGCGTGAGAAATCGCGGCGTCTCGAGTCTGATAAGCAGATCCTTGCGGGCTACGACTTTGTACGTAGCGACGCCGACACGGGTATCCGCAGTTACTGCACGCGCAGTAGCTCGCCAGGTGGTCAGGTTATCGGGAAGCTGAAATTTCACGGTGGCGCGACCGTCGGCAGCGGTAATGGCACTGGCTTTCCAAAAAGCCGTGTCCTTAAATTGCTTTCTTACGATTGGCTCAGCAAAGTCGCCTTCGTTTTTAAAGTCTGCGAGTTGGTAGGCAGGCTTTTGGCGGGCCAGCTCAAAGGGCTTCTCACCCGCATAGCCAATAAACCCATACGAGATTGCGAGATGTGTATCGACCGAGTTATAGCGTCTTCCATAGAAAGCTTTGCGAATGTTGCCTGCGACCTCAGGCATCACGCTATAGACGGCTTCATCTACCACCCCGAGGCTCACTTCAGCCCCCGAAACAGGTGAGCCGTCTGCATTGCGAGCGAGAACTGTATAAGAGGCAGTCTCCCGAGGTTTGTACTCCGTTTTATTAGAGATAATTTCGAGATTCAGAAGCTTGTCGGTGGCCGGAACCGACAGCCGTTGCGACTGGGTATACATGTCGCCGTCTTTTACGTAAGTCACATTCAAAAACACGTCGGGAGCGTATTTGGCGTCGATCGGCACCTCGATAATCATCGATTTACTCGGTGCCGGAAGGATTCTGGCAGACATCACGCTGGTAAGTTCCGTGGTTATCAGCAACCTCGCATTTTCAGAGGGCAGGATGGCCAGAATCCGGGCGGTATCACCGGGCCGGTAAAATTTCTTATCAGGAAAAAGCTTTATCGAGCGGAAATCTTCACTAAAGTGTGATGAGTCAAGCCATTCCCGGGCCCTATCCATCACCCATAAATAACCTCCAGCAAAAGCGTGCTCGGTGCTCTCGCTGGTAACAATCGCTTTTATCTGGATATTTCCTGCTTCGGAAACTTGATACTGATAGGAGGCGCTCCCCTCGGCATTGGTCTCGACCTCAGCGGAGAACAGCAAACGCTCGTTTGGCTGGTATTCCCGATAAGAGTAACCGTCTTGCCACTTCTCAACGAGCGTCCAGGTGCGTGACAAAAACTTTAGGGTGACTTTGGCTTTGGCTGGTTGTCCCTCGTAGTTAGCGGTGGAAATGTTAATCCTGGCAACGTCGCCCTTGCTGTAGACGTAGCGTTCGGGGAACGCTCTAGCGATCACACTACCGCGTGTAGCGACAAAACTGGCGCTCCCTTCGATGGTACGCCGGGATGAATCAGTAACCTGGGCCACCAGCCGATAAGTGTAATCGGTGGGGTCTGGCTCAATTGCAGCGGGAGCTTGAAAATCAACCGACAGCTGACCGTGGGCGTCGAGCTTCCCATCGTCTTCCATCATCAAATCGTTGCCATAGCCGTAGTACTCGAACTGCTCGTCATCCTCTTCATCGGTTTCATCGGCTTGAGTCAGACGGAGCTGCCACGGATAAAAGCGCGAGCGATACACGTAATACTTGACGTCAGCCTGCGCGACAGGAGCGCCAAAAAAGTATTGGGCCCCAATAGTGAACCTGGTGGTTTCTCCCGCAGGTACAAACCGGGCTGGCGTCGAGACTTTAACCTTGTATTCTGGCTTCTTGTATTCGGCGACGTAGAATTCGCCCGCCACACTGTGGCCATCTGCCTCGGCCACAACGCGATACATTCCCAGGGGTGCTGCTTCTGAGATTTCTAATTCACCACTGAAGGTGCCACGCGGGGAAAGCAGTAGTTCGTTGGAAAATATCTCCGAGTTGTTCGGGTCCTGGACGCTTACGTTAACCGAAAGCCTCTGGACTGGCTGATAGCTGGAGTGCTCGTCAACCGCTCGAACAATGCCCTTGAAGTAGACCTTTTGTAGGGGCCGGTAAACAGGCCGATCGGTATAGATATAGCCGTGAAGGCGTTCTTCGTGTGCACCCTGACCAAAGTAATAAGGATTCAGGTCGGAGATGGCAAAGTTGTCCTGGTGTTTGGCCAGGACTATATAGCCGGTGTTTTCGATGTCATCAGTAGCTGGATCGGCGCTGGCGCTAGCCGCAGACGTCACTTGAGTCCTCAGGATCCCGTCTTTATCGGTGGTGCCGGTCGCCAGCGTCTTCTTTCCTTTGACGACCTCGATTGCAGTATTAGGACGTGGCTCTCCGGTTCTGCGGTCAACGGCGAAGACGAGCAGTTCGCCGTTGGGAGTTGTTTTTTCCACCATCGTCAGATCGGTGACTACCACGATTGTGTAGGCTCGTAAGTCAGCAGACACGGCCTCGACCAAATACACTCCGCGCTCGCATTTACCCAGAGGAATCATCCGGCGGTCATAAAAATTCTCAAGCGGTGTCAGGGGCTCGCGCCAGCTGGTAACCAGTTGGTTAGGATTTAAGAGTGGTACGCGAGCATAGTCGGCAGTATTGAGAGGTGTACGCTGGGTGGCTTCGGCCGGGCGAAATTTGTGATTGAAAGATTTGCGTGACTCATGGCGGAGCTGGCTTCGGACATAGGTTTTTATTCCCAGCAAGGCCCAACGCTTGAATTTCCTGACGCGTTCGAGTAACGAGGGTTTACGGCCGAGGGCGGCGACCTGGTCCTGATCGCGTTTACCCATCTGATGGGGATCGTCCAATTGCGCAAAGAACCGGGCTGGATCATTGACCTGATAGACGCGAAAGTCGAGGTGGTCAACGTTCTGATAATCGATCCAAATGCGAGCACTTTCCCCGGTTCCAAAGGTGCGATGGGATGAGAGTGAGAAGTGCGGTTTGGAAGTGGCAGGTGGAACGAATTGGGGTCGAGAGTCTTGACTGACCTGCATGGCGCGAGAGCGCAACACCGCGATACCAAAAGCAGCCGCTGCCACCGCCGCGTAAACTACCAGCACTGAAATAATGCGATGAGTTCGAATAAATTTTCTAAACACTTTCGCTACTCCGGGAAAAGTTGTTACTCAAGGATCTTGAGCCGATAAAAGCCAACAAAATTTGGATTGCTTTCGACCGGTCGCCAGCGTTTGTTTGGGTGCTGGTCCAGGA
>Ga0187893_10010410_pt1 | contig 13868 bp, 19 predicted proteins | sample MA1701074metaG_FD_139574 | JGI IMG/M metagenome (GOLD analysis project Ga0187893, IMG submission 139574) | White microbial mat communities from a basaltic lava cave in the Kipuka Kanohina Cave System on the Island of Hawaii, USA - MA170107-4 metaG ...
GTCCCCGGACGAAGAACGGCACGACGAGCGAGGAGAGAAGCCGGTCCTTGAACAGATATTTGTGATCGAGGAATCGCCCCTGTGTGGAGGCGAGATCATGATCCACGCGTGGCTTACGATGGCGGACCGCCCATCCGGAGGCTGAGCTGTCGAGCGTGAGGCGGTGGCCCGGCTTCAGATCTTTCTTTCCGTCCTTCTGTTCGCTCTTCAGATCACCGGCTAATCCCAGGACTTCGACATTGCCTGCGAGGGGATCGTAGCGGCAGGCCCAGATACGATCGTAGGCGACGAATTGGTTGGCATCTGTCAAGACGGCAATAATCTTGTCCTGGAGTTCCGGTGTGAGCTGCGACACCGGAGCCGTGAACATCTCTGCCGGAGAGGTTGGCGGAGGGACCGGTTCGTGCGCGACAAACGGCCGGCTGAGCACGACATTCATATCGAACAGGCCTTCGCGATCCAGCGCTTTCGTGACGTCGTCGCTGGCCTGCTCCATCAAGCTCTTCTCTTTTTTCGCGAATGTGGCGCTCTCCTTTCGCCCGATGACGAGGAAGCCGTACGTCCGGTTCCGATGCAGGAGGGAAACCCCGAGCAACGACTTCGTGCCCGGCGTAATCAAGCGGAGACGAATGGTGCGCCCGCCCTCCTGATCATTCGTGGGGGGCGATGCAGCGATGGCGGGGGCCGAGAGTGTCCGGAGGATGGCTTGAATATCTCGAGGTGTGAAGCCTCGTGCGACATGGCTGACCAGCGGGCCTTGGTCACGGTGGAACACGGCGGCGAGCGCGGCGTCGACCGGCAGCTCGTTGAGCACGGACGTCAAGGTCCGCTGGAGATGCGTCTCGGGAATTGGTTTGCTGTGTGGAGCTGTGGGTGTCATTCGTGAGTTAGGCTAGCCAGGCGCGCGGCATTGTAACAACGCAGGACGAGCAATTCAATGAAAAGGAATAGGCCCTGCTATTCGTCGGGATTGATAATCTTTGGAGGGCGTTGGGGGATCGCGCGACGTTCTGTCGGGTAGTGGTCAGAAGTCCATGCGTTAAGGATCATGGTGACCAGACTGATCACGACTGCACCGCCGACTGCCGGCCAGAACCCCGTTACTGAGAATCCTCTGACCAGGTAAGCGGTGAGTTCCAGAAGGAGCGCGTTGACCACAATGAGAAAGAGCCCCAACGAGAGGACGATCAAGGGGAGGGTTAGCACAAAGAGAATGGGTCGGACCAATAGGTTCAGAAATGTGAGCACCAGGACCGCGGCGATTCCGGCGCGGAGCGAGTCGACTTCAAGGCCGGGCACGATCATGACCGCCAGAAACACCGCGATACCCGTGATCAGGACCCGAATGACTGCCGCGCGAACCCCGCCACTAAAAAAATAGTTCTTGATCTCCCGTGTGGTGTGAAACGTCGGCATCGATCATCCTACTGAACCGGAACCGGCTGTATGGGGACCGTTACGCGCTTGGCCGCGGAAAAATGGATTTCGGTGGCGAGCAACACTTTGTTGTCCTTTGTGGCCTTGATGATGACACGATCGCCCACCTCGGGCACGTTGGTGCCTTTCGGATTGTTCGCGTCCTTGTACTGGGTCTTTTTGTTGACCCGCACGTCCACCGACTGGCCCTTGGACGTTTTGATTTCGACGTGGGTCGCGTTAATGGCCATAATTGTGCCGAGCACATGTTGGTCGGTGCCGTGGGCGAAGCTTGGAGCCGAAATGAAGAGGCACGTGAGAGTCACAATCAGACGTAACCACATGATGGATCCTATCTCCTATTACCGCCGTCGATGAATTAGTGATGATGGCCGCTATCGGTTCGCGCTGCCGTTGCATCGTCTCCATGCAGGAACTGGCCGAAGGCGGCTTCTTTTTCCAGGTCTTTCTTCGTCTTGGAATTGAGCGCCTTCATCTGATCGAGTTCATCCTGCGTCAGTTGTGGGAGATGGCGAATGAAATGGACCAGCTTCCAACTGGCTTTGTCCTGCGCTGGGTCACCCTCTCCCCAGGCCGGCATCGCGGTAAAGCGAATGCCGTGGTGAATGACCCAGAAGATCTCACCGTCCGACATCGACTGGGTGTCGGCCAATCGTAAGTCGGGTGCCTTCGGGTACACGTTCTTGCCGATGGGTGTCTGGCCGCTGCCGTCGTTGGCATGGCAGGTGGCGCAGTGATCGGCAAAATGCGCCAACGACTCTTTCATCACGTCGGGGCTCAACGGGATCGGATTCTGCGTGTTTCGATTCTCGATCGGGATGGCCAGACGACGGATTTGCCGTGCCATCCAGACCTCCAGGGCATGCGGCTCGGTCTTGGCGCTAAAGCCGGTCGTGAATAATTGATACACCACCCACCCGAAGGCACCGACAATCCCAAGGCTCACCACGAAGATGAGGACGATCAGTTTCGTTCCCATAGCTACTGCCATGACTATACAAAGTCTTCTGTCTGATTGCCACCGGGTTAACCAGACGGAGAGACCTCACGCGGTCCTGCAAGGCGAAGCATCAACAGCGCGATGACGGGGAGATGCATCAGCAGCCCGCTCATTCCCATGAACGATTCGCCGATCCAGAACGTCACACTGAGATTGAAGGCCAGGACGCCATAGTAGAGACCGACGCCTAACAGAATTTGAGGTGTAGCTGACTGAGGCGGCAAGAACGCGGGCAGTCGTCGCTCGAGTGGAAAATAGATGGCGAGGGAGATAAATCCGACAACAGCCCAACCGACATAATTCGCAAGGGGCACGCCGAAGTGAAGGCCTGGATCGGGATAGTAGTAAATCTTTCCCAAGAACCAGCGGTCGCCGCGGAGAGACACGGGATCGATAACCATATCGATGAAGGCAAACAAGAAGGTGGTCAGCAAGAGCACAGACCAACTCGTTCGTGCGTCCACATCGAGATATAGCGGTTTGAGCATTGGGTGAGTGGAAGCAGGGGACGGCCTGATTGGAAGAGCGAGACAGAGCGCGACGCAGTAGGCGGCGTAGAGCAGAAAACTGAACGAGATCGAGTCCATGAACGGGACGTTGGAGAAGTATAACTCCTGGCCCAAGGTCGAGCCATTATAGTGGTACCACCCGAAGGGAATGCCGTTTCGGGTTGAGGAAAATTCACAGACGAAGGCCGTGGCCCAGCTAATCAGCCAGAACCGCCAGGTCCTGGGCCAGCCGATCAGCTTGCTCGCGGCGAACAAGAACGCGGCCAGAAAGACGAAGACGTAGGGGCGAAAGAGGAAGGTCTTATAAAGCAGAATGATCAGGTCCATCAGTTCTGAGTTTTGAGTTCTGAGTTGGCGGAGTCTCACAAGGCGAATTTAGCGTGGTCTTGACAGTCAGAATGTTGATTCGATTGTTGCATTGCACTCAGAACTTGAAGCGCATGCTTTGGAGTTGCTATTTTTCTGGCAACCAACACTCAGAACTCTTAACTCAGAACTTTCATGGTTACACGTAACCATGAGTGCGGAACCATTTCACGGCTTTCTCCATCGCCACTTCCGGCGGCGTTTGCGGGATGTCGAGTTCCCTGATCGCCTTGCTGCAATCGTAGTGCATCTTGTACTTGGCCATCTTTACGCCTTCAAGTGGGATGCGTGGCGGGTGGCCCGTGAGATTCGCGATCCATTGATTGGCATAGGCTACCGGGAGGATTGCCAATCTGGGCAACTTAATCGAGGGCGCCTTGATGCCGGTCAGGCGACTCAAGATCTCAAGCACCTCACGCAGCATCAAGTTCTTGTTGCCCAGAATGTATCGCTCGCCGATCCGACCTTTCTGCATCGCGAGCAGATGGCCGGCGGCCACGTCATCGATGTCCACGATATTCATCCCGGTTTCGATATAGGCCGGTATGCGGCCTTTCATGAAATCCACGATGACCTGCCCCGTTGGAGTCGGCTTCACATCGCCTGTGCCGACCGGGGCACTGGGGTTCACAATGACGACCGGCAGCCCTGCCTTTGCGAGTTTCAAGACCTCTTGCTCGGCCAGGTACTTCGACCGTTTGTAGTGGCCAGCCATCTGTTCGAGCGAGACGGGCGTCTCTTCCGTGCCGAGCCCTCCGCCGGGCGGAAGGCCGATCGCGCCGATGGTGCTGCAGTAGACGATCCGTTCGATACCGACTTCGCGGGCCGCTTCCAACAGATTCTTCGTGCCGGTGACGTTGACGTCGTAAAAGATTGCTGGATCTTTGGCCCAGAGCGCATAGTGCGCCGCCACATGGTAGAGCTGTCGGCAGCCGGTGAGCGCGTTGCGCAACGAGGCCTGATCGCGCAGATCGCCTTCGACCCGCTCGACGGTCAGCTCCTGAATATTTTGGAGGTCGGCTCCAGCGCGGGTCAGGACGCGGACGTCGATGCCGCGGTTGACCAGCGCGCGTACCACTGCGCCGCCGACGAATCCGGTTGCACCAGTGATGAGAACTTTCATTGCGAGGAAGTGATGGGTGATGGGTGATGGGTGATAAGTTGGAAGATAAAGTGGGTGCGTAATCTCATTTCACTCATTACCCATCACTGATCGCTCATCACGTCAGTTATTTCGCGACGTGATGTAGCGTGCCAGTTCGCGGAGCGGGTCGGCTTTCGGACCGAACGAGGAGAGGCGCGCGATCGCGCGGTCCACGCAGTCGTCCGCCAGTTTTCTGGCTCCCTCGGTCCCGTAGAACGTCGGGTAGGTTTTCTTTCCGCGTTCAGCGTCGGTGTTGGGATTCTTGCCCAGTTCCTCGCGCGTTCCCGTCACATTGAGCACATCATCCGCGATCTGAAAGGCCAGTCCGACATCCTCGGCATAACTCGTCAGGTCATCCAGTTGGCGATCCTGTGCGCCGGCGGCAATGGCGCCCATCCGCACCGCTGCGCGAATCAACATGCCGGTCTTATGCTTGTGGATGTTCTGGAGCGTCAAAAGATCGATGTCCTTGTTTTCAGCCTGGATATCGATCACCTGCCCGCCCACCATTCCCATGTTCCCTGAGCCGTACGCCAGTTCTCGAATCAGCCTGACTTGGCGAGCCGGGTCGCAGCCTTTCATGAGATCCGGACGGCTGCAGAGATCGAATGCCATCGTCAGCAACGCATCGCCGGCCAGGATTGCCATCGCGTCGCCGTACACTTTGTGATTCGTCGGTTTCCCGCGCCGGAAGTCGTCGTTGTCCATCGCGGGCAGGTCGTCGTGAATCAAGGAGTAGGTGTGGATCAGTTCCAACGAACAGGCGATCGGCATCAATCCCGGCGCGGGCTGCCCCACCGCTTCTGCCGCGGCAATGACCAGGATCGGGCGGACTCGCTTCCCTCCCGCCATAAGACTGTATCGCATGCTTTCGTGGAGCGTGGTGGGCGCCGTTGTGCAGCTGGGCATGACGGAATCGAGGAACTGATCCACGTCGTCCCGCTTCTGTTCGAGGTAGTCCTTGATGTTCATGAGGCAAATTACGTGTGCCGCGACAGGCGCTGGACCGGCGCGGAGCGTAACAAATGGCCTGGAGGCTGTCAAACAGAGTGGGGAGGGGAGCGGCCAGGTGCCCTTCTTGCTCGCAGAACGCGCACGATAAGAATGTGCTCGTTCGATGCGCGCAGTAAAGGGCAGCCTCTGCCACTCCCCTAAAGAGAGGTATAGGGAATCGGAAGTTCCTCGCCTGGGCTAAGCGGGAGGCCACCTAGCCCGCCCTCATGGAGGAGGAAGATAAAAGAGTGAGGTCGCCCGAGGCGCGTGGTGGAATCAATCACGGGCGCCGACTCAAAGGGTGAGGGAGGAAGGTGCGCCAGAGCCCGTCAGCTGGATTGGCAGATCCGGTGGCCAACACTCCTGCCTCCATGCCCCTCGCCCCTTGCCTCTCGCCTCTCGTCTTCGCTATACTTCGCGGCATGAGTATCCGAAGAAGTGGCGGGAAATGGGAGCCGATGTTGTTGGGGATTGAACCCCGACTTTGCAAGGTCTGCAAGGAAGGGCTCTACCGTAATAAAACGTTGTTCAGCGGCGGCTGGTCTCGCTGCGCCTTGTGCGACGAGTTCGTCCATTACAGCTGCCTGGCCACCGGCAAAGTCTCGTTCCTGAAAGTCCGCCCCCGCGTGTGCAAGACCTGCCGTGCCGCCCAAGAGGGCACTCCTTCACCTTCGCCGAAGGCAGCGACTCCAGTGGCCGTCGGGTCGTGAATCCCAACTCACAATCAAACCCAGTGGAAGCCCGTCCGGGCTGGCATGCCTTTTTTTCCGACACAGTCCGGTTTGTCCTGGCGCCGGTGATTCTCCTCTTCAGTGGATTTTTCACGGCGAACTTCATCATCGGCGGCGCCTACACCTGGCCGCGGACAAGTCGGACGTTGGCGCTGACACTCACGGTGCTGATTCTCTCCCGTGAATTCGTCTACAAAGAGCAACTGTCGCGCAACGCGGCGACGGACCGTGCGCGATTGGCACTGCTCTATTCCTGTGTGTTCCCCTATGTGATCGGCTGGTTGGTGATGCTGGCTCTTTGGGCGCTGTAACAGGCTGCTTCGGTGCGAGGACGGTCCGATGGCAGAGATTATCCGCAGCGGAGCCTTTCTCCAACAATGTTGGTCGGTGCATCCGCTCTGCCTGACGGTCAAGCGCGTCGAGCCGGAGCGCATTGTGGTGCTTACATGCAGTTCCTGCCGCATGGTGCATCGGGTGACCACCGGCGCGATCACCAGACAAAAATCGACAGGGGATTCCTCCTCGCCTGCATCAGGGCTTTCGCAGCCGGATGGGCTCGTAGCGCTCAAGAGCTGTTTGGGAACCCATGCTCCCGCCCTGTCGGTTCGAGAGATGGATGTGTTTCAAGATGCGGTGTGGGTCCGCTGTGCGGAATGCCGGGCCCAGTACGACCTGACGGTCTCTCAGTTCGAAACACATCAGAAATAGCCTGCGCCCTTTGGGCGTCTTCTCTCTATTCTCTATCAGGCTGCGGGAAAACTTAGTTTATGCCCAAATCCCACTGTGATCGTAAGAATGGTGCTGGCGCAAGAACGGTTCGCAGGATGCTCAAAAAGACCGTCCAGCGCGGCCGCAGCGAGCGAAGAGGCGAGGCGTACGCTTCGGTACGTTGAGCCTCCGAGCGATGCGAGAACAAAGCTGGCGGACTTTTTCAGCATCCTGCTAGCCGATTGATGACCATGCCATCACAGTTTACTCACGAAGAAGCGGCCTTAATGGCCGATCAGCACTTCTTTCGCGCCAAGGCGCAGATCATGGCCAAGGTGCGTCAGTTGCTCGCGGCCACGCATGCGGCGTTGAAAGAGGAAGTTGGGTCGGTTTCGCTCGCGACCCCGCCGGATTTCGATTCCACCAACTGTCACTTTGTGAAGGGAGAGAATCTTGAATTCTTTCCCTACCAATATCTGGACTTTCCGAAACACTTTCACGACTCGAACTCCTTTGCCTTTCGGACGCTCTTTTGGTGGGGGCACCACGTTGTGTGCGCCTTGATGCTGGAGGGGGAGGGGATCAAGCAGCACAAGGCACGGATCGTGGACCGGTTTCATCAGCTCGCCGGGCAGGGGCTGGAACTTTCGTTGGCGCCGACATTGTGGGAATGGAAACGCGGCGAGGGGTATACGTTGCCGATTACCCACGATCGCAAGGCGCAGATTGCCGCCGTGTTGACTGAACGGTCCTTTTTGAAGATCGTCCGCTTCCTGCCGTTTACCGATCCGCGGATTCAGTTGGGTCAGATGCCGGAATTCAGCCGCGAGACCTTTCGGGCCATCCTACCGATCGTCACCCCCTAGCTTCGGTATTTGTCTCTGATCGCTAACTTGGGTAAACTGGGTCCGCTTCAACGGTAGGGAGGCCAATCGCAAGGAGGATGATATCGTGAAACAGACAAGGGGACGACTGGGCGTCGGTATCGTGCTCACGGCAAGTCTGCTGATGGGAGCGGGCTGCGGGGGTACCGGGAAGATATTCTATCTGGATTTTCAACAGAAACAAGCGGCAGCGCAATACATGGAGCCGGAACCAGTCAGGATCGTCATCGAACCCTTCGAGGATCGACGACTGGAGAAGAATCGGCTCGGTCTGCGGACCCATCTCTGGGGCGGGGTGACCTACTTCAATGTGGCGGGAGAGCGACCAGGATACGTGATTGCCCAGGCCCTCGTGGATCGCCTGCAAACGCGCGGATGGAAGGATCGGCCCTGGACAGTGCGGGTGGCTTCCAGCGGGGCCGTGACGAATCTGAACGATGACGATATCGTCATCAGCGGGCAGCTGCTCGATTTTTCAGCCAACGCCAGGAGCCGCCTCTTTTCGACGGTGGTGACCACGAGCAGCAAGATGGTGATCACCGCGAGGAACATCGGCGACCAGAGCTCGACGATCAGAGGTGTCGAGGGGGCACAACGTGATACCGTGGTCTGGTTCAGCGAAGACGATGTGCAACAGTTGCTGGCGGCGACCCTGAAGGACAGTATCGATCGGTACCTTGCCGATACGACGATCGAGCAGAAGGCGTTGCGACCGGCACGTTGATGGGCCGGGGGAAGAGATGACCCACCGTGCGTGAACGTCGTTGGGAAACGACGACCCCGCTGACCTTCGGTCAGGTGCTCGTTGTGGGCGAACGGCTGGCTGCGGTTGGGTTGAAGCCGGCGGTGCCTGCGAAGGACGTCATCTGTTATGTCGAAGAATGGACGGTCGAGTCTCCTGAGGATTTCGACCAGCTGGACGCGTGGTCCACGGAAGATGTGACCCTGATCCACGTCCGAGAGAGTTGGCGGGGCGATTATTTTCTTTTGGCCGGGGCCTACCACACCATCTATCAACGCCACCAGGACGTCGGCACCTACTGCTCGATCAGCCATCCCTGGCGCCTCCGCGAGGCGCTGCGGCTTCATGAGCAACGCAGTATGCTCTGGCTCGGGTTTCGGCACGCCCACTCGTTCATTCGCATCCGTCTTCAGACCCAGGAGGTCATCACGCCGGGCGAAACGCGAGGCGATGCCGAACGGATGCGCTGGTTGGATGAGCGGCGCGCGGCGTTCCTTGAAGCCATTGCCACGCTGGAGCTGCCGATTGAGACCCATGTTGAGAAGGATGCCGTGGTGCTACGGCCGTCTGATCCCACAATCCCATTCTTCTGCTCTTGGCCCGACGCGTTCGGCCCCTGCCAGTTCGAGTACAACACCTCCGATGCGTACGAGTTCTTAGTGCCGGCCAGCAAGCTCGCCGCGACGTTTGCGCCGGAGCTGGCCGGGGTCCGAACCTACCTCACCGGATTTTCCGAAGAAGCCTTGACTGAGTTCCAAGCGATCGAATCGGGGGTGCGCTTGGCATATCGCTGCTCGGTCCATTGTCCCCTCGACGATCTGCCCGAGGTGCTGGAAACGATTCAGCCTGACGGTCGTCTCTACGCCACGCAGTGCGAGTTTCAGACGAGGGAACTGTTGCCTGAAAGCGACGACGCCTCGGCCATCATCGGCATTGTCGGGTTCAATGGACAGTTCCAGATCGAGGCTCGCCTAAACCGGGCACCACTCAAAGAAGAAGCCATGGCTGGGTGGTTAGAACGGCTGATCGGCTATCCGGTCGTCTATGCGCCTCTCCCTCCCTTCGTGTGAAATGCTGTGAAGCGTGACGCGTATTTCGCGATACGACGGATTAATAAGACAGTATTGTCGAGCGAACTGCCTAGACCCTGTTCCTGAATCCAAGTTTTCATTGAACAAACTCCTCAGATTCCGCACAGTGAGGGGATGAACTCGCTCGCCAAGATCCAATCGGCCTTTGGCAAGCCCTTCATGTCGGCCCTGTTCTTTACTTCAGGCGTCACCTACGACACCTTGACGCTGACGCGCATCGATCGCCTGCAAGACAATCTGATTCTCCTCCTCTACCTCGTGACGCTCGGTTTTCTCATCGTCCTTACCGGTCGTCTTGGCGTGGCCGCAGTGGAGCCGGCCGCAATCGAACCTCAAGGCTCGTCGTTCACCAGACTCCTGATCAAGGCTCGGCCTTACTATCCGATGGCGATGCAGTTTCTCTTGGGTGGGCTCTTCAGCGCCTATGCCGTCTTTTACTCGCGCAGTGCGACGCTCACACGCACCGGGGTCTTCCTAGGCGTGCTTGTCCTGCTGCTGATGGCCAACGAATTCTTACGCGATCGCCTCTCGAACCTGCGCCTGCTCGTTGCGCTGTACGCCCTGGCCAGCTTCAGCTTCTTCACGTTCTTCCTGCCCGTCATGGTCGGGACCATCGGAACGTGGGTGTTCCTGCTCGGAGCCGCGCTGAGCGTGGGAGTGACGTTGCGCGTGGTCCAGTTGATCTATCAACGCAATCCAGAACGGTCGCAGAGGGAAACGATATTGGTCGGAGGACCAGCGATAGCCCTCATTGGCCTCCTGGTCGGGTTCTATTTCTTGAATTGGATTCCGCCCGTGCCGCTCTCGATGAAGTTCGGCGGCATGTATCGAGAGGTGCAGAAGCAGGACGACCGGTTTGCGCTCAGTTTCGATCGCGAATGGTATCAGGTCTGGAAGCGCTCGCAGAATCCGTATCCAGCCGATGAGCCCGTTTACTGTTTCACCGCCGTCTTCGCCCCGGTGGCGCTGAACACCACCGTCTACCACCATTGGTACTTCCGAACGAACAGCGACAAGCCCTTCACCCATGCCGACAAGATTCCGATCAAAATTGCCGGCGGCCGCGAAGGCGGCTACCGCGCTTACACGTTCAAGCAGCGGCTCGATCCGGGGGACTGGCGTGTGGATGTCGAAACCGAAGACGGTCGAGTTATCGGGCGAGTGTCTGTTGTGGTGGCAGAGCGGGGAGAAACAGGGGCGACACCCAGAACGCTCTTGTACTAATCCGATGAAACGACTCAGCGGTCTCAAGCTCCTTGAGGAACGAGAAGGCGAAGGGACGCCTGCAAACAAAGGCGACCGCGTCGTCTACAACACGAGGGTGTTTCTCAACCAGGGCGAAGAGGTGCCCCTTAATACAATGCAGGCTGAGCACCTTCCGAAAGAGATGATTCGAGTCGAAAGAGGCGGCACCTTCATCGATCACCGCACCGTCCTCGGACGACGTCAAGCCATCGCGGGTGTCGAGCATGCGTTGGTAGGGATGAAAGCCGGCGGCTATCGGAAAGTCCGCGTGAGCCCGCATTTGGGCTATCGAGATAAAGGCATTCCGGATCTCATTCCGCCAAACGCGGTGTTGATTTGTGAGATCTGGTTGCGCGACATTGTGAGTGCCCTTCCCTCGTAAGGCGTTATCAGGTGTCACATGAACCCTCGTACCTTAGGACCGTGCCCCACCAGCGCCAACTGCGTGTCCACTCAAGCCCAAGACGAGAGCCATGCTATTGCGCCCATTCGCTATCGCAAGTCGCGGGCAGAGGCGAAGGAGGCACTCAAGGAAGTCATCCGCTCCTTGCCCCGCACCAAGCTCGTCGAAGAAGACGAGTCGTACCTGCATTACGAATTTACCAGCCTGCTGCTGCGCTTTGTCGACGACGTCGAGTTTCTCTTCGACGACGAGGCCAAGACCATCCATTTCCGTTCCGCCTCCCGCACCGGTTACGGCGATCTGGGCGTCAATCGCAAGCGTATGGAGCAGGTGGGTGCCCTCGTAGGGGGAAAGCTGTAGCTCCATTTGGCAATTTCCTTTGGAGTTGTGCGGCCGCTTGCTATGATGTCGAAAACTGGAGGCCGAAGCCGTGGGGTTCAAGCGAAAAGAGTCACGTATCGAGATAAGCCGGGGCGGCCGTTTACAGCGGGGGGCTCTCTCGGCACCGTGCAAGGTTCTGGATGTCAGTGAGACAGGTGTCCGGATTGAAAGCCGGTTGTTCGTGAAGAGCGGCGATGTGCTCCAACTTGTGATCGAGCTCGATCACGGGAGAACCTTGACCTGTGGGTTGCAGGTCGTATACGTGCGGTCCCCAAAGTTCGGCTCGAAGATCACCTCGATTAGTCCCGAGGACAAGGAACGACTGGCCCATATCTTCGACGATCATGTGCAGACCAGTTTTTCACGCCGGTAGCCCTTCCGCGCAAGCAAGATGCTGAAAAAGTCCGCCAGCCTGTCCATCCTGCTAGTGCGTGGGGCTGGGTGGTTTTGGGCCGAGCCTGGTTGTGTGCTGGAAGACGCACCTCGGACAGGTGTAGTGGACGAACTGCTTGCCGCCGACGAGACGCTTCTTCATCGGCACCTGGCACCAAGTGCAGAGGCGATCGGGAAGGTCGGCTGAGGGCGTGGGCTGGTTCGGTTTTGATGGAGTGACATTAGCCATCTGCGGCATTCTCTCCGACCGCTGAGAACCTTGTCAATCGATCGAGTGGCCCCTAAACGCCTTGGTGTGAAAAAAAAGTTTCACCATCCTCCCCGATGTGAAAAGATTCGTGGTATAGTCCGAAACAACAGTCCATCGTCACAGTTTTTTCACCCTCCTAACAGAAAGGTGTACAACCTCTATGAATAGCTCGCCTGATTCCGAGTCCGCGATCTTTCCTTCCGAGTCCCCAGTAGCTGCTTCCATTGCCCCCCAGGAGATGGTGGGTGAGGGAAAGGCGTGGGGACTCTGTACCGCCATCGATCTCCAAGATTGTCTTCCCGACCTGATTCGAAATGCCGACCATATCCGTCGTTATGTCGTCGAGCTGTGCGAGCTCATCGACATGAAGCGTTTTGGCGAGTGCCAGGTCGTCGAATTCGGCTCAGGCCGTGTTGCCGGCTATTCCATGGTGCAGCTGATCTCGACCTCGTTGATCAGCGGCCATTTTGCGAACGATGCGAACAACGCCTACCTCGACATTTTCAGCTGCAAGGGCTATGACCCTGCCGTCGTCGAGGTGTTCTCCAAAGACTTTTTCGGCGCGAGTCGCAGTACCGCGACGGTCACGCTCCGTTACTAGGAAGGGGCCGGGGGCCGTGGCACAGCGGCTCCCGGTATCGATCCGAGCATGCCCTCGCCCGCCACGAGCTATGAACCCCATCACGGTCAAAGAGTTTTTTCAGCTTCTCCCAAGCCGGCTCGATTCAGATGCTGCCGAAGATGTTGATGCGGTCTACCAATTCGATCTGAGCGGTGCACAGGGCGGACAGTATATTCTCACGATCCGTGAGGGGGCTTGTCAGGTCGCTGAGGGGGTGCATGCGGAGCCGCATGTAGTGCTCTCGATGGCGGGAGAGGATTGCATCAAGATTCTGATGGGCCAGTTGAGTGGACCAGCCGTCGCCATGTCGGGCCGGCTCAAGATCAGCGGGGACATTGGCTTGGCGATGCAACTGAAGGCGCTCTTTCCCACCCTCGGGTAACCAACCGGTTCATTTAAGCAGGCTGAGGCCGTGGTCAAGGTCGAGCGAAGATTCGAGTTGATTCAATTCAGCCTTAGCCTGAGCCTCAACCTTCCAGTTTTCCTCTATTGACCAGTCGGCTCTGCCGGTATCCAGTCGGTGTCCTGCGTGGCCTTGTCTGCATGGCGAGGGAACCGTTCCTCCAATATCACATAGATCGTGGGGACGAGAAAGAGCGTGAGGATCGTCGAGACGCTGAGTCCTCCGACGACCGCGCGCGCCAATGGGGCGTTCGTTTCGCCGCCGGTTCCCCAGCCGATGGCCATGGGGAGCAGTCCAAGGACGGTGGCGAGGGAGGTCATCAGAATGGGCCGGAGTCGCGTCCGCGCAGCGGTGACCGCCGCGTCGTGTAACTCCCGCCCTCGCCGACGCAGAACGTTCGTATAATCGACCAGCAGGACGCCGTTTGAGACCACGATGCCCAGCATCATGATGATGCCCATCATTGACGTGGTGGAGAGGGTTGTATCCGTCAGGAAGAGAATCAGGATCACGCCCGGGAAGCCCATCGGGACCGAAAACATGATGACGAAGGGATCGATCAGCGA
>Ga0187893_10010411_pt1 | contig 13868 bp, 18 predicted proteins | sample MA1701074metaG_FD_139574 | JGI IMG/M metagenome (GOLD analysis project Ga0187893, IMG submission 139574) | White microbial mat communities from a basaltic lava cave in the Kipuka Kanohina Cave System on the Island of Hawaii, USA - MA170107-4 metaG ...
ACCGTTGAACAACGCAAGCACCGACGTCATTCCGTCAACTTTCAAGGGGTCTACTCATCCGGTCCGGTGCAGGTCAGGGAAGCTGTTGTGCTAGACCTTTCCATGGGAGGGAGCCGGGTGGCAAGCACGATTCCCATGCCTCCCGATTCAGCGATTCAACTTCAGATTCGGCCTCGTCTCACCCCCCCCATTTATGTCCCCAGCGCGATCGTGCGTTGGGCAAGTGGCTACGCATTCGGTGTGCAGTTCCAAGAATTGCCTGAACGTGAATCCGAAGCACTGACGCACTTGCTGGGGTCGTTGCCCCCTTCAAGTCAGGACGAGACATCGAATCCTCTCCGAGAGGTCTCACGCGGTGCCGAAAGCTATTGAGAGGGGTAGACAGTCAAGGGAGTGATGGATGTGAACGAGGACTATGCCCTCTTGCCGGAGCCTAGACGCCCCCGTTGTGTTCGAAAGTCCTAAACAGCGTAGGCACACAAGCCAGGCGACCACGAAAACTCAATCTAATTGTACGACGGTAATAATAATACTAGGGATTGTCGGCTCACCATCAGGCGCGATCGCCTCAAGTCCCATGCCTTCCTCGATAGTCTCCGCCGCCATCACAATATTCAGTGTATCCCCTCTATTGAGCGGCAACACTGAGTTCATGATGGCAACCGTCTTTTCCTGAGGATCGATGATGACAGCCCGAATGTTCGAATTCGGCACATCGATGTTGTTTACCCTCAGCCAAAGATCGATCCAGCGGGGAGTGGCGCCTCTCACCTTACCAAGCTGCGGGCCTGCAATGATGAGGTACATACCGGACTGTTTAATGATGATATCGCCCTTGTTGAAATCGATCGTATGGACTCCTCCACCGGCATCTGCTTGCGCATCCAGTAGAACCTCAACAGGCTTTAAGGTCGTAATTCTCTGAGTTTTATTAGATGTAAATTGCCCGAATGCCTTTTTATAATCGCGACCGCTTGGATTTCGCTCGTTGTCATCACGTAGTGCCATTTATTATTGTACCTCCTCTGTGAGAGCAGACTCAGATGCAATAGGAGAAGTTCCATATGGGTCGTCAACGATGTCTTTGAACGAACGAGTCTCACGGGAATAGGTTTGAAGCAGCTCGATCAAATACATCACCTTCATTCTGCACACATCATATTTGGGGAACTCCATCGTCCCGTCCGCTTGTTGCTCCACAGATATTTCGCCCAGATAGTTACACACCCCCTCCACCCGACTCACCACGTCAGGGTCGAGCACATCATTCGCGGCAGCGAGCATACTCCGCACTGATTGCAAGACACGCCCCAACTTTGCTTCATCTCTCCTGAGCTCGGAAAGCGTCACAGACTGCATCCATCTTGGTTTCTCATCATCTGTTAATCCTACGGTTAAGTTATAGTGAGAGACCGATCGTTTCGTGGCGCTCATCGTGAAAAGAGTGAGCTGAAAGAGCTGTTTCAAGTGTCGAGCCGCATAATCCATCCGCCGATTCCTCAATGCTTCCTGCGATGCGATGATGTGGTCCAGTCGTTTCTGATTACGATTTGACAAATAGTGAAAGAGTATAGCCAAGAGCACGCCGATAATTACATCCACAATCAGGAAGAGTGTGGGCGAAAGATCACAGTGCCGGTTATAGTCAAACCGTCCACAAGTAGGAGCGTCCGGAGCAGAACCAGAAACGAGATGGGGAAGGAACGTACCTGATACAAATCCTGCAACAATTAACGCCGTCACAATGTTGGGCTTCTTGCACCACTCCCAGATAGGCATGAGCGTTAGTTTGTGAACGGCCATGATCTATTCCCGAGCATTGAAGGCAATTTTCGCGAAGTGTATTACTAATTCATTTGGTAAGCAATTATCGGAGCAACGGCTGTCGTTACCTCAGCTTGGCCAACGAATCTCTGGCTTCATCTTCTATTTGCCCGTCTCGTTTTCTCAATCTTTGTTTCTGTTCTGACACACACGTCAATGTAACTCCACGGCCTTCTCTTTCTAACTGGCTCGATTTTCCAATTTCTGATATTCTACGTATGCCCGACATGAGAATTGCTGATACACTCGTGAGTGCACAACAACTAGGGTGAAGGAGGGTCCCATGAACGTCGCCAAGTTGTTTTCTCCCAAACACGATTGCCCTGTGAAAGTGATCGACCCCAGACGGTATGCTCGAAGAGCAGTGCGTTTTTCTACAACCGTTGCGGCCAAGAGCGGTCTTGCCGACGGAGTGGTGACGAATATCTCCGAGACGGGGTGTGACCTACGACTGGTTACCTCCTCCTTCCCCAAGCGATACCTCTCCCTGAAACTCTTTTCGCGCGATGCGCTCACCCTGACGATCTATCCATATGATGGGACCCCCGCCTTGAAGATTAGCTTGGCGGTGATTCGATGGGTCAAGAGGAAATGGGCTGGTGTCGAATTTGTGAAGCTGTCTCAGGAAGCCAGGGAGAAACTCCAGCAACTCTGCCAACAGCAGGTCGTCCTCACCGTGGCTGGTTAGATGCCGACCCCTGGCATCTCTGTCAAGATCACTAGCAGTGGCTTCGCCAATGCCCCTGCTAGTCCCCATGATAAGGAAGACGTTTCTTGTAACCTGTCCACTTTCCCAGGAGGGGAGAGCCGGAAAGGGGCCGGCCCACCCGCGCCGCAAAATGGTTACTGCACCTTTTCTTCTCACTCCGCATCGGTATGCCTCACAGCCTTCGGAGCAGGCGAAGATAGTCATCAGTCGTTTACAAACGAAACAAGTCAATCGTGAGGGTTGCACCGTAGGTCGGACCAAAGTCGGTCCTATTGATACTCCCAATATTTCCGATGGTGTCGTTCCATGTCTCGAACCGCATCGGGCCGGCAATGAAAGAAGCAGACCAAAAATATTGTTTTTGGCTCTCCCCCGCACTATTGACAAAAATTCCTGAATCCCATGTGGCAGACAGTTCGAGCTCCCATGTCGGATATAGTTCGCCGTGTTCGCTCACATCATATTGTCCGATCGCGAGGGCAGGCTGGAAGAGATATGACGTCGGCTTCACCTGATGGAGTACGGCACCACTCTCCAGCAGACTTACACGTCCCAGTCCGGACACACGCACACTCACATCTCCCCACTCTCCACGGTATAGATCGGGCGTGATTTGAAACCGTCGGACACCCGCTCGGAGAAACTGTTCTTGGTAGATGGTGCCGAGAGAAAATCCGCCACCCAGAAACACAGCTCTGTTCGAGAAGAACCATTTAGTGATGGAGGCGTCTATCATACCGTCAGTTTCCTCGCGCGGCTGTATGGCCGGCACTTTCGCGAGGCGGTTCACCTGGTGAGCGACATGGTTTTGAAAAAAATCACTGGGCTGGTTGGACGTGGGGCCGATACCTCCCGTGAGATTGAAACTCCAACCTGGAAAGCGCACATCTCCGTGTTGGGTCCAACTGAATGTAATAAGATTGAAGCCCAGCGTATTGGGGATCGTGGAATCATATTTCTTGCCGTCTCCATCAAATGGCGCAAATCGGTCGGTCGTAAACCCTGTCGTGAACGTTGAATACTGATCCGGGAACGCCAAGCTTCCCCAGTGTACGGAGGGAGCGGGTGTTTCGCTATATGCGTGAGGACAAACCAATCCGAAAAGAAGCAGTACGCTCGCGGTAACGATACAGTTTCTTGTCGGATTCTTTTTGTTTGTCCGAACTGGGTTGGTCTCATTCACGTCCTGAACATCCCATTCTGTGCCAAGCAATTGTGCCTAGCAATGATCCGGTATTGCGGCAAGTGTGGCACTCCAGAGTAGGTGTAAAGGTGTTGTGTGGGGAAACGCAATTCGGGGGCATTCTAGCCGGTGTATCGAGTGTCTTCCACTGCCGCACTAAGATTTTGAGAAAGTCCTGGTGGACTGAGAGGCGATGGGTGCCGTTAAAGAACCCTGCCGCCTGCCTCTTAGGCATTTGATTTGAGTACCTGTGCGTAACATGGTATACAGACGCTTCTTAAGAAGCTCGGCATAATGTGGATTGATAAGGGAGCATCGTATGAACCGCTATGTTGCCGTTTCCTTGTTTGTATTAGGCATGACGGGCTGCACAAGTGTGAACTACAGTGAGGTCGACTGCGGCTCGCTTCCCAGCGATACGTTCTGGTCAGGTAATGTTGCGCTTCAATGCCAGGAATATCGACGTCTCCAGGCGGAAACGGCCTACCGAACAGAAGTCACGGAATCGCTCAAGAAATACCGGGAATGCGTGAGTACGCAGCAAGGTTCTTTGGCGGAGGTGAAAGAGCGCTGTTCAGTCTATGCTCAAGGTTTTCAGGACCCGTCAACTGGACCACCCCCGAAAAAATAGCCGATGATCGAATTCTTATCGGCTCTCCCTGCGATACGGCCGTAGTACACTCGACCCTGCGAGGCTCTATACTTGTGTCATACGAAGGAGACTCCTCCCTCCGCAGCGATCACGCTTGGCGTATGCTTGGTGTCGATTGCCTGCACATTTGGTTGTGCGACGTCCTTTGACCGACAGACCGATTCGGCCATGTCGCTGCCCGAGACAGCGCCCGGCTATGGGCGGCTCCTTTCACCGGCGTCTAGTTCGGATACTACGCCGGTTTTCGACGGCAAGGTCGATCCGACCTGGCGACCCAATCACACCACTTCAGGAATTGTGTCATGCTCCGGCTCCCTGGGTTTAAGCCATAATGCCGTTTGGTATCCGAGCTGTGATAGGTTGCCGATCCAGATAGGAGACAGGCGCCCATTGGGAAATGACGTACGGCTTCGCCCACCGCTGAGACAGTCCTGGGCTCATCATCCGAGACTGGTCCCGTTCGGCCAGGATGACGAGTTGGGATTACCCGACAACGAAATCCTCGCGCACCGCGACCGCGTCACCTCCCGACCGTTTCGGAATCCCTATGCCGGCTTGCGCGACCAGCCGCTCCTCCATCGCGATAGCTCTCGCGCACCTGTGAGCGACTCCACGCTCCCGGAGGCCGGTCCCCCGCCGCCAAAGCACACGATCAAGACATTCGGCACGCTCACCGGACTCAGCCTCGTCGGTATCGGAGTATATGCGCTTGCCCCGACGGCTCTCACCGGAGCTGGAGCCAACAAGGAAGAAGATGACGTGAAAGAGGCCTGGGAGCAGTTCCAGAAAGCATGGAAAGAGCCTCCTGTTTTTGATTCAGACCGGGCAGTGGTGAATTAATTGGGCCATCCCTACGTTGGCATGTTGTACTATCTTTCCCAAAGGAATTATGGCGAGAGTCCGTTGTACTCCTTTCTGTTCTCGGCACTCACGTCAACCTGCTTCGAATATTTTATTGAGAGTTGGGGGGAGCAGCCCAGCGCGACCGATTTGATTGTCACTCCGGTTCTCGGATCGATCTACGGAGAGCTCGTGTACCGGGCCACGCAAAATATGCGGCAGGACGGCTTCACCAAGGCCGAAAAAATCATCTTGACCATCATCAATCCACTCTATGTCTTCCAAAACGGATTTCATTAAGGGCACAGGGGTTCAATAGAAGAATCTGTGCCTAACCACGTGGTTCGAATGTGTTAAGCGCGTCATGTTCAATATGATCGGCACGTGGCTGCTGCCTGATCCGGATGACAGGTCCCAGTGGCGCACAATCTCGGCTCATGCGTACAGTCTGCCAATGTCTTGAAGAGACTGAGTTGTAGGACGGGTGTCTCAGAAACCAGGCGGAGAGGCGACGAACACTAAGCGCAAACAGTTACGCGCAAGAAGGTCGCAGGAATGGACGTAGCATCCTTGTTTGGGCTTGTGTTTTGGCTGTTAAACAGGACTTCCAGCTCATTCTGTAGATCACCGTCTCGACCATTCTTTTCTGCAGCTTCGAACGCATTCATGGTTGGTCCATAGTATTTTCTGAATGTAACAAGCAGTTCAGAGGGTGTGCCACGATAGTTGAAAGTAAATGTGTCTTTGACGAACGAGATATTCTTTTCTGGAACCCCCGCTCCTCCAAATCGCTCTATCACGTTGCTCTCGATCCCCCACGTCATAGGACTCACGAAACCTTCCGGCGGTGGTGGCGAGTACAAAGAGCTGATTTTCAAGATTTGTGCGACCAATGTCGGATCATTGGGAATCCAGTTTCCCATAACGATCCGACCTCCAGGCCTAGTCACGCGTACCATCTCCTTGGCCACATCAAACGGTTTTGGCGCGAACATGGCTCCAAAAATGCTCACGACAAGGTCGAACACATGATCCTTCAACTCGTGCAAATGGGACGCATCGCCTTCCTGAAAGGTGCAGTTCGTGAGGCCCTGCTCCTGTGCGCGTGTGTTCCCAGCCTCAACAAGGTTCCTCGCGATATCAACGCCCAACACGTCTGCTCCGAGTCTCGCCTCTGGTAATGCTGTCGTTCCATCGCCGCATCCGAGATCCAAAACTTTGAGTCCTTTTGTGATTCCGAGTCCCTTGACGAGTGCCTCTCCGCTCTCTCTCATGGTCTCCGCAATGCGGGTAAAGTCGCCTTTTTCCCAAAGTGCTTTGTTCGGATTCATGGGAGTACTTCCTTTCCTTTGCCATGGCAGTCGCGAAGCGCCAGGTTTCTGTCAGGACGACCCATCATCTTTGGCTTCCCTTAGAAAAGTAGCCCGCCGCATTGTTCCACTCCGCAGGGGTTTGCTATCTCCATCCCCCGATCAGCGTCTTCAGATTGTCCCAGGTCCACTCATAGACCTTGTCTGATGACAGCGCCGATGTTGGCCTTGTGCAAGTCCTGTGTGCGTATGCCGTCAAGAGGAAGTAGGGCTTGTTTTTTTCCTGAGCAATCGTCAATTCCGCAGCCACGCCTTTTGCGAGATATGCGTGCTCGCCACAAACAACAATGACCACGTCGATGTCATCCATTCGGCGCCGGACCTTGTCCCCCCATTCACCGGTTTGAGGCTCTCTCACTGAAGCATCGGTAATTTCGAACGGACTGTCGGGTAGTCTTGCTTGTTCGGCGAGCAGGACCTTTATGTCTTCGTCATGATCGACGTCGAAACTAATGAACGCCTTTTTCTTTGCGGTCATGTGTAGGCTCCAGTGGAAGTTTGTCCGGCCTCACTATTAAATCTGCTGCGGCGTACCCGTGTAGCCTCAGCAACTCTGTTAAAGGCCAGTCTACTGCAAAGTCCATCGAGGTTCTAGCGAAGGGAGTGACCTTCTGGTTCACTGCCTGACACCCGTTCATCCTTCCACTTTCATCTTCCCATCGCCTTTTTGATAGCAATCACCTCAGTTCATGAGTCTTATTTGCCCTGTATCAGTGTGGACCTCTCGAGAAACTAGGAGATTACTTGATGGAACATCTGGAGTGTCCCTTCGCATAACTAGGGTATACCCCAGTTATAGTCACACGGAGGCATATCCTATTAATCGTATCTACTAGAGTATCTACTAGTTTGTCCTCATCGACCTCAGAGAGGGGCAGCTGCGAGACACAAATGATCAATCTTGGATGAACATCGAGTGATGCCACTTTTCCCGCAACGGCGGCGGCTGAAAATGTATCAAAAAGGTGACAAGTAACTTAGCAGTCTAAACCAAGGAGGTCTTAAGATGTCGCCTCACAGAAAGCTTCTTACGACTATCAACAAACACATACGAGCGGCTTATGTGGCTCTGCCCGTAATTCTTCTCCTGTCCGCTTGTACCGGAGGAGAGAGTGCGGATGTTTCGAGCACTCCTCAGAATGCCTCTGCCGGTATTGCCGCGACGTGTACTGCCCAACCTCCAGTCAGCATGACCATTGATACGGCCGGAATGGTGCCGGTCACGTCGAGAGAAGACTATGTGAATGCCACTATAAGTCTTAACGGCCAAACACTCTCAACAAGAATTAGAGGGCGTGGTAACAGCACCTGGGCGATGCCGAAAAAACCGTATCGACTCAACCTCAGCGAGGCCACCGCGCTTCTGGGGATGCCGCCGGCGAGAAATTGGGCACTCTTGGCAAACTATATTGATAAGACGATGTTGCGCAATGCGCTGGCGTTTTGTGTCAGTGAAACCCTTGGAAAGGAATATACGTCGAGATCAAGGTTTGTTGAGCTGACATTGAACGGACAATACGACGGGGTGTATCAACTCACAGAGCATGTCGAAGTAGGAGCCAACAAGGTGAATATCGGCGAAGAGACAGAGTCCAGTAACGGATTCTTCATAGAATTGGATGGCATGTATTTGGAGGAAGAAACGTGGTTTATCAGCTCAATGGGTATGCCGTATGTTGTGAAGTCCGATGCAACACCTGAACAAGTGGTCGCAATAGAGGCGTATATGAACGATGTGGAGCGGAGATTGAACGCTGACTATGCCTCCTTCTCGGAGAGAGTGGATATTCCGTCGCTCGTTGATTTTTATCTTGTCAACGAACTGTTAAAAAATAACGACGCATTCTATTTCTCGAGCACCTATATGTTTCGTCGGCAAGACGAGACGCTACGATTCGGACCGGTTTGGGATTTCGACATCGCGGCCGGAAATATTGATCGCAATGGCAATGACGACCCGACAGGCTACTGGACTAGGGACAGGCCGTATCTCCGCGCAGCATTTCGATATCCCGAGTTCGAAAGTCGCGTGAGAGAGAGGTGGAGGTTTCTCCGAGGCCATGCTCCGGCGATACTGGAATCCATCAGCGCCTCAGCGAGAGCGCTGGATGAGGGCCAGCGGCGTAATTTTGAACGGTGGGATATCCTAGATGTCATAGTGCCGCCTAACCCGGTGGCCACCGGATCCTATGAAGGGGAAATTGCTTACTTGCAGAACTGGCTGCGAACCCGAATCGATTGGCTGGATGGCGAACTCGGAACGCCTAAATGACCATCAGTGAGAGACTGGGACATTCTATTTTTTAAAAGCAAGCAGGAAATTCAGAATGTCCCCGTTCATGTTCCTCTGTCAGGCATCACATAGCTTCTGGTGGGAGCCTGGAAGGTCGGTGAAGCATATGCGGCCGGCTTTCATGTTGGCCGGCAGGGCGATATCCATTTTTGCAGGCCGAGGCATGATCCTGCCGTTCATGATATCGACGAATGTATCCCTGTCGATCGATAGGTTGAGACGTTCGTTGAATTTCTTCTCCTCGCCGATTGTGGATGACACTCTTCCGGTATAGTCGTGACCGGGATAGAGGATCGTATCGTCCGGTAACATAAAAAGTTTCTTGTGGACGGAGTCGAAAAGTTTTTCCGCGGAGCCGCCCTGAAAATCCGTGCGGCCATTGCCGCGTATCAACATGGAATCACCCGTGAACACCGCTCCGGGCAGGACATAGCTTGTGCAGCTGTCTGTGTGGCCAGGGGTCTCAAGTGCTTGTATCGTTGTGTTGCCGAAGCGCAGTTCTTGTCCCTCATGCATGAACATGTCCGCACCTGTGACGACGCCTTCAACGCCAGCCCCATAGACTATTTTTGCACCGGTGCGATCCTTGATCATCGAGGCTCCGGTGATATGGTCGGCATGGATGTGCGTTTCGATGGTATAGATGACGGTCCAGCCCAACTCTTTAATGATGTGCAGATCGCGTTCGACATTTTCTATGACGGCATCGATAATGACAGCCTTGCCGGAATCGCGGTCGCCAACGATGTACGTGCGACTTTCTGCCCTGTCGTCGATGTCCTGCATCGCGTTAACGTCCAGCAGGGGCATGACGGTATAGGTGGCTCTGATTGCCATGGCATGAGTTCCAAAACTTGCCGAGGATACTAACCTCTGCGGCCCAAGAAACGCGGCTATTCTACTTTTTTCAGTTGGCTCGGTCCATTCCATTTTCTGTGCTCGCTCCTGTATTCCCGCCCAGCTGGACAACGATCTCATTCGCGTTCACATCGGAGGTGGCTCGATCTCAACGACTGGCTGTCCAAGGTTGAGTAGGGGTGGGGGAGGAAGGCGTCGGACCGCCACGCGCCGCGAAATGTCTGATTGTAAGACCTGAGGTGGCCCGGATTTGACAGGCACCTTTGAACGGGGACAGGATTCCCCAAGGAGGTGTCCGATGGGTACACGCAAGCAGTTCACGCCGGAGTTTCAACGTGAGGCGGTACAGTTGTTAGAGAGTGGGAGCCGTCCAGGCTCTGCGATGGCCTGCGAGCTCGGGATCGCCCGGAATCAACTCTACCAGTGGCAGACGGAGTTGCGCGCCCGGGGACCCGCCGCGTTCCCAGGCGCTGGTGCGCGGAAAGAACGCACGACGGAGATCGCACGGCTGAAGCGAGAACTGGACCGGGTCACCGAGGAGCGCGACATTTTAAAAAAAGCGGCCCGGTACTTTGCCAAGGAGTCGTTGTGACGTACCGGTTTATACAGACGCATCAGCAGGAGTTTCGCGTGTCGCGAATGGGTCAGGTACTTTAGGTCAGCCGGAGCGGGTTCTATGCGTGGCCGCACCGGGCGGTGAGTCCACGGACGCAGGCCAATCAGGCGCTCATGGAACGGATGCGGGTGTTGCATCAGCAGACGCGGGAAGCCTATGGCGCACGGAAGATGTGGCATCTCCTGAACCGCGAAGGCCTGATCTGTGGCCGCCATCGGGTGGCGCGGTTGCGGCGACTGGCTGGCATCGTGGCGTTGCGCCGCCGGCGCTATGTCCGCACCGTGCCGGTGCGCCAGCACGACACGCCGGCCATCCCCAATCGACTCAACCAACAGTTTGCCGTGTCCGCCAAGAATCGCGTATGGGCCGGGGATCTCACGTTCGTGCCCACGCGCACGGACTGGCTCACGGTCGCCGTGTTGTTGGATCTTTACTCACGGCGCATCGTGGGGTGGGCGATGAGTCCGCGTCAAACGCTGTCGGTGGTCGTCGAGGCGTGGTGGATGGCATGGCAACGTCGGCGCCCTGTCCCAGGGCTCGTGCACCATAGCGATCAAGGCAATCAGTATCGCGCGAGTCTGTATCAGACCATCTTCGCGCGGCGCGGGGTGCTCGTGAGCATGAGTCGGAAGGGTAACTGCTACGACAACGCGCCGGTGGAGAGCTTCTTCAGTTCGCTGAAGAACGAACGGGTGTGGCATCGGCAGTTCCACGATCAGGCCGAAGCGCGGCAGGCGATCGTGGAGTATATCGAGGGGTTCTATAATCGTCAGCGCTTGCATCAGGCACTGGGCTATCGGAGCCCAGAGGAGTTCGAAAAGATGACCGGTGAGTCGTAATCCAGGTGTCCGTTATTTCCGGGCCACCTCAACCTGACCCCCATCGTCACTGGAAAGGGTGACACTCCACAGCCCAGGGTTTCTGGCTGAACCTTTCTTAAACAAAAAACCTCCGCTAAGCTGGAAGGCATGGACAGTGTCAGACACCGTCGTCAAATGAGGAGGGGACCCTGATGGAGAATAAGCCTGGGCCCAATTTAGTGGACATTATCAATTTGATACCGCTTATGCAGTTCAATGCCAACCAATTTAGTCGTGCGCATCCTGAACATTCTGGTGATGTTCAAACCTTCCTTCAGGAGCTGTATCGCCTTGTCTCCGACCTGCAGTCAGCTGTATATGCGAGAGACAGAGCTAAAGATCAGCAGCGAGAGATGTTTTAGCGTCCCAATGGATGCATGAGCCCAGAGAAGTGGACAGGCTGCTTTTTTCTCGTACTTCGCGCACAGTCTCACGTTTATGCTGCGGAGGTGAGGACGTGCTACGACAGCTGGTAGAAAGGTAGCCTGTCCTCTTTTCTTGTCCCGTTGTGAAATAGATAAAGGCGAAGAGGGGTCCGTTGGCGCTTAGAGCCTCGCTGCCAGGTCGGCTTCGATCGCCTCTGGCTTGTCGTTTGACGCATAGCGCTTCAGTACCGTGCCGTCGGAGCTGACGAGGAATTTCGTGAAGTTCCACTTGATCGCCTCGGTCCCGAGAAAGCCGGGCTTTTCCGACTTGAGGTGTTTATAGAGTGGGTGCGCATTCACGCCATTTACATCGATCTTTGCGAACATCGGAAAAGTGACCCCGTAGTTCCTGGTGCAGAACCGTTCGATCTCTGCCTCGCCGCTCGGTTCCTGGTGCCCGAACTGATTACAGGGAAAACCGAGGACCACGAAACCCCTGTCCCTGAATTTGTCGTAGAGTGCTTGTAGCCCCTCGTACTGCGGCGTGAAACCGCACTCGCTCGCGACATTGACGATGAGCAGCGTTTTGCTACGGTAGGCGTCCATCTTCTGCGGCTTGCCGTCGATGGTGACGAGGTCGATGTCGTAGAGGTTCATAGATTCCGAATGAGTGCAGGAGAGACACGAGGCCTTCTACTTTGTCAGATCGGCTGGTCCCATCTCACCTTCGCTGGTAGTTTTGATCGAGAAGCGAGAAAGACATCGAGCAAGACACGATCGTCGTTTTCGACTTTGAGAAATTCAACGCCGACAGTATCTTGGCGTACCCACTTGACCGTCGCGAGACGCACTTCCACAGGCGGCTCGTCCCAGGGAAGATTCATCATGAGTGTGAGCTTCTGGCCAGGTCGAAACAAGCGATTGATACAGAGCCGAGCCCCCTTACGTGAAACATCAAGCAAGGTTCCGTCCTCGGGTCCTCGGTCGCACATGACCTGACAGAGGCTTCCCCGGTGACAGCGATGCGCCTGACAAAGCGACTGTAGCGCATTGGCCTGACTCCTAGGAGGGTGTATTGTAGACTCGGTGTACATGTCGGATCAAGTGTCTAGTAGAGGAAATGTCCTAGTACGATGTCATAGCCTGACGCGGCCTCCTCACTTACGATTTTCCCCACAACTGTTCCAGCCGCTGGGCGCGGCCGCAGCCAATTTTGTAACGATTGTAGTGAACGGGATTCCTCGCGGCGAAATCCTGGTGGTAGTCTTCAGCCGGATAGAATTGTGATGCCCGTTCGATCTGAGTCACGATCGGCATCTTGAACCGTCCGGACTGTTCGAGCGACCGTTTCGACGCCTCTGCCTGCCGCTTCTCTTCCTCATTGCCGTAGAAAATCACCGTGCGATACTGCGGCCCATAGTCGCAGAACTGGCCGTTGCGGGTGAGCGGATCCACGTTCTTCCAATAATGATCCAGGAGCGTTTGATAACTGACCTTGGCCGGATCGTAGACGACCTCCACCGATTCAGCATGACCGGTGCCGCCGTCTGAGACATCCTCATAGGTCGGGTTTGGCTTAGACCCGCCCATGAATCCTGACGTGACCGACACGACACCCGCGACTTTCTCGAAGGCCAACTCCATAGACCAAAAACAGCCTCCGGCAAACACCGCCTTCGCCTGTTCCGCAGCACGACTTGCGCTTCCGACTCCCGCGACGACGAGAACCAGCAGCACCATCGAGAACCATCGTGAGAGAGGCATGATGGACCTTCCTTTCTATCCTAGATGCCGGCATACCATTCATAGCCCTGGTCTTCCCAATATCCACCTTTCCCCCCGCCGATCCCAGCAAGTGAATCGACGAGTTCGATGCTCATGACGTACTTCGCATGTTTGTACCCTAACTGCCGTTCAAATCGGAGCCGAAGCGGTGCGCCATGCGGTACATCCAAGGGTTTGCCGTTCAATGCGTAGGCCAGGATGGTCTGCGGATGATAGAGATCCTCCAAACTCATACTTTCATAATAGGCCACCCCTTGGTCGTCGATATCGGCACAGTAGAACACGGCATACCTCGCAGCAGGCAACGGTTCCACCCGGTGCATCAGGTCTCCGAGTGGCACCCCGGTCCACTTCCCTATGGCGCTCCATCCCTCCACACAATCATGGCGGGTGATTTGCGTGCGTGATGGCATCTCTTTGAGTGCCGCAAGCGACAACTCGACCGGCTTTGCGACCTGGCCGCCGATGGTCACGCGCCATCGAGCAAAGTCGTGTTGAGACAGCTCGATGTAT
>Ga0187893_10010413_pt1 | contig 13867 bp, 12 predicted proteins | sample MA1701074metaG_FD_139574 | JGI IMG/M metagenome (GOLD analysis project Ga0187893, IMG submission 139574) | White microbial mat communities from a basaltic lava cave in the Kipuka Kanohina Cave System on the Island of Hawaii, USA - MA170107-4 metaG ...
GGACGAAACGTGATGACGGCATTGTTGGCCGCGCGTCAAGCCAGTACAGAACAACTCACGAAGTTGGCCGCCTAGAGATTTGCGCGAATGGAGCAAATTCAAAAGCATAGTAATACGAAGGAAGAAAACTTTTTCTTAAGGACTCGATACCTTTTCTGCAATTCGATCTTCGTGTCCTTCGCGGCCTTCGTGGTGAGACGTTCAGCGATATAAAAACAATGAAGAATTGGAGGGTAGCATGGCAGAGTGGGAAATGATCGACGCCGACGGCCATATTCGTGAGGTCGAAAGCGATGTGTTCGAATATCTGCCGGAGCATTACAAGCGGCGGCGTGAGGCGGTGCTCTACTTTCCGCTACTGCCGCATCATGGCTGGCACCGCCAAGCGGGCCATGGCGGCATGGGCTCGTCATTTCTAATTCCCACGCTGGAGGATTGGCAGATTGCGCTAGAGCAGGGAAACATTGAAGCCGCGGTGCTCTACCCGACTCGTTTCATGCATATCGGTCAGGTGGGGATGGTGGAGTTTGCCGTGGATTTGAGTCGAGCCTACAACGACTATCTATATGACCGCTTTCTGCGCCATGAACCGCGATTAAAGGGCATCGCGGTGCTGCCCCTGCAAGATGTTCCAGCCGCTGTGGTCGAGCTACGACGCGCCGTAAAGGAATACGGCATGGTCGGTGGCGTGCTCCCGGCCGACGGCCTGCCGCGGCCCCTGGGACACGCGGAATTTTACCCACTATATGAGGAGGCCAATCGGCTGGGTTGTATGGTGGCGGTTCATTCGCAGAACTCGTTGCGCAACAACGACCTCTTTATGTGGCGCGGCGAGGCAGCGACGCTCGCCCATGTATGGCCGCAGATGCGCCAGTTCACCAATCTCATGTTCTCCGGCGTGCTCGGAAAATTTCCTAATTTACGCATTGCTTTTTTGGAAGCGGGGTGTGGTTGGGTGCCCTATCTGATGAGCAAAATGGAAGCGCGCATGGGGGAGCTGCCGCGCCCCTCCAAGCTTATCGAGCGAGGGCAAATCTATTTCCAGTGTGGCGAGGAAATGACCACGAGTCGTGACCTCGAATTGCTTGGCGACCAATGTTTGTTCTGGGCGTCAGACTTTCCCCACGAGGGAATCGTCGATATGTCGAAGGCGGTCAGAGCATTCCTGGATCGCGAAGATATTCCCGACGGGTCAAAGCGGAAAATTAGTTATGATAATCCCAAACGACTCTACGGCTTGTGAGCGCCCGGCCAATGGAAGGTTAAAAGAAAAACTGCGGGGCCTTATCCGCTGCTATAGAGGAAAGCGATGAAGCGAAGTACGCGTTACATCCTTACCACCCATACCGGGAGCTTGCCTCGTCCGACTGACTTAGTGGACATGGTGCTGCGCAAGGAGGAAAGTCAGCCGGTGGACGAAAACGACTTGACTCGCCGCATCCGCTCTGCGGTGGCGGAGGCGGTGCGCCGACAGGCCGAGGTCGGAGTGAGCGTGCTCAATGACGGCGAGCAGGGCAAGCCCGGATACTCCACTTACATGAAAGACCGCTTAACTGGCTTTGAGGGTGAAAGTACGGCTGCCGCCGTTTCAGGCGAGGCCGAAGACTTCCCCGAGTACACTGCCCGGCGCACGGGGAGAGCCGGCCCCAAGCGCCCCGCGTGCACCGGCCCCATCGTCTGGAAGGATCGAGAAGCCGTGCAGCGGGACATTGAAAACTTTAAGGCCGCTGCCAAAGAGGTCGAAGCCGAAGAGTTATTCATGACTGCCGCCTCGCCGGGCGTGGTGCCGCACTTCATGAAAGACCAATACTACGGGAGCGAGGAGAAATATTTAAACGCGCTGGCGGAGGCATTGAAGGCAGAATACGATGCCATTTACCATGCCGGCTTCGTGCTCCAGGTGGACTGCCCCGACCTCTGCATGAGCCGCCACAACCGATTTTCCGATTTGAGCATAAAAGAGTTTAAAAGCATCGCCGAGCTTCACGTGGCCGCCCTGAATCACGCCTTGCGGGACATTCCGGCGGATCGGGTACGGCTGCATATGTGCTGGGGCAATTACGAAGGGCCGCATCACAAGGATATCCCGCTTAAGGAAATAATCGACGTGGCGCTAAAGGCCAAAGTCGGCGCCATTTCCTTTGAGGGCGCCAACCCGAGACACGAGCATGAGTGGGTCCTCTTCGAGGAGTTTTCGCTGCCTCATGGCTTGGTCATCATTCCAGGCGTCATTGACTCCACCACCAATTTTGTCGAGCACCCGGAGCTTGTGGCGCAGCGTATTGTCCGCTACGCCAGGTTGGTAGGCCGCGAAAACGTCATCGCGGGCACGGACTGCGGCTTCGGCACCTTTGTACGCGCTGAGCCGACCATCGACCCGCGCATCGCCTGGGCTAAACTGAAATCACTGGCAGAGGGCGCGGCCATCGCCTCAAAGAAACTTTGGAACTAATACGGGCGTCTTTACAAATGTTGCACGACGGGGAGAGAAGGGAGCAGACCTGGAAACCGCAGACAAGCCCTTCGGGATAGCAAATTGCAAATCTCAAATGGCAAATTTGAAATCTGAGATCTGCCATCTGAAATTCCTCGCGCAGCGAGGACTGGCCTATCGGCTGCGGTTGGAAGGCCTGTTCCCTCTGACGTCAGGTTATTTAAGACGTTTGTGTTCGTAGGTATCCCGCGCATGGCCCGCGCTTCAGGCGATTAAGTGGATTGGGATCTGCTAAATTTCACTTTCAGCATTGAAGGAGCAGTGGGTCGGAATCGTAACAGAAGTAACAGGCCGATGAGTGAAGCAACGACGCAAGAACCGACGCAAGCTCTGGCTGCCTTTGCCGCGTCCTTGTCCCTAGAAGCGATACCCGTTCGGGTGCAGGCGTTTGCCAAGGGGCTCATGCTCGACGCCCTTGCGTGCGCGCTGGCCGGACACCAGGGTGAGGAGACGCCACAGGTCGCGGCCTTTGCCGCCGCGCTGGCACAGTCCAGGGAGAGTTCGGTGATCGGCGGCGATCGCCTTTCGCTCGCCGGCGCGACGGTGCTAAACGGCTTCCTAATCACAGCCGTTACGATGTGTGATACGCATCGCGTAACCTTAACGCATATCATGCCGGAGGTATTGCCGCCGGCACTCGCCATCGCCGAGCGCGACGGATCGTCAGGCAAGGATCTTCTCTCGAGCGTCGTAGCTGGCAGCGAAATCGCCACTCGAATCGGTTTGGGGCTTGACTACCCGGTATTTCGCGCGAAGGGATGGCACGGCCCGGGCGTGTTGGGTCCCTTCGGCGCCGCGGCGGCAGTCGGCAGACTGCGCGGTTTCGATGCCGAGACCATGGCCCGCGCGTTCGGTCTTGCGGGGAGTCAGGCAGCGGGGACATTCGCGGCTTGGGGCACGCCTACGGTTAAATTTCATCAATGTCGCGGCGCGCTATCCGGTTTGATGGCCGCGCTACTGGCCGAACAAGGATTTGTTGCCACACGCGAATTCCTGACTGCAAGCGACGGCGGCTTGTATAACACCTACGCAGAGGGCGGTCGCATCGATCGCGCTCTCGAAGAGCTCGGCACGCGCTGGGAGCTCGAGCAGCTCTCGCTTCGGCCCTGGCCCGCCGCGACCAATATCCAGAGCGCCGTCACCGCGCTGTTTGAACTCATCGAGCAGCACGACATTGCACCAGAGAAAGTGAAGCAGGTACGACTCTCGATGAGCAAGACACCGTTCGAAATGCATAGCGGTTTTGCGACATACCAGGGGAAATTCGAGGCCCTGCTCTCGGCCCACTACGCCGCCGCGGTAATACTCCACGACCGGGCGCTTACGCTCAGAGAGTACGAACCGAAACGCTATGGCGATCCCGCGCTCAGCCGCTTTGCCGCCGAGCGGGTCGCGGTGCGCATGGACCCGGCGCTCGACGGAGCGGAAACGCAGGCTGAAATCGTGCTCACTGACGGGCGGCTGCTCGCGACCCACTGCCGCGCACCACGAGGCGCGCCGGAAAATCCCCTTTCCCGGGCGCAGATCGAGGAAAAATTTCGCACCTACGCGCGAGCCCGTTTGCCCGAGACGCGCATCGCCCAGATCATCGACATGATCACCAATCTGGAGACGCTGCCTTCAGTAGTGCCTTTGACCACGGCGCTGCGCGCCTAGAATATGCGCGTTCAGGGCGTTTGGGCGCTACGGCAAATTATCGATACGGAAAATACTCCCCTACCCAAAGCGGAAAGTCAGTTTCGATAATCCAAGGATGCTCTATAGGTTATGATGCGTTAGGATAGGGACTAAGACGGCTTGCGGTAAACGAGGCCCTCGCGGTAGATCTGTTGCCAGCGCTCTCTCAGCCAGGGAACCGAGATCAAAGGCTCAATCTCGCGCCCTTTCAACGTTCCCTCCATGGCTTTTCCGCTCAAGCGATCCCACAGGGTCTTGGTTTCCTGATCACGCATCAAAAGACTTTTTGAATCCTTCGATTTCACCGGCTGGAAGGTGAGCGTTTTATCCGCCACCTTGCGCGAGAAGGCCATGGCTTGTTTATCGGCCGGATCGATGACAACGACAATGGCTTGGGGAGTCACCACATCGTTCACCACTTCATGTTTGAGAAGAACGTCATAGGGGTAGAGTTTTGCCTGGGGCCCCTGCCCGACGCTCAAACCGAAAGCGGCAAAATGTTCCCGAGCGACGTAGCTCCCCATAAAGTCCCATCGACCCTGGCGGGCGAGGACTTTAGTATTGGGATGAATGATTTTCCAGCTGTCCCATCGCATGACGCGGCTGGGCAAGATTTCCAATTGGTGGCCGGCGAGTTCACCGGCCATGGCCAACCCGGTTGAATGATTCCATTTGGAGTCGGTCTTTTTGTCGTACATGATGAACGACTGCCGGTAGAGCACTCCTTCGTGACCGAATTCCAAGATTGTTTGCTTGCCGTTGATTTCGAGGGTTCGACTGTGCACCACAGCCGTCTGGCAGAGCGGTCACCAGGTGACGGTGATGGGGTGGCCCGCCACGGAGTCATTGATCAGCTCGTGAAATCCCATGACGGCGATGGGGTAGGCCCTGGCCTCGCCTTTCATGGCGATACCGATGACCCATTCGTTGGGGCGGATGATCTTGTCGCCATGCGAAACAGTTCCCAGAGGCGGATTGAAGAGAACCGGGAACGCATCTTTTGCCACCGCCCGCATGGATGCCGAGTTGTATTCTTTTTCCAACTCTTGTCTAAAGCGGGTTCCGACTTGAGCGGCGACGTTCCCTACTGCGAGGCTCATCCATACCACCAGAATGACCGCCGATTTGTGGTTCTGCGTCACTGAAAACTCCGTCGAAGAGATTTTCCCTATAGCTATAACTGTCGGAAGGAGCCAAAGGTTCCCAAATTCCCCCAAGGGTCTGTTCGGTTCCGAGGGGGTAGAAACCATCAGGCCTATAAAAAATGATCGGAAAACGCGGAATTGCCTTGGCGAAAGGATCGTCAAAGAACCGCGATGACTTCGATCTGCATCAGCATGTCGCCCCGGGTTTCCGCTTTCAGCGCGTGGCGTGCCGGGCGGTCGTGCTCGTCGGGGAACATTTTGAGCCAGGCTTTGTTAACGGAATCCCGGTATTTGTCGTCTTTGAGAAAGACCGTCATATGCGCGATGTTGTCGGGTGTGCCGCCGGCATTTTCCATGAACAACCGAAGGTTTCTAAACATCGCTTCGGCTTGCTCGTCCGGGTCCGGAGGCATGATCCCAGTTTTGGCATCTTTGCCGGAGATCGCTGAAGAGAAAACCATATTACCAATCACAACGCCGTTGGGGATGGGCGCCCCATGTTCCATGCCTTTAATATGAATACTTTTTCGTTTTGCCATGGAAATCCTCCTTCTTTGGCTTCATTGATTCTAGTTCCCGGTTTCTAGTTTTCGGAAGTTACAAGTCAAAAACCGGCTATTGCATCCACCGGGGGGTAAATGGTTCTTCAACCACCGGTTGGACGATGAGAGCGCTGGTAGTGTTGGCGCAGTAGATCTTTGCCATAATCGTTTCCATTGGGAGTCCGCACGACGAGGTGAATATGGTCTTTGTAAGGTTTTTCGAATTGGGGAAAAGCGACTCCCCGCTGATGGTCAAACTCGATAATCAGCACCGGGCTGTGAACTCGATAGTAAAACACACTGTCTTCTTCCATGCCGCCCATCCAGGCGAAATGGGTTGTCTGAAGATGTCGTTTGATCTCTGCCATTTTTACCTGGGCATGCTCCGACCGAAGCCGGCCGATATGACGTTCGACGAGTTGGAGTAAAAGGTCATGCTGTGATCCGGAAAGTTCGTCGTAGCGAACCCCTTCATAGCGCAGTTCAAAGTTATCCCGGAAGGCGGAGGTGAAAAGTTCCCGCGGTAGTTCCGAGGAAAGCACGGCTTTATTTCTTTGGGGTGCCGTAAGCGCTCGGATCATGGCAAGGCCGTGGTCCTCTTCGACTTTAAAAACCCGCGTGCCGGCGTATTTACCCATTTTGGCATGAACCGGTTCCGATCCTAAAAAAGTGGGTGTCATGACGATTTGATCATCCAGCACGAAGTAATTGATGATTAGATGATGGCCGTCGATCTGCCAACCCCAGGGCTCCGTCGCGGAAGGGGTGCCCATGATGCTTAGCCAGTAGAGATCATCGCCGTATTCGCCAAACCTGCCCGTCATTTCTCCTACAGTCTCATTGAGCCGCATGATATCGCGCGCAGTGTCCAACCCTTGTGGACTCAAGCTTTCTTTCAGTAGCGCCAGAGCGCGTTCGTGCTGGATATCGCTCATAGCGAAAATCGGCATACCATGGCGCATGATCGTTCGATGGATGTTGCTCCATTTGCGCCACTCGATGCTGTCTATGGGAAAGATAGTCTTGGCGCGCTGCTCTGGGTTCAGCGAGCCCAGGAAATCTTCCGCCGCCCCTCTTATCGATTGTGTAGAGAGACCTGACTTTTGAAGGGGGAATAGGCCCGGGACCACCGCTCCATCCGTGGTAATTCCTTTGAAAGGTTCGGCCGCCGCCGCCAGCCCGTTTGCGAGATAGTTTGACGGCCCGCCGCCGGTAATCATCTCACGCCCATTGCGACGGGGGGACAGAGTCTGTTGAGTGGATTCAACCGAGATTGAAGTTTCATTAGCCATCGGTAACCTCCTCTGTTTTCGCAGGGTGGAAAATCCGCACTCCCAGGCTTCTCATGACTTGACGGACTCAAAACTTCCCATGTAATGTCTCCTGTGTCAACTTGTGGAGGTCAACTCCTCGTCCACCGCGATTATCGGATTGGGCCGGCGCGCGTGCGAGAAAGGGATCTTATGGTAAACTCCAAGGATATATTTCCCAGTAAGCGTGAAACGAAGCTGCCCGGAGGCTACATGGGCAAGGTCTTGCGCGTCGATCTGACCACGGGATCGATGAGGGATGAGAACCTCCCTGAAGAGCCGATGCTGAGAAAATTCATCGGTGGGCAGGCGCTTGCCGAATATATCTTGCTCCGGGAATTGCCCCTCGACGCGAAACCCTACGGCATTGAAAACAAGGTCGTGATGATGACCGGACCCCTCACGGGAACCGGTTTGACCCCTGGCGGTACCAAAGTGACCGCAGTTTTTTTAAGTCCCATGACCAATAACTCTCTGGGGCGCGGCGCATCGAGCGGCTACTGGGCGGCCTACCTAAAGTCGGGGGGCTATGACGGGGTGATCATCGAGGGCGCGGCGTCAAAACCGACTTATCTGTTCATTAACGATGGCAAACCCGAACTGCGCGATGCCGCGCGAGTATGGGGTAAGGGCACGCGGGAGACCGAAGAGCTACTGCGGGCAGAGGTGGGTATCAAGGACGCCAGAGTGATGGGTATCGGCCCTGCGGGGGAGAACAAGGTCCACGCGGCGATGTTGTGCAATGATTACAACCACAATGCGGCGCATAGCGGCGGCGCAGTTTTCGGCGCTAAAAAGCTCAAAGGCATCGTGGTTTACGGTACAAAGCGGCCCCCCATGCATGACAAAGCGGCGCTGATCGATGCCGGCTTGAGGTGGCGCAAGACGCTGCAGCCCTATGACATCTCGGACCGACGGACCGTGGGCCATGCCCGGCATCTGGAGGCGTTGCCCAATAATAACATGCAAAGCTCGCTCATTGGCGATCACAACCGGGGCTTCGAGAAAAATCGCATCGTGCAGCGGCCCTGTTTTCAGTGCGCGCGACTTTGCCCCTGGGACGTCGAAATCGGTGAAGGGCAGTTCAAAGGAAATATTGGTCACTTTAACGCGGGCGCAGAATGGTTGGACACGTTCTGGAATCTCGGCATCAAGGGGAACGAGACGCTCTATCTCGCCGAGCGCATCAACGATCTCGGCATCGAGTGCGGCCATTTTTCTTTCGGCGCCGGGGTTTTGTTCGAGGCCTGGGAAAAAGGCTTGATCGGGCCCAAAGATACCGACGGCCTCAGCCTGGAGTGGGGCAATCTTGAGGCCATAGACCGCCTTCTGGATATGACCGCGCGCCGCGAAGGGAAATGGGGCAACCTGATCGCGGATGGCCCGCTGGAGGTGGCGGAGGCGATCGGTGCGGACGCTCTCAAGTTTGTCGTTCACACCAAGAAAGGGGTTCCTGCGATGCACGACTGGCGGCCCCATCTCGGCAATATGCTGCGCGAGCTGGTTGCCAGCGGCGGCATGAAACCTCAAGGAGGCGGACAGGCCAATCCCCCCCCCGATCTAAAATATCGAGAAAAGTGGGGGCCGTTAAACCGCGACAACCCCGATGGCTGGCCCCAATCCAACGTCGTGGCCGAGCAGTACCGCCAGTTCATCGGGCTCATGGGTGGCTGTTGGTTTGCCCAGATGCACTTGAAACCGGATGGTCTCAATAGCGTCGTGGATTCTTTCAACGCCATCACGGGGTGGAATTTCACTCTGGATGAAGCGATGACGGCAGGACATCGCAGCATCATCTTGCAGAGCATCTTTGGCACCCAGAGAGGTTGGATCGCGGAACATGATTGGCAGCAGGTTGGGCAGCGATTTCTCGATCCGGTGCCGGACGGAAAATTCAAAGGATTTACCATTGCTAAATGGCTACCGGAGCTGGTTTATGAATATTATCGGTTGTCCGGCCGCCACGAAAAAACCGGCCGGCCTTTTATGCAGACGTTAACCCAACTTGGGCTTGAAGAATTTAGCGATTGGGCGCAGTTGGATTGAGAGCTAACGTTTCTAGTTCCAAGTTTCTGGTTGCTAGTTGCTCTGAAACTAAAAACTATTACTTATGGGGGATTTATGAAACTCATGGTCGCGTTTTTAGCTTTGTTCCTATGGAGTGCCGAGGTTCCGGCCCAGACACCCTTTTATCAGGGCAAAACCATCAATATCCGCGTGGGATTTACCGCCGGCGGGGCATTTGATGTCTGGGCCCGAATCATCGCTCAGTATATGGGCAAGTACATTCCCGGCAATCCCACGTTCATCGTGCAAAACATGACCGGCGGTGGTTCGATGATCGCGGCCAATTATGTTTACAACGTCGCCAAGCCCGATGGCTTAACCCTCGGTGTCGTCAGTCCGGGAATTTACATTTTGCAGTTGTCCGGGCAGAAAGAGGTTCAGTTCGAATGGTTCAAATATAGCTGGATCGGCTCGCCGGAAAAAACCGACCGCATTTTCTACATCCGTGCAGACACGCCTTTCAAGGCGCTAGAGGATCTGCGAGGTGCCGTCGATGTGCCCAAGTGCGGCGCTACGGGCCTGGGAACGGCCGCTTATTATTTTCCCAGGTTTCTCCAGGACGCTTTCGGTCTAAAGCTAGCCGTGGTACCCGGATATCAGGGTGCGGCCGATGCCAATTTGGCTATCGAAAAAGGAGAAATGCAGTGCTGGTGCGGCAGTGTCCAAGCTTATTTTGGCAGCGAGCCCGGGCGCACATGGGCCAAGACCGGCTTTGTCCGGGTGCTGACTCAAGGGGGACAAAAACGCCATCCGAATTTGCCCGATGTTCCGACAATCTGGGAGCTGTTCGACAAGCATAAGATTGGCGACCTTCATAGGAGGCTGGCTAAAATACTTGTGATTCCGGACGAGATGGGCCGACCGTTCTTCGGCCCCCCGGGAATACCCGCCGATCGGCTCAAAATTCTGCGCGCGGCGTTTGTCAGGATGTTGCATGACCCTGATATGATCGCGGACGCGAAAAAGAAGGGGTTGGAGCCGAGTATCATGACCGGCGAGGAGGTGGAAGCTCTGGGACGGGAACTGGGCACAGTGCCGCCGGAGGTCATGCAGCGGCTGAAACCACTGCTGGAAAAATAAAGCTCCTCCAGGTTTTCTGTAAAGAGGCAGCCACCAAGGGATACGGCGCGGTAAAGCCCCACCAAAAGGGGACAGTCCCTTTTCCGGAAGGGGGACTGTCCCCCTTCTTAGGCCGTAAATTCAACGGCGAAATCCGAGATTATATCACGCCCAGGAACGCGAGCACGTTTTTGGCTAGGGGAAGTTGATGACCGCTTTCACCACCTGGTAGCTCGCCATCGCCTGCATCGCTTCGTTGATTTGCTGCAAGCTGTAACTCTTGGTGATCATCTCGTCAAAAGGAAAGTTCTTTTTACGAGAAGCCAGAAAATCGATGGCTTGCAGCCAGTGGCGCGGCTCCGCCGATCGCACGGTTATAAAGAGCATTTCCTGAGGCATGCGCTCCACGGCAATGTTGGCTTTGCCGCCGGCGCCGATGTTCAAATAACGCCCGCCGCCGCGCAGCATTGCAAGCCCTTCCGGCACCGCCATATTGTTGGCGACCTGGATGACGATATCAGCGCCCCGCCCCTCGGTATGGTCGCGCGCCCATTGGGCTCGCACTTTGGGATCGGTTACCTCGTCGAGATTCAACACCGCATCCGCGCCCATTCGCTTGGTTACCTCCAATCGCGCCGCAGGCGCGCCGATTACCAATACTTTCTTTGCGCCGTGGTCTCTAGCCACGGCGGTGGCAAAATTGCCCAAGGGACCGCTACCCTGTATAACGACGCTTTCATGACTCCTTATGGCCCCCAGACGATCGAAGCCATGCATCACTGTCCGGTAGGCGCAGGCCGAAGCCGCCGCAGACGCCGAGGAGACCTCCTCAGGGACTTTGATGATGAGGCAGGGCGGCGGCACATACATAAACTCGGCGCAGCTTCCCAGGAGGTAGGGATGCCGGTCGCTACGGTTGTGTCCCCAAGAGGCGCGCCCCGGGCAGATACAAGGTTGCAGTGCGACGGCGCAATAGTAGCAAGAACCGCAAGCGACGTAGCTCCATACGATACGATCGCCCAGCTTTACCGGTTGGCCGAGGATATCGGTCCGCTCCCCGGCGATCTCTTCGACGTAACCGCAGGGCTCGTGGCCCGTAATGATCGGCAGCGTATCTCCATTTCCCAGCGGGCCATGCCAGCGGTGCACGTCGGTGCCGCAAAGCGTCGACGCGGCGATCTTTACTAGGAGAGAACCCGTGTCCAGCTTTGGGATGGGAACTTGTTGGATCTCCAGTGGCTGGTTGTGGGCCTTGATGACGGCTGCGCTGCAGGTTTCCATAATTCATCCTTTTTCTAAAGTGGGAGTTTGTAGAAGGTCTCAGCATTGCGCCACAGCAAAGCCGCCTTATCGTCGCTCGATATCTCATCGCTCTCCAAGAGCTCGTCGATGTCGTGCTTGCAGCTCTCGTTCGTTACCTCGTGAGGAAAGTCGGAGGAATAGAGAAACGGCCGGTTACCGACGACTTTGATCGCGAATGGCATGGTCAATTCTTCTGTCTCGACGCCGAGGAAAAAGCGGCCGTCTTTGATCTGTTTTTTGATGCACGCAATGGGGTCTTCCCCTTCACGGACGCCGAAGTCTTCTTGCGGAATATATTGAAAATGGGTTTCGTGTGACGCATGCAGGCGCTCCAGTAGGAGCAACAGCCAAGCCACTCCGCCTTCAAGAAATGCGAGGCGAACTTTCGGAAAGCGGTCGAAGATGCCGTTATAGACGATGCTCGCACAGTTAATCGTCAGACCCCATGGATGTCCCAGGGCGTGCACAGGGACATACATATTCATATGATCCATGCCAAATCGGTCGTGGGCTCCCCCATGCACGGCCAAACTGCAGCCGAGGCGATTGGCCTCGGCGTATACCGGCCAGTATGTCTTCGCGCCCAGCAGTTGAGGCAGGCCGTTGGAGGGCATCATGCCGCCTAGCATGCCCAACTCCGTAACGGCGCGCCTGAGCTCTATCACAGCTTCTTCCGGTTCCTGCATGGGAATGATAGCCATCGCTTTGAAGCGCGGATTGAACTTTAAGTAAGTTTCGTAGAGCCAGTTGTTATATGCGCGGGCGACTTCAACGGCGTAGTCGAGACTAACGATTTTCCCGTAAGCAAGACCGGTCGTTGGATAGAGTACCGTCCATTCAATGCCGACATCGTCGAGAAAATCGAGCCAGCCCTGAGGTCCCACCCCGGGACGCTGGTCCCGCTGCGGCGGCGTTTCCACGGCGCGTCCGGCATGGAGGTGGTCCAGCGGGGGAAAGACGACGCCTTTACGCAATGCGATTTCTCGATAAGGAGAGCGCAAATGAGCGATGATTGCCGTCGTGTCCTCCATGATGTGGCCGTCGCCGTCGATTATTTTGTTAGCCATTTGAGTGGACATGTCTAGATACCTCCCAATGAAGATGAGAGCGAAATAATTTTAAAGCCAAAGCGACAACCCTGTTCATCATATAATCCGCTCAGGGCTTTTGAATCAAGCGAAAATGCAAACCACGGAGATCGTTCGTTTTAGTGTCGGAGCCGTGTGCGGCGTGGCCCCATCGCTTGCTCCTCGCGTTTTTAATTGCTTTCAGGTAAAAGAAGATAGGTGGCCGCACTTAACAAAATACCACGGCGCCCGAATTTAGTTTTATTTAATCTTGTGAGGCTTTTGAACCGCTTAAAATTACCGACAGGGAACGAATAATCAGGGGAGGGGTTATGGCAGAAGAAACAGCGGAACAGAAACTGGCGCGCCTTGAAGCCGAAAACAAATCGCTACGGGACCAGATGGACCAGCAAAGAACGGGACAACTACGTCTAAAGGTAAGCGAAAAAGGAGCCCTCTCGGTATATGGCCTAGGCCGATTTCCCGTAACTCTTTACAAAGAACAATGGGTAAGGCTGCTGGACTATACCGACGAAATTAGATCGTTCATCAAAGCGAACGAGCCCCGGTTGAAAGTCAAATAGAGTGGTGTTGTATTCGTTGCGCGCCAGTTTGGGTTGTTAATTTGATTTTACTGGAATGCCTAATTTGGCAAGCCTTCGTTTCCACATATTCCGCCGCCCGATAGATTGCCAGATTTGCGTCTCTTCGGTCGCGAATAATAGCTTCCTTTCTTTCAGTTCAGAGGCCAATCTTTCAATCTGCCGATCGCGTGTTTTGAGCAGCTCCTGTTTTTCGTTTAGCTGATTTTCCAAAGCGTGAAGCTTATCTTCGAATTCATCTTCCAACGCTTCGATTGGGGAGTTGGTGTTTTGCGAGGTTAGTTGTTTCCTAATCTCCTCACGCAGCGCGCTTTCCAGTCGCTCTTTGGCGCTTCCCACCTCGGCCAATCGACCCGTTAGGCTCTTCACTTCCGAGCGCAGCGCCGTCAGCTCGCCATCGCGGGATTGGAGGAGCTCCTGTTTTTCGCCGAGCTGGGCTTCCAGGGCGTGGAGTCTACCGTTGAGGCTTTCTTCCAGCCCTTTGATAGCGGAGTCTTCGTCGTAGGTGACTTCGGTCTTGTTCTCAAGCTCCTCCAGCAACGAATATTCAGCCTGCTCCTTGGCAGCCTTCATATCGGCCAGGCGGTCTGTCAGCGAGCTCA
>Ga0187893_10010414_pt1 | contig 13866 bp, 11 predicted proteins | sample MA1701074metaG_FD_139574 | JGI IMG/M metagenome (GOLD analysis project Ga0187893, IMG submission 139574) | White microbial mat communities from a basaltic lava cave in the Kipuka Kanohina Cave System on the Island of Hawaii, USA - MA170107-4 metaG ...
CCGTTTGAATCCAGCCCGATGGCCTGGCACACAACGAACGCGACGGCCTCGGCCTCGGTTTCGCGGACGGTTTTCGACGTGTGCTTTCGACGGTCGCCACGATGCAGCATCTCGTGAGCGAACTCATGTACGAGCGTCGAAAACTCCTCGGCCGCAGAGAGGCCGGGGCGAAGCGTGATTCTCCCACCGCGTGACAGGCCGTGGGCAGACCCGATGTCGGCCGAATACTCCAGCGTAATGCACTTCTCGGCGACAAGGCTCTTCAGCCGGTCGGTGTGCCCGTTCGGATTGCCTGCGACGCGAGCGAATTCCGGCAGCGACTCGCCATCCGTCTGCGAAACGTCAAAGACGTACACCGCCTTGAAGCGAAGGATGGCGTCGGTGTCGCTCCTCTCGCCGCATGCTTCCTTGGGCTTGATGAGCATAGGAGCGATGACGGCGATGCCCTTCTCGCCTTTCTTCACGAAGCGATTGAGCTTCTTCCAAGCGTTGAACCCCGCGACGTGCGTGGCGTCGGCCTTCTGCGTGAGAATGAGCATCACGTTTCCCCACGAGTAGGCGTGAAACCGGCTCATCGCCGTGAGGTACTGCGTGAGCGATTCGCTCTTGCCCCGTTCGAGGGCCGCCGCGAGTTGGTCGAGCGATTGTTCGGTGAGTTTCTTGGCTTCTTCTGCTTTCATGTTCTGCTCCTTTTGGTTTGCGAAGAAGGGACCGTCCCTTCAAAAGCGGATGCGGGACGGTCCCTGCGAGCCAAAAGGAGCCAAGCGAGCGAGCGGAGAACTTAGGCCGGACGCCAAAGCGGCGGACGTGACAGGCCGGTGCTAGCAGAGCACGCCGTAGGCGAGGCCTGGCCGCGGCCGTTGCGGCGTCTGGACGGGGCGAAGCCAAGTTTGAAGCGTGCGAGCGTTAGAAAGCAGAACGCCGAAAAACAAGCTGAGCAATCTCCATACGCGGCCGCGAGAGCACGGCGGCTGAAGCGTCTAGGGCGAACGAGTTGAAAGGCGTGGCCCGCAGCGACGCGAGGCTTCGTTTGGATGAACGCGAGCTTCACGCCTTTCGGCGGCGTGGCTTCACGGGCTTGGCCTCATGCTCGACGCCGAGAAGGCGGCGAATTCCAGCGGCCGGGTCAACATCACAGCCCTTGCACCAGAGGCAGAATTCCGCCACGTCAACGCGACGCTCGGCGTTCTCGCATTTGTAAACCCACGACTGCGGGCGACGGACGTTCGCCGCCAGCTCGCGGGTGGTGAGCCCTGCCTCCTCTCGCATCGCCTTCAAAAGCGGCGGGACGGGCCGATAAAGAGCTGCGTGCAGGCTCGTTGCCATGCCGCGAACTTCAACGGGAGCCAGCGTTGACACCATCATGGGGTCTGGATATGCTGCAATATCAGGCAGTTATGGCCTATCGGCTTCCCAAACAGACTCAACGCCAAGCGGACACGTGTCTGCTCGGGTGCGGTTGAGGAAAGCCGCATGGCAGGAAGGAAGCGAAAGATGCGTTCTGACCAGAGCCTTTTGGCAGGCGTCATGTGCTTGACCGCTGTCGCGGGCATTGCTCAGGCCGATACCCTTGGCTTCCGCAACTGGCTCGACGCCAACCCTTCAATGCCGAACAGCACCGAGAATGAATGGTACGGGACCGGCGGTATCGGCGGCCCGTTGCTCACCCCGACCGGAACAGAGTGGATTACGCCGGGCGACCCTTTAGGGATTCCAACGATTGGACCGGTCCTTCATATCGGCGACTACGGCCCTGCCAACCCCGCCACATTTGAAGGTTGTTTTGTCCATCCTGGCGGACCTCCGGCAGTGGTCGTGTTCGAGCCGACAGAGTCGCTCACGCTCAGCAGCGTGACCGTGCATTGGGAGTTTGTCGCTAATGGCACCGGCGGTAACGGCGTTGCCTTGGAAGTGCTAACAACTATCGGGGGCGTTACGACGGGCCACGGCACGAGAATAATCCACGGAACACCGAACGATTCGTTCGAGGAATTCGCCTTCGTCGAGCCGATTCAGTTCGGGACCGATGACCATGTTAACTTTGCCTTCTGGAGCAATGGGTCATCCATCATGGACCACGTGAACTTCGACGCCTGGGTCACACCGGTTCCTGAGCCGACGACCGCTTGCCTAGTTCTGCTCGGGGCGGCCTGCTCAACCCTTCGCCGCCGACGGTGAACGGCTCCGCCGCGACCGGGCCGCTTTCAGAAGCTCTTCTTCGGAGTTCACGGTTTCACTCGATGCGAGCGAAAAGTCGTCCAAAAAGCATTGAAGGGCGACGCGGATAACGGTGTTTCGTGTGATTCGGTTGTCCTTCGTCTTGACTGTACGACCTCGGTTGATGACGCGAGCAAGTTCTTCTGACCGGTCCCGTAAAGCCTCGGAAAGCGGCACGGTGACGTTCTCGCCTAAAGCCGTCACCGACACCCCTTCGTCGGTGGTTTCTTCGCTCCTGCGAGCATTACGCGGCTCCTTCGGCGTCTTGGTGGATGGTCGCGGCTCCGTGCGAATCGTCTCAACCCTTGGCGTCTCAGTCGCCGGGGGTGCTTCCTTCGCCACGGGCTTGGGCGGCGGTCCGAAGGGATTATCCCGCGTGTCCCGGCTGCCCTGTGCTGCGGAGCGAAACTGCTGAAGCCCGCTGCTTACCTCAAGGTTTTGCGAAAGCGTCGATGACGAGTCCCTAGCCATTGGCGGCCTCTCTCATCGGCGGTTCGTTTCTCGCCCGCTCGACGCGGGCGAGCACTTCCTCGGCTAGCCGCAAATAGTCCTCGCTCCCCCGCCCTTCGGCGTCGTCTTCAAACTGAAAAATGGTTTTCTGAACGCTCGGTGCTGTCTTTGCTTTCGTGTTCACGCGAATGCGACTTTTGCAAAGCATGTCGCCAAGTTCCGCTTGGAGCTTTCGCTCCACGTCGCGGCAGATATTCTCTGAACGGTGGTAGAGCGTGAGCACGACGCCCAGCGACACAAGCCTCGGTGCGAGCTTTTGTTGAATTCGCCCGATGGAATTCCCGAGCATGATGAGGCCCGTGAGCGGCAGGTACTCCGCCGATACCGGAACGAGAAAGTAATCGCTTGCGACAAGCGAGTTCACCGTGACGAGCGATACGGTCGGCGAATTGTCGATGAGAACGAAGTCGTAATCCGACAAGCACTTCGTCCGCTCGAAACACGTCCGCAAGACGAATTCCCTAGCCTCCTTTGGAGCAAGGCTTAGCTCGGCCGCGAAAAAGTCCTCGGCACTCGGCAGGATGTCGAGGCCCTTTGTCGTCGTGGGCCGAATGAGGCCGTCAAAGCCCTCTTCATCCATGAACGCATCAAAAAGCGTGCGGCTGTTCTCGTCGTATGGCGTGAGTCCGATGAGGCTGGCCGTAAGGTTTTGCTGCGGGTCCAAGTCGCACACGAGCACGCGTTTCCCAAGACGTGCCAGTCCCGCACCCAAGTTCACGCTGGTCGTCGTCTTCAGGACGCCGCCCTTGTGGTTCACGATGCTCACGATGGCGGGCCTCGTCATGCAACCCTCCGTGCCTGCCTCGCCTCAAGCCAGTCGAGCAAGTCTTGGCGGGGAAAACGCCAGCGTCCGCCGCGAGTGAGGCGAAGAGCCGGGAGGTCGTCGGTGCGAATGAGACGATAAAGCGTGTTGCGGTGAACGCCCAAGAGACGGGATGCTGCCTCTACGTCCAAAAGCTCCCCTTCCCGTCCTTCTGTTCCGTTCCTGGCCGTCGTTTTCCTCATGCCTGAGCGGTAACACGGACCGATTCATCACACTAGACACAATCTCGCGACGACGCAGCACAAGCGGGCCGCGTTTAGCACGCTCTTGCACTGTGGAGCACTACGCGACAGACCTCTGAAGTTATGAACTTCAGAGGTTGCGAATCCCTGAGATTCATGGTTTACGAAGTTCTGAAGTTCGGAAGGTACGGGTTTCCCATCCCCCCAGATTCGTAGCCTGCGAACTTCATAAGCTCCGAGATTGCGATTCTCTGAGTTTCCGAATCTTTGAGCTTCATAAGCTCCGAGACTCGGATTCTCCGAAGGTCCAAGGTTCGGAATTCCCGAAATTCCCATTCTCATAACTTCGTGGTTTGATTCACGATTCTTGCACTTTGTGGATTGTCACGCGGATGCGAGTGAGCGATGGTGAAGAGGAACACGCCAGCGGTCGGCTGGTCTTTCAATCGAAGCGATGGGCGAGAGAGCTTTACGCGAGCAAGGGGATGATGCGGCGGTCGTAAGGCTGCCGGGTGTCGAGCTTCGCCTCACGGCGGAATATGCTCTTCGAGCGGCGATTGACAATCAGGTCTTCGCGGCCCTTCGCGACCTCGAACCGCTTGATGGCGGTCGGGCGGTACAGGCGGTGTACATCGCCCTCATGCGGCGTCTTCCAAACGTCATCCCAGACCGAAAGCGAATCGCAGTCGATAGCGGCTACTCGGAAAGCTCCGTCAAGCGAGCAATCAAACTTCTCGAACAGTGCCGACTCATCGTCGTGGAGCGCAAGCGTGGGTTTAGCTCGGTTTATCATCTCGCCGACATTCGGTCGGTGGAAGTTGCAAGCGACTGCGTGGCCGCAATCCGAAAGCTCTCGCGAACGGCGATATCACGGGCAAGTGAAGAGGGTAGGGTCACAAGTGAACCGACTCGCTGTCTCAGTCGGGCCATATGTGAACCGAGTAGCCGGGTCACAAGCGAACCTGACCTCGGGCCACAAGTGAACCCCAAAGTAGCAACAAAGAACCAAGACAAGCAGCAACGTGTTGATGCGTTCGATGAAAACGAAGAACTTGCTCAGGTCCTCAAACGATGGGGGCTTGTCTCAGCGAGCTACCTCGTAAAGCCCGGCCACAAGCGAGCGATTCCGGTGCTTGTCGAGAATCCTGCACTGGCGGCAAGGCTCATCGACGCCACGATGAAGAGGGCCGTGTGGTCGCCCGATGCCGGTGTTGGTTCACGGGTCGCCTTCTTGCGAGAGAATGTCGGTGATGCTGTGGCGAAACGAACTAGCGATGATGTTGTGAAACGGAAACGCGAAGCGGACGCGTTTCACCGTGCCAAGGCTGTCGCTGAGAGCCTTCGCGACGTGCCGATTCCAGCGGACTTTGACGAAAACGGCTCCAACGCCCTTATCGAACGCGGCCTAAATCGCCTCGGTGAATCTGAGGCCGTCTGTCGCCTTCTCCGCGAGAATCCGGTTGTCCGAAAGCGGCTCCTGGCCGAAGAGTTGCTCCGAGACTCCATCGAACAGGCTGTCGCTTCGATGACGGTCGCCGAATTCAACGCTGAGTGCGAATCGCTCTTCGACACCGAACCGGGCCTTCGTCGGCTTTATGGCTCGCCAAACCGCGAAAGCGTCGGCCTTCGGCTGCGGCTCGTCGCGTTTCTTTTGGAACAGGAGGGGAAGAAGGGGCGGGGAAGGTTCGGAAACCGGGCGTGCGGGGTTTCCGAGCAAAGCGGGCCGATAGTGCGAAGCGGTCGGCCCTAAGACACGATTCCTTTCGAGCGAGCATCAACGGGTAGGGGTCCCGATGAGGCGATGCGAACACGGGGGAACCAGCGTCCCCACATTCCCCCGGTCCCTCTCGTTCCTTCTTTCCCCTCGCCGCGAAAAAAAACGTGTGATTCGAGAATCGACTTATGGCATGGTGGCCGACGCGAGACGGATGTCTCGTTGTTGTCGGACAGGCGAAACGCGTGCCTTGCGTCAACTTGATGGTCGCATGCACCCGGTAAACCCGACCACCAATCGGGCTAAGGGGACGGCACTAACCAGCCGTCACGCAAGCGACCCGTAGAGCCGGATGCCATGAGAGTGGCTTGTCCGGTTCGAGGGAGGCTGCCCAAAGTAATCCTCCTTGTGAGAGTAATCTTGGGCTTCTATCCCATAGCGGCTTGTCCCTCTTTCGGAAGAGGGGCGACCGGGAAACGCCTCGGCGTGAAAACGTCTGAGGTCGCAAGAATCGAAGTCGGTGAAAATCCCCCAGCGGGGAACGGGCCAAAGCCTTCGGGCATATCGGGTGCAAGTCCCGTTAGGTTCGTTCAACGCTCGCCGGCGTCGGGAGCTTCCACGGTGGCAACACCGGGAATCGGGTAACTGACATTGCCCGGAGTCCTCGTTAAACGCGAGGCTGCGAATAGCTCAACGATGAAAGGGGTGTAAAGCCCTTGCCGGTAAGCACAATCGGAGACGGTGCCGAACAGCGAACACAAGGCACTCATGGGTAAGGGGGTCTTTCTGTCTTTTTCCCCCTGAAATCTCTGCTCTTTTGGCAGTTGGAAACTATGCCGAAGCGGGAGCCTCGGACATAGAGGGCCTTGCTGAGCATCAAGCTCTAGCGACGTGAACGATTGTGCGACGATTCTTGCTAACCGGGGAAGGGCTGCGGCTGCCGACGTGGTTGTCGGTGCCTGTCGAGTCGGACAGGTGTTTCAAACGCCGTAGCCTGGGAGAGTGCCGCAAGTAGAAGTCGGCGGGAGCCGAGCGGGAGCACTGCAAGGCAGTGGTGCGACCGTTCATGCACTTACGGGTGGTGCCGGGTGCGATATGACGACGAAAGCGGTGACGGGTTTCAATCCATCAAGAATGACGTGCGGACGGCGAGCGAAAGCTCACCGGGCCGGTTTCCTTGGAAGGGAAGGTGCTGCGGTCAAAAGAGGCTTCACGGGGACGTGAGGCGTCTTCTGACGGCGGAAAAGACGACAGACACTCGGCGTGTACCGAGCGTCTGGCGTCGGGTTTTTTACCGCAACGGCCATGTATTGCGGCGGGGCCAACTGTGAAAGACAGTCGGCTCCGCCGCTCAGGCCGAAGCGAGAAACAAGAAAGGACGGTGACAACGAAGAGAGGTTTCGAGCGAGGTTTGAACGCGGAGCTTCCCCGCCGCATGTCGCGGAGCGGGGCCGATGCCGTCGAAGGCTTTGGTGAAGGGATTCGTTTCGCGGGCTTTGGGAGAATGTGCCCTTGAACATTCTCCATTCCTCGCCTCACGAGTGGGCGAGCGAGTAGGAATGCGATGTATCGGTGTGAGGCAGAGACAGAAGCCGGATTCGTCCAGCAGTTAGCCGTGTCCTACCTGGGGCACGGATACTGCTTTTACGTCGTCGGGACGGTCCCCGTCACGAAGGACCCGGCGGCTGTCGATGCAAAACTCATCGCTCGCTACGGCATCGGCATCTCGCGTTGGGCAAGAGCACGGCGAAAGAAAGCGGGCCACGCGAACATGCACTATCTGCGGTTCGGGCGATTCTTCGTGCTCCTCGCTTCGCACGGGGAGCATCGGTTCTTCACAGAAGAGCCGAGCTTCCGCGATGCCCGCCGTGACGCAATCCGGTTTGCGGGCTACAGCATCTCACTGAAAAAGGGGACCGACGGTCGCCTTCATCCGTCCGTGCGGATTCATCCCGACGAATACCGAACACTCAAGGCGTATCTCCTTGACTTGGCTCCTCACCGGTCGGTCGAAAGGCTCGCGGCCATGCTCGCGGCGGTGCCATTCGAGCGATACGCTCCGGTGCGTCGTCAACTGCTCAACATCTGGCGGGCGGTGAATCGTGTCCGTGAGCAAGCCGGTTTCGAGCCGGTGCCGGTGGCGGCGCTTCGCCTGAGACGGCGGGTTGTGAGGACGTTCATCACCGAACAAATGCACGCGGCGGTTCATCGCGATTATGAGGGTTCCGTGTCTACGGTGTCGATTGAATAGACGTGTCGTCCTGAAAAGATTCGACGAGCGTCCCAGATGACGACACTCTCCACGGACCATCGGCAAGTTGCATGAGAGCCTCCGGGTCCCGAAACCAAGCAATTTCACACCTTCCACATGGTAGACGGACGGACCACCCAATCCACGCCAACCAGTATCCCGCCCGGTGTTTCATCGCCATTTGTCGTTCGTTGTCGCTAATGAAGAAACGTTCGCGCGGTCCCGCAGACGACTTCACCTCGATGAACCGAGGTGTGCCGTCGCTCTCAAACGACCGGATATCGTAACCGGCTGCAACATCGTCAACCGAGACGCGCGAAATCCCGTCGGCTAGATAATCCACTCCGCAGCTACGTAATCGCTGCCTCTCAAGTCCCATCACGAATATCTCGCACGCATCCGCCCGCTCACGTTGCAGTTTCAGTCTGTGGTCCAAGTCCGCCTGCGACAGTGGAACGGCTGGAACGTGCGACTCGGCGATAAACTCCGCCACAACGCTGCCGAGTAGCAAGCCGTGCTCGGACTGCTCTGCAATGCCCATGCGCTGTAGCCACAGCCATGCCGGGCACTCCCGGACGGTGCGCGGTACAAGCCTCCAATCGACATAACCGCCTTGAGCACTCGTGGAGCAATATCGAAATACTCGCCTGAATTCCTGGAGTAACTCGGGGACCGCCAATGCGCCATAGAGCACGACGGTCTGCACGTCGGAAGGAAACGCCTCGATTTCTGCGGAAGGTTCGCTTCCACCAGCTAGGATGGGTTCGGCGAACTGGATAGTGCCATCCGCCATGTCCTTCACGAGTCGAAGCTGGCGAAGAAGACTCAATCCAAGCGTCGGGATGGGCGGTTGAGCGCTACGTGAAGCACTGGCATTAGCCCACGCCACGACTGAATCTGCTGATGGGGCGCCCACACGGCGCTCGCGGACGACATTCACAATTCGAGCGGCTTCTCGGAGCGCGGCTTCACAGGCTTCCTTCATCCTCCGACTCCTCGCGCTTAATCCGAAGAGTCTCGCTCTACATCCGCCCGAATCTCGGCGATAACCTCCGCAAAAAGTTCATCGATATTGTCCACGTCTTCGATGTCGAAATAACCGGTGTGTGCGTCGTCATCAAAGCCAACAACGGGCATGGGGTCTTCTAAGAGGCGATAGAGTGCCTGTTGACGGTTTGCCAACCGGCGATTGAGCACACGCTCAATGGCGCATGGAACAGAAGGAATCTCAATATGAGCGGTACATCCCGGCGGCATCCCCTGGCGATGAATTCGGTCCATCGATTGAATGAAATGCGCCGCATTGAAACTGCGCTCCAGATAAATGGCATGTTGGCACACTTTGTGAAGGGACACTGATTCCGCACATGCCGCCGCATTGGCAATCAGGAGTCGCCGGTTGGGGTCGCTCTTGAATATCCTGATTCGCTGCTCCCGCGTGTTCTCAGCCTCCTCATCATCCTCTGCATCGTGAGTAGGCACTTCCCCTGTTATTATGAGGGGCTTAAGGTCGCCGAGTAGTTGCTCAAGCAAGGTCACATTACCAAGAAACACTGTCCAGATAATGAGCTTGTCGCCACGCGCAACGATAGCGCGGCACCGGTCCACGACGAATTGCACCTTGCCGGATACTTCCCGTTGCTCCTGATAGCGAGAAAGCGCTCGGGCGAGGTCGCTATCGACGTTGACCAGCGGTATTGTGGTATCGTCGGCGTGTAGGCGCAACGACTCATCCTCGAAAGGGGCATGAATATCAGAATCCAAAAGTGCATGAGCTAGCAAAAGCGGATTGCTAACAGCTTGGAGTAGACGTATCAGTCGTGCTGCTCGCCAACGGCGGACGTGGGCTTGGTCTCGTATCGAAAGATAGTCATTCTCGTGAAGAGTGCGGCGCTCAATTAGGCGAATCATTAGCCGCTGGCTCTTAGGAAGCGACTCCGCGGACACCACCGGATATGTCTGCTCCATCGCTGGCAAACCAAGTGTCGCCTTGGTCGTCCGGTGAAAGAGAGGCGACAGGTCCGTGCGAAGCTCCTGGCACACCTGCTGAACCGGCCGTTTACACCGCTGAACATGCTGCGCCGCGCTCCCGAGGACGCCTTCGGACGGCCATAAAAACGTGAAGATACTCCACAGGTCCTCGGGTGAACGCGGCATCGGAGTTCCTGTCAACGCGAGTCGTCTAAGAGCGGCGGGTGCCAAGCGTCGAACAGTCGTGGCGAGCGCGCCGCTCATCGACTTTACATAATGCGCTTCATCGATGACAAGCATCCAAGGACGAGATGAGAGTGCTTCTTCGATGGCCTCAAGTTCTCGCCAAGCAGTATGGTAACTCGTGAGGACAACATCGTGGTCCGCTACGTGTCTCAACAACCACGCCCGTTGTTCGGCTGTACCCTGTAGCCGAAGTGCGCGCGGGACACGACCGAAACATGCAGCAAATTCATCTTCCCATGGCTGAAAACAACTAAGCGGACCAATTATCCACAGTCCCAATGAAGGATTGTCGCGACGTGCGATTGCCCAAGTCGCCAACGCGACGGATGTCTTACCGGAACCTGGAACGGAAAAATCGGCAGAGTGGATGACGCGAAGGTGCTTGGCAACGGCAGCTTGTTGGTACGGCAGGAGCGCGCGACCGGACTCAAACTCTGGAAGGGACGGCGGGACGGGCTGGTCAGCGTCCGTGTGGTGGCGCACACTCGCGAGGAGAGCCTGTTCAGCCTCGCCACCTCGTTGCCGCCGTAAAAGACTCTCTTCGATAATGAGCGTATTCGACTGCTCGCGTATTAGGCGGACGAGCGCGTTTAGCGTTTCAAGCTCATTCCGATATCGCGGGACGACAAAACTCAAGGGAGTTTCGCGGGTACGGCGAAGGCCACAAAAAAACAACTCGTCACCGAGGACGTTGGCGACAGAGGTGTCTTCCGGGTCCCACCGGACTAGGAAACCCTCTTCGTGTGGCTCGATGTTGAACATTGCCAACGCCTCGACAGGCTATGCGCGCTTAAGATTCTGAAGGCACTCCGTAAGCATCGTCTGCATTGACTCGACTGCCTCTAATACGGCGGCGCGGTCGTCAGCGGTCATCGCGTTTCGAACATCTTGCTTGGCTAAACCTGCATGAAGCGCGGCGATTTCCGCGCCCGCTCCGGCCGCAATCTTGCGCGGAGTCTTCGCTTGGGTGGTAGACTCCATTGTGCGAATGAACTTTTCTGTCGCCGCCCCAAGTTTCGCCTTGTCCAAAAGGGCAGTCTGGGCCGTCTCCTTTGTGCCGGTTGGAGTTTCGGCTTCCCTGTCGGAAGCCGCAGACTTGGCTTCCGCAACCATTCCTTGCTGAATCGTCTTCGGCTCCGGAAAGTCGTTGAGCAGAGCGTTTAATGCGGTATCGTTTGCGACTTTCTTCGGTCCCTTCTTCTTAGGGTCGCCGCCTAATGCATGGTAAACCCACCGAACATCCCAGTTTTGCATCAGGTCTTGGTCAATTGCATAGAATAGCATCGCCTTGAGCTTCGCAAGGAATGCCGGGTCACGCTGGTTGTTTTCGGCAGCCTGAACGACGCGAGTCGCCTCAAGAAAACGTTCACTAATGGGGCCGATGTCGTCGTAGGAGTCAGGCCGCTTCATAAATCGGAGATACTCATCTATTAGGTCAAGCCTACTCACCATCTCACGAATCTGGGTATCGCTCTTTCCGTAAATCGCTTGCGCGACTAGCTGGATTGGGTCGGCGCTTTTAGGAAGCTGTCCGTTGCGAATCATCTCTTCATACATACGAACGCCAGCACGGACCTTCAGCAGCTCATTGATTGGCGAATAGTCCCAGCGCTCATTTACCCCAAGTTGCAGGCCCGCTTCAATGCGCCAACGGTCCTCAGCGGTCGTGTTGCCCGGAAGGATGACGCCATCAAAAAAGCGGAACCGCTCGCGGGCCTCGGCGCTGAGGCGACGCAGGGCTGCAAGGCGGCGATTGCCGTCAATTACCCCTCCGTCAATCGTGACGACGCCAGGCCGAAGCTGCTCGCGGTTTCGAATGTCTTCGGTCAACTTTTCAAAGGCCGCCTTGTCGCGCGAAGTGTCCTTATGCTCTCCCGCCAACATCTTCTCGATTTCGGTCTTCCATTTCTCCACTTTCGGGTCGATGACGATGCCCGGATTGTCATGCCGTAACCGTATCATGCGGTCCGCATATCGCCCATTTTCGATGTTAAAATACAAATGCTCTACGGGAATGCGGTACACTTCCAACTCCACCCGCTTGGTGCTAATCCAATGCACTTCGGCGCGGAGTGGATTCGTCTTTTGGGCGACCTCTGCGATATCTACGACCGGCATATGCTAGTCTCCTCTAACACTTGTTGCGTCGCAGACCATCACGTACTCTGCCCGCAACTCCTGCTCGACAGCCGCCAACGCTTCTTGGAGCAACGGCGTCGCTAGACGACGCCGGGAAAACTCCTGAAGCATAAGTGACATTGCCAAGCTTGAATAATCCGCTTCCGAAAACTCAAAACGCGAGCGGCGAATTCGAGTAGCCCATGCTCTCGCCAAACTGAGGGCGCATGCTGTGGCATTTCGGAGAAGTGTCGCCGTTGGGTTTCGGAGCGCCAGTCGGCCACGAGGAAGACAAAAGAAGATGCTGTCCCATTTTATGGTTCCCTCATAACTGTGGAAGCCGCTGCGGCCCTCAGAACGAACAGGAATGACTTGCTGAATGTCGAAGCGGGCCGCGATTATCGCCTTGCCAAGGCCCTCCCATGCGTCCGGCGACTTATGGTGGAACGTGAAAACCAAAGCGCCATCGGACCGCACAACGCGGCGGCACTCTCTCAATACTGAGGTTAGAGTGGCGGTAAAACGTTTCTTGGGGTTCTCAGCCGTATCGATGCCCCGGCGCTTGCCGCCATATAAAGACTGGCCGATTGGGGTGTGGCGCTGTTTAGCGCCTACATAGGATGCACCTAGCAGCCGCCGCAACCACACGTGGTAGAAGTCGGACATTTCCGAATAGGCTAGGTTGTCGAAGTAGGGTGGGTCCGTCAGCACGAGGTCAACAGTGCCGTCATTGATAGGTGACAAATCAGTGGACGAGCGATTCAGTATCGTCACATGCGGTAATGGGCCAGCCGATGGTGGCTGTAGAGACACGTCAACTTGGATGGGGCGAGTCCCCTTATATCGATACTCGAACGGGTGAGCCATATACTCGCACCCGCGAACTACCGCTCTTACAGCGTTCTTGAAGGACCCGCGACCGATATCGAGGCCGAGTAGATTGCCTTCTACCGGGCGAGTCACTTTCCGATAGGAATGGACGCCGAAAAGGGGAGTAAGTCGGCGATACCCAAAAGCCCAACCGCAGAACATATTATTCGAGGCAAGGGAGTGTGAGAACGCAAGAGTCAACGCACGACGTACGTCTGCGTCTCGGGTTTGCATAATCGCTCGACCGATGATGCCTAAGCCGAAGAGTTGTCGGTGGTTGAATAAGTCGGTGTATCGCCGATGCCCATAAATCAGTGGACGACGGTCAGAGCGTCCTGCCGACGGAATATATGAACGCGGAATTGGAAGGTCATTACGTCGTTGCGATAGGAGCCGCTTGGCCCGGTCATATAACGCCCGGTCCGAATCCTTGGCTCGCTGAAAGCCGCGTTCGCCAAGCGGAGTGAGATACTCTAACGCGAATATGCGGGGAGTCGTCATGCCTTCGGCGCACAAACCAACCACCGAATGCCTTGCCTTGCAATGCGGACAGACAAAATGGCCCTTTGCGACGGGAGGACTAAGGAGATTGGTACGTTTGGAGCACGTCTTACAGGTATGCGAGCGTATTCTTAATGGCTTGGTTGCGATGGTATCGCAGTGCGGGCACACAATGGATTGCCGTTCTAGCTTCGCATCGAAGGCGAGTTGAAAAGTGGGATGCCCATCCGTTTCGTGGCGGCATGAAGGACAGGTAATGCGGTCAACCCAAAAATAGTGGACGACATCAACTAGCTGGCCATTCCGCTTCGTTTGATATAGTGGCGCGAGAAGCCCTTCTACCTCCGCGACGATTTCGGTGTACCGATTATGAATGCGCAGTGGGTCGATGCCAGCGAGTTCCAGGTCCGTGATGAAGCAGGCAACGGGGTCGATATCCACTCCGATACAGCGCGCGCCTTGC
>Ga0187893_10010416_pt1 | contig 13862 bp, 10 predicted proteins | sample MA1701074metaG_FD_139574 | JGI IMG/M metagenome (GOLD analysis project Ga0187893, IMG submission 139574) | White microbial mat communities from a basaltic lava cave in the Kipuka Kanohina Cave System on the Island of Hawaii, USA - MA170107-4 metaG ...
AACCAGTTTCTTTCCGAACTGGACGGGATGCAGTCCTCCAACGAAGGCGTACTCATTCTCGCCGCGACCAACGCCCCGTGGCATCTGGACTCGGCGTTTCGGCGGCCGGGTCGCTTCGACCGGATTCTCTTCGTTCCTCCGCCCGACGAACCCGCGCGTGCGGCGATCCTCCGAATTCATCTGCGCGGCAAGCCGGTCAAGGACGTGGACGCCGACTACATCGCCCGAAAAACACCCGAATTCTCCGGGGCCGATCTTCGAGCCCTGGTCGATGCCGCCGTGGAAGAGAAGCTCGAAGCGGCCGTGCGCACCGGCGTACCCGAACCGCTCACCACCAAGGAACTGCTCTCGGCCGCCAAGGCGCTTCGCCCAACGACGAAGGAATGGTTCGCCACGGCCCGAAACTACGCCCTCTATTCCAATCAGGGCGGTATCTACGACGACATTCTCAAGTTTCTGGACAAGAGATGAGCGAAACCCTGGCCCGGGCCCATCTGCTCCTGTCCCAATCGCGCTTCGATCTCGCGGAGGAGGCGGCCCGGAAGGCCGTGGTGGAAGATCCCAACGATCCGTTTGCCCGCGCCTTTCTGGCCACCGCGCTCCTCGGCCGAAAAAACTACAAGCAGGCGACTCAGGAAGCCGCCGAGGCCATTCGACTCCGACCTGACCTTCCTTATGCGCATTACGTCAACGCCTTGGTCCTTCTGGAACGCGACCGGTACGAGGAATCCGAGGTCGCAATCCAAGAGGCGATCCGCCTGGACCCCGAAGACGGCGACCATTGGGGCCTCCTGGCCAGGGCGCGCATCGGGCAGAAACGGTGGAAGGACGCCCTGGAAGCCGCCGAGCGCGGACTCGCCTGCGACGCGGAAGATGTTGATTGCCTCAACGTCCGCGCGCTCGCCCTTACCCAGCTCGGGCGCAAGGACGAGGCGTTTTACTCCGTGGACCAGGCACTGGCCCGCGATCCGGAAAACGCACAAGCGCATTACGCCCGCGGATGGGCCTATCTCCACGCGGGTGATTACCAGAAAGCGCTGGAACACTTCCGCGAAACGCTGCGCATCGATCCGACCATGGAAGGGGCGCGCCACGGAATCGTCGAGGCGCTGAAAGCCCGGAATTTCATCTACAGGATCATGCTCCGCTACTTCTTGTGGATGTCCCGGCTCAGTGGCAAAGCAAGCTGGGCGTTTATCATCGGTCTCTACGTGCTGGCGAGAGTGCTACAGAACGTTGCAAAATCGAACCCGTCCTGGGCCCCGTTCGTCTGGCCGCTGCTTGGTTTCTATCTTGTTTTCGTCCTCCTCACCTGGACCGCTTCTCCGCTTTTCAACCTCCTACTGCGCCTGAATCGGTACGGGCGACTCGCCCTCGATCGCGAGGAAATCGTCGCGTCGAATCTCGTGGGCGGTTGCGTGGCCTTGGCGTTGCTGAGCGGGCTGGGCGGTCTTTTGACCCGTGCGCCGTTTTTCGGTTTGTCCGCATTGGTTTTTTTTCTGCTCATTATCCCGGTGGCGGGCATTTTCAGGTGCCGATCCGGCCGGCCTCGGAACTGGATGATCGCGTACACGGTCGTCATGGCCCTGGCGGGGATGGCCATGCTCATCACCCTGCCGTTCGGCGGCGGGTTTTCCAAGGAAAGAATCACCCGGAACACAGCCGGTTCCGTTTTCTCCTTTGCGGCCTCGCTCTTTTTCTTCGGCGCGGTACTCTCCAGTTGGGTGGCGATCGGCATCAGCCGCATGCGCGTCCGGAAATAGGAAGTCGGTATCCCTACTGCATGGGTCGGGGCCGGGATTCCCGAAGCCGTTCGAGCAAAAACGCCGGTCACAACGACAGTTTTCTCGTGGGCAGCAGCGGTTCTCCGCGCAACAAGGGCAGAAGGTGTTTGCCAACAAATCGAACGGATGACCAGGAAACGTGCCCGCCGGCGTGTCCATCGCGGCGAAGCTCCGGCGTCCAAAGGATTTCGTTAAGTTTTTCGTACTCGCTTCGGTCATCGTGGGACAGGTTTCGCGGCAGCCGAAACCCGACTCGGCCCGCGGCGGAGCAGAATCGACGATCGGTCGTTCCAAAAAGCGTGGTGCCCAAACCGAGGATGAACTTGTCCTTTTCGCTGACCAGGGCATAGCAGCGGTTTGCCGTGCGTAAGGCCGGGGCCAAGTCGTATTCCGGCGACAACGCCGGGCAGGTCAGTACGAGCGTGTCCACGATGGGTCGTCCGCGGAGCGACTCCAGCGCGAAAACGGCGATCCCCGCCCCGCCGCTGACGGCCAGCACGTGGATTCGCACTCCGGGATTTGCCCGGCGAAACGCAAGCAGTTTTCGTGCGAGCTTCGCCCCCATCACTCGATTCCGTCTCAGCCACATCAGATCGGTCCAGATTTCGCCCGTCAGCCCGTACTGCCAATCAAACCAAACCGTGCATAGGGGCGATCCGATCTGACGAAGCGCGCGACGAACCAACAACGGGGCGAACTGAAACCCGCCAACGCCATCAATGATGAACAACGCTTCCTCGCGGGGCGTGCCGACTTGTTCGGGAAGCCCGAACGCGAGCCGCTCAGCGAAATAGCTCGAAATAGCCGATACCCGCGAAGTCAGGAAACTCATGATCGACCTCGGCGACAGGCCACGGACGCTATCGTCGCACGTGCATGAAAACAAGATTCGGAGCCGAGCACCCAAGCGAGCAGAATCGCGTGAACCGCTCCGTTACCGATGACGCGAATGACCCTGGGCTTCGAGTCGAGACCCCCTTGGGGCCGCCAATGAGCGCCGCCGATTTTGTCACGCACCCTCACGGACCGCATGATCCTCACCTGCCTTTACATCCACGCGACCGGGCGTTAAAAAACGGAAGCTCCGGTTCGCACAGGAAATCCTTGCGACGCCGTGGTTCCGATGGCGACGGATCATTCGATGGAAAAGCTCCGAAAGCGATTCGTCGTCCTTGACGGCATCGACGGCTGCGGGAAGTCCACGCAGCAGAGAATGCTCGCCGAGAAGCTCCGCGCCAATGGCGTGGACGCGGTCTGTTGTCGCGATCCGGGCGGCACGGTCATCGGCGAACGGGTTCGCTCCGTCCTGCTCGATCACGACCTGTCCGCCATGGCCGTGAATTGCGAGACGCTCTTGTTCATGGCCACTCGGGCCCAGCTTGTCGCCGAGGTCATCCGGCCGGCCGTCGATTCCGGAAAGACCGTCCTGTGCGATCGCTTCGTCAGTTCCACCTGCGCCTATCAAGGGGCCGCCGGCTACGACCCGCGCAGGGTCGTCGAGTTGGCGAAATTCGCCATCGACAAACTTTGGCCCAACCTGACCCTGATCCTCGATCTCGATGTTGACGAGGGATTCCGCCGCATCGGCCGCAAACCGCATCACGTCGGTCGCAACCGAAAAAAAACCGCCGGAGAAGCCGCGCTCTTTGAGGGAGGCCTCCCGGCCGACGCCATGGAAGCGCGGCCCATCGAGTTCCATCGCCGTGTGCGTCAGCTTTTTCTCGAGCTTCCCGGCTACTTTCCGACAAAGGTGGAGATCATCGACGCCCAAGGAACGCCCGATACCGTCCACCAACGAATCCTGGAGCGCCTCGAACATGTCATTGGCTGAGGTTCGCCATCAGGAACACGCCCAGGAAGTGATCCGCCGATCTCTTCGCCGGGGTCGCCTTCCCCACGCCTTTCTTTTTCACGGTCCCGACGGCGTCGGGAAGGAGATGTTCGCCTGCGGCCTCGCGGAACTGCTGTTGTGCTCCTCCGGCGGCGCGTTGCAGGGCCGCGCCCGTAAGGAAGCGGACCAAAACGATCGCACACTCAACTTGGCCCGCCGGGACAACGCTGATCGTCACGCTGTTTCTTCTGGGCCCGCAAGGAAAAGCGAAGGGCGTCAAAACTTCAATCACGATCCCGACCCCGAGGCCTGTGGCGAGTGCGACGACTGTCGAGGGGTCCGCGCCGGGATCCATCCGGACTTGCACGTCATCCATCGGCAATTGCTCCGCGAGCACCCTGATCCGGAAATCCGCAAACGCAAGGGACTCGACCTGGGCATCGACGTGGTTCGCCATTTCCTCATCGAACCGGTGTACTTAACTCCCATCCGCGGACGGGCGAAAGTCTTCCTCGTTCGCGAGGCCGACTGCATCACCGCTCAGGCTCAAAACGCCTTGCTCAAGACGCTGGAGGAGCCGCCTGGAGCGTCGTTCCTGATCCTACTCGCCTCGGCCGCCGACCGGTTGCTGCCCACCACGCTCTCGCGATGTCAGGTCGTCCGCTTCGATCCACTGCCCTCGGACTTCATTCTGGAAAAGCTCGCAGAGGCGCGACCCGAACTGGAAGTGGAGCATCACCGTTGGTACGCGCAACAATGCGAAGGCAGCCTCGGCGCGGCTCTTCGCGACGCGGAAGACGCCCTCCACGAAATGAACCCCAGACTTCCCCTGTGGCTGCCCGGCTTCGGAGAATTCCAGCGAAATGGAGTCACTCGCCCGTCGGCTTCCCAGTCCGTCGATCCGGTCAAAGCGTGGACGGAATCGGCCGCCGCGCTTGCGGAGGGACAACGGCGGCGCGATTCAGAAATCACCGAAACCGAGGCCGCCCGACGTGGGATCGCGACGCTCCTGCGCCTGGCCGCCAATTGGTATGGTGACGTGTTGCGATGTTCCGTTGGAAAAATGGACGCGGCGTTGAACACGGCCTGGCGCGAGGGGCTGGGTCTCGTCGCCGCCGGAGTCGCCGCGGAATCCTGCGCTCGAGCCATCGCCCGACTTGCCCAGACCGAGCGACAACTCGATTTGAATGCAAATACCCAGCTCTGCCTGGAGGTTTTGCACGCGGACCTCCGCGACCTCTTCGGCCGCGCGTAGGTGGTGCGAGGGTCTCAGCGGAATCTCTCGGTCACGACACGGATTTCGAATTCGGGGACGTGCATGAATGGTCTGCCACCCATTTTTTGTCCTGTTATCATGGGAGTCGATCGGCCCCGCGAAGAGCAAATGGGACTTTCAATGAAAGGGAATCGACTTACGCCGGAGCAGGTCATTCGGAAGCGCCGGGACGGTGACCGGTCGCTCGCGCTGACGCCAAGCTGAAGTCCCGGTGCGCGGCGGCTCCCCGCTCGGATGGGGAATCTGACTCACGCCGCCGGTTCCATCTGAAACGCCCGCTGGCGATAGAGATGCTCGAAAAGGTTTCCCTCGTGCGGCTGGTCCCAACTGATCCGCCACGTCGGAATCGGGCCGACGTTGAGCCGGTCCACATGTCGCGAGGCCATGAGGGCGTCGATGATTTTTTGATCCTGGGTGAGGGCCGTGGCCACGAGGGTAGGGCCGATCGCCTCCAGCATTTCCGCCGTCGGGCACTCCACCACCGAGGCAAACGGAAACAGAAACTCCCGATGGCACAAGGGGTGCTCGCGATCGTCGCAACGAATGATCGTCGGGAGAAGCCAGGCACAGCGGCCTCGAGTGACCAGGCGTGGTGAGCCGCGTAGGCGCTCGGCCACGTCCTCGGCCCCCGGATCGCGAAGGCCGGCGTCGATCGATGCGGAGATGCGTTCCGCCATTGTCGGGTTGGCAAACGCCGCAATCGCGGCACGGGGATCGTCCGCCGAAAGGGCTTCCACGGCAGCCAGTTCTCCGGCCAGGGCCTCGGCGATCTTACGTCCATGCCGCGGCGTCCACACGGCCGAGGCATTGATGCAGGAACGGCCGCCGTTGGCGGCGATCGACGAGACCATCATGTCCACGTGCCGTTCCCAATCGTCCGCGGTGTCGTCGCCGAGCAGGATCTTGCTGTACCCCGGCCCGTGGAGTTGAACTCGCGCGTCGTTCTTCCACGGTTGCGTCGTGCTCGTGTCGCCAAACAGCATGGAACGATCCGTTGCGCGAAGGAGTTCGCCCGCTCCGGCGTGATCGGTGGGGTAGAAGCCGAACGCTTCGCGGGGCACGCCCGCAGCCATGAGCGCTTGGAGGATTCGGTACGGCGTCCAGGGTTCTTCGCGGCCGGGCTTAAGAATCACCGGGGCCTTGAGCGCGATCGCAGGGACCCAAAGCGAATGAACGCCTGGGGAATTGCTGGGCAAAACGGCTCCGAACTTTCGTCCGGCCCGATAGTAGCTCAGTGTCCCGCCGGCGTGGTGCCCGTGGCCGCGGTCGAGAATGGTAAGGTCGAACCCCCGGGTAAGTCCGCGAAGCACCGTCTCCATTTCGGCCATGACATGTTGAATTTTCGTCGCATTGGACCGGCAGTACACCACGGGCATACCCGTCGTGGCGGAAAGTCGGCTTACGTAGTCGTCAAAAGTCTGGCGACCCTCGCCGAGAGGCAAGGCATCGTTCATAAACCGCCCGGCCGCATCACGACAAATGTCGAGGAGTTGCCGGACGGTGAATCTCTCCAACACGTCGTCGGCCATGCGGTGAATGTCGCGCACGACCATGCCGCTGTTGGCCTGGCTGACAGAGGCCACCGGCTCGCCCGTGGCGTGGTGCAAAAGCTCAATCTTCTCCACGCTGTGATACGGCTCTCCGTTGCGAAGAATGGGGATATGCGGTTGGGCCATGACAATCTCGCGCGACCCCATGGGCCGCCGACGGGATCTTACACTGCCGAGGGCGGAGTACAAAGGCGTAGACTGCGCTACCGGTCGTGGTCGCCATTCGACCACTCAATTGACTTGCGGCAGTTTCCGATAAGAACCGGCAGGAGTAACCCCAACATGTTTCAACTCGTCGCTAAATGCGTTCTCGGTTTCTCAGCGATGTTTGCGGAAGTGCCCGGCGCCGACGACGGTGAATTCAGCGCCCACGGATTCAACACCACGCGAGTCGAGCACGAAGACAAGATCGTCGTCCCCAAGGAGAGCGCGGAAGCCGTCTGGCGTTTCCTTCTCTCGTACCTTGTCGAGGATACCCATGCGCTTCGGAGCCTGGATCCACAGTTCACATCGCATTACAACGTGGAGGAATTCACCGACACCTATTTCGATACCCCTGCTTTGCAAATGCTTTCCCGCCGAAGCGGAGTCCGCCACCGCCGGAGGACGAACCTTACGAATTCGGAGGACCGCAAGAGCGGCCGGGAGCTGATGCAGATCAAACTGAACGACGTGTCGGGCAACGAACTGGAGCGGGCCGAAGTCAAGTTCGAGATTCGATATCCGTCTGAATTCAAATCGAAAGAAGACGGGCATCCAATGATCGGCATGGTGAAGCCTTCGCAGCGCGACGACTTCAAGGGCCGCCTGACGGCCATCGGCATAGACCCTTATTCAATGCGCCCCATCCTGACGCTCCGGGACATCCGAAAGCGAATCTACATCCTGCGCGCCGGCAAACCGTTCATGTCCGTGTCCCACGACTCGGCCCGGTCGGAGCTCATGTGGGGCCGTGCCGAATTCGTCGAGATCGAGCCGGAGCTGAACGAAATCGGTTATACCGAGGCCGGCCCCGAGGCCCGCCGCGAGATGACCCGGATCAGCGAACAGATCAGGGCCGCGATGCACGCGCAATTCCCGGAGCTGAAGAGAGATTTGACGCCGAAGTACAACAAGGCCTTTGGTTCGCTGGAGGCCCAGATTCCATTCCTCCGCCTCCTGGTCCGCACCAACATGGCCACCACCGGAGCCGTCAGCGCTACCCTCGCCTTCGGTCTCGCCGGATTGGCAACCGCGGTTGTCCTGGTCTTTCGCCGCTTCCGGAGGACTCGGCCTCCAGTCGAGAAGCGTTTTGCAACGGCGCAACATGCCTCCTCAGCCATCGGCGCTTGAACGAGGGTCAGGCCCCTGCCGAGAAGCAACCATGCGGCGGATGTCGCGAGCGGAGTCAGCTCTCTGGCTCGAGGTCGCGGCCCGCACTGTCCAGCTCATGCAGCAGTGTCTGGTACGTTACCGTCACATAGGGGGCCAGTCGTTCGGCAAAAGCGGAATCCAATTGCAATATTCGAATGAGGTCCTGCACGTCGGCAAGGTCGCGGCGGCGATGAGGGGCCGTCATGCCGGAAGCCAGTTTGAGATTAATGAGCGTTGGCAAATCGATGAAATAAATTCCATCGATTTCTACTGCGACGGCGGCCGGGTCAGGAAAGGCGACCGGCTTGGGTTTGCCGTCGCCCGGAAACTCACCGGTCGTCAAGAACTCAACCGTAACTCCCGTTCGAGTATTGCGAAACGATTTGCGGGCCCCTTGAAATCCCTCGGCGTAGCCCCGTCCGACAAGCGCTTCTTTGAAAGCCGTCAGGCCTTCAGGACGTACGAGCACATCCACGTCAACCGTTTCGCGCCGATAGCCATGAGCATTGAGGGCCATTCCTCCGATGACGGCATAGTCAATGGCCGCACCATCGAGATCGCTTGCGAGGGATCGCAGAGTTTCATGAACCCTACCCACGCCCGTGTGAAACCTTTCGGCCTCCATCAAACTGTTAATGGACCCATTTTCAGGAACTTGCCGGATCACGATCGCGCCTCCGCCAAGCAGTCAACTCAGCTTGGAACTATTCTAGCCGCGTCATCATGTTTTGGCATCAAGCCGATTGCGAGACGAGGGGATCACGGCCATTCGGTATGCAGACGTGATTGTCGACCTGTTGCAGCCGGTGATCCCTGCATACGAGCCTTCCTTGGCGCCGGTGCGCCAAGAACCTGCGCGGGGAATGGACGCGTGGCTCGGATTCGAGTGACCGGGCGCTAGGTCTTTCAGCGCCGGCACTCCTTCGTGCACTTCGCGGGCGCGCCGGGGTCCACGAAAATGATTAATAGCACGGGAGCCGGTGCAATTTGGACCGGATTGCCGGGAAAGCACAACCAGCTTTTCTGTTTCCATTTCCTTTCGTGAACTTCGTGGCTTCGTGGCGAAATCCGTCTTCACCGGTAGCGACCGTTCTGCCACGAAGGCAAGAAGCTGAGCCGAAGCGCATGTCCCGGCGCGCCGGGATTCCGGCTCTGATAATTGGGACCGGGCACTGCTTAAGCGTGAATCTTTTCTCGCACCCAGGCCACGGGAACCCATTCTTGCGGCATCGGAATCCCGCGATGGTTGGTGCGAGATGGGAATCTCGCACCAGCGACGCTCGGTCCCTCTTACCCTCCGTGGCTTCGTGGCTCCGTGGCTATTCCTTCACGGCACGCAGCCGCACGGATCGAAACCGCCGTAGGCGTCGAGGATGGCAAGCACATCGCCGATGTCGATGAACGGCGGATCGTTGCCCGTGCAGGGGGGATCGACATCGCCGTTGGGGCAGTCGGAAACGTTGTTGTACCCGGCGAGAATGCACGTCACGTCGCCGATCTCGACGATGCTGACGCAGTCCGCATTGCCGTATTCGTTGGGCGTATTCCGGCACACGTTGTTGATGCAGCGATCGCAGGTACAGACCGCCAGGTCCGCACAGTCGATATCCGACGTGCAGGGAATTCCGACATCGAAGATGTACGCGGCGCCGGCGTCATTGGCGCCTTCGTTATCGCTGTACGCGCCGATGACCGCGAGACCGCCTTCGATCCCGATGGCGTACCCAAAGGAGTCAAAGGGCGCTGGATCACCAGCGAAAAGTTTGTTCGTCTGGGTCCAGTTCGTTCCGCTGCGGACATAGCGATACACAGCGCCCTGATTCTGTCCCGCCGGGCCGTCCGCCGGATAGGCCCCCGCAAGGACGAGGTTTCCTTCGATGGCGGTTGAGTTTCCAAGTTGGTCCTGGGCCGCACCATCGTCGGCTGTAAGCTTGGCCTGTTGGGTCCAATTCTCCCCGTCGCGTACGAAGACATAGGCGGCCCCCTGGTCCGCGCCCGCCATTCCGTCATAGCCCCAGGCTCCAACGACGGCTGATTGACCGGAAAGTCCCAACGATTTCCCGAATCCGCCATCGGCACCCGTCGCATCGCTAGCGACAAGTTTGTCCTGCTCGGTCCAGTTCGTACCATTGCGAACGAATACGTACGCAGCGCCTTGGCTCGCATGCACCGGGCCTGGAGCCGTCGGGTATCCGATGATGGCCGTGCCCTCGCCCAAGGCTACGGCGTAAAGCTGAAAAACGGTGTCGCTGGGGACAAGCTTGTCTTGTTGGGCCCAACTTGTACCGCTTCGGACAAAGATGTAGGCGCCCCCGCCGGTTTCGGCACCGATCAGGGCCGTGTTGCCCCGAACGGCGACCTGGAATCCGAAGTAATCAAAGGGCCCGGCGTCATCCGCGATCAACTTGGCTTGCAGAGTCCAGGTCGTGCCGCTGCGAACGAACACATAAGCAGCTCCCTGGTTTTCTCCGCCAGTTCCGTCAGCGGCAAAAGCGCCCACGATCGCGGTATCCCCGTCCACGGCCACCGAGACCCCAAAAAGGTCATTGGCCATGGCGTCGTTCGCGAGGAGTTTCGCTTGCTGTACCCAATTTGACCCGCTCCGCACGAACACGTAGGCGGATCCTTGATTCGTCCCGGCGGTTCCGTCGTCGTACTCCGCACCCGCCAGGGCCGTATCGCCGTCGATGGCCACGGAAATCCCAAAATTGTCTCCGTTGCCCGGGTCATTCGCGATAAACTTGTCCACCTGCATGACCCCGGCGTGCAGTGCCGAAGCTGGAACCGACAAGACGGCGATCGCCGCCAGACCGAGCCAATGCCATGATTGCAACGCCTCTTTCGTAATCACCGAACTACTCCCTCCGATTCACCACGCCCTCGAACCTCGCCAATCCGCTCCCTTCCTAGCATTGTGTCGCGGGGCGCACGAAAACAAGCCGGAACTGAGCACCTGAAACCCAGTTAGTGAATGCTTGGGCAGTATACTTCACAGGGATGTTTCGTTACAAGGGAACATCATGGGCTGGTTTGGAATTCGCTTCGCGCATCGTCGGCAAATCGCCGGTTCTACCGCATTGCCGCCGGCCCTTACTGGTGATGGTGATCACCTCGGCACGTAGCCCGAACCGGAAATCGACGAGTGGGCGCGGATGGTGAACGCCCGCCTTGTATGGCTCGCGGTCCCGCTGTTCGATCCGAGTTCCAGACAGGTGTATTGTCCTCTGCCGACTCCAGCCAGACTGCGAACTTTTGAAGGGAGCGAACAATATGGATAATGGTCAGGAGCTGGAAGTGGAAGATGCTCGCGAAAAGGATGGGACGGGCCGACGACGATGAATTTGGATCCCAAAACTGACCCGCGCGTGCTGCTCGCCATTCAGGGTGATCGGGAGGCACTCGGCGCGTTGCTCACGGAATGCGGGCCGGCCGTGGCCAGGCAGTTCGCGAATGCACTACCGGAAAAGTGGCGCTCAGTCCTCAGCGTGGACGACCTGATGCAGGAAACGTATACCGATGCCCACCTGGACATCGGCAACTTCGTTCCGCGACTCGACGGGTCATTTGCCGCTTGGCTGAGCAAGCTCGCCCGCAACAATCTCTACAGCGCCATGGAGATGCTCGGCCGCCAAAAGCGCGGCGGCGCGTTCCATCGAATGCGACTCATCGACCCCGATCATTCCGCAGTGTCGCTGCTGGACACACTCGGCGGATCGGCCACGACGCCGAGCGAGCGGGCCGCGCGCAACGAAGCGGTTCGACGGCTGCACCACGCCGTCGAGGAACTGCCTTCGGAATATCGAACGGTTGTGCGGCTGTATGACCTGGAAGGAAAAACCGCGGAGGAGGTGGCCACGGCACTGAATCGAAGCTCGGGAGCCATGTTCATGCTCCGCGCCCGGGCGCACCGCGTGCTGCGCGAATCGCTGCTCTGGCAAAAATGAGCGTGCCTGGCGAATAGTTCGATGCCTTGCGGTCCTGGGCCCGGGCGCTTGCGCCTCCGGCTCGGTTCGACTCACGGGCAGGGGGCCAAGGCACCGGCCGCGCAGATCGTATCGTCGCCACGCCATTCGGCATTTTCAGTTCACGATGTTCGATGTTCCGCCTCGCGATGCGAGACGTAATGGCTTCACCGGCCGCAGCGCCGGTTACCAAGTTATCCGGGACACAAGCAGGGGTCATAGCCGTTGTAGGCGTCGAGCACGGCCAGCACGTCGCCCAACTCAATAAACGGCGGGTCATTCCCCGTGCAAGGCGGGTCCAAATCGCCGTTGGGGCACGCGGAGACATCCGCGTAGCCGTCCAGAACACAAAGCACGTCACCCAGCTCGGGAATGCCCACGCCGTCGACGTTTCCGTACTCGTTGGGGGTATTCCGGCATGCGCCGGCGACACAACGATCCAATGTACACACGTTTTGATCCGCACAATCCAGATCGGACATACATGCGGGGATCAAGGGCGCTGGTACGTTCCAAAAGCCGCCTTTCACAGTGAACGTTCCGCCGGAAAGCACACCGGCGTCGTGCTGACCAATGGTGCCTCCCAGAGTGAATGTGCCGCCGGCGGAGTAGGTCCACCCCCCGCCGTCGATGGTGTGCCAGCTTGTGTCAAAGTCCCGCGGCTCGCACACGTCCCCGACTCCGTCCTGGTTGGTATCTTCCTGACCGGGGTTGCTCGCAGTCGGGCAGTTGTCGACGTCTGCGCAGAAGCCGTCGGCATCAACATCGTTGAAGAAGTCGTAAGGGCAGGGATCACAGGCGTCGCCGATTTCGTCGCCATCGCTTTCGTGCTGATCCGGGTTCGAAGTGCCGAGGCAATTGTCGCAAGCGTCCCCGGAGCCGTCGCTGTCCGTATCGGCCTGGTTGACGTTCACGATGTAGCGGCAGTTATCCAGCAGATCGGCAAGACCGTCACCATCGGAGTCGCGTGGCACCCGGGCACCAGTCACCTCGATCGTCACTTGATCGGTGCCCGTCATGCCTTGCAGGTCGGTCGCGGTCAGGATGATGTCATAAGTGCCGGGCGGGAGTCCGGGAACGACAACCAGTCTTCCCGTCCCGGCCATCCCCCCGGGCACGACCGTCCACGTGAGGCTGCCGCCGGGCAGGCTCCCTTGCTCCGCGTCCATGCTTCGTCCGCTCAGAATGATCTGGTCTGTGTGAAAGAACCTGGCGCCATCGCGGGGCGTAGTGATGTGGGCGGCCGGTGGCCGGCAGGGAACGAAGAAGGGCCCGCTCTCGCCCAAGGCCGTGTTGACACCGTCGGTGGCGATCACACGAATCCACGAGCTCGGTATTGCGGGGTTGCAATAAGGGGGAGAGCCCGGAGGGCCGGATCCCTTGCTTCCCGGCAGGCTTTCAATGGAGGTCAGGGTCAACACGGTCTCACCGTTGGGCAGCGGTGCGTCGGCAATGTCGGATGGATAGCTGGTAGCGAGCGCCTGCCAAGTGTGTCGATCATCGGCGCTGTATTGCACGGTGTAGAGCAGGCCATCGATCAAGTCCACCGCGTCGGCGTCGAAGCCCTCCCAGATGATCGTCATGAAATCGGCGATGACGTCACCGAAGCCGGGCTCGATGATCGTGACGGTCGGGGCAGTGTCGCTGACCTCCCGCGCCCCGATTTCGATTCCGTCCCGTATAATGAGGATCCTCTTCGTTCCGGCGGCGTATGGGATAGCGAGTATGAGGGGTTCGGGTACGTTGGCGATGTGAAGTGATATGGGCGGTGGATCGAAGGACTGTGAGAAAAGGAGGAATCCGTCTTCATCGAGAAGCTGAAGAGCGTGCACTGGTTCTGGGAGCGCCGGAGGTGTAATTCCGGCCTGTTTCTCTAGAATCTGGGCCAGTTTGTTGAATCCGATCGTGATTCCTGGCGTCACACGGTAGCCGACGAAATCCAGCACCGGGTCCAACGTGTCCGGGCGCACAAGAGTCGTGGGAATCGTGCCAATGATCACGAGCATTTCGGGGGCGAATTGAGCTTGCGATGCCGCCGCCGCCAACGCCAGGCCGTCAAAGCACGACCCCTCAAGGCACAGCTCGTCAACCATGCCGCCCCAGGTG
>Ga0187893_10010417_pt1 | contig 13861 bp, 12 predicted proteins | sample MA1701074metaG_FD_139574 | JGI IMG/M metagenome (GOLD analysis project Ga0187893, IMG submission 139574) | White microbial mat communities from a basaltic lava cave in the Kipuka Kanohina Cave System on the Island of Hawaii, USA - MA170107-4 metaG ...
CCATATCCAGAACGTCGAAGTCCGCCGCGCCGGCGGCCAGGTTGATGACGTAGAACTGGTGCTGCTCGTCGGTGCTGGCGGGCAGCAACTCCTCCACAACGCGGATGCCGGGGTTTTCTTTCTCGAACTGCTGGATCAACTCGCTGACCACGGTGTAGCGCGGGTGCTTGGCATGCTTGAACACCAGCGTGACGCGGCCGTCGGCATCCGGCTGGCGCGTCGCCCGCGGCCCGCACCCGGGGAGCAGCAGCGTGAAGCACACGCAGGCCAAGGCGGCCATCCAACGCAAGGCCGGATTGGGCTCTAACCGCATCAGAAGCAAGCTGGCAGCGCGAATTCTCTTGCACCGCCAGTGTAGCCCAGCGAACGCGCGTCGCAGCTGGTTTTCGACCGGGAAAATCAGGGACGCGAAAGCGCGCCGTTTTCCTTGCGCAGAATCGCCAGTTCCCGGGCGAACTGCGCGTTGCGCGGGAACTCGATGGCCAGGTCGTGGAACAGCCGGTCAGCCAGGACCAAATCCTTTTCGCGCATCGCGGCCAGCGCCAGCAGGATTTTGGCGTAAGGACGCAACAGGTGCCCGCCCTCGGCGGCGCGCTTCAGTTGGCCGAGCCCCGCGGTCTTATCGCCGCTCACTCCGCCAAACCACAGGAAAAATCGCTTGGACTTCGGCAGGCTGCCAACGATGTAGTTGGAGGCCCCAATCGGCAGGTAGGCATCGCCCCAATCGGGCCGCAGCGCCAGAACTTTTTCCGCCAGCCCCTCGGCCTTTTCGGTGAGCCGCACGCCTTCCCAGTGCTTGCGTTCGATCAGCGCGCGATAGTTGCCCGTCATACCGATCAGCAGCGCTTCCGCGTAGAGGGCTTCGGGGTCGCGCGGCGACTTCTTCAGCAGGGCCTCGGTCAGCTTGCGCCCGCGCTCGATGGCCGCGAAGAAGCCCTTGCCCAGCGCCGCGTCCGGCTTGCCGGAGATGCCTTGCAGCAGCTTGTCGTCGTCTAGAAAAAACTCCGAGGTCAGCACTCCGTTGCGCTGGAACTCTTCGAAGAGAAAGCTGGCGGCTTCCGAGGTGGGCCCCATGGGGTCGGTGGGGTTTTCTTTCTGCCAGCGATGGAAGTCGCCGCGCGCCTCCTCGAAACGGAACTCGTACAGCTTGCGAAAGCCCGATTCGAGCCCGTTGCGCGGGCTTATGGTGGACCCGGCCGCCTGCTGGGCAGGCTGCGACCGTGGCGGCTGTGCCACCAGCGGAGCCGCGAGCATTGTCATGGCTATCGCGCAGAGTGGGATGCGCACGGTGCCCGGCATGCTATCACGCTCCGCTACGCTTCGCTCCAGCAAACTGACTGCTGCACCCAGGCTCAGCCACCCATGCAGAGCAGGACTTGAAGCAAGTTAGCAGCTTTGTTACTGTTAATACCTCTTCGGATTCTCCTTTTGAATTGCACAGGCCCGACCCTTTCTTGGGCCGGTGAGAACCCAGGGCAGGCCAGGCTTTTGGTGTGGCATCACCCGGTGTTGATGTAGCGGGCCCTTTTCAACCTTACTGCAAGGAGCCGCGTTGGATAGTCGAGACAGCCAGCGGATCATTTCTTCTGGGCGATTCAGTCAAGCGAGCGCCGCCGCCGTCCTCCTGATGGGAATGGCCGTGCTGGCCGGGTGGATGTTTGACGTTCCGGCCCTGAAGAGCCCACTTTTCGCTGTCTTCAGCGCTCTCGTCTTTGCGCTGCTGGTGTGGTGGAGCTCCCACCGCTTGTTCCGGGCCGAGGGTGAGCGGCTCAAATTGCAAGAGGAACTGCGCAAGAGTGAAGAGCGCTACCGGACCGTCGCGCAGACTGCCACCGACGCCATCGTTTCCATAGACGGCGACAGCACCATCCTGCTGGCCAACCCCGCGGCGGAGCGTTTGTTCGGTTTCGCTCGCGAAGAGATGCTTGGCGCCAAGCTGACCATGCTTATGCCGGAGTACTTGCGCCATGTCCACGAGGCCGGCATCCGCCGCTACATGGAGACCGGCCAGAGACACATTTCGTGGGAGGGAGTCGAGCTACCCGGGCTGCACAAAGACGGCCATGAGCTTTCGCTCGAAGTCTCTTTTGGCGAAACAATCAAGGATGGTGAGCACTTTTTTGCGGGCGTGATCCGGGACATCAGCCAGCGCAAGCGCGCAGAAGAGGCTCTGCGCGAATCCGAGCGGCGTTACCGTACCATCGTGGAAAGCGAGCCGGAGTGCGTCAAAGTGTTGACCCGCGATGGCATCCTGCTCGAAATCAACCCGGCCGGGCTGGCCGTTCTGGAAGCCGATGCAGCGGAACCTTTGATCGGGCAATCCATTCTTCCCCTTGTACTTCCCGAGTTTCGCGATTTCTTTCTTGCCTTTTTGCAACGAGTGGCCGCGGGACAACGCGAAACTCTGCAGTTCCAAATTCAGGGACTGCGAGGCAACGTGCGCTCCATGGAGACGCACGCGTCTCCGGTGGAGATGCGAAAAGGGGAGCCGCCCGCGGTGCTGTGCATCACCCGCGACGTTACCGATCGCATGAGGCTGGAGGAGCAATTCCGGCAGTCGCAAAAAATGGAAGCGGTGGGACAACTGGCGGGAGGGGTGGCCCACGACTTCAACAACCTTCTCGGTGTAATCCTCGGGTATGCCGACTTGGCCCTGCAGGTCTACCCAAAGGACGAGAAACTGGCGGCTCACATCGGAGAAATCCAGAAAGCAGGCCGCCGCGCAGCGAACCTCACGCGCCAGTTGCTGGCTTTCAGCCGCCAGCAAGTGTTGGAGACACGCGTGGTGGACCTGAATGCCGTGGTGCACGACGTGGAAAAAATGCTCGCGCGGTTGATTGGAGAAGACATCGAGTTGCGCACCACCCTGCAGGAAGGATTGGGGCATGTGAAGGCCGACCCGGGCCAATTGGAGCAGATTATTGTGAATCTCGCGGTCAACGCCCGCGACGCCATGCCCCAGGGCGGCCGCCTTACCATCGAAACAGCCAACGTCACTCTCGATGAGGCCTACACGGCGCAACACTTTCCGGCCAAGGCTGGGCCCTACATTCTGATGGCGGTCAGCGATACCGGAACTGGCATGGATGAAAAGACTCGTGCCCGTGTCTTCGAGCCGTTCTTTACCACCAAGGAAAAAGGAAAAGGCACCGGGCTGGGCCTCTCCACGGTCTATGGGATTGTCAAGCAGAGTGGAGGATTGATCTGGCTATATAGCGAGCCGGGTGCTGGAACCACATTCAAAGTCTACCTGCCGCGCGTCGACTCGCAGCCCCATGCGGGTACCGTAACGGAAGAGCCCCGGCGAGTCCGCGGATCAGAAACCATCTTGTTGGCGGAAGACGAGGCTGCGCTGCGTAAGCTGACTCGCGAGATTCTCGAAAGGCACGGCTACAGGGTTCTGGAAGCAGAGGATGCGCCGCATGCATTGGAGCTGGCCGCCTCCTACAAGGAGACCATTCACCTGTTGCTGACCGATGTAGTGATGCCGGTCATGAGCGGCCGAGTGCTTGCCCTCAAGCTGGCGGAATCGCACGCCGAAACCCGTGTGCTTTTCGTCTCCGGTTACACCGACGATGCCATTGTTCGGCATCAGGTGTTGGAAGCCGGGACCGCTTTCTTGCAGAAGCCCTATTCCTCCAGTAAGCTGACGCACAAGGTGCGAGAGGTGTTGGACGGGCAGTCGGCCAGTAAACAATAGAACCCACATCGCTTACGGCGAGCCATTGGAGACAAGCAACCCCGCGCGAATAACATTTGCTTTTTATTCGCCTATTGTGGTAGGGTGCATTCTGCGCAGGCCGGGGCTGTCCGCCAGGCCCTGCCGGGGCTGTTGCGCCGCCGCGCTGACTCAGTGGTAAACTGAGCCCGCGGCCGGGGATCCGCAGCCCACTTCCTTCTACCGAGGTGCACCGTGGCAGACGAACGTACCCGCATCCTGGAAACAGCCATCAGCCAGATTGAAAAGCAGTTCGGCAAAGGCGCGATCATGCGCCTGGGCAGCAAAGACGTGCTGGTGCCGGTGAGCGTGATACCTACCGGCTCGTTGACGTTGGACGCCGCGCTGGGCGTGGGCGGCTTCCCGCGCGGCCGCGTGGTGGAAATCTTTGGGCCGGAGTCCGGCGGCAAGACCACGCTGGCGCTGCACGCCATCGCCGAGGCGCAGAAGATGGGCGGCATGGCCGCGTTCATCGATGCGGAGCATGCGCTGGATCCCTCGTACGCGCGCAAGCTGGGCGTGGACGTGGACAACCTGCTGGTGGCGCAGCCCGACTGCGGCGAGCAGGCGCTGGAAATCACCGAGACGCTGGTGCGCACCGGCGGCGTGGATGTGGTGGTGATTGACTCGGTGGCCGCGCTGGTGCCGCGGGCCGAGCTGGAAGGCGATATGGGCGACCCGTCGATGGGCTTGCAGGCGCGGCTGATGTCGCAGGCGCTGCGCAAGCTGACGGCGATCGTGTCGAAGTCGCGCACCTGCCTCATCTTCATCAACCAGATTCGCGAAAAAATCGGCGTGATGTTCGGCAACCCGGAAACCACCACCGGCGGGCGCGCGCTCAAGTTCTACGCCACGATGCGCGTGGATATTCGCCGCATTCAGGCCATCAAGGAGGCCGACAAGGTGGTGGGCTCGCGCACCCGCGGCAAAGTGGTGAAGAACAAAGTGGCCGCGCCGTTCCGCGAAGCCGAGTTCGATATTCTCTATGGCGAAGGCATCTCGCGCGAGAACGACCTGATTGACCTGGCCACCGATAAAGGCGTGCTGGAGAAGTCGGGCACGTGGTTTTCCTACGGCGGCGAGCGCATCGGCCAGGGCCGCGAAAATGCGCGGCTGTTCCTGAAGGAGAACACCGACATCCGCGACAAGATCGAAGCCGCGGTGCGCAAGCTCCTCGGCCTCGGCCACATCGGCGCCGCGCAGCCCGAACCGCCCAAGCCGCAGGAAAAGGCCGCCGCGGCTTCCGCCGTGAAGGCCGGGCAGGCAAAGCGCTAGGCTTCAGGATCTACGTGGATGAACATACGATTCTATGTTGATCCGCAGACCGGCGAGCCTCACATCCATAATCACGATGTTGACGAAAGTGAAGTTGAGGATATATTGGAGGTGCCGGGCGAAGTTCGCTCTGGCCGTGAAGGTACCTTGGTCGCTCTGGGGCGCACTTCTTCGGGTCGCTACCTGAAAGTGATTTACAAACCCGAAGTGGAGCGAGATGGCGCCTTCGTGATCACAGCGTATGACTTGCGCGGGAAGGCCCTTCGCAGCTACCGCCGTCGCCGCCGGCGCAAACAGAAATGAAGACAGCACGGAAGGATTCAAACAAATACCCGCGCGGATGGAGTGCCGCCAGAGTTCGCAGGGTCATTGATTACTACGAGCGGCAAACCGATGAAGAGGCTGCCGCCGAAGACGAGGCCTCGTTCTCAAAGCGGAAGGTGACCACGATGCAAGTGCCGCTGAAACTCGTCCCAACGGTTCGGCGCCTAATCGCCCGGCATCGGCGCGGTGGTCGGCGAGCCTAGTTGCTCGTGCCCGGGGGTTGCCTGACCGGGAGTACAGGAACGGATTTCCTATTGCATTAGGCGCATTTCGTTCCCTAGAATCGCAAGGCCCTTACGATTCTGGGGGGCGGCAGCGACCAGGGGGGCCGCGGCTGCGTCTAAATTAGGGCAATAGGAACGGATGGTTGAACGTCACCCAGTCCGGCGTTGGTTGGCTACCCTTGCGGCTTTGGGGCTGATTGTGCCCGCGCCGCTGGCATCGCAGAGCGTGAAGAGTCCTGCCAGCAAGCCGCCCGCTTCCGGTACCAAGGCGACTGCCAGCAAGCCGGCTCCGGCCAAGACCGCAACCGCCAAGAAGCCCGTCCGCCGTTGCGCCAACTGCATTCCGACCTTCGCCAATTCCACCGCCGACGACATTCCTGAGTTTGACGACGCGGCGGTGCGCGAGGCCGCGGTGGCCGCGCTGGGCCGCTTCAATGGCTCGGTGGTGGTGGTGGATGCCAACAGCGGCCGCATCCTGACCGTCGTCAACCAGCGGCTGGCGTTCTCCTATGGATTCAAGCCGTGCTCGACGGTGAAGCCGGTGGTGGCGGTGGCCGCGCTGAATGAAGGCGTGGTGCGCCGCGATTCGATGATCAAGGTTGGCCGCCGCACCTACATGAACCTGACCGAGGCGATGGCCCACTCCAACAACCCCTACTTCGAGATTCTGGGCCGCCAAATGGGATTCGAAACGGTGGCGCGCTACGCCAAAATGCTGGGATTCGGCGAGCCGGCCGGCTACGACATTTTCGAGGAGCACCCGGGCGTGCTGCCGGGAGAGGCGCCTTCCTTCGGCGGCGTGGGGCGCATGTCCAGTTTTGGCGAGGGCATCGAAGTCACGCCGCTGCACCTGGCGGCGCTGGGCGCGGCGTTTGCCAATGGCGGCACCATGTATTACCTGCAGTATCCGCGCAACGACGAACAGCGCCAGAGCTTCCTGCCGCGCGTGAAGCGCAAGATTGAACTCGAGACTCTGCTTCCGGAATTGCGCGACGGCATGCTGGCCGCCGTCCTCTACGGCACCGGCCGCAAAGGTTTCGACTCCGAGGGCGAACAGATCCTCGGCAAGACCGGCACGTGCAACGGCGGCGGCTCGCGGCTGGGCTGGTTCTTTTCCTACAACGACCACGGCCCGCGGCGGCTGGCCGTCTCCGTGCTGCTGCGCGGCAGCTCGCGCGTGGTCAACGGAGGCACCGCGGCGGAAGTGGCGGGGCACGTTTTCCAGACGCTGCGCGAGCGCAACTACTTCGCCGGCGGCTCCTCATCACAGGTGGCCGCCTCCAGCGGTTCCAACTAGCTGGCCGCCATCGGCGGCAATCCCTGCTCCTTTCGATACTGCTCAAAACAGTGCGGGCAGAAGGTGTGGCTCAACTGCGTGTCGGAGTGGCGCATCACATAGTGGTCCAGCCGTCCCCACTCCCCGTGGCCGTGACCCGCGGCGGAATCGTCGCGGATTTTTCCGCACATGCAGCACACCGGCAGGATCTGCTCGTAGAGCCGCAGCTTGCGCTGCTCGGTGAGGTCGCGGGTGACCAGCAGGCTGCCGGGGCGCCCCCCGTAAAAGAAGCGAGCGGCCGTGACCTCGACGGGGAATTCGCTGCCGTCAGCGCGGCGGCCGGTGGCCTCATATTGCGCGGGCGCGCTGGCGCCGCGGACGCGCGCTTCCTGGTAGCCGCGCAGGCGGTCGCGGTCTTTTTCGGCGAAGGTGGAGTAGGGCCCGGCTTCGGTCATTTCGCGCAGCGAGCGGTAGCCAAACTGGCTCAGCGCGGCCGGGTTGGCAAACACGGTTTGGCCGTTCACCGTCACGCGCACCGCCACGGGCAAGCTGTCCATCAGATCCAGCATCTGCTTTTCGCTGTGGCGAAGCGCCTCTTCGGCCTGCTTGCGCTCGGTGATATCCGTGCCGTGGAGCAGGATGCGATCGGATTCTCCCGGCTGCAGCAGCCACAGCAGGGTTCTGCCGCGGACCGTGGATTCGACTCCCTGGATCGCTTCGCCGGCCGTGCAGCAGCACCGCGCCAGCTCGAGAAAATTGGGAACCAGGAGTTTCGCGCGCGAAGAGGAAGACAGGGTGCCGAGCAGGCGCTTGGCGCCGGGGTTGGCGTAGCGAATCGTGCCGTCGAGTTCGCACTCCAGCACCGGGTTGGGATTCAGATTGGGGAATTGCACCAGGCGAGCCAGCTCACGCTCCACTTGTTTGCGTTCAGTGATGTCGCGAATTACAGCCGCTATCTGCGCCTGCTTCCCCTGTAACAGCGGGGCCACGGAGATTTCCACGTCCAACCGGCTGCCGTCCGCGCGCCGGTTCTCCACTTCGGCCGGACCCCTGCCGGTGATGCGCCCGCCGGCCATCTCCGGAAGAGCCTGCACGTCTTGCAGAAATCTGGCGTGAGATTCCTCGGGGACCAGAATGCGCAGGTCCTTGCCGAGCAGGGAACCGCGGGCGTAGCCATGCATTTGCTCGGCCGCCGCGTTGCCATACTGAATCACGCCGGCCGCGTCGTAGATCAGGATTCCATCCTGTACCTGGCCCATGACGCTTTCGAAGCGGGTGTTGGCGGCCTTGGCCATTTCCTGCGCCACGGTGCGCGTCACCAGCGGCATGGAAGTGAAATACAGGATGGGCAGGCCGACGGCGGCAATCAGCAGCCATCCGACAGCGACTTCCATCCAGTCCGAAGGGCGGCCCATGAAGCCGAAAAGGATGGAGCGGGCGGCTTCGCAAATCAGGATCACCACCAGGCTGCGCAGCAGGATGGTCGGAATCAGGCGCGCGGCGGCTACGCGCGCGAGGTCTTCCGCAGGGTCAGGGCGGTTGCGGTACACAAGAGCCTCCAAGCACGAAGGGAAGGGCTTCGCGGGGTTGGGCGCGGAAGGAAGGGGAGACCAGCGCCGTGTGCGGATTATAGCAAGAAAGGCCGCAAAAGACCGGCCCGCGTCAACCTACCGACTGGGAATCGCATCTCAACGAATGCCCACACCGAGCAGACCTTTTCGTTTGCGGCCCCGTCCAATGGGTTGTGCTTTTCGCGCGCGGCGTGTATTTGTGGTTGACTTCGCTTGCGTGCGTGAAGCACAAAGGGAATTGCAACAATTTTTTAATCCAAATTGGGGGAACCTTGGCACGTCGCATTCTGATTTCGCTATTGTTTGTACTCATTCTGTGCACAGGCGTGGTTTGGGGCTGGGCGTGGCGCAGTGAAGTCTCCGCAGGCGAGGCGCTGGCGGAAGCGCTGGCGGAGATTCAATCCAAGATCAGCGAGGCGGCGCTGGAGACGACGCTGTTCCGCGCCTCGTTCGTTCCGCGCGGCTACGCGTTTGCTGACGCGCTGCAATCGGCCGGCGTGGCGCGAGAGCAGGTGCCGCTCATCACCGCCTCGGCGCAATCCGTGTTTGACCTGCGGCGCGTCCGCGCGGGGAACGCGCTTTCCATCGGCCAAGGAATCACCGGCGAGTTGCGCGCCGTCACCTACCGCATCGACCCGGAGAAGACGCTGTGGATTACCCCGGCCAGTGGTATGCCGGATCGCTTCCAAGCGGAAGTGCGCACCGAGCCCGCAGTGGTGGAAACGAAGACGGTGCAGGGCGAGCTGCGCTCCTCGCTTTGGGAGGCCATCCTCGATACCGGCGAGGGGCCTGAGCTGGTGATGATGATCGCCGACATTTTCGGCTGGGACCTGGATTTCAACACCGAGCCGCGCGTGGGCGACACCTTCCGCATCGCCGTCGAGAAGAAAACCTACGCCGATGGCTCGATGGCCTATGCGCGCGTGTTCTCCGCAGAGTACGTGAACCGCGGCCGCAGCTATCAGGCCATACTGTTCCGCGATTCGAGCGGCCGCCCCGCTTACTACGCGCCCGACGGCAGCTCGCTGCAAAAAATGTTTCTGCGCTCACCGCTGGTGTTTGGCGGGCGGATCAGTTCGCGCTTCAGCCACGCGCGGATGCACCCAGTGCTGAAGCGCGTGCGGCCGCACCTGGGCATTGACTATGCCGCGCCCACCGGGTCGCCGGTGCAGTCCATCGGCAATGGGCGCGTGCTGTTTGCGGGGCGCAAGCGCGGGGAAGGCAACATGGTGCACGTGCGGCACTCCAACGGTTACGAGACGATGTACCTGCACCTTTCGCGCATCCTGGTGCGCCCCGGCCAGCATGTGGATCAGGGGCAGCGCATCGGGCTGGTCGGCTCGACGGGGCTTTCCAGCGGGCCGCACCTCGATTTCCGCATCACCCAGAACGGCAAGTACCGCAATTTTGAAGCGCTGAATCTGCCGCCGGCAACTCCGGTAGCGAAGAGCGACTGGGCGGAATTCTCCGCGTTGCGCAACGAGTACCTTGCTCTGCTGCCGCCGGAGGGCCCGAGCGGCGTGCAGAAAGCCGCCACTCGCCCCGCGGGCGAGCGCGCTCCCACCCCTTCCGGCCAGTAGGGGCGCTGCTTGCTGCGCCCGGCTTTCGCCAGGTATTTGCGGGACGCGATACTTAGATTTTCTCCCGCACATGAGCCAGCAGTTTGCGGAAGGCCTTGCCGCGGTGGCTGAGCAGATTTTTTTCCTCGCGCGAGAGTTCCGCGAAGGTTTTTCCCAGCGGTGGATCGAGAAAGATGGGGTCGTAGCCGAAGCCGCCCGCGCCGCGGGGCGCATCGAGCAGCACACCTTCCACGCAGTCTGAGAAGACGGCGAGCGCGCGACCCTGCCGCGCCAGCGCAAGCACGCACACGAATCGCGCAACTGGCGGCGGGCAGGCACCCCTCGACTGCGCTCGGGGCAGGCGGGGGTCTGCCCCTACAGTTGCTGCTTTGGATGGTAGGGGCGGCCCCGCGTGGCCGCCCTTTAGCACACCAAATGCGCCCGCCATGCTCAAATCTGCAAGCAGTTTGTTCACGCGGTCAGCGTCGCTGGCCTGCGGGCCGGCATAGCGCGCGGAGTGGACGCCGGGCGCGCCGCCGAGCGCGGGTACGACGAGGCCGGAATCGTCGGCGATCACCGCATCGTCAGCGAAGCGGCTGTAGTGCAGCGCCTTGCCCGCCGCGTTTTCTGCAAAAGTGGGAGCAGACTCCTCGAACGGCGGCAAGGACTCGAGATTGGCGAGGAGCTGGAATTCGATGGATTCAGCCGTCGCAGGCGGCGCTACGGCAGCGTGCGTCGCGGCCATGGCCTGATACTCGCGCAGCTTGCCGGGATTGGAGGAGGCGACGAGGATGCGCATGTAGCGCCGCCCTTCAGGGCGGCATTCTTTTCTGAAACGGGCTGCCGCCCCTACCGCGCGGCGCTGCATCTACTTTGCTGTAGTCTTGAACTTCATCTTCAGCATGTTCTGCTGATGCTCGGTGAGCGTGCGCACGCCCTTGCCGGCCAGCTCGATCAGCAGCGCGAACTCGCCGTGGCCAAACGGGCGGCCTTCCGCGGTGGCCTGCACCTCGACAAATTGCCCGCTGCCGGTCAGCACCACGTTCATGTCCACTTCCGCGGCGGAATCTTCTTCGTAGTTCAAGTCGAGCAGCGGCTCGCCCGCCAGCAAGCCCACGCTGACCGCGGCCACCGAGTCGCGCAGCGGCACCGCCGGCAGAAAGCCTGCCGCGACCAGCCGCTCCATGGCCAGTGCCATCGCGACGAAGCCGCCGGTGATGGCCGCGGTGCGCGTGCCGCCATCGGCTTGAATCACGTCGCAGTCAATCCAAACGGTACGGTCGCCCAGCGCCTTGAAATCCGTGACGGCGCGCAAGGCGCGGCCAATCAGCCGCTGAATCTCCTGCGTACGGCCGGATTGCTTGCCGCGCGCGGCTTCGCGCGGCGTGCGCTGCTCGGTGGAGCGCGGCAGCATGCCGTATTCGCTGGTCACCCAGCCGAGGCCGGAACCTTTGCGGAAGGTGGGAACGCCGTCGTCCACCGTGGCGGTGCAGATGACGCGCGTCTGGCCGACTTCAATCAGCACGCTGCCTTCCGCCGTGGGGATAAAGTCCGGCGTGAGCTTCACGGGGCGAAGCTGGTCGGCGGCGCGTCCGTCGTTTCGCACAGAGCCTCCCGCGCTGGAAATGCAGCAGCAATGGCACTCTAGGTGTGAAGCGGGAATCTGTCAACGCCGCGCGGCAGGAATCAGAAATTGGCGGCAGATTTCTCCGCCGGTGTGGAAGCCGCGGGAGCCGCGGTTGCCGGGGGTTGCGCCAGCTCGATGAAGCCCTTCAGGTCCACATGCCCGGCCAGCGTGTCGGCTTCCGCACCGGCAATCACGATCTTCATGCGGCGAAGCTGCGGGATGTTTTCGCCCAGCGTGCGCGCAATGGCGTCGAGCGCAAGCTGCTCGCTCAGAATGCCGGAGGGCATGGCGGTAGCCAGCTCGCTGGAAAAATCGGCAATGGCCGAGCCGTCCGGCAGCAGGTAGAACTCCAGCAGCGCGGCATCCGGCGGAAGCGTGCGTTCAGCGCCACGCGGCGGCTCGAGGGCGGCCAGCGCGGCGATTAACTGGCGCGCGCGGGCAGAAGGGTCGGCGGAGAGCCCGATTTCAATTTCCACCGGTTCCACCGCTGTGCTCCCCGCAGCGATGCGGTAGAGCCGCACCTTCACCGGCGCGATGGAGGGATCCGGCAGCGGCGGCTGCGTGACTTCGCGGCGCGTGCGCTCTTCGCTCTGCACGCTGCCGGGGCGCGTGGCCTGCTGCACGCTTTGCAGCCAGTAGACGGCCAGCGCCACCCACAACAGCAGCAGCCCGGCGGCGATGCGTGCCGGTCGGTTCATCCTCCGCCTCCGCGAAATGCGCTGACCGCGCGGGCCACCGCATCGGCCAGCGGAACCGCCATGCGGTCCAGCGACTCGCGGTTCGGCGCAGAGACGCTGGAGACTTCCACGGCAATCGCGGGCGCCGCCACGTTGCGCAGCGGCCGCACCGGCGCGCCCGCAGGCTCGGCGGGCGAATTGGCGAATTTCTGCCTCAGTTGCGCCTGCACCAGCGTTGCGAGGCGGCGGCTCGCCTCAGCATGCGGCTGTTGCGCCAGGTCCCAGCGCGGCAGCGCCGTCGGTTGCGCGTCAGGAGGCGCAGCAGGAACGGAATCGAAGTAGCAGCGGGCCGTCTCCAGCGGGCCGGTGGAGCCCACGTGCAGCGAAATGAAAATGGCCGAGCGGTAGGAGTTGGCAAGCGCCGCGCGGTCGTCGAGGCTGGGGCCGTCGTTGCCCTGGCGCGTGAGCACCGCGCGCAGGCCCTGGCGCTGGAGATGGTCGCGCAGCAGCAGCGCGTAGTGCAGCACCACATCTTTTTCGAGGATGCCGGCGGAGCCGCGCGCGCCCGGGTCGCCACCGCCATGCGCCGGGTCAATCACCACAACGGCGACGGGAGCGGGAGGCGGAGCGGGCTGCGCTTGCAGCGGCGGAACGGGCGGCTGCGTAGGCGCTGGCGCTTGCGCGGCCACGACAACCGACGCAAGCAATAGGATAGCGAGGCGCACTTTCACGCGAATCAGAATAGCAAAATTTTGCCGGGATTCAGTCGCGCAGAAAGTGAAAGCGCAGGAATGGCCAACACATGGTCAGCCATCCCCGCGCGGGGGGCAATGGAGCACTAGCCGCGGACGCGGCGCGATGGAGTCCGGCGGTCGCGGCGATCCTCACGCCGATCGCGGCGGTCTTCACGCAGATCGCGCCGGTCTTCACGACGATCCCAGCGATCTTCGATGCGGTCGCGCCGCCCGCCGTGGTGGCGCGCGTCCCAGCGGTCTTCGCGGCGGTCGCGCCGGTCTTCGCGCAGGTCGCGGCGGTCTTCACGGCGATCGCGACGATCTTCGCGGCGGTCCCACGCGCGTCGGTGATGGCCCGCATGGCGGCGCGCAGCCATCGCGGCGGTCTCAGAGTTCTGCGGCGCGGCCTCAGCGCTTGGCGCTTGCACCGCGAAAAAACTTGCAGCCAGCAAAGGCAACGTCAGCCATCGGTATCGCATTCTCGTTTCTCCCTTGTTCGACCCGTCCTGCCCCACAGGAGATGAAACACATCTTCGGTGAGAATGTTGCGCGCGATTGTAAGCGGCTTGTTTCCGCGAGATTGCAATCGCCAGCGTCGCGGGCGGACGTCGAGGCTGGGCGGTTTGACTGGCCGATGTTGCTCCCATAGCATGGCGGGCGATTTGAGGCTGAGTCCATGCGAATTACAGAGATTCGAGCGTATCGCGTCGAGCTGCCGCTGCACGAAGGCAGCTACAACTGGTCGGGCGGCAACCGCGTGGAGGTGTTCGACTCCACCGTGGCGGCGGTAGTCACCGACGCAGGGCTGACCGGCTACGGCGAAATCTGCCCGCTCGGCCCGGCTTACCTGCCGGCATTCGCGGCGGGTGCGCGTGC
>Ga0187893_10010418_pt1 | contig 13861 bp, 12 predicted proteins | sample MA1701074metaG_FD_139574 | JGI IMG/M metagenome (GOLD analysis project Ga0187893, IMG submission 139574) | White microbial mat communities from a basaltic lava cave in the Kipuka Kanohina Cave System on the Island of Hawaii, USA - MA170107-4 metaG ...
AGGTACACGTTCGATTGTCCGAACGCACAAATCGTGGTGAGCAGAGATATAGCCAGTCGCATCGCAGGTCTCCGTATCTTGCCCATCATCCCACGAATTACCGTTCTGAACCGGTGAAAAAGGCGGTTCCCTTGACAGCAGCCTGTGCTCTAAGATATGTATCTATAGTCGTTCTTATCGCTATCTAAACGAAAAAAGGAGAAACGCCCATGTCAAAACGCGACGCAAAGAAGTTCGTCGACTTGGTTGAGAAAGATAAATCGCTGCAAAAAAAATCGGCAGCCCGCTTTAGTTCTCTACAGAAGGTAGCTAAGAAGCATGGGCTGGAGTTCAGCAGGGCCGATCTGCATAACCATTTGCGCCAGCGCTGGGGTATCAGCAAGCCGCCTGAAGTGGACGACGTCGATACCTGCACCCTGACACTCTAGCCGAAAGATGGACCTGTAAAACCGGGGGTTGTATGCCGGCGCGAAGAGGTTCTTACGAGCCATTTGCTCAAAGCAAGCCGAAGCATGTTGCGGTTCGCAGAGAGGCGCCTGCCAATCGTGACCTGGAAGAGCGTATAACGGTTGTTCTCCCTCCAAGAATGCTGCCACGGGAGCGAGCGGCGGCAATCGCGCGGCTCGGAAAGCAGTTGCCCCACGCGAGGGAATACTTCGATTCCCACGAGTACGAGGAGAAATGTGGGGCCGACTCTGACCATCTGGCCGCTGTAGAAGCCTTTGGCCGGAAGCATGGGCTCGCCGTTGAGGAAACAAGCGCCGTCAAGCGGTGCGTCGTTCTGCGGGGAACTGTCGGAACCGTAGAAGAGGCGTTTCGAGTAGCTATGTATGAATACTCGGGGCCCACTGCTCAATACAGGTCGCATCCCGGACCGCTTTATCTGCCCGCGAGGCTGCATGGCATCATCGAGGCGGTGCTGGGGCTGGACGCGCGTCCGGTGACCATGCCGTTGGTCGCGGCCGTCCCCGCGCTCGCAAAACGGACGACGCCTCCCAAAGAAGTAGCCGAAATCTATGACTTTCCGGATGGCGACGGCGCGGGCCAAAGCGTCGGCATAGTCCTGCCCGGAGGAGGCTTTCGCAAAAAGGACATGGAAGCCTATTTCGCCCGTCAGCGGCTTCCCATGCCGAAAATCAAAGTTGTTGAAGTGCTGGGGGTGAGGAACAAACCCACCAAGAGAGGTGAGATTGACCTTGTCCGGAGGATATTCCACGAGGGCGTTAAACTGAGCCAGAGCAATCTCAGCGAATTCGCGGCGGGTCTGTTCACTACGGAGGCGAATCTCGATGTGCAACTGGTCGGCGCTTTTGCCAACGGCGCTCGAATTGTCGTCTACTTTTCTCCCGACAACACAGAGGGACATTTTCACGCCATCAGTGAGGCGCTGACGGACCGCCATCAGCCCGGAGTGATCTCGTGCAGTTGGAGCGCGCACGAATCAGAGCTGCCCATGCAGGCAATTAAGGTGATGGACACAGTGTTTCAAACGGCCATTCTCAAAGGGGTCACGATTTGTTTTTCCTCCGGCGACGATGGCGACGGATCCTTGTGGGGGAAAAAGCTGGGCGTACACTTCCCCTCGTCAAGTCCCCACGTGCTGGCCTGCGGCGGCACGGAATTTGCAGGTGCGCGCGGTGAGCAGGTATGGGACGAATCCACGCCAAAGTTCCGAATGGCGAGCGGAGGCGGGTTCAGCCGGTTTCGGCGTCCCGCGTGGCAATCGGAAATCCGCGCCGGCGATCACAAAGGCAGAGGCGTTCCCGACGTGGCCGGTAAGGCGGACGTTCAGGGCGGCTATGAGATCGTCGCCATCGGCGAACGATTCAACATGGGCGGCACCAGCGCGGCGGCTCCAATGTGGGCAAGCCTGATTACCCGGATCAATCAGTGCCTCGGAAAACGTGTCGGGTTCATCAATCCGCTGCTGTATTCCCCACATTTCGGTTTGGCGACTCGAGATATTGTGAAGGGGAACAACGGGTCCTTCTCAGCAGGTCCGGGCTGGGACGCCTGCACCGGACTTGGCTCCCCGAATGGGAAAGCGCTGCTCAAGGCGCTCAGCGGGTCCTAAGCCGTACCGGCTCCCAGCAGGAACTCACCGACCGAAGTTTCTTCGTAATAATCGGTTTGCGTCGCGCGCGTGAACATATCCGAATGCCCGCCGCCGAGGGCGCATGCGGCGAGACCCATCGCGCTGGCGACGAGGTACATCGTCTGAAACAGCGCGCCTGTATTCTTGAGGATGGCTGCGTAGGCCATGGAAGAATACCGCCATGTGACGCGTTGGAATCTGGCGGCAATGATGATCAGGACCTGCGGGGGATCCGTGCTCGCCATGTAGGAAGCGTTCTCCAGCAGCCATTCCACTTCGAGCGTTCGCTTCGAGAGCCGGCAAAGCTGGTGCTCAAGCGGGCGGTAATGATACAGCCCGGAGTTCAGTCCCCGGCATTGATTCACGGCGAGGTAGAGCTCTTGCTCGTAGGCGGCGCCACCGCACGGGTACACACGGCGGGATACTTGCGTGTCCTTGACGGGAAGCACTTCGCGAATGGCCGCCGCACGATACAGGAACTCGCCCACTTGATCGAGCGTAATCACCTCCGGCCCATGCTTTCGTTGAGAGCGGCGAGTCTCGAGGACGGCGGTGAACGGCGTGTCCTTACGGCTAAGACGCTTCAAGTCGGCCCGCGGCAGCTCCACAATGTCGTCCGACATTTTCGGCTTCACCATGGGAGCGCGTTCGGCCTTACCGCGAAAGCGGTCGGTGCCGCCGTAAGGATTGGCATGCCGGCCTTCCCTGCTACGGCTGTGAAAAAAGAGATCGTGAAACTCCCACTGCGCCAGGTTGGGCTGGACCTCTTCCTCCGCGCTTCCATCGGCAAGCGCGCTTGTCAGAAAGCCCGCGTTTCTGAGTAGCTGGAGGAAGGCAGTGGCGGTGCTGTGCGGCAAGGCCGGTGACGCGCGGGAAAGCGTGGAAGCACTCTGCGGGGAGGCGAGTTCGGCCACGAGGGCCGCTGCGGCGGAATTGTGGAGGATTGCCTGCGCCCTGGAGATCGGGGATTCCAGCACAAAACGGTTTCCCTCACGGCGGCAGCAGGCGAAGCGGGAAAGCAGGAATCGACTGGCGGGTTGAACCGGATCGGCCTCAAAACGGTGATCGCGAGAGATGGGGATGCAGGTAGCCAAACGCTCGCGGCCCAGCAGAACCGAATGACAGAGCCATCCCTGATTTGTTAATTCGTCCAGGTAGTAGCGCAGCTTGAGCTGCCCGGAAAACCCATCCTCGGAGACGGCGCGAAACAGCCAGGACTCGGTGGCTCCCGCGCCTGCGAGGCGTTGGACGGCGGCCAGCAGGCCCGGGCCCGGTTGCACCAGCGGCAGGTTGATCTTTTTTACTTGAAATGCATGCCGGCCTCGCTTGTTCTCCACGAATCGGACAAACGGCGACAGGCTCAACAGAAAGTTGTAGGGCACCCGGTAGAGTCTCCTGGACGAGATTTCAATTGGCGCTTCCGGAGGCGAGTTTCACTTTTTGCAGAATATCCGCCAGCGCGCGATCCAAGTAGGCCGGCATCTCCCTTTTGGCCTGCGCCTGCCGGAGAATGCCGGTCATCTCATCGAAACCGGCGCGTGCGGCGGCGGCTAGCTGGGGGAAGCGCGGCGTGCGCCTGATCCGCTCGAAGTCGGGGTGAAGCAGAAGATAGTCATAAGTGTCGTTAATCCCGAGCCTGTTACGCGCCTCCATAACCTGAATGGCCGCGGCGAGGTCGCCATGGCGCGCAAAAATTCCGGAAACGCCCATGGTTATCGGCTGCCAGGATTGGAACGTCGCTTCGCCGCGCGCCAGACGTGCAAGCTTTGCCCGTATTTCGGCTGCGTCCTTCGCATCTCCGCTTTCCATGGCTCGTTCGTAAGCGAGCAGTGCTTCCAGCAGATCTACCCATTCCGCGTGGAGCCGCCTATCCTTTGCAAGGATTACAAGACGCGGCTGCGCCGCGGCCGCTTCCCTCATTTGGCTGTTCAGAACCAGCACAATTGATTTGATGGCGAGACCGAAGGGCGAATCCGGCTCAACGCCCAGCGCAGCGTTGATTCGCGCCAAAGCCTGCTCGCGCTGTCCCAGACCGGCCAGCAGTAACGCTTCGGAGATGGCCCCTCTGATGATCAGAGGGTCGACGCGGGAAGCCTGCCTGGAAGCCTCAAGCGACAAAACGTAGCTGCTTCTGGAAAGAGTGGCACTGAGCAGAGTGTGCGCATAGGCATCGCGGGGCCCCAGCGAGGCGCCCTTCAGCGCATATTCAAGCTTGCGGCCATAGTTGCTGGAAGGCTCAACTTCGGCGAGCACCGCCCAAGCCTTGCTGTTTCGGGAATCGATCTTCAGCGCACGCAGCGCCCAATCCTGAGCTTTCGGCCGCAACTGCGCCAGCGGGGCGGCCGTGAAGCCGGCAGCATGCAGACGGGCGATTTCGGCCGCCGCTTCGGCCCGGTTCGGGTCGAGTTCGAGCACGCGCTGGAGCGATTTGAGCGCGAGATCCAGATCCGCCGCGTGTCCACGGGCGACATAGCGGTTTCCGTCGTAGAAACCGCGTTGCAGAAGCAACTCCAACTCAGCTCCAGAGCCAGGATTGGCCTGGGCCAGCGGAGCCGCGGCCGGACGAAGAGCGAGACGGATTCCGTCAGCGGCATCCCGCACCAGACGGCGGTATTCCTGCCTGTGCCCTTCGAATTCTCTACTCCAGACAATGCGATTGCTGGCCGACTCGACAAGCTGAACGTTCAACGAAAGCCGCTGCGCCTGCACACTGACATTGGAAAGCACGTAACTGCCGGCCTGGTAGGCGCGCACTACCTGGCTGATGTCGCCTTTGAAGCGCTCCACGTCGTGGCTGCCCGGTGGTACTTTCGTTTCAAGGTCCCGGACTTCAGTTAAGTATGTGGAAAGGGATCCAGGAATGGCATCCGTCAGGAAAGCGTCCTCCTGCGCGCCGAACACTCTGGCGGGCAGGGCAACAATGGATTCGATTTGGGTGACAGGATGCGCCGCCGGCGCGGCTCTTCGGCGCCAATCCAGTTGCGTGACCGCCACCACGCCGGCCAGCAGGACTGCCGCCACTATGGCTGAGTAAACCAGCATCCGGCGGCGAGAGCTACTTTCCGGGCGGGGCGTCGCGGATTCAATCTGCGCCGATGCGAATGCCCCGCTGGCTGTGGATGAAGCCGTGGATGAAGCCACGCGCTGGAGATCGATGCTTAATTCCTTGGCGGATTGATACCGTTTCTCGCGGTCTTTTTCGAGACACTTCAGAATGATGCCTTCCAGCCACGGCGACACGCGCGGATTGATGGCGCTCGGCGGCTTGGGAATCTGGCGCAGGATGGCGTCGGTAAGCAGCGCGAACGCTTTTCCGCGGAAAGGCAGCGTTCCGGTCATCATCTCGTAGAGCAGCACGCCGAAGGAGTAGATGTCGCAGCGCTGGTCGAGTGATTCCCCTGTCAATTGCTCCGGGGACATATACGGCAAGGTCCCCGCAATCCGAAAACTATCGGAAGCGTAGGTAAGCGTGGCGTCCAGATCGCCATCGGCGCGGAATAACTGCGCCAGGCCGAAGTCCAGAACCTTCGCCCGTTTTTTGGGGGTGACAAGCACGTTGGCCGGCTTGAGATCGCGGTGAACGAACCCGCGTTCGTGCGCCTCCTGCAAGCAGGAAACAATTTGAATGGCGATGTCGATCAACTCCTCATCCGGAATGATTTTGCCGCGCAACTTTTGCGCGAGCGTCAGGCCGGGGATGTACTCCATGACGAGGAAGTCGATATCGTCCTGCGTATTGAAATCGTGGATGGTGGCGATGTTGGGATGGTTCAGCTTGGATAGAGCCAGCGCCTCTTTACGGAATCGCTTTCGCGCATGCTCATCGCCCAGCATCCCGGCGGGCAGCACCTTCAACGCTACATCGCGCTCCAGGCGAGTATCCCAGGCGCGATACACCTCTCCCATGCCTCCCGCCCCGATTTTCTCAATCAGGGTGTATTGAGCCAGAGTTTTGCCGATCAACTCCTGTTCCCGGCCAGGGTTTGACATGTTACGAGCTTCGCAACGCTTGGTCCTATTCTACAGTCTGGGCGGGGACCGGCGTGATCAACCAGAAGGTGTTTGCAGGTGTGAACACTCGGTTGTGGTATCTTGCGAAATGCTGGCCGAGCTACTGAGCCGAAAGGGAGTGTGCCATGGAACTTGCTGTCGCGACATGGGAACCGCGTCTCCGGTCACTGCTGCGAATGGTTGCGGGATTCACGTTTTCCCTACACGGGTTTCAGAAACTGTTTGGAATATTTGGCGGGATGGGAGGGCAGGGCAGAAGCGCCGATCTGTTATCGCTTATGGGATTCGCGGGGGCGCTGGAGGCCTTTGGCGGTGTTCTTATTCTGGCAGGCCTGTTTACCCGGCCCGTGGCGTTTTTGCTAAGCGGCCAGATGGCGGTGGCCTATTTCATGGTTCACGCATCCAAAGGATTTTGGCCGATTCAGAATGGCGGCGAGCTGGCCGCGTTGTACAGCTTCCTGTTTCTGTGGATGGCGGGCGCGGGCGCCGGTCCCTGGAGTGTGGACCATGTGCTTGGCAAGAAGACCGCCGCAGGCTGACTGCTGGCCGTCGGGCGTCGTCCTCGCGATCGGCTTGTCACCAGCACAGCGTCCGACGTGGCCACATCCACCAGGCGCCCGCGCACCAGCACGCCGGCCTTGTACTGTACAGCTTGCCGATATACTGTAGGCTCTTGTTCCAGTTGGGCGTACGGTTTAACTCGATATACTTGAGGTGCGGACTCCGATGATGGATAGGTCCAACGATCCTCGCTACGACTTCTTCGCCGACCCGTCTCTGGACGAGATCATCGCCCAACAGGGGAAGGGTCCCATCACCGACGTGTCGGACCTGCACGGCGATTTCTGGCCGGAAGAGGAGTCCATCGAGGACTTTCTGGCGGCGCTCCATGAGTGGCGGGGCCACAAGAGGGCAGACCCCGCTGCCTGAACAGTGTCGTTGTCGATACGGACATCATCTCGTTCATCTTCAAGAACCATCCGATCGGCGCCCTCTATGAGGCGGATCTGGCCGGACGCACTCTGTTGGTTTCGTTTATGACGGTGGCGGAACTGGATCGCTGGGCTATCCAATCCAAATGGGTGGCCGCCCAATCGCATGGTCGCCGGATAGAATGCGCCAACGCCTGGATCGCCGCCACCGCGCTACGCCACGACGTGCCGCTCGTAACGCACAACGCCGGGCACTACCAGGGCGTACCGGGATTGAAACTGATTTCCCACGGATCATAGCCCACCATCAACCCATCAACCTCTCTCTTTGGCGTTGTGCTCAGGGTGCAATTCTACCCGCGGCCCGAAGCCATAAGGATGATCCTGACGCCACTGGTCATTGCCGGATCCGGGTCGTCTCCTGGATCTCGTCTCAGCAACAAAATCATCGGTCAGACGACCGGTGGAGTCAAAATTTCAATATGTTTGGCTAGCTCTCGATGAATCCATGCTGTTTTTCGGCATCGTGTGGTAATCGCCATCCTTTCCGTGATCGTCGGGCATGAACATCATCGCCGGAGCGGGGCGCCGCTGCTGAGCCAACCTTTCAGCCGATGAGTCCGGACCTCCGGGGGTGGGCTGTTTGCTTCCATGGTCTTGAGACCGTTGGAAAAATTGATGACGCCGTCTGCGTGGCACGAGCTGGCCACGTTGTTCAGCTTCCTGTTTCTGTGGATGGCGGGCGCTGCTTGGCAAGAAGACCGCGTCGGGGTGACGGGGTGGTACTGGAGGAGAGGGTCGAACTCTCATGCCCGTGAAGGGCGCGGGATTTTGAGTCCCTTGATCTACATCAGAAATTACTGATATAAAGCAAGTTATAGTCCTACAATGTGAAACTGTGTAAGAAAATGTGAAAGTCGCAGGTGTCGCCGTCCATTCATTGTAACCTTTTCATTCCACGACGCTTACGGCATCAAATTAGCTGCGAGCGCCTTTTTTGGACAAAACGTGCTATTGGCGCTTTCTCTGCGTATCCGCAACCTACCGAATCTTCTTGCCCACCCTGAGCATGGCGGCCCCAGTCCAAGTGCGGACGCCACAGGAAGCTATCCCCTTAGCACCTTCGCTCACCTCGGCGATTTAGCGACTTTACGTCCATGTGGATTGCTACCGCTAGCCGGAAAGAGAGTCGCCTCCATCACGTTACTCCAAGCTCTCGGAACCTTACTCGCCCCTATTCAGCCGGAAACGGAGGAATAGGCTCCCTCCAAACGGGCTGGATCCGTAGTAGGGCTTGAGAGTGCTGGCTATCGAGTACGCGGTGACGTTGAAGCCCGCCGCAGCCTGCACTGGACCCGTGGCACCGAGTTCACGCGTGTATCCAACGGTGTAGCCCGCAACATTGTGCGCGCGCTTACCGGTCTCTTCGAAGATTCGGTGTGCCAGGTCGTGATCGTACTCGAAGAGCTCATCGCGTTGCGACCATTCGAATCGGGCGGTGATCAAATTCCTGCGGCTGACCGGGATCACCGTCTCCGCCAGAACCGCATTAGTCGCATAGCGCCCGATGCTCTTGTAGTTCCGAGCCCAGATCAGACTGCTCGACCACCCATTGGTGCCGCGGATCGGCCTCGTGTAGTGAACGGACGCGGTGCTGCGGACAACGTCATCCTCATGCGTCGTTTCCGGACGGCGGATGCGGCCAGCGGATACCTGTGCTACCCAATTGCGGCCGGGCTGCCATGTGAGACGACTCGACCAGGAGTCGATTGGGCCCATGTCGACATTCCAGCGGTTTTCGTTGGGCTCCTTGCCGCGAAACCCGCTGGCTTCCAGGCGAAACTTGCCATACGTCATCCCGGCAGTCACCACGTTGTTGGCGATATGCGTGGCGTCCTGCCAGTGGTGGCCGAGGGTCGCCTGCGGCAATTCCATCGCCGAAGCGCGGTGGGGGAAGGCAATGGGTCCCAGGGCGGCGTCGCCGACGGGAGCGTAATAGAAGTTCATCATCGCCTTCTCTCCGATCGGGCGGGCGTAATGGATGCTCAACTCCATCAGGAGATCGTGGGGATGCTGTCCATCGACGATGGGTTGGCCATTGGCGGTCTCACCGCTTTGAAATAGGAGCGGGTACTGTTTACCGGTGACGGTCAGCGGATCCAGAGAGATCATGCCGCGCAACATCAGGCTGCCGCGTCCTAAGTTCCGGGCCGCCGCAAGCATACCCCAGTTGGAGGAGTAGATCTTGTCGCCCCCGCGAGGACCAGATTGCTGAGTTGCGACTGCGAAGGCCTGCCCCATCCACATCAGGTCCCAGTTCCCCTTCGTCTGCATGACCATCGGCATGGGCCAGGAAGCAGGGTTGACGCTGGTGCCAGAACCGAATCCAAACAGGAAGCCGGTACTTCGGTTGGGACTGGTCACGTTCTCTGTCTCTTGCCCATGATGGTGCTGGTCGTGGTCTTGGGACTCGGCGCTTTTCGGCTCCATGGCAGCCGGCGGATGTTCATGGACATGCTGCGCCAGCCCGGTTTGCGCAAACGTGAGGGCCAGCAAGAGGTTGGTGGAGATCAGGGTGGTTCGAATCAGGTGGTTCATCGGTTCGGTGCTCCTTCAAAGGTGCTGACGAACGTCCGTCCGAACCTTACACCCAATTCGTCAAAAAGCTAGTGGCAGCCGGATCCGGTCTTAGGTTTACAGTGGCAATCGATGCAGCCGTGGGTGGCGCAGATGCCGCATGCGGTCACCACCTGCTTTCGCAAGGCTTCACGGGCTCGATGCACGCGGACTGCAGCATTGTTAGCCGTGATGCCGGCCCGCGTAGCGAGGTCAGCCAAGCTTCCATCATCCAAATCAACGGCCTGGATTGCGTCGCGGTACTCCGGCTTCACGTTTTCCAGCAACGCCCTGACACACTGGCAGATCTCATCCTTGAAGGGCTCATCGGGTTCCTGGTGGTCCTGTAGATGGGCAACGAGTTGCTGGTTAATGCGTTCGGCCGACCCACGTTGGCGGTAATAGTCGATGATGGCGTTGCGAAGCACGCGATAGAACCAAGCCACCACGCTCTCTTCGTCGCGAATGGATCCTCCCTTTTCGAGACTACGGACGAAGGCCGCCTGCAGAATGTCTTCCGCGGCGGCCTTCGATTGGATCCTCTTTTCCAGGAAGGACAGGAACTGCTGACGTCCCTCAACGAGCCTATTGACGGCTTCCGGAGTGAGCCCGGCATTCGGTGCGGAACTGCTACTCATTCCCGAAGCCTACCATGCTGCCATAACACAGACGTACCCTCACCGACGGAGCCGGAGGCTATTGCTGACAACGCTGAACGAAGACAGCGCCATGGCGACACTGGCCAGGACCGGTGTGAGCAGCAGGCCGAACGCTGCGTAGAGCGCACCGGCGGCGACCGGGATTCCAATCACGTTGTAGAGAAACGCCCACGCAAGGTTCTGCTTCATGACACGGAGAGTGCGGTCCGACAGCTCGATAGCCGACACCGCCGCGTCCAGATCACTGCGCATCAAGGTCGCGTCAGATGCTTCCGATGCGATATCGGACCCCGCGGCCATCGAGAGTCCGGCATCGGCCTGTGCCAACGCCGGCGCATCGTTGACGCCGTCGCCTACCATTGCTACGCGGCGTCCCTCCTGCTGCAACCGCTTCACTTCGGCTACCTTGCCTTCTGGCAACAGTCCAGCCACAACCTCATCGATGCCAACCATGCGCGCGACGGCCAAGGCCGTTGTTTTCCGGTCGCCGGTGAGCATCACCACATGAAGTCCTTTGCTGCGCAGCCTCTGAATCGCGGCAGCGGAAGAGGGTTTGATGCGATCAGAGATGGCGATCACACCTGCGGGTGCGCCGTCAACCGCTACGAACACCGGTGTTGCTCCGTTCGCCGCGAACTCTTCCGCTGTGGTGAGCAACGCCGTGGGCGCAATCTCTCTCGACTCAATCAGGCGCTGATTGCCGATCAGAACCCGCCTTCCCTCGACGATTGCGGACGCTCCAAGACCTGGAACGGCATCAAAATCGCTGGATTGCGGCGGGACCAGAGCACGTTCTTCCGCAGCAGTCACGACCGCCTCAGCCAGAGGATGCTCCGACAAACGCTCTACTGCAGCGGCCGTGGCAAGTACCGTATCTTCCGAGAACCCGGCAGCGGCGACAACGTGAGTCACCGAAGGCCGGCCCTGCGTGATGGTGCCAGTCTTATCGAGCAGAATCGTGTCGATACCGTGCAACTTCTCCAAGGCTTCGCCGCCCTTGAAGAGAACACCGGCTTGGGCGCCACGACCGATCGCGACAGTCACCGCGGTCGGCACCGCCAGACCCACTGCGCAGGGGCAAGCGATGATCAGCACGGCCACGGCAGCGCTCAACGCACGAACCAGGCCCGCTTCAGGTGCCAGTAGTAGCCAGGCGACGAAGGTCGCGATCGCGATGGAGATGACGATCGGAACGAAGACCGAGCTGATGCGGTCCGCCAGCTTCTGCATGGGTGCCCGTGACGCCTGGGCTTCCCGCATTAGTTTTACTATCTGCGAGAGCATGCCGGCTGCGCCGACAGCCGTCGCACGATAGCGAAGAGAGCCGAGGCGGTTCAGGGTACCGCCAATTACCTTGTCGCCCACATCCTTTTGGACGGGTACTGGTTCCCCCGTGAGCATCGATTCGTCGACGGCGCTTCTGCCTTCGATGACGACGCCGTCCACAGGAACCCGTTCCCCGGGCCGTACCAGGACCACTTCGCCACTCTGGACCTCGCCGGCAGGCACATCGAGTTCCGTTCCATTCCGAAGTACTCGGGCATGAGCGGGCTGCAGCAGAAGCATCTTCTTCAATGCTTCGGAAGTCTTTCCTCGCGCCCTGCTCTCCAAGGCGTTGCCCGTGAGCACCAGCGCAATGATCATCGCGACAGCTTCGTAGTAAACCTCAGCGGGCACGCCGTGCCTAACGAAGAAGTCCGGCGCAACTGTGGCCGCCAGGGAGTACAAAAACGCCGCCCCAGTACCGACGGCGATCAGCGTGTTCATGTCCGCCGTGCGATGCCGGAAGGCTGTCCAGGCGCGAACGTAGAACTGGCGTCCCGCCCAGCCGATCACCGCGACGGTGAGCATAAGGAGCGCCCACTTCAAGGCCGCCGGATCGATCGAATACAACCAGGGCATCGCACTGCGCATCGGCGGTTCGATGAGGTTCATCAGCGGCGCCAGAATCGGATCTCCGCCGTGCGTTGCGTGATCACCTCCCGACATCAGCGCCATGGAGAGAACCATGGCAACCGCACCCAGCGCTCCGCTCGCAATCGCCTTTCGCCGGAGATCGTCGTATTCCTCGGCCTGTGCCTCCTCTTGGGCTGCCTGTTCTTCGGCCAAACTGGCGCTAAAGGCCGGCATCTCCGCGCCGTAACCGCGGTTACGGACGGCTTCCACCAGCCCCTCAACGATGGTGTCGGCGGGGTTGAAGGACACCTCCGCTTCACGCGTCACCAGATTGATGTTTGCAGCCGTCACGCCGGGCTGTTCTTCGAGTGCTTCCCGGACATGGCCGACGCAGGAAGCACAGGTTAACCCAGACATTGGAATCGTCACTTCGGCCGTGTTCATTGTTGTCGGTTGCATCGTAGTTGTCTCCGCTTCATTTCCTTATTCCGTTCTTGGAATGCCCGGTCTGTAGCCGCGATACTGAATCGTTTGGGCAATAGCGCCCGGTTCGGTAGTCTGCGGGTTGTACGAAATCGTTACCTCGCCTACCACCAAGTTCACCTCCACCGACCACCGACTTGACGCCGGTGCCGCTTCCAGGGGTGCCTGGATGTGCCGGACACACGACCCGCAGGACATACCTTGAACAGGGAATGAGATCTCGTTGAATGTTGCTGTCTTCGGTTCCATGGTTATCCCTCCACCTCAATCCGTCCGCGCAGCATGCTCATCCCGCATGCAAACTCAAAGGTGCCTGCTCTTGTTGGCGTGACGTCGATAACGGTCTTTTCGAACGGTTTGAGGAACCGGCGAACGCCGAACTCACTGATGACGACTTCGTCAGAGCAGGGGGATTTCTCTTTCCGGTCGAATATCAGCCGAAGTGGCTGCCCCTTCTTTGCGCGAACCACCGACGGCGAGTACCCGCCTTCGACAGTTATATTTACTTCCTGGCCCCCGTCAGCCGAGGTTTTCGCCACAACTGCAGCCTTGGGTGCCATGAAGAAGTACCAGTTCACCCAGGCTATGGCTGCGACGCCAGTGATCAAAATGAATAGCTGCAACATGTTAAGTCTCCTGTTCTCGGCGCTCTTTCTGCGCTGTTCACAGGTGCTGACGTAGGGGTCCGCAGAACCTTACACACTTGGCAGGCTGGATTGTTTTTGGGCGCGCCCGGAAGCTGGGGAGGCAGTCTGCGAGTCCGGGCGAGACCTACTCTGATGACGCTCCGGACCTGCTGGCTCTCGTCCAGGATGGTCCTGACGTACTCCACCCATTCCTGCTCGCTCCGCACGCGCCCATGTCGAGCAGTAAGGAATTGTGAGCGCAGCGCACCAACTACGCGCCCTTCGCAGATTTGCCGGATCAAATCCCGCGCTCGCTCCGCCACGCGCCCCCGCAGCACCTGTAGCGGTATTTGGTGATCCAGATGATGTGGTACTTGATGTCATACACCGCGTGAGCACTGTGCCGATACTCTGCCATCCTGCCATTGTCTTAAATCCGTGCTGAAAGCCGACCGCCTGAAAGGCGGTGGGATTAGACCTGGCGGACTGAGCTAAAGGAGGCTTGGTCAGCAGCTTACGAGGGCGCGACCGGGCGGTTCCCGC